>Ga0075423_10000731_pt1 | contig 27354 bp, 23 predicted proteins | sample SoiMethybrSBSTD2_FD_80114 | JGI IMG/M metagenome (GOLD analysis project Ga0075423, IMG submission 80114) | Bulk soil microbial communities from a Populus tree surrounding site in Tennessee, USA - Soil MetaG P. TD hybrid SBSTD2 | ecosystem: Environmental > Terrestrial > Soil > Tree plantation... | reverse complement strand
GAGGAAGGGGCGGAAGAAGAAGCGGTCGAACAAGTCGTACTTGAAGGACACCTCGCCGATCTTTCCGAAGGAGGCGTACTCGCCGGCGAGGCGGAAGCGGAACCCGCCGCGGTCTCCGCGGAACTCGAGCGCGATCTGTCCCTCGGGGCGCGTGTCGTCGAATTTCGTGTACCTGGGGAAGGAGGAGACGCCGGGCGTGAACACCAGCGCGACGTGGCCGCGGGTCTCGAGACGGACAGGCTCCGGCGCGGGGCGCGGGATGCCAGTCGCGACCGGGTACGCCCACGACGCCGGCTGCACGTACTGCTGCGCGGAGGCGTACTGCTGGACCGGCCGCGGCGGCGCCGCCGGCGCGTAGCTCGGGTCGCGCACGTAGATGAGGCGGCCGTATCGATCGACGCGCGCCTTGTATCCCTGCAAGCACCCCGGGACGTTGGCGGCCGCGCACGGCGGCGGATCCGAGGGGGACGTTGCGGCGTAGCCGTCGACTGCAAAGCTGGCGGTGGCGAGCAAGGCGACTGCGAGAGGCAGCATGGCGGCTTCCTCCGGATGGCTACAGGCCGGGAGAGCTCCACGAGTGCGCAGCGGTCACGCGAAAGCGGCTGCCTGCTCTCCGTGCTGGAGCGGACTCGACCCGCGTCCGATCTATTCACCCGACGAAGCTAAAAACCCGGCTCGCGGGACCGCCTTGTCGCGCTCCGCACAAGCTCAGCTCACGGCCAGCCGGCGTTCACCTTGAGACGGACGTCGAGGTCAACGTCGGCGGTCCAGCTGTTCGACGGAAGCGTCCCCGTTCCCGAGACGTCCAGCGTGATGGTCTTCCCGCCGCTCGCGGCGCCGGTCATGTAGTCGAGCAGCTCGACGTCGTCGACCGGCCGCAGCACGATCGTCTTGCCGGGCGCGGTCGCCGGATCCTTCGTGTACCGCGCCAGGGTTTGCGTCTGCGACGCCGACGAGATCGTCAAGGTGAGCGTGTCGATGCCGTTGAAGTCGGCGTTCGACGAAGCCGACATGATGAACGACGCCTGGTTCAGCTTGAGGCTGCTCCCGATGGTGAACCCGGCTTCGTTCGTCGTCTTGGACCCGCCCTGCAGGGGGATGTCCGGTACGTTGAACGTGAACGTGACGAGCCCCTGCGGGACCGTGACCGGGATCGGCGGCGCGCCGGGCACCGTCTGTCCCAGCGGCTGGCTGAGCACCAGCGTCGGCTCTTCCATCTGGCCGTAGACGATGTGCCCGCCGCACCCGCAGAGCGAGGCGGCGGCGAGCGCGAGGAACGTCCGGGAATGGGCGTGGCTCATCGCATCGCTCCTAGAAGAGGAAGACGAGGAAACCGACGGTGACCGTCGGCACCTGCAAGAGCAGCGAGACGTCGCCCGCGGACTTGACCGTCGTCGTGCTGCCCGGGTTCTGCGCGGCGATGGCCTGGGCGACGTTCTGAGCCTCGCTGCGGATCCAGCTCAGGCCCGCGCGCAGGAAGAAGACGAACCGCTGCTGGGAGCCGAACTCGAGACCCAGCGACGCCGACAGGTAGTCGTCGGCGACGTGCCCGAGCAGGAGCTTCGGCCCTGGATCGTTCGCGAACCGGCTCGCGTCGGCGGGAAAGAAGTGCCCGCCCTCGAGGTGCAGCGTCGGGGTCACGCCCCACTCGAAGGGGATCAGCGTGACGCCGCCGCGCAACCCGAACGTCAAGTAGTTCCAGTTGACGCCGCCCTCGAGGCGGAGGAAGTGCCAGGGACGGAACGTGCCGGACACGCCGGCGCCGCTCGGCACTCCCGCATCGACGAGCAGCCCGACGTGGTTTCCCTCGGAGAGCGAGTACCAGCTCGAGGAAGGCCTCTGCTCGGCGGCGGCGACCGGCGCCCGATCCGCATTCGCGGGCGCCCCGCCCCCTTCGTCCGCGGTGACGACCCGCACGGCCGCGAAGCTGCGGGTCGACCCCGACGAGCCGGGATCCGGTTGCGCCTCGGCGCGCACCGGCGCGGCGGCGAGCAGGACGGCGATGGCGAGCAGCATCGTCTCTCCCGAAAGGTTGCGGCCACCATAACGGCGTCCGTCCGTGCTCCGAAGAAAACCGTCTGTGCGGCGAAGTGGTCGAATTCATCCAAACGCGTCGGGCCCGGAATCCCTGCACGATCCGGCAGCTCGTCTTCGACGGCGGCAAGTGGTGGAACAATTTGTCCGCCGCGTCTTCGGGAGTCGACGCCGGCAGGCGGCGCTGGCCGAGCTGGCGCGGCTCGATCTGGCCGAGCCTTTGGCTACCGCGCCTTCCAGGCGGCGAGCACTTCCTGTTCGCGTTCGGGCGAGAGCCCCGCGCGCAGCTTCTTGCGCCGCTCGTCGGGCAAGGTGTTCCACCACGCGAGCGTGTCCTTCGCCGTGTCGTCCGCGGGGCGGAAGCGCAGGCCAGCGCGGATCGCCTTGGTGCAATCGATGCTGGAGAAGCCTCCCGACGCGCCGGTCCAGACCGGCATGTCGGTCCAGGCGGACACCTTGTGCTCGTCGAGGAACTTCTCCGGAACCCAGCTCAGGGCGGCGGGCGCGCGCGCGGCCTTCCTGCACGATGCGAGCATCGCGCCGATGCCGAGCCGGCGCTCCGGGCCGGTGGCGTTGTACACGCCGACGGTGCGGCTCTCGACGACGTGCACGATCCAGGCAGCGAGGTCGCGCGCGTCGACGTACTGCACCGGGTCCTCGGGCGTGCCGGGCACGAGCGCCTCGCCGCCGCGGTCGATGCGGACCGGCCAATAGGTGTACCGGTCCGTCGGATCGCCCGGACCGACGATGAGGCCCGGGCGCACGTTGGTGGCTCGCCCCGGCATGGCCGCTTCCGCCGCGCGCTCGCACAGCGCCTTCAGCGCTCCGTAGTGCTTGCGCACCTCCTCGCTGCCCGGCTCGCTCAGCTCCTGCACCGGCGTGCCTTCGTTCGCGCCGGGCTTCACGTCGTCGGGATAGACGGAGATGGAGGAGATGAAGACGTATTGCTTGACGGCGGGCGCGAGCAGCTCGCCGGACATCTTCACGATGCGCGGCACGTAGCCGCTGGTGTCGACGACCGCGTCCCACTTCCGTCCTTGGAGCGCGTCGAGCTTGCCGTCGCGATCGCCGCGGAGCTTCTCGACGTCGGGGAACAGCTCGGGGTGCGTCTTGCCGCGGTTGAACAGAGTGATCCCGTGCCCGCGCGCACGGGCGCTCTCCACCAGGTGCGGGCCGAGGAAACCCGTCCCGCCGAGGATGAGGATCTTCAGCGGCTTCTCCGCCCGTTTCGCTTTCGCTCCCTTCGCCGCCTTGGCGGCGGCCAGATCGTCGTCTTGCGCCTTCCGTTCCTCGGCGGCGTGAGCTCCGGCGGCAGCGGCGGCGGCACCGCACAGGGCGCGGAGGAAGTCGCGGCGGTTCGTCATCGGGAAGCTCCGGTCAACTCCGCGACGATGCGCCGCCGCTGCGATTCGTCCGGGAGGCGACCGTAACCAGCGCGAACGTCGTCGGCCATGTGCTCGGGGTTGGTCGTCGCGGGGATCGGGCAGGTCACTGCAGGGTGGCCGAGGATGAACTTGAGGAACACCTGCGCCCAGCTCGTGCAGTCGATCTCGGCGGCCCACGCCGGCAGGGGGCGCTTCGACGCGTCGCGGAACAGCGAGCCGCCTTCGAACGGGCGCTCCACCAGCACCGCGACTCCCTGGTCCGCGCACGCCGGCAGGAGCCGCTTCTCCGCCTCGCGCACGCCGACCGAGTACGGCAGCTGGACGAAGTCGGGCTTCTCGGCGCGGACGATCGCCTCCATCTCGCCGAACGCGGACTCCGTGTAGTGCGTGATGCCCCAGTAGCGGATGGTCTTCGCCTCCTTCCAGGCGCGCAGCGTGGGCAGATGCGTGCGCCAGTCGACCAGGTTGTGGATCTGCATCAGGTCGAACGGGCGATCGCCGGCGGGCATCATGAGCTTCATCGATCGGCGCATCTGCGCGATGCCCTCCTCGCGCCCGGTGGTCCAGACCTTGGTGGCGAGGAACGGCCGCTGGGCCGGCTCGAGCAGCTCGCCGACGACCTGCTCCGCGCGGCCGTACATGGGCGAGGAGTCGATCACACGTCCGCCGCCCGCGAAGAGGCGCCGCAGCACTTCTCGCAGAGGCGCGCGCGCCTGCTCCGACTCGCCGGCGTCGAAGGTGCGCCACGTCCCCATGCCGATGACGGGGAGCTGCTCGCCGCTCTTCGGGATCGGCCTGGTCCGCATCTTCTCCATGAGCGGTCCTCCCACCGCCACCGCGGCCGAGAGCTTGAGCACCTCGCGCCGGCTCCACCTCATGCGGCCTCCGCCGCCTCTTCCCTGCGGGCGAGGACGAGGCTGTTCCACAACCACACGCCCGAGAGCAAGACCGCCGCCGCAGCCGCGGGGATGAGGCCGAAGCCGAGCGCCTGCAGGCCCGAGGCGATCCACGCGCTGACGGCGTCGCCGCCGCGGTACACGACGGTGTCGATGAAGTTCTTCGACTTGTACTTCTGCTCGCGATCGACGCCGATGAAGAGGATCTCGCGCGCCGGCCGCTCGACGGCGAAGTGCGTCGCCCGCCGGACTCCCTGCAGGAGCGTGAGCACGAGCAAGGTGGGCGCCCCGGCGAGCACCACGAAGCCGGCCGCGGTGAGCAGGGGCAGGATGCTCAGCGCGGTGCGCACCCCGGCGGCGCGGATCAGCCAGCCGGTGACGAACGCCTGCAGCACGAGCGTGAGCACGTTCACCACCAGGTCGATGCGGGCGAACAGCGCCGTGCGGACGCGCGGATCGGCGCTGGCGTGCAAGACGATCTGCGCCTGCTCGAAGTAGAGGAAGGTCGTCGTCGTGGTGAAGAGGAGCAGGTACGCGCAGATGCCGAGCAGGAAGCGCGACTGGAACACGACCCGGATGCCGCTCAAGAAGTCGCCGCCCAGAGCGCGCTCCTGGACGTTGGCTGCCTGCGCCGACAAAAGGCCGGAGGAGACGGACCAGCGATGCAGCGCCCGCACGAACTGGACGGTCGCCTCGAGGAGCACCGCGGAGACGAGCAGGAGATTCGTCGTCCCCAGCGGCTTCGCGAGCAGCGTCGTGAAGAGCGGCCCCGCCAGCGCGCCTGCGCTTCCACCGGCCGCGATGAAGCCGAAGAGCCGCTTGCCCTGATCGTGGCGGAAGATGTCCACCATGAAGCTCCAGAACACCGAGACGACGAACAGGTTGTAGACGCTCGTCCAGATGAAGAACGCGCGCGCCGCGCCGACCTGGAAGCGGCCCGACGCGAACAGCGCCCAGAAGACGAGGATGTTCAAGCTGAAGAACCGGTAGGAGAGCGGGATGAAGCGGTGGCGCGGCAGGCGCGCAGCTAGCGCCGAGAAGGCGGGAACCGCGGCGAGCATCGCCACGAAGGTGCCCGTGAAGAGCCACGGGAGCTTCTGCACGCCGCCGGCGACTCCCATCTCCTCCCGCAGCGGCCGCAGGATGTAGTAGCTCGACAGCAGGCAGAAGAAGTACGCGAACGAGAGCAGGACCGCCTTCAGCTCCCTGCGCTCGGCATGGATCGCGCGCGCACCCAGATCGGTCCATCGCCGCATGCCGCGCGCGCGAAACTGCTCGCCTGCCTGCTCATGCATGCTGGGGCGATTACGCGCCCCGCCGGTCCTCCTTTCAAGGGGCGAGCGCTGCCCGCGGTCACCCGCGCTGCCGCCATTGCGCTACAGTGCGCCCCCTTCCCGAGGAGGCAGTCATGTTCCTGGCACGGAACGCAGCTCTGGTGGCGAGCGTCGCCGCGGTTCTCTGCTCCGCCGCGCCCACCCGCGCCGATCAGCCCGCCGGCGCGAAGAAGGTCTCCAAGACCGGCTTCACCTATCTCTCCGACGAGCAGGGTCCGCCGGACCTCGTCGCCGCCATCAAGTCACGGCGCGCCGGCGGCAAGTTGCTCAACCTCGACCGGGTCCTGCTCCAGAGCCCGAACTACGCCAAGGGCTGGAACGGGATGTTCGGCGCGATCCGCAACCAGCTCTCGCTGCCGGGCAAGCTGCGCGAGCTCGCGATCATGCAGATCGGCGTCCTCAACAAGGCCGAGTACGAGTGGATCCAGCACGAGGGCGAGTTCCTCAAGGCGGGCGGCACCCGCGAGCAGCTGCAGGCGCTGCGCAACGGCGCGGCGACCGGCGGCGGCGACCAGAAGCTGTTCGACGAATCCGAGCGCGCCACCATCGCGCTGACGCGCGAAATGACCCAGAACATCAACGTGTCGGACGGCACGCTCAAGCGCGTCCGTTCGCTGCTGCCCGAGGCGCAGGTCGTCGAACTCATTGGAACCATCGCGGGTTACAACATGGTCTCCCGTTTCGTGGTCGCCACCGGCATCGAAATGGAGGAGCCGGCACCGCAAGCGGGTGCGAGCAGGTAGGCAGGACCCGCCGCCCTCTCCCGCCCGCGCCATCGGGGCGCCGAACGCGCCAGATCCGCTCCGTTGCTGCGCGCGAGCCCCGGGTGCTACCCACGGGTGAAGCTCGCTCGCGCGCCGTGCGCGGCGACGGATTCCGGGGGGTTTCCACATGAAATCGGTCAAGCTGCTCGTTGCGGTGGCCGCGGTATTTTTCCTGGTGGGTGCAACTGTGGCCGAGGCGGCCCCATCGATCCACGCCAAGGCGAACAGCACGAACGGATCTGTACAGCTCGCTGCGAAGCCGCAGCCGCGCGCCGCGAAGCCGGACGGCAAGGGGCGCAACGGCAAGCGGCCCGTCCACCACGACGCGCAGCTGGACTACCCGCAGCTCGGCTAACGACTTCTCTCCGGGGGAACGAAAGGGGCGCGCGCCTGCACCACGGCGCGCGCCCCGTTCTTTCCCCAGGCCTACTTCAGGACGTTGCTCGCGTCGGCCTGCGCGACCAGGGCGTCCATATCCGTCTGCAGCAAAAAGCCTTGCGCGACCGCATTCGCCGCCGCCTTCCGCACTGCATCGACGTACTGCTCATGCGGAGTCTTCGGCGACTTCGGGTCGACGTAGCGCTCTTCGAGTGAGAGCCGTGGGTCGATCGGCGGCTTGTTCAAGCCGTTCGGGAACCGTTCCGCCTTCGTCTTGGTGAACGGGACCATGCCACCGACGTAGTTGCAGTTCTGGTCCTTGTGGAAGCCGCTCTGCGTGACGTTCCACCCGAAGTAGCTGCCGAGCGGGGCATCGCGCAGCACGACCGGGACGCCGCCCAGCTCGTTCCCGTCGGCGTCCACGCGCGGCACGAGCATCTTGATGACCTGCCGGATCGGCGGCGGCGAATTCGTCGGCACTCCGGACCCGTCGCTCGGGTTGAACGCGGGACCCCACACGTAGTCGAGCACGGGGTTGATGAACGGCCGCTCGATCAGAGGCGTCAGCAGCGTCTGCCCGTTCAGCGTCGTGATGATCGCGAACTCCGGCGCGCCGGCCGGCACCTCGGGGATCCCCTTCGGGAACCCCATGGCCGCGAGCGTCGGCTCGACCAGGAACCCGCGCCCGGCGTCGCCGCGCCCGCCGTCGTCGTCCTCGCCGTCGTCGTCGCGGCCGTCGTCCTCGACCGGGTGCGGGCGCAGCGTCGGATAGAGGCTAGGCGGCGGGTTCTTTCCGGTCATCACCCAGTCGCGGAAGTGCGCGCGGATGGCGTTGACCGTCTCCGTGTGCGGCACCGGGTTCGGGCGCAGGATCCCCTGGCCGTAGTTGTTGCCCGGGCAGCGCGAGGTGACCTTGGGCGGGTTCTGGTCGAACCCTCCCCCGCCGCCGCCGTGCGTTGTGCTCGGGATGTAGTAGCGGCGCACGTTCTCCGGGATGGGAATGTCCTTCTTCGCGTCGGTCCCCACCCACTCGATGGGCAGCTTCAGCTCCCACACCTCGGCCGCGCCGAAGTGCTCGATGACCTTCGGGCAGGTGTGCGTGTCCTTGCAGCGGTCGAGGATGCCCCGCCGCGGCAGCCCGCGCACCTCGTCCTCGTAGCGCTTCCACCACTGCGGACCTTCGCTGCCCGCCTGGTACAGCTCGAGCACGCCGTCCGGCTGTGCCCAGCGGAAGTTCAGCGCGATGCGGCGGCCGGCGATGATCGGCCACAGGCCGTCGTGGACCTGCTTCCCGTTCTCCGCCTGGTTGAAGCCGAGGTGCAGCCAGCCGCGCAGGAAGTTGCCCGACTGCGAGACGCCTCGGCCGATCGACCACTTCACGTCGGTGCCCGTCTTGTTCGCGTTCGCCAGCGGGTTCGGCGTCCCGGAGTCGTCCGCGACCGCGGTCTTGAAGAAGAACCCGACGTCGCGCCACGCCGCGAATCCGACGCCCAGCACGTACGGATCCCGCGCGGTGAAGACGACCTCGTACAGGAGGTTCGGGTTGAAGCCGTTCGCTTCGTCGGTCCCCGCGACCGGCTTGACGCAGATCTCCGCCGGATCGTTCGGTCCCAGCGCCGTGCCGGGGAAGGGATGCGCCGCGTCGCACTTTGCCCAGGCCCACTGGTCGCTCGGAATGACGCGCCCGACGGTGACCTTTCCGGTCATCGTCTCGTGCACGTGCGAGGTGAGCGTCGCCTGCTTCGTGTCGAACGTGAACGGCTTGTAGGGGAGCCGGTTCGCCTGCACGAACAGCTGCTGCGAATCGGTGCCGCTCCGGTTGACGATGCGGCCGAACACCTTGCCCGTCACCGGCGACCCGTCCGCATTCTTCGCGATCGGGACCTTCACCCACTCGTTCGTCGTGCCGGTCTGCAGAGTGCCCGCGTTCGGATTGGTCCCGTTCCCCGAGTTGTCGCCCTGCCATCCGCTGCTCAGACCCACGTCGCCGTTGCCGCGCTCGATCGTGTTGATGGTCAGGCGGCCGCCGCGGTTGGGAACGTCGTGCCACATCAGGTGGCTCGACGTGGACATGTCGATCGGCTTCACGAGCTGGAAGGTGGCCGTGTAGCGCACCTTGCCGTCGGCGTCCTTGCCCAGCTCGATGTCCTGGATGATGCCGTCGAGCGGGTTCTTCGGATCGAGCTCGCCGTCGGCGCGCCCGACGTAGATTTCGTACTGCCGGCCGCTTCCGTCCGGGAAGCTTTGTCCGTTGAAGGCAGGCGAGGTCTTCGAGAGGATCGTGATCTTGGTGACCCTGGCCTGCGCCGGGTATGCCCACGCGAGCACCGCGGCGGCGGCAGCGGCAAAGGGCAGGGCTCCGCGCCGCATCTTCGCGAAGTCGAGTTTCATGTGTCTGGGTTCTCCTTGCCGGCCCGGGGGAGCGACCGGAGGAGGGCGCTTACTGCCTGGTCGGGGTCCGGGTCAAGGAGGGCGTGCCGCTCCCTCTCAGCGCAGGAGGAGCATGCGGGCGACCGAGGGCGCGCCGTTCGCGCCGACGAGGAACAGCATGTAATGACCCGGCGGGGCGAGATTCGGGCCCGCCGGCGCGGTCGCAGTGATTCCGTTCGAACCGGTCGTGAAGCGAAGCGGCGCGAACCGCTGGCTCTGGTTGAACGCGTGCGTCATGGAGCCGGGCTTGACGAGAGTCACCTGTGCCACCGTGCTCGCCGAGGCCGAGGCGACGAAGAACTGCTGGCCGTACGCAATCTCCGCAGGCGCATCGTCGATCCGCGGCCGGTCCGCCGGCGTCCCGTCCTGCCTGAAGAGGTACGGCGGCGAGAAGAACTGCGCGTCGAAGTGATCGGACTCTCCCGTCGCGTGCGGCTGCCCGCCGCCGCCGGCGAAGACGCGGCCGTCGGCGAGGAGAAGCGCAGTCGAGTGATAGAGGCGCTTCACGGCCATCGGGGCCAGCCGGGTCCAACGCTCGGTCGCGGGGTCCCAGACCTCGGGCTCGAGCACCGCGCCCGTGGGGTCGTTCTTGCCGGAGGCGCTCGTCCCGCCGGTCACCAGCACCTTGCCGTCGGGGAGGATGGTCGCGACGCCGTGGAGGCGGGCGTGCGTCATCGGGCGAGTCAGCCGCCAGGCCGGAGACGCATCGTTCAGGTCGATCACTTCGGCGGACGCGATTGGTGGATCTTGCGCGCCTCCGGCGACGAGGACCTTGCCGGGCTCGAACATGGCGGCCGTGCCGTAGGTGCGCGTCACGGCGACGGCGTGCTTCGGGCCGGCCGTCCACCTCCCGGTGCCGGTGGGATCCAGCCAGAGGGACTGCTGCTGCCAACCGGCATAGAAGACGCGTCCGTCGGGAGCGACGAACATCCACGGATAGAACGCCATCGCCTTGTCGGCCGTGGTCAGCTCGCGCCACCTGCCGTCCACCTGCCACACCTCGGGAATCGGGTTCGGGCTCCCGTTCTCGTCCTCGCCGGAGGTGACCAGCATCTCGCCGTTCGGAAGGGCCGTGTTGGTCGGGTACCAGCGGCCGTGCGCCATCTGCGGCCCCTGCGTCCATTCTCCCGTGCGGAAGTCGAAGAGGTTTGCGTTGGGCAAGCCGTGGTCGTTGCTGATGTTGCCGCCGGTGACGAGCAGCGTGCCGTTCGCGAGCAGCGAATGGCCGCCGCAGAAGATGTCGATCGGATTCGGCGCGGTTGCGAACGCGCCGGTCGCCGGATCCCACACCGTCGGGTCGCCGCTGTGGCCCCACGTCAGGACGCGTCCATCGGGGAGCAGATGCGAGTGGATGGCGACCACCGGCCACTTCATGACGGCAGACCAGGAGCCGAGCGCCGACGCTCCGCCCGGCTGCGGCGCGGGTGCGGGTGCGGGAGGTGGAGGCGCAGGCGTTCCGCCGTCCGCGGCGCCACCCGAGGGCGGCGTTCCGCCGGGCGAGCCGGAACCGTCGTCGTGCGCTGCCTGCAGCGCAGTCACGGCATTCTCGCGGCAGCCCACCAGAAGGGTCGCGGCGAACAGCAAGGCTTTCGTGGTGGTCTTCATGGCGGTCCGCCCTTCGATCACGGAAGGTGCTGATCGGCGAGGGAGCGCGCCAGCGGCAAACCGGTCCTACGCCATCCGTCCCTCCGGCCGAGCACATGGTGTGGAAATCTTTTTCCGCCCGCCCGCGTGCTTCTGCGCAACGAGAAGCGAACCGCTTACCCTGTCGGAGAATCGCAACGTCGCCCTCGGGAAAACCGGTGGGGTAACCGCCCGCTCGTCCAGTCGGAGCGCGGGCGAGGCACGGGCGTTGCAGTCCGCCGCGCCCGGGGGAGGGCGGGGAGATGGGCGGGGGCTTGGATGTCCGGTGGGGGCTTGCGCCGTTCTTGACGGCGGCCCTCCTCCTGTCCGGCGCGGCGCGGGCGGAGGACGAGGAGCACGAGCAGGCGAGCAAGCTGCCGCGCATCTACGGCCGCGTCCTCGCCAACGCGACCGCGGACGAGCGCACCGTCTACGAGCGCCAGTTCAACGTGACCGACGCGCGCATCGGCGCCTCGGCTCAGCCGTTCGACTGGCTGCAGACGGTGCTCGAGGTGGACGCTTCGTCGCACGCGCCCATCAAGGACGCGTACGGGCGTTTCCGCGATCCTTCGCACCGGTACCGGCTCTACGCGGGCCAGTTCAAGGCGCCCTTCACGGCCCGGTACGAGGAGTCGAACTGGGAGCTGCCGCTGGTCGACCGCGGCGTCGCCGACGACTTCCTCGCCAAGGCGGGGTTCACCGGGCACCGCCTCGGCCTGATGGTCGAGCGCAAGGCGAAGGGAAAGCACGACGCCCTCTCCTTCCGTGCCGCGTTGCTGCAGGGCACCGACGACGACGCCGGCATCCACACCGGCGAGGACGTCGCGGGACGCGTCGAGTACCGCCTGTTCAAGCCGCTCACGGTCGGCGTCGGCGCGTACTGGGGCGGCCTCAGCTCGGGAGCGCACCGCCATTCGTTGACGTTCGATTCGACGCTGCGGGTGCGCGCACTGCGGATCACCGGCGAGGTGACGCACGGGCAGGCATGGCCGGGCGCGTTCACCACGGGCACCGCGCTGGCGACGTACGACATCCCGCTCACCGACGACGGGGAGTGGGTCCTGCAGCCGGTCGCCGCGGCCGAAGCCATCCGCGTTCCTTCGGGCGTCCAGGGGTACTCGACGCGCGCGGGCGCGAACCTTCTCGTCGGCGACTCCTTCAAGGTGATGCTGCAGGGCGAGGACGCGCTGCGGCCACAGGAAGCCTGGTCCGGCAAGGCCCTCGTCCTCGGGCTCGGCGCCCGCTTCTAGGAGAGACACCGTGGCGGTCGCGTTCGAGGAAGGGCGCATCACCAAGCTGCGCAGGGAGACGAAGCTGGCGCTGACCGCACCCGAGGCCGCCGCGCTCCGCGCCCGGCTGGTCGCGGACGTCGGCGAGCCGGTCCTCTCGCGGGTCGTGTCCGTCTACTTCGACGGTCCGGGATGGCCGCTGGCCGCTCGCGCGGCGGCCGCGCCCCACGACACGGTCAAGGTCCGCTTCAAGGAATATTTCCCGGACCGCGGTCGCTCGGACTCGGACCGCGTGGTGCTCGAGCTCAAGCGCGAAGCGAACGGGGTGACCCGCAAGGAGCGCGTCTGGGTGCCGCGCCAGGAGCTGCAGGGGGCGCTGCTCGATCCGGCGATTCCCGCGGTCCGCGCCCTCCTCGGTGACCGGCCGCTCGTCCCCGCCGTCGCGGTGAGCTACGAGCGCGAGGTCTTCCAGAGGGAGGAGAGCTGGCGCGTGACGGTGGACTCGAACGTCGAGTTCTTCCCCATCGACCCGCGCCTGGCCCTCTCCGCGCAGCCGCTGCGCCGCGAGGTGCTCGGCGAGGCCGCCGCCCGCGAGGAACGCACCATCGTCGAGGTGAAGCACGTGGAGAGCCGCGTTCCCGCCTGGCTCGCCGTCTGGGCCGGATCGCCGGGCTACAGCAAGTTCGCCCAGGCGATGCGGCGCGTCCACGGCGTCGGCGAGGCGCGGGCGGCGGTCGGATAGGAGGCCGCATGTTCATCGACTTCGAAGGAATCGACGGCAGCGGCAAGACCACGCTGTCGAACGCGCTGGCGGCGAGGCTCGCCGCGCGCGGTTTCGCGGTCACGCACGCCCGCGCTGGAGGCGAGCTGCGGTCGGCGCTCGCGCGCCGGGTGCGGCCGCTCACGCGCGACCCGCAGCTGCTCGAGATGGGTGCGCGCGCCGAGCTGTTCTTGAACCTGGCGCGCGAGGCCCAGCAGCTCGACGAAGTCGTGCGGCCCGCCCTGTCGCGCGGCGAAGTCTGCCTCACCGACCGATCCCTGTACTCGCAGGTGGCGCTCTCCGCGGGAGGACGCGGCCTCGACGAGCGCGCCGTCCGGGCGGCCGCCGATCTCGCCGGCAACGGCCTGTGGCCCGACCTCGTGGTGCTCGTCGACGTCGATCCCGATTTCGCGCGCATCCGCAAGCGGGCGGCGAAGATCCGCGACGGCGTCTGCGAGGAGGAGTCGGGCCGCAAGGGCCTGTCCGGCCACGGCCTGCTCGTCCGCGTGCGCGCCCAGCTGTTGCGGATGGCGGCCGCCGAGCCGGATCGGTTCGTCGTCGTGCGCAACGAGGGGCGGCCGCTGTCGTCGGTCGTCGACGAGATCGTCGAGGTCGTCGTCGCAAGGCTCGAGGGACGCCCGGCCGCGCTCGAGGCGCGCCGCGCCCATCCCTCGCCTGCGCGAGTCGAGGACCTCGAGGGAGCGTTCTTCGCTTCCATCGACGAGCTGGCGCGCACCGAGCCGTGGGTGGCCGTGCACCTCCTGACGGGGATCCCCGGACGGGCGGCGCACCTGCGGCGGATGAAGTTCGCGAGCGAGCTGCCGCGCAACGTCGCGGCGAGCCTCGCCGAGCTGCGCGAGCCGGCGAGCTTCGAGCTGCGCGGTGCCCTGGCCACGGTTGCTCCGCTCGAGGTCGCGTCGAGCCTGCGCAGCGATCCGTCGGAGGCCGCCATGTTGCTTCGCGGCCTGCTCTTCGAGAGGGCGCCGTCCGCCGTCCTGGCCGGCCTGGCGCGAAACGCGTCCGTGCAGGCATGGGACCTTCGCGAGGCGGCTCTGCGGCGCGGTTGGCTGGATCGCGTGCTGCCGGGGCTGGCAGGCCTCGACGACGAGCGCGCCTGGACCGTGCGCGAGCAAGGGATGCGCGCCGGTCTCCACGCCGCCGTGGCGAAGAGCCTCGCCGGCGTCGTGGGCGACCGAGCCGAAGCGACGCGCGAAGCGCTCTTTCCGCTGGCGCGCGTGGACGTGCTCGGCAGCACGCGTGGCCAGGACACCCCGTTCGCCCGGCGCGCCCGCGAGGAGCTCGCCCCGCATGCACCGAAGCCCGTGCTCCGCTCGCTCGTCGGCGTGAGCGCCGCCTACGCCGATGCGCTGCGCGTCCAGCTCGGCCAGCGGACGAAAGAGGCGCTCGACTCGGTGGAAGGGTCCGACGCCGACTTCGCCTGGTCGCTGCGCGAGCGCTACGTCGCCGTCTGGCCTGCCGCCACGGTCCTGTCGCTGCGCGGCCTCGTCGCGCAGCCGCGCGCCGAGCGGCTCATCGCGGCGGCGCTCGTCGCGTCTCCGGGGTCGGTGGCGGTGCTGCGCGCCGCGTACTTCGTGGTGGCGCGTGCGATGCAGGCGCAGCCGAGGCCGCCCGCGCGCGACGCGGAACCGGCGCTGCGGCTCGGGGCGTAGGGAGGGGACGCGATGGAATTCCTTTCCGAGTTCAACCAGCAGTTCGCATCGGCGGTCGCGCCGGTGCACCTGGGCCGCGTGGCGGCGCGCGTCCTGGTCGCCATCGGCATCGGGGTCGTCCTCGCGGGCAGGCCCTGGCGCCTGCTCCTGCGCGGCGCCGAGCCGCCCAAGGCGAAGATGGTGCAGTCTCAGCTGCTCCTCTGCGCGGCTGCCGCCCTCCTCATGATGGTGATCGGCGACAGCCTGGCCAAAGCGTTCAGCCTGGTCGGCCTGGGCGGGTTCGTCCGCTTCAAGTCGCCGCTCAAGGACCCGCGCGACGCGGCCAGCACGTTCGTGCTGCTCGGCCTCGGCATGGCCTGCGGCCACGGCAACCTGGGGATGGCGTGCGTCGGCGCCGGACTCGTCGCCCTGCTGCTGCTCGCGTTGGACCTGTTCAGCCGCGCCGTCGAGGATGCCGCGGCGCCAGACCTGTCGCTCCTCTCCGGACTGAAAGGCGCGGCCTGACCATGGCGACCGGAAACCCGATGCGCACGCTTCCCACGACCGCCGTTCTGGCGGCGCTCACCGCAGTCTGCCAGGCCTGCTCGGGTGGTCCGCCGCTCCTGGCCGACCCCGCCGCGAAGTTCGAGCTGCCGCCGCTGCAGACGTCGCTGCCCGAGTACGAGCTGATCATGGACCCCAACACGCTGGCGAAGTTCTACGCGGACGTGACCACGCCGCCGCAGCCGGCGACGTTCGTCCACGACGGGCATTACCAGCCCGTCGAGGTGCGGCTGCGCGGCCAGGGCTCGCGGCAGTGGCCGAAGAAGGCCTGGCACGTGAAGTTTCCCAAGGGGACGCACTTCGACCACCGGCACGTGCTGAACTTCCTTGCCGAGTGGCGCGACCAGTCGTTGATGGCGGACAAGCTCGGTTACGACATGCTCGGCGCCATGCACGTGCCGGCGCCGAAGGCGAGCTTCGCGCGCCTGAAGATCAACGGCGAGTACGCCGGCATCTTCTCCGAGATCGAGCACGTCGGCACCCGCTTCACCAAAGGTCACCGGTTCCCGGACGCCGCGGCAACCATCTACCGGTGCGGAGACAGCGACTGCGAGATGAAGACGACGCGCGCACCCTTCCAGTCCTCCTGGAAGAAGAAGTCCAACCCCGGCGAGAGCGACGACCCGTTGCGCGACATGCTCGAGGCGATCAATCACACGCCGGAGCCCGATTTCGCGCGCACGCTCGACGAGAAGATGCAGCTCGAGATCTACCTGCGCGCCATGGCCAACGAGGCGCTCATCGAGATGAACATCCAGGAGGGGTCGGGCAGCTACATGATCTACGACCGGCGCCTGGGGCAATTCGTGTACGTGCCGTGGGACTACAACAACTCGGACATGCGCTGGCAGCCGTGGCAGTCGCCCAACGCCGTCCCCGAGTACCGGCACCCGGTCTTCAATTTCACCCTGACCGACCCCTGGGTCGAGCAGGAGTACGAAGGCAACGTTGCGCAGAACCCCAACGGCGGCTGGACGCCGGTGTTCTCGAACCTGGGGACGCGCATCGCCTTCAACCCGCAGCTGCGCGAGCGCGTGCTTGCGCTCATCGAGCGCGAGCTGGACGAGGTGTTCCGGCCCGACCTGCTCCAGCCTCGCTTCGAGGCCATCCAGCAGCTGCTCGCGACCTCGTTCGCCGAGGACAAGTTCATGCAGCCCGACAAGTGGGCGCAGATGCCGCGCTACATGAGCGACTACGTCAGGCTGCGCTCTGCGTTCTTGCGCAGCGAGATCGATCGCTGGCGGAATTTCAAGCCGGGCGTGGTGATCGAGGCGTTCGACCCGCAGCAGGGCTGGGTCGAGCTGCGCAACCGCGGGACGACGGCCGTGAGCACGCAGGGGCTGGTCCTCACGACCAACCTGCGCAGCGCCATGACGCGCAACGTGCCGGCCGCGACGCTCGCGCCGGGTGCGCGCGTGCGGTTCACCGCCGCGCAACTGGGGCTGAGCTTCGCGCCGCAGGGCGAGCTAGGCCTGTTCGACGGCAAGAGCGTGGCGGGCGCAATCGACGTGCACTTCTACGGAAAACTCGCGGCGGGGCGTTACGAGGCCCGCAACGAGGGTGGGGACTGGGAGATCCGCTGAGCACCTCGCGGGCGGGTCGGGGCGGCGTCGTGGGAGGGGGGCAATGCAGATCGGGTACTTGGGGCATGCCGGGTTCGTCGTGGAAACAGAGCGCTCCGTGGTGGTGGCGGACCCGTGGGTCTCGCGCCACGGCGCCTTCGCCTCCGCATGGATGCAGCTTCCGCAGAACCATCACCTGGCCGAGCCGCTGCGGGCCAGGCTGCAGGATCCACGCAAGCCGCGCTTCGTCTACGTGAGCCACGAGCACGGCGATCACTTCGATCGCGAGTTCCTCGGCTCGCTACGCGGCAGCGACATCACTTTCGTCGTGCCGCGCTTCCGCCGGCTGGAGCTCGTCGACTGGCTGCGAGGCGCCGGATTCAAGGTCGTCCCTTGCGCCGATGGGGACAAGGTACCTCTGCCGGACGGCTACATCCGCCTGTTCGTCCAGGATGCCGGGCTGAACCGCGACTCGAGCCTGTTCGTCAGGGCAGGCGGGTACACCTTCCTCGACCTGAACGACTGCAAGATCCACGACCGGCTGGGGAAGATCTGCGCGGAGGAAGGCGCGATCGACGTCTTCACGGCGCAATTCTCGGGCGCCATCTGGCACCCGACCTGCTACGAGTACCCGGAGAAGCAGTACAAGGCCATCTCGCGGCGCAAGATGTTCGGCAAGTTCGAGGCGGTCGCGCGTGCGCTGGAGACGGTCCGGCCGCGCCTCTTCCTCGCTTCCGCGGGGCCGGCGTGCTTCCTCGATCCCTCCCTCGTGCACCTCAATTTCGAGGAGATGAACATCTTCCCGCGCGCGCAGAAGTTCTTCGCCTACCTGCGCAAGCGCCTCTCCGGCTCCTGCGGCGACCTTCTCGAGCCGATGCCGGGCGACATTCTCGAGGTGGAGAGCGGCAAATTCACCGTGCTCGCGAGCGAGCGCCTCGACGAGGAGCGGTTCGAGCACTACGTCCGCGCCTACGCGGCGCGGGTGTCCGATCTGTTCGAGGCCCGCGGCGAGCCGGCGCCGTCGGAGCTGCCCTCCGTCCTCGATCGCTTGCGCGAGGAGATGCGCCACAAGCTCTCGCGGCTCGAGCTCCGCGACCGGGTCGCGGTCGCGCTGTACGTCTGGCTCGAGGAGCTGCCGGAACGGATCCTGCGCATCGAGTTCCCTTCGCAGCGGATCGAGGAAGTCCAGGCCGTCCGCGACGAGCCCCGCTACACCTTCAAGGTCCGCGCGGCCGACGCGCTGAGCGTGCTCGATCGCCGCCTCACCTGGGAGGAGTTCTTCCTCTCGTTCCGCTTCCGCCTCAGCCGCTCGCCCGACGACTACGATCCCGTGCTGCACGGGTTCCTTGCGCTCGAAGCAGACGATCTCGGCGCCCTGTGCGATTCCATCCGCGAAGTCGAAGCGAACAAGGAGCGCGCCATCGTCGAGGCAGGCGGCGCGCGCTACTCGGTGACCCGCTACTGCCCGCACCAAGGCGCCGACCTGGGCGGCGGCTGGATCGAGGACGGCCATCTCCTCGTCTGTCCGCGCCACCGCTGGCACTTCGACTTGGGCAAGCAGGGGCGCTGCACGATGAACGGCTCCTCCATCTGCGCCGAGCGCCTGCCGGACAACGTCGAGCCGCTGCCGGTGCGCAAAGTGGAAGACCAGCCTCAGCCGCTCGTCGCGCTGAACACCGCATCGTGATTCGGGGACACCCTACGTATTTCATCACCATTACGTATGGTGTCCCCGCTTTAGCCGGGTCTCAGCGCTCGGAGACGAGCAGCTCCAGCTGGTAGCGGCCGTTGTCGCTGCGGAACCCGGCCGGACCCTGCAGCGACGTCGCCTCGGGAGGCAGCACGCCCTCCCAAGCCGGCTGGCCATCGATGAGCACGCGCAGCTCGTCGCCGCGCTGCTCGGCGCGGATGGTGTGTCGCTCGCCGCTGAGGAACGCGCCGATCCGCGCGCCGCGCTTCGGGCGCAGGTTCGTATACCCCCCGTTGCCGCAATCGTCCGAGCGGTGCTGACCGGGGTTTCGCTTCAGCGACACGACCAGGCCTGGTTTGGGCTCGATCCGCCACATCGCGTACAGCAGGTTGCAGCCGTCCTCGGCCCGGAGCTTGAGCCCGACCTGGCTGCGCATCTCGCCGGAGGAGAGCGGCAACTGCTTCGCCGTGGGACCGAGATACGTGAAGCGCAGCTCCGCGACCGGGCCGCCCGTCCGGCGCGCGACGGCGCGGATCTTCGGCTCCTCGAGGCGCAGTCCACCGTCGGGCGCGGGGGCTACCCGCCCCTCGGTGACATGCAGATCGGACAGCGGGACGCTCGTGAGCGTCGCATCCGCGCCACCGCCGGCGAGAAGGAGCGTCATCGCCACCGCCCGCGGGATCACCGCCCGCCCTCGCCGCCGAGCACGGCCGCGAGGTCCTTCAGGTGGACGGAGAGGAACGCCTTCTCGGCGCGCAACCGCACGAGCTCGAACCAGAGTAGCTCGCCGAACCGCCGGACGCGCGAAGTCTGCAGATTGCGCACCTGCTCGAGCTGCTTCTCGAGATCGGCGGTGAGCACCGAGACCTCGCGCGACCGCATCTCTTCCGCCGTGCGCATCGCGCGGAGCTGGCGGAGCAGCTCCGCCGTGCGGCGATCGACGCCGGCCAGGTCCTCCGCGGCGCGTTGACGCCGTCCCTCGCGCGCCCTGGCGTTCGCCGACGACTGGAACAGTCCCCCGAGGTTGTAGGAGACGGTCACCATGCCGAGCAGCGGCGTCTCCTGCTGCGTGCCGATCACCCGGTCGTACGCGCCGCGCAGCGCGACGTCCCACGCCTGCGCCGCGCGCATCCGCCCGGCGATCTGCTCGATCTCGTCGTCAGCCGCCCGATATTCTTGCAGCAGCTCGCCGAGCGCGGGCTGCGCTCCGGGCTGCGCCGCCGCGGGCGGCAGCTTCTCGCGCTCGAGCACCGTCTCGGCGAGCAGCGAACGCAAGGCATCGAGGCGAAGCTGCGCGGCCTCCAGCTCCTCGACGGTGGCCGCTTGCTTGCGCACGTCGTCCCGCACCGCCTCGACGATCTTCTGCCCTTCGGGGATCGCGGCCTGCAGGATCTCGGCGCGCGCGGCCAGCGCCGGCCCCTTCGCGTAGTCCGGTCCGGCGTAGAGCGCCGCTTCCAGCCCGGCACGGGCACGCGCCTGCCTGCACTCCGCTTCGCCGCGCTTGCGCACCGTGATGCCCTGGTAGAGGTGGCCCAGGCTGTAGGCGACGCCGACCGTGAGCCGCTGCTTCTCCACCGCGGCGGGCTCGCCGGCGATCGGCGTCCCCGTGGTGGCAGCCTCGGTCAGGTTGAGTGCGCCATAGCGCGCGAACAGCTCCGGCCCGAGCAGCACGTCCGACTCGGCGTCGGCCACGCCGCGCACGAACGTGCACGCCCCCGCGGCTTGTGCCCGCAGGGAGTCCTCCCGATCCGAGCTGGGATTGCGCGCCTGCGCCATCGCGGCCAGCGACAGCAACGCCGCGAGCGCGGCGGCTCCCGTCGGCACCGCCATGCGAGACCCTCCTACGTCCGACGTTCAGAAGAGGAGCGGAGGGTGGCCCACGTGCAGCAGCTTCTCCCGCGCTCCGGCGCCGTCCGTGAGACGGATCTCTACCATCGCCCCGCGCAGAGTGGTGGTGCGGATGGGGTGCTGCTGCTGGACTTCGCCGTCGAGTGTCGGACCGATGACGCCCACCTGCCGGCAGACGATCAGCCCCAGCGCGCAGCGGTAGAGCGGCACGCCCTCGTGGGCGTGCATCAGGTTTTCATAGGGAACGAAGGCCACCGTGACGTGGTCTTCCATCGCCTTGAGATAGGGGGAGTTCCTCAGGGCCGCGACGAGTCGCTCGAATCGCTCCAACGATCCGGTCGTGACGCGCAGCTGCTCGGCGAGGTTGTCTCGCGACGTGGCGGCCTTGGCGACCTCCGCCGTCGAGCGGACGTAGTCCTGCTGCAGCTTGAGCAGGTCGAGGCTCAGCGCCGCATCGCCCTTTCCGCCGCCCGCCATGCTGTCGATGGAGCGGACGTCGCGCTCGAGCCGCGCGATGCGCGAGTGCAGATCGATGCCCCGCTGCGCGAGCGACAGCTCCAGCTCGCTCATCTCGGCCAACTGGTGGTTGGTGGTCAGGTACCGCTCGCGGTCGACCATGCTCGCGGCGAGCAGCGCGTCCTCGCGCGTGCGCGCCAGCCCGGCGTAGGCGCGATTGGCGGACAACACTTCGTCCTGCGCGACGGCGTACTTGGCGCGGAGCGAGAGGAGCATCGAGAGCTCCTGCACCCGCGCGCCGCGGTCCGACTTGAGCGCGTTGCGGAACTGCTGCTGGAACGTGAGCTGCTGCGCCAGGACCCGTTCGGCGTCGGCGAGCCTCGCCTGCAGGTCGCGCCGCTCCCCCGCCAGGCGGTCGCGGGCCGCGGTCTGCTCCGCCAGCTGCACGCTCAGGCGCAGCACCCGCTCGTCGGTGGGCGAGAGGATCGTCGGCGCCACCCAGTTGCGGCTGAAGACGAAGAAGCCCTGCATCGACAGATACGAGAGCAGGCCGGCGAGGATGGCCGCGAGCACCGCGATCCCGACGGCCTTGTAAGCGTTGACGGCGACGGTGTTCAGCCGGGCGACGATCCGATCCCGCATGATGCTCCCTTTCCTTTACGCGGGGACGGCTGCCGGCGTCATGACCGGCGCCGGCGCGGCCGCGCGGCGGGTTTCCCAATTGCCTGAGTCGAGCGTGAAAAGCGCCAGCGGCGTGAGCAGCACGTAGCTCACCGGCATCACGACCGCCATGGGCAAGAACGAGAACGCCGGCACGCGCTGCGAGGCGGGCAGGTGCCGCGTCTCGATGCGGTACACGACTCCGAGCAACGCCACCACGCCGAGGTGGAAGAGCATCACGTCCCAGAACCAGCCGGTGATGAGGCCGTGCATGATCACCACCGGGTAGGCGACGATGAGCGAGAGCACCGACAGGTAGTGGATGCAGACCAGCGGGTGCAGCCGCCAGGCGTGGCTGAGCCCGCCCATGAAGTCGACCAGGTTGGAGCGCCGCCAGCGCAGCTGCTGGGCGAAGTATCCGGCCAACGTGTCGGGCGCCGCGGTGTAGCAGAAGGCGTCGAGCGTGAGGACCGTCTTGTACCCGGCCTTGACGATCTGCCGGGTGAGGAAGCGGTCCTCGCCGTACTTGATGGCGACGCCGCCGATGTTACGGTTCTCGAGCACCTCGTGCAGCTCGAGCAGCACCTTGCGCCGGTACGCGGTCAGGCACCCGGTGAGGCACATGACGGTGCAGAAGACGCGCTCGAGCTCCTTGAGCCACTCCTGCGAGAAGAAGAACTTCACCGCGACCATGCGCGTCAGCCAGTTGCGCTCCTGGCCCTGGACGAAGGTCCGGCCGCCGACCGCTGCGATCTCCGGGCTGACGAACCGCTGCACGAGCTCGCGCACCGCGCGCTTGTCGGCGACGACGTCGGAGTCGACGGAGACGACGATCTCTGCGCTGGTCTCGAGTACGGCGCGGTTGATCGACTGCCGCTTCCCCATGTTGCGCGGATTGCGCAGCACGGTCACGCGGCGGTCGACGCGCGCTGCCCGGAGCGCCCACGAGTAGCTGTCGTCCGTCGAACAATCGTCGACGACGACGATCTCGAGCTTCTCCTGCGGGTACTCCTGCTCGGCGAGGCTGAGGATCGTCCGGTAGATGCCCTCGCCCTCGTTGTAGACGGGGACGATGATGGCGACGGCTGGCTCGAGCGTGGGGTCCTTGCGATCGACCGGCTCGGGACGGACGCGCCGCAGGAACGGCCCCAGCACGTACCGGTTCATCAACACGAGCAGGCACAGAAGCTGGACTGGCAAAAGCTCCATCGCCGACCGCGGTGCGCCTGCGCCCCCGACCTCCTGTCGGGTTCCTGACGCCGCCGCCTCCCCTCCCCCGAGCGCGGTTGGAACCTGCGCAGGGGGAGGAGGAAGAGCAAGGGGCCGCTTACTGAATTTGCAAGACCGCTACTGGATCTCGCGGACGCTCAGCCAGCGGAAGTCGACGTCCTCGGCGCTGTCCCAGCGGAACGTCGCGATCGGACCGCCCCAGGTGATGGGCATCGCCGGTGCGCTCGCGCCGCAGCTCGAGGCGTCGCCGCCGAAGGAGCCGTCGTCGGTCATCTCGTAGATCTTCGTCCAGGTGACCCGGTCGGCGTTGTCGTTGAGCCACAGCTCCATCTTCACGGTGGTCTTGCCGCCGGCGGTCACGTTCCGCATCACGGTCTTGAAGCCGACCCAGCGGCCCATGATCGAGCTCGTCGCCTGCGAGTACGGCGAGTTGCGGTAGCTGACGTGCCACGATTCCTTCTCGAAGCGCGCGCGCCCGTCGTAGTGGAGGCCGCCCTTGTACGCGGACCCTTCACACGGGATCGGACCACTGTGGTGGCCGCCGCGCGTGTACCAGGCGAAGTTGTCGGTGGTGAGCGACGCCGAGTTGACGCGCACGAACCCCGTCATCTCGATGTTGCGCCAGTCGTTCGGCGCCAGCATGTAGCCGCGAGACGCGAGCGTGTCGCGGTTCGTGACGATGCGCGAGGCGTCGTACCCGGTCGAGGTGTACACCTCCATGCGCACCTGCGCGTTCTGCATCTTCCAGGATCCATCGCCGTTCGGAGTGATCGGGTTCTGCGGACCGAAGCGGCGGTCGGTGCGCGGGTCGGCGGGCATCGTCCACGACTCTCCACCCGGCGCCGACGGATAGAGCATGGTCACTCCGAACGCATCGACGGACGGGCCGGAGGGCGGCGGCGGGGCCGGAGGCGGCGGAGGAGGAGGCGCCCCGGGAGGAGGAGGAGGCGTCCCGGGCGGCGGCGTCACCGGCGGCGCCGGCGCAACGGCGGTCGCCTCGTGCGATTCGACGCGGATCTCCGACAGGGCGACGCCCGGCTGCGCAGCATCGGCGTCGATCGACATGCGCACGAAGCGCGCGCGAGCGCCCGTGAGCGCCTCGCGCTCACAACTCGCTCCGACGCCGGCGGCGAACGGCGTGTAGGCCACGCCGTCGTCGGAGACGGACACCTGGTAGCGGGTCGCGGGTGCCGCCCACGCGATCGACAGCGCATCGACGTCGCGCACGGAGCCGAGGTCGAGGTCGATCCAGCACGCGCTGTTGCAGGTCCACGCCGTCGCCGCGTTGCCGTCGAGCGCCAGCATGGGGAGGCCACCGCTCGCGCGGACCGCGGCAGCCTCGCTGCCGCTCTCCAGCGCCGAGCACTGCTGGAGGGAAGGAGCGCTGCCGCCGCATGCCGCGGCACACAACGCTGCCGCAATCGAGATGGTCGAGCTCGTTCGCATGTTCGCCTCGCGCCGTGTGGGCGGATGAACGTCCCCCGACCACCCCGCGCGCTCTCGGCACCCGGGCGTTCGGGACTGTCATCTGCGAAACACCCGGCGCGGCGCGCTTTCATTCCGCGCGCGGCCATGCCTGTAGGCGCGGGTGCGTTACTTGCCGCGCAGGAGCGACACGTGCGCTTCGGCGTCGGCGAGCGCGCGGTTGAAGGCGGCGCGCGAGCCCGCCTTCATCTTGTTCTGCAGCGACTTCAGCGTGGCGACGATCTCCTCGGCGCTCTTGACGAGGACCTCGCGGCGCAGGTCGTCCACCGCGCGCAGGGCCGTGCGCACCGGCTCGGCGCCCGCGCGGCTGCGGTGGAGACGGATCGCGCTCTGCACACGGTCGGCGATGACGTCGAAGTCGGGCGAGGGCTTCTGGATGTAGTCGACGACGCCGATGCGCAGCGCCTCCACGGCCGACGGCACGGACGGATAGGCCGTCATCAGTACGCAGGCGCAGTTCGGCTGCCGTTCCCGCAGCTTCTTGATCACGTCGAGGCCGTCTGCGCCGACCAGGTTGCGGTCGACGAGCGCGCAAGCGAATTCCCCTTCTTCGATGAGGCGCAGCGCCTGGGCCTCGTTCTCCGCGACCGAGAGCGTGAACCCCACCGTCGACAACGCGCGCTCGACGACCTTCAGCACGACGCGCGCGTCATCGACGAGCAGAACGGCGGGCCGTTGCGGAAGGGGCGCTGTCTGGGCGTTGCGCAGGGGAGGCCTCCTGCAAAAGTCCTAGCAGGCTGCCGCGGGTGATCCACAAGGAGCCCCATGTAAGAGCCGAGCGATTCGGGTAATCGCCACCGCGATTGGGGAATTCGGTTCGAGTGATGGACGCGCCGCGCGACGTCAGGGCTTCCCGAGGAGCTCGAGCGCCGACAGCGCGAGGACGGTCGCGCCGGTCCGGATGGTCGGCTCGCGGTCGGGAGCGAACGTCGCCGAGTGCAACGAGGGCAGCGGCGTCCCCGATTTCATCGCGGCGGCGTACTTGGCGGGCTCGACGGCGCCGACGCGCAGCATGACGGAGGGTACGCCGGCAGCCTTCCCGAACTCGCCGAAGTCCTCGGCCACCATCTCCGGTCTTCCTTCGACGACGTTGTCCTGCCCGAGCTCGCGGACGAGCATGGCCGACAGGCGCCGGGTGAGCGCCGGATCGTTGAAGGTCGCGTTGGCGCCTTCGCTGGTGCGGATCTCCGGTTCGCGCGGCGCGCGGGCCGCGGCGGCCTCCGCCTTGGCGATGCGCGCGATGCCGTCGAGGAGCAGCTTGCGGACTTGCGGGCTGTAGGATCGCACGGTGATCTGCAGGTGCACGTCGTCCGGAATGATGTTGTGCTTGCTCCCGCCATGGATGGAGCCGACGGTCACCACGGCGGGCTCGAGCGGGTCCTTCTCGCGCGAGACGAGGGTCTGCAGCGACAGGACGGTGCGCGCCGCAATCACGACCGGATCGACCGTCGTGTCGGGCTTGGCGCCGTGCCCGCCGCGGCCGAAGATGGTCACGTCCACCGAGTCGACGTTGGCGAGCGCGTAGCCCGGGATCCATCCGACCTTGCCCGCCGGCAGGTCCGAGCTGTCGTGCACGGCCACCGCGAAATCCGGCTTGGGAAACCGTTCGAAGAAGCGGTCGGCGAGCATCGCCTTCGCTCCCTGCACCGTCTCCTCGGCGGGCTGCGCCACCATCACCACCGTCCCGCGCCAGCGGTCCCTGGCGCGCGCGAGCAGCGCGGCCGCTCCCGTCCACGACGCCATGTGCACGTCGTGCCCGCATGCGTGCATGACCGGCACCGCCTTGCCCGACGCGTCGGTCGCCGTCGCCTTGCTCGCCCACGCAAGGCCCGTCTTCTCCTCGACCGGCAGCGCGTCGAGCTCGGTGCGCAGCAGCACGGTAGGTCCCTTGCCGTTGCGCAGCACTCCGACGACGCCGGTCCCGCCGACTCCAGAGGTCACCTCGTAGCCGGCGCGGCGCAGGCGATCCGCCAGCTTCGCCGCGGTCTTCTCCTCGTGACCCGACAGCTCCGGGTTCTTGTGCAGATCGAGGTAGAGCGCGTCCAGCTCGGGATAGATCGAGTCGACAGCGAGAGCGCCTCGAGCCGTGCTGGCCTGGGCATGGGCAGCGGCGGCGACGGCGGTCGCGAGCAGAATCGTGCGCATGGTGGGGCTCACTTCCCGCGCCAGGTGGGGGCGCGCTTCTGCAGGAACGCGCTCATCCCTTCCTGCGCGTCGTCGGCGGCCGCGTTCCTCGACATCACGTCGGAGGCGTACTGGTACGCCTCGGACTGCGGGAGCGGGAGCTGCCGGTAGAACGCCCTCTTCCCCAGACCGACCACGAACGGGCTCGATGCGAGGATCCGGTCGGCCAGCGCTCGCGTGGCGGCGCGCAGCTCCGCCGCGGGGACGACGCGGTTGACCAGTCCAGCGGCGAGCGCCTCCGCGGCCGTGATCGGCTCGCCGGTGAGCAGCATCTCCATCGCCTTCTTCGCGCCGACGGCGCGGGTCAGCGCAACCAGCGGCGTGGTGCAGAAGAGCCCGATCTTCACGCCGGGCGTGGCGAAGCGCGAGTCGGCCGACGCGACGGCGAGATCGCAGGAGGCGACCAGCTGGCAGCCCGCAGCGGTGGCGATCCCTTGCACTTCGGCGATGACCGGCTGCGGAATCGCCTGGATGGTCTGCATGACATCGGCGCAGGTGGAGAAGAGCTGGTTGAAGAACGACAGCTCGCGGCCGATCATCTCGCTCAGGTCGTGGCCGGCGCTGAAGGCGGGCCCGTTCGCGCGGACCACGGCGACGCGCAGCTCGCGATCGTTGCCGATCTCGCGCAGGCAGGTGAGGAGCTCCTGCAGGTGCTCGAGCGACAGCGCGTTGCGCCGCTCGGGGCGGTTCATCGTGATCCAGCCGATCGGCCCTTCGCGATCGAAGGTGATGTTCTCGTACGCCACGGGCGTCCTCCTGCTCGAGTCGCGCAGCGATACGATACGCCGCTCCGCGGCGCCGCGCGACCGCACCTATTTGATCAATTCGGCGACGAGATGCGCTCCGACCGCTTTGAGCCCTTCCTCCAGCAGCGCGCGCCCTTTCGCCCCCTGCAGCGCTTCCCGCATCATCTCCGGCGCCTGGCCCAGCTCGACGTTGATCAGCACGAGCACCGCCGAAACCGCCGCGGTCAGCTCGGCGGCCCGCACCCGGCGGCCGCGAGCCTGCACGCCGGCGGAGAGCTTGTCGACGAGCTCGTCCTCGGTGATGCGCGGGCCCTTCGCCGCCGCCAGCGCGGCGGAGAGGCCGCGATACAGCTCGTCCACGACGTGCTGACTCGCCAGCGCCTGGAGCAGCCGCTCCTCGGCCAGCTCCGCGTCGACCTGGGCCGCCTTGGCGTAGGTCGGCGCCAG
>Ga0075423_10000730_pt1 | contig 27369 bp, 22 predicted proteins | sample SoiMethybrSBSTD2_FD_80114 | JGI IMG/M metagenome (GOLD analysis project Ga0075423, IMG submission 80114) | Bulk soil microbial communities from a Populus tree surrounding site in Tennessee, USA - Soil MetaG P. TD hybrid SBSTD2 | ecosystem: Environmental > Terrestrial > Soil > Tree plantation... | reverse complement strand
CCGAATTGACTTTGATCTCGAAGCGGAGCGGAACTTTCCTCCCGTCGATCACCTTGTCGAGGACGCCGTCGCCGTCGGTGTCCTTCCAGCCCGCCTCGGCGAGCAGCGCGAGCGCCTTCTTGGGGTCATACGGATAGCTGTAGAGGCTGTTGTCGTACTCGGGACGGGAAAAGTAAATCGGGCTGTCCACGACCCGCCCGAGCCCGAAGAGAATCGCCTTCACCATTTGCTGCCGATTGGTGAAATAGGTCATCGCCTGGCGCACGCGCTTGTCGCGAAAGATCGGGCTCGCGTTGTTCCACCCGATGTAGGAAAAGGTCGGGGCGTAGTACTCGTATTTGGCGAACTGCTTTTTGAAGCGGTCGCTGTTCGTGCCGCGCGTCGCCTGGATCGGCGTCAATTCCATCGTATCGAGATCGCCGCTCTTCAACTGGATCAGGGCCGCGTCGGGATTGTTGATGACACGGAAGCGCATCCGGTCAATATGCGGCTGATCGACGCCCGCCTTGCCGTTGCCCCAGTAGTTCGGGTCGCGGACAAGCTGGACCTCCTGCCCGGTTTTCCAAAAAGCGAATTTGTAGGGGCCGCTGCCGAGCGGACTGCGGTTGTAATTCTTGTTGAAATTATCGGCGAAGCGCTTGACTGCCGGCGGCAGCTTCGTCGGATCGCCGAGAAGATCGCGCACACCGGTCGTCTTGAGCAGATTCTGCGGATCATAGTAGTGGCGCGGCAGAACCAAAATGGAGCCGAGCTGCTCCTCGTTCAGGAAGTACGGCTCCTTGGTCTTGAAGCGGATCGTGTAGGGGTCGAGCAGCTCGGCATCGACGACCGAGTCGTAGTAAACGCGGAGAAACGGCGCGTCGACGAGCGGGCACTTGATCGACTTGATGCTGAAGAGCACATCCTCGCCGGTGATCGGCTTTCCGTCCTGGAAGCGCGCGTCGCGCCGCAGTTTAAACGTATAGGCGAGCTTGTCTTTCGAGATCTCCGGCCGCGTTTCGGCGAGCAGCGGCTTGAACTCCAGCGTCCGCGGATCGAGCTGCAACAGCGACTCGAAGATATAACCGAGGACTTCGCTCGCCGACGCGTCGTTGCTCGTGAGCGGGTTCAGCTGCTCGGGATCGCTGAGACTGTGGTTCAACAGCCAGTCGCCGGTGACGGGCTGCGCGGCGCCTTGACCGAAGCCGTCGCCGCGCAGGCTGAAAAGGGTAAGTGACAGAAACGCCGCGAGAAAGAGCGAACGCCGCACGGATCAGCCCCCGATCGAGTCCAGCGCCACCTCACGGGCGTTCTCGGGTTTTTGCTGCACGAACAGGGTAGGCGCGAGATCGACGTTCACCTCGGGATCCTTGTAGGCGATCTCGAGGCGCCTTTTCTGCGTCGGATTCTCAAGCGCGATCCGCATCGGGAACGGGCCGGCGGCGGTCTGCGCATAGTCGCCGAATTCGGCGGTCAGCTCGACTTGGCCGTTGGGATTCAACAATTGCCAGCGGATCGGCAGCGCCTCGTTCTGCTGAAAGGCGACGGTCTCTTTCCAGCCGTTTCCGGCGTCCCGGACAATCGACGGACCTTCGTGGCGCCATTCGCCCTTGGTTCCCGGCGGCAGCCCCATGAGCAGGGAGGCGGCCTCCGCGACACTCAGCGGAATCCGCGTGAAGCGCCAGAGGTTCTCGCGCGAGCTCTTGCCGCGGTAGAAAACCCCCTCGCGCGTATGATAGCCGGCGAGCTCCTCCGGGGAAGCGGTCACGATCACAAGCACGCCGAGAGGAGAGAGCGTCTCGAGGCGGAGCCGGTCGGGGCGCCGGACGACCACGATCTCCTGAAAGCTCTGCCTGCCGTCCGGGCCGGTGTAGCTGACATTGGCGAGCGAGCGCAGCGATTTGAGCTCGGCGTTTCTCCGCGCGAGCGTTTGCAGCAGATCGTCGATCGGCCGCCGCTCCTCCGGCAGCGTCTCGGGCAAAATCGGCGGCTTGACCGTGGAGCAGCCTGCCAAAGCAGCGATGACGCCGCAGAACAGAAGCCGGGAGGCCCAACCGCGAAATGTTTGCATTGATTATTAGTACGAAAATGCGGCCCGAGCGGACGGTCAGATCCGCCGCTCCAGGAGCTTGATTTTATTCTTCACGCGCTGCAGCTGCTCTTCTTCCTTGGAATGCTTCAAGGACTCGCGGTAGCGCTCGAGCGCCGCGTCGACCTTGCCCACCTTCTCATAGACGTCGCCCAGGTGCTCGATCACCACCGGATCGTCGTTGATCAGTTCGCTCGCGCGCTCGAGCTGTTCGACCGCGCGCGGGTAGTCGCCCTTCTGGTAGTAAACCCAGCCGAGGCTGTCGAGATAGGCGCCTTCATTGGGCTCGACCTTAAGCGCGCGCAGGATCAGGCTCTCGGCTTCGTCGAGGCGGGTCCCGCGCTCCGCCCAGGTATAGCCGAGATAGTTGAGCGCCTGCGCGTTCTGCGGGTTGAGTTCGATCGCGAGCTTCATCTGCTCGATCATCTTGTCTTTATTCTTGCTCTCGTCGTAGATCGCGCCGAGCTGGAAATGTGCCTGGTCGTTTTTGGGATCGAGCTTGATGACTTGTTGCAGCGTTTCGATCGCTTGGGGATAGTCTTTCGCCTTGCGGTAGAGCGAGGCGAGCAGGTTCAAAACCTCTTTTTGCTCCTTGGGCTCCTTCTTTTTAGCCAGCGCGACTTTGACCGATTCGATCGCCTTCGCGGGCTCGTTTTTCTGATCGTATAAAAAGGCGATCTGCAGCCGGGAGTCGGCGAAGTAGTCGCTCTTCTCCGGAATGCGCTGAAATTCCTCCATCGCGCGATCCACGGCCTTCATCTCGGCATAAGTGCCGCCGAGAAAATAACGCACGCGGTCGTTGTCGGGATCGGTCGCCAGGACGAGATTGAACTCCGTGGCCGCGCGCTCGAAATCGCCGCGCTCGTAATAGATGAGGCCGATCTTGGTGCGCGCCTCGCGCGGGTCGGCCTCGACGCGCTCCAGCGTTTGAAACTGCGCCAGCGCCTCGTCGAGCTTGTTCTGGCCGACGTATAGATCGCCCAACCGCTTGGTCGCCCAGACATTGTTGGGATCGGTCTGGAGAACTTTCTGATAAGTCTGCGTCGCCTCTTGGGTCTTGCCCTGGAGCTCATAGACGAGCGCCAGATCGATCAGGACCTCCTGCGCCTTGGGGTTTAGCTCGAGCGCTTTGCGGTAGCTCTCCTCGGCGGCGAGATACAGCTGACTCTTGGCGCGGACCCGGCCGAGATAATAATAGCCGAGCACCGAATTGGGATTGATGGCGAGGAGCTTTTCAAGCGTCTTGCTCGCGTTTTCGAATTGGCCAAGCTTCAGCTGCAGCGCGCCCAGATAGAGCAGCGCCTCCTGATTCTCGGGTTCGGCGCGGAGCACCGCTTCGTATTCGCCGACCCCCCTGGCATCGTCGCCTAATGAGGAATACAGTCCGGCGAGCAGCAAGTGGGTCTCGCCGGCCTCCGGCGCCAGACGGGAGGCTTCTTCGGCCTCTTTCAGCGCCCGCTTGAGATCGCCTTTGCGCACGTAAAGGGTCGCCAGGCGCAGGCGCAAAAACGCGTTTGTAGGATCGCCGGCGGCGGCCGCCTCGAACTCCGCCATCGCCGCGTCGAATTGGCCCTCGCCGAGCAGCAGCTGCCCCTTGGCAAAATGGGCCAAATAGGCGGCTTCGGGGGGGACCTCGACTTTCGGCACCTGCCGGAAGGGGGATTCCTGCTGTCTGGCGATATCATTGGGCGCTTCTTGAACCTTGGCGAACTTGGGGGCGCAGGCAGCCAACAAGGCTAGAGAAACGACTCCAAATAAGGAGTTTCTCATCGGAACCTAGTTAACATACCGCCCGCAAGCGGTCAATGTAAAGATACGCCGCGCGGCGCGTACGCTTTCCGCTCGCGGAGATTTTGTGTTATTTTTTTTTAGTTTTACCGAGGCGGTGGTCCATCCCGGCTACGTCCATGTCGAAGGAAGCGATTCGAAAAGAAATCCTGCATCTCCGCGAGGAGATCGAGAAGCACAATTACCGCTATTATGTGCTCGACGATCCACTGGTCAGCGATGCGCAGTACGACGAGCTTTTCCAAAAGCTCGACAGGCTTGAAAAGGAGCACTCCGAATTCGCCTCGCCGGACTCCCCGACCCAGCGCATCGGCGCCGCTCCGCTCGAGAAATTCGCCACGGTGCGCCATACGCTGCCGATGCTGTCGCTCAACAACGCGCATGACCGCGACGAGATGACGGAGTTCGACGACCGCATCCGCCGCTTTTTGAAAACCACCGAGCCGATCGAGTACATGGTCGAGCCCAAGATCGACGGGCTCGCGGTCGAATGCGTCTACGATCGCGGGCGCCTGACCGTCGGCTCGACCCGCGGCGACGGCCTCAACGGCGAAGACATCACGCAGAATCTAAAGACGATCCGCACGCTGCCGCTCGCCCTCCAGCGCTCCAAGCACGGGATGCCCGAGCTTATCGAGGTCCGCGGCGAAGTGTTTCTCTCCCGCACCGCGTTTCAAAAAATCAACCGCGAGCGCGACGAGGCCGGCGAGCCGGTCTTCGCGAACCCGCGCAACTCCGCCGCCGGGTCGCTCAAGCAGCTCGATCCCAAGATCACCGCGCGCCGCCCGCTCGACATCTTTTGCCACGGCGCGGGCGAGGTCCGCGGCGCGCGCTTTGCGACGGACGCCGAGTTCCTCGAAGCGCTGGGCGAATGGGGACTCAAGCCGGTGCCGGTGCTCGGCATCTGCCACGGCGTCGAAGAGATCTTCGCGCTCCACGCCCGCATGGAGCAGGAGCGCGAGGAGCTGCCCTACGAGATCGACGGCATCGTCGTCAAGGTGAACAACCTGGAGCTCCAGCGGCGCCTCGGCGAGATCGCCCGCTCGCCGCGCTGGGCGATCGCCTACAAATTCAAGCCGCGCCAGGCGACGACGCGCATTCTGGACATCCAGATTCAGGTCGGGCGCACCGGCACGCTGACGCCGGTCGCGAGCCTCGAGCCGGTCGGCATCGGCGGCGTCACGGTCAAAAGCGCCTCGCTCCATAACATGGACGAGATCGAGCGCAAGGACATCCGCATCGGCGATCTCGTCGTCGTCGAGCGCGCGGGCGACGTCATTCCGTACGTCGTCGAGGTGCTGAAAGACAAGCGCAGCGGCGCCGAGCGAAAATTCACCATGCCGGAGGCCTGCCCGATTTGCGGCTCGTCGGTCTATCGCGAGGAAGGCGAGGCCGCCTACCGCTGCGTCGGCCTTTCCTGCCCGGCGCAGCTCAAAGAGAGCCTCAAGTTTTTCGGCTCGCGCGGCGCGATGGACATCGAAGGGCTCGGGCAGAAGCTCATCGACCAGCTGGTCGAGCGCGGTATGGTCAAGGACATCGGCGATCTCTACGCGCTCACGGTCGAAGAGCTTTCCGGCCTCGAGCGCATGGCGAAAAAATCGGCCGAGAACCTGAAACGGGAGCTGGAGCGGAGTAAAGAGGCGGCGCTGCCGAGCTTCTTGACCGCGCTCGGCATCCGGCACGTCGGCGAGGCGACCGCGAAACTGCTGGCGGAGCATTTCGGCGACTTAAAGTCGATCATAGCGGCGAGCGAGGAGCAGCTGATGGAGGTGCGCGAGATCGGTCCTGAAGTCGCGAAGAGCATCGCGCGCTTCTTCGCTCAGGAGCAGAACCGCCGCGTGATCGACAAGCTCCTGGCCGCCGGCTTGCGTCTGAAAGCGCAGGCGAAAAGAGAAGGCAAGCTCAGCGGCAGCACGTTCGTGCTGACCGGCAGTCTCGAAACCATGTCGCGGAGCGAGGCGCAGAGAAGGATCGAGGCGCTGGGCGGGCGGCTGGGGTCGAGCGTCGGCCGCAATACGGATTATGTCGTCGCCGGAGCCGATCCGGGGTCGAAGCTCTCCAAGGCGAAAAAGCTGGAGCTTAAAGTCTTGGACGAGAAGGAATTTCTCAAGCTGATCGGCGCTTAAAGCCGATCTACCAGCGCTGCCCGCCGCCGCCCGGACCGCCCGGCCGGGGGGAGCGCTGCTCTTGCGGCCGTGCCTCGCTGACGACAATGTTGCGGCCTTCGAAATCCGTGCCGTTCAGCGCCGAGATCGCCCGCTGGGCCTCGTCATCGGAGCTCATCTCGACGAAGCCGAAGCCCTTCGAGCGGCCGCTGAACTTGTCGGTGATAATCCGGGCGCTCACCACGTTGCCGTGCTTCGCGAAGTGCTCCTGCAGCTTCGCCTCTGCGACGGAATAGGGGAGATTCCCAACATACAATTTCGCGCCCATCGTGCCTGACCCTCCTTGCGTGGCGGGCCTCGTTTGATTTAAGGGCCGACAGGGGCCCGGCCCAGGCCCGTCAAAAACGGCGCAAGCTTAGCCGCGATTCGACTCCTTGTCAAATCCGATTGGCTCGAAGCAATAGCGTCGTTGCGGCAGCGGCGAGACTCGGCTAAAAAGTTATTGATCATGCCCGGCGGGGAAAACAGACGACGAGTCCACGTGCGCATCTGCGGCCAGGTACAGGGCGTCTTCTTTCGCGCGTCGGCGGAGGCCGAGGCGAACCGTCTCGGCCTGACCGGCTGGGTGCGCAACCGCCCCGACGGCTCCGTGGAGCTCGTCGCGGAGGGCGACCAGACCCGGCTCGATGCGCTCGTCGCCTGGTGCCGCCACGGCCCGCCGCGCGCGGAGGTGGACGACGTTCAAATCGAATGGCGGGACTTTACCGGCGAGTTCGCTTACTTTCGTACGACCCGGTAGTTCTCTCCGTGGAAAATTATTTTCCCCGTTCCAGCACCATACGGTAAATGTCTTTCTTGGGATAGTCGAACTTCTCGCCTAAAATCTCCGCGATCTCTTTAACGCGCAGCCCCTTTTTAAGCAAAAGATCGATTTCATTCTGGAGCGTCGTTTCCGCCGGCCGCTTTTCCCCCGCGAAGCCGCCGACGACGAGCGTGATCTCGCCGCGCGGCTCTTTCTGTTCGAGCGCGGCGAGCGCCTCGCTCAACGGGCCGCGGACGAATTCTTCGTGCAGCTTCGTCACCTCGCGCCCGACGACCGCCTTGCGGTCGCCGAAAAGCTCCAGCATATCCGAGAGCGTCTCCTTGATCCGATGCGGCGCCTCGTAAAAAACCAGCGTCCGCGCTTCCGCCGCCAGCGCCTGGAGTTTTTCGCGGCGCTCGCGGCGCTTGGAGGGCAAAAACCCCTCGAAGGCGAAGCGGTCGGTCGGCAGCCCGCTCGCGCTCAACACCGCGGCGAGCGCCGACGGTCCGGGGATCGGGACGACCCCTGCGCCTGCCCGGAGCGCCGCCTGAACGAGTCGAAAGCCCGGATCGGAGAGCGTCGGCGTTCCGGCGTCGGAGACGAGCGCGATGTTTTTTCCGCCTTCGAGCTGTTTCGCGAGCACGGACGCCTTTTCGCCTTCGACCTCGTCGTAATAACTCGTGAGCGGCGTGGCGATATGGTAATGCGCGAGGAGCTTTTTCGTATGGCGCGTGTCTTCGGCGGCGATGAGATCGGCTTCCTTGAGGACCCGGAGCGCTCGCAACGAGATGTCTTCGAGATTGCCGATGGGAGTTGCGACGATATAGAGAACACCCGCCATTCAGCCCGCCGCCGGTGAGCCGTGAGCAGTGAGTAGTGAGCAGTGATTAAGGTCGGACCGCGTCTCACTCCTCACGCCTCACTCCTCACTGTTATTTTCCCCAATCGCGCGCGTAGCGGAAATCGCGGTCGATCGTGCGCTGCGAAACTTTCGCGATCACCGGCAGGCGGCGCTTGAAGTGCGAGTTCATGACGCGGTCGTTCACCTGGTCGACGAAGCGCTCGGCGAAGCCGGCGGCGATCAGCTCGGCTTTCGAATAGCGCTCGTCGACCATCAGATAGAGGAGCCGGTCGACGTCGCGATAGCTGAAGCCGAGCTCGGCTTCGTCGGTCTGACCCTGCCACAAATCGGCCGACGGTTCTTTCTTGACGATCACCTGCGGCACGCCGACGGCTTCCGCCAGCGCCCAGACCTGCGTCTTGTAGAGATCGCCGAGAGGATTGATCGCCGAGGCCATGTCGCCGTAAAGCGTCCCGTAGCCGAGCAACAATTCGGTCTTGTTGCTCGTGCCGAGCACGAGCGCCTGCCAGCGCGCCGAGTGGTCGTAGAGAATCGTCATGCGCTCGCGCGCCATCTTGTTGCCCCGGCGCCGCGCGTCGGCGTCAGGGCAGGCGGCGAAATAGGCGTCGATCTCGGGCGAGATGTCGACGGTCATCGACTCAATCCCGCCCTTCTCCACGACGAGCTCGGCGTGCGCGCGGCTCTCGGGGCTGGATGTCTTGTACGGCATCATGATGCCCAGGACGTTTTTCGCCCCCAGCGCCTCGGCCGCGAGCAGCGCGCTCAAGCTCGAATCGACGCCGCCGGAGAGGCCGAGCACGACGCGGTGAATTCCGACTTTCTCGACTTCGTTTTTTATGAAGCTCGTGAGAACGCGCCGGAGGAGAGCGACATTGATGGGGATCTCGAGGCTCATCAGCGCCTCTTCTTGGGGGTTTTTCCCTTGGGGCCTAGCCCCTTGCTGCCCTTGATCACGCGGAGACCTTTGATCATGGTCGCGGGCTTGATGTTCGAGGGCCGCTCGCGGATGCGCAGCAGTTCGTTGACCGTGAGATCGACGTCTTCGTCGCGCAAAAGCGGCGCCGCGGTGCGCTTGCGCCGCACGGATTCGAGTGCGACGTTGGCGACGACGAAATCCGCCTCGTAGTATTTCGCTTTGGCGGCGGCCCGGCCGAACGGATCGACGATTTCCGAGCCGCCCCAGAAGCCGACACCGTCCTCGAAGCCGACGCGATTGCCGTAGACCATGAAAATGCCGAAGGTCTCGGCGTAGAATCGGTTGAGCCGCTCCCAGTAGCGCGCGTTGTCGTCCTGCGCCTCGCCTTCGGTGATACCGCGGAGCGGGCTCGTCGATGGGCAGAGAACGGCGAGCGCACCATCGAGCGCGGCGAGATAGACCGTCGACGGATGCCAGAGATCTTCGCAGATGAGCAGCGCGAACCGGCCGAAGCGCGTGTCGAACGCACGCACGCGGTCGCCGCGGGCGAAATAGCGCTGCTCGTCGAACATGCCGTAGGTCGGCAGGTAAACTTTGCGATGGACGTGGCGCACCTCGCCGCGATCGAAATAAACCGCTGCATTATAGAAGCGGTAATCGGGCCCCTCTTCCACCAGGCCCGCGACGAACGCGACGTCGCGGCTCAATTTCTTCAAGCGGTCGATCTCGGGCGCGGAGATTCGCAGCGCAACGTTCGGCACCATGTCGCGGAGAAAATAGCCGGTAAGGCTGAGCTCGGGAAAAAGCAGCAAATCCGCGCCGCGCTTGGCCGCCAGGCGCACCTGCTCCTCGTAGAGCGACAGATTGGCTCCGACGTCTCCCAGCTTGGGATTGATCTGCGCTATAGCGACTCGAAAGGCCACGTCAACCTCTCGGAAAGGCTAACATAGGGGGTAATCGCTTGCAATTTAACGGATGCGGACAGAGAATGGAGACAGAGACAGGGAATTGAAACAGAGATCGCGAATTTCTCTATCTCTGTCCCTGTCTCTGTCTGATTTTTATGGACAAAGTGCTCATCTTCGGCCAGGACCTTTGACCCTACACGCGCAAAGCCCGTGAGGCTTACACCGAGCGCAACGTTCCCTTCGACTACATCAACGTCCTGCACGACGCCGCGGGGCTCGAGCGCATGCTCGCCATCACCAACAACGAACGCGATATCCCCGTGATCGTCGAGGCCGGAAAGGTCACGATCGGCTTCGGCGGCACCTGATCGGTTTAAACGCCCACGGCGTGGGCGAAAAAGACAGAGACAGAGATTTGAGACAGAACGGAGGCTCACTGAATTCCGTCTCTGTCTCTGTCTCGCTTAGGCTTTTTTGAGCGTCAGGTGCGCGATCTGCGGCGGGCAGTTGATGCGGATCGGAAGTCCCGTGATGCCGATGCCGCGGCCGACGAAAAGCGTGGACGTCTTGGCGTCGGAGCGGGCGTCGCGGCGGCGCGGCAGCAGATACTTGCCGTCGACATACGGCGTCAGCAGGCGGGCGATGGAGAGATTCGCCGCTTCGGGGCCGACTTTGATCTGCCCGCCGTGGTAGTGGCCCGAGAGGACCATTTCGACGCCTTTCATAGCGGCTTCGGGAAAAATCTCCGGCCGGTGCGAAAGCAGCAAGCGCACTTCACCCGGATCTTTTTTGGCCGCCGCCAGCGCCCACGGCAAGTGAGGCGCACCGGTGCGGAGATCTTCGATGCCGAGTATGTTGATCGCCGAGTTGCCGATGCGGTGGGTCACGGCGGCGTTTCTCAGCATGACGATATTGTTTTCGGCGAAGCGGCGCGTCATCTCGTCTTCGATGCCCGCATACACGTCGTGGTTCCCGAGGCAGGCGTAAATTCCGTGCCGCGCCTTCAACCGCGACAGCGCCTCCACGCACGGATCGAGCTCGGACGGGCTGCTCGCAACGAAATCGCCGGTGAGCGCGATGAAATCCGGCTCGAGACGATTGACCGCCTCGACGCATGCCGCGAGCTCTTCGCCGGGCATGAAGGGTCCGACATGAATATCGGTAAGCTGAACGACCGTCAATCCGCTGAGCGCGCTGGAGAGCCCGTCGAGACGAAAATCGAAATGCTCCAACTCGAAGCGCTTTCGCTCCATGAGCGCTCCGTAGCCCGAGAGAAGAAACGGCGCGGCGGCGACGGCGCCGACGCCGGTCTTTAAGAAATCGCGGCGCCCGAGATCCGGCGCCTGGGGCTTGAGCGGCAGCCGCGCGAGCGCGCGCTGCATGAAATGATACGCGCCCAGGACGAGCGCCGAGCCGATCGAACCGGTGGCCCAAATCGCGAATACGAGCGTCATGCGGGTTTTCATGGGCGACGTGTGCGGATGGCTCGCCATCAGACCGAATATGATAATCCACAGCAGCGGAACGAACATCAGGACAAAGAAACCCGCCGCCGCCGCCGACAGCGTCTTTTTCCGGCGCCGATCGCGGACATTCGCCGCGATGTAATCCTCCGTCCGCCGGAATAGATAGAGCTGGACGGAAAAATAAAGGGCGAGAACGATAAAAAAAACGACGCGGGGACTCGTAAAATTCACAATAGAAAAGTATTATAACGGAAACGCCAAATCTGAACAAGCCAAACCGTGACGTCGACGCTCGAAATCAAGCTCAATGAAGAAATCCGGCGCGCGCTCGGCCCCGCGGCGCGCTTGGCGGCGCTCTCGCCGCTCGCCGGCGACGCCTCGAGCCGCCGCTATTACCGCGCGCGCATAGAAAACTCCGCACAGAACGAATCGCTGGTCGTGATGGAGCTCGCCGGCAGCGCGCTGCCGCTCTCCTCGGAGGAGCTGGCGATCTTCAGCGAGGCGCCGAAGGAGCTTCCGTTCCTGAACGTGCACCGGTTTTTTAAAAGCATCGGCGTCCGCGTTCCCGACCTGTACGGCGCCTCGGCGGATCAGACCGTTGTGCTGCTGGAGGATTTGGGCGACCGCTCGCTGTGGGATTTAGCCCAGGGACTTTCCGCCGACGACATTTATTCGTGGTACCAAAGGGCGATCGATCAGCTCTTGTTGATCCAGGTCGAAGGAACGCGGCGACGCGACGATGCGTTCATCGCGTTTCAGCAGCGTTTCGACCTGCGCCTCTACTTGTGGGAGTTCGAGCACTTCATCGAATACGCGTTGGAAAAAAGAGCCGGCGTTTCGGTCACGGAAAGCGATAAGGGCCGGCTCCGCGAGAGCTTCGCGGCGATCGCGCGCCGCCTCGACTCCCTCACCCCGTGCCTCAGCCATCGCGATTACCACAGCTGGAATTTGATGGTCCATGAAGGCGCAGTCGCCGTGATCGATTTTCAGGACGCCCTGCTCGCGCCGCCGCAGTACGACCTGGCGTCCTTATTGAACGATCGCGAGACCGATCGCCTCATCAGCGCCGATCTTGAAAGCCGGCTGTTCGACTATTTTTTCGCGCAGCGCGAGGCGCTGGGCGGGCCGCCCGCCGATCGCGGCGAGTTCTTCGACGATTACCTCCTATCGGCGCTGCAGCGCGACTTTAAAGTCGTCGGGCGCTTTTACTACCTCGATGTCGTCAAGGGAAAGCCGGGGTACAAAAAATATATTCCGCCGACGCTCAGGCGCCTGCGGCGCAATCTGGAGCGGGCGCCCGGCCTCGGCAAGCTGATACCGATTCTCGCGCCGCATTTCGAGGAGTTCCAGTGAAGGCGATGCTCTTCGCCGCCGGTCTGGGGACACGGCTCCAGCCGCTGACCGACCGGCTGCCGAAGCCACTCGTCCCCGTCGCGGGCCGCCCCATGATCGAGTACCCGCTCCTGCTGCTGCGTCATTACGGCGTCACCGACATCATCGTCAACACCCACCATCTGGGCGCGATGCTGCGCGACCATCTCGGCGACGGCGCCAAGCTCGGCGTCCACATTACCTATTCTCACGAGACGGAGCTGCTCGATACCGGAGGCGGGCTGCTCAAGGCCAGACCTTTTCTCGACGGCGGAACCTTCGTCGTGATCAACAGCGACGTCTTGATCGACCTCGATCTTCAGGCGGTGATCGAGCGCCATCGCGCAAGCCGCGCCGCCGCGACCTTGGTGCTGAGAAAAGACCCGGACGCCGACCGCTACGGCGCGATCGAGATCTCGCGCGACGGGCGCGTGCGGCGGTTTTTAAAGCACGAAGCGCCGTCGATGGCCTCGGCCGGGCCGCTCGAGAAGTTCATGTTTACGGGCGTGCAGATTCTGGAGCCGCGCATTTTCGATTTCATGGCCGGGGAAGGTTCGCGGCGCTTCGGCACCACGACGTCGACCTATCCGAAGATGCTTACCGAAGACCTTCGACTCGAGGGTTTTGTCTTCGACGGCTTCTGGCAGGACCTCGGCACGCCGCAGCGCATCCAGGAAGCCGAGGCGAGGCTCGCAAGCGGCGCAGCGCAGCTCCGCTACATCTGACGGGGTCAAGCCTCGGGAACGAGAAAGCGAATGAAGAGCATGAACGCCATGCCCCCGAGGACGGAGGCGACCACTTTCCAGTTGAACCGCCGGTGCGCCTCGGGCAGCAGATCGCCGGCGCCGAGATAAATAAAATCGCCGGCGATAAAAGCGAGGAGCTTCTGCTGGAACTCGGCCGGTATGAAGCCGGCCAGCAAAGCGCCGATCGGGTAGAGCAGGCCGGCGAGGACGAGCGCGAGCATGGTGCCGCCCGCGCGCCATTTCGCCTCGCGCATGATCAGCGCGGAGGTCATCCCCTGCGGGATCTCGTGGCAAACGACCGCGAGCGTGATCGTGAGTCCCAAAAACGGATCGATCAGATAGCCGACCATGATCCCGGCGCCGTCGACCACGTTGTCGAGCGCCATGCCGAGAACGGCGATCGGACCGATCTGGTGCGTGTGGCATTCCGCCTCGCCACAGGCGTGGATCATCACGACTTTCTCCAGCACGTAAAACGTGATGAACCCCAGCGCGAGATAGCCGGCGTCGGACTTCAAATTCGCCTCGGGAAGGATCTCGAAGAAAGTCGCCGCCAGCAGCACGCCGGCGGCGAAGGCGATCACGTAGCGCGGCTCGATCTTATCGCGCTCGACCCGCAGCGCGAACCAGCCCGATAGAAAATCGCTCGATCCCGCGATCAGCGCATACAGATAGACCATGGGCCGGTTATTCCATCCTATTCATGCTGAGAATACAAACGCGCCAAGCGCTTGAGCGCTTGGCGCGATGAATCGAACGAGGCGAGGCTTTCCGGCTGCTAAGCGACGCGGAGCTCGCGCGCGTCGAGCGGCACCTTCTCCCGCACCACCGAAGCGGTGTTCACCACGTTGAGCTTCTTGAACAGGAACTCAAAGCGCTGCTCGAGCTTCCGGCCTATCTCGCTGCGAAAGGCGTCGGGCAGATTCCAGAACCGCTCTTTCAGCGGGCCGAAGCCTTTCTTGCGCGTCTTGTAAATAAACTGCTCGTCGGTCTCCCCGTCTTTTTTCTCCGACGCATATTCTTTGCGCAGGAAGTCGTAAATTTCCTTTTTAACGTCGTTGGGAAACAGCGGATCGTCATAAAGCATGTTCTGAAACCCGGTCGCGAGGTGGATCTCGGCGCAGGTGCGCTTGGGGAAATGGTCGAACGCCTCTTCCGGGAGCGTGGACGCCCCGTGCTGCACCGCGCCGGCGAGGCCGTATTTCTCGCGCGCGACCTTGGAGAGCTGCTCCAGCGTGTCGAAGTCGAGCTTGACGCGCGCGATCGTGCCGTCGGGAAGCGGCACGCCGCCGTGGGACGTGCCGGTCTGAATGCTGATCTTGCTGATCCCTTTGAGCCCCTTGCCGCGCTTATCCAGCTCTTCACGGTAGCCGTCCATGTAGGCTTCGAGCTCCTCGACGGTGCTGTTCTTGCCGCCCACCTCGCCGATCTCGCCGCCGACGGAAATGGAGACGCCTTTGGGCTCCAGACCGCGAAGATAGGCGGTGAGCTCGGCGGCGACCCAACAGTTGTCGTACTGCTGCTCCCGCACCGTCGGACGGCTTAAATCGACCAGCGTCGAGCTGTCGATGTCAATATTGTAGAACTCGGCCTCGATCGCTTCTTTAATGAGGTCCTTGAGCGCCTGGATCTCCTTCTGGGGCTCCTTGGCGAAGTTTTTCGCGCTTGCCTGGAAGTGGTCGCCCTGGAGAAAGAGGGGGCCGGTAAAGCCCTCCTTGATCGCCGCCGCGGTGACGGCGTGGGCGTATTCCGCGGGCCGCTGGAAGGTGTAGCCGATCTCCGAGCGCGCGATCTCGAACACCACCGCGCCGACCTTATTGCGCAGCGCCGCCCGAAAAACCGCCCGCGCCATTTCGTACGTCAGGCCGCGAATGTTGATCGCCGGGACGGTAAAGCCACTGACCTCGCCGCGGCCGATCGCTTCGTAGAGACTCAAAATGGAGGCCGGGTAGATGCCGAGCGCAAGCGCGCTTCGACGCACGACGTCGCGCGCCGCCTGCTTGACCGCGGTATCCTCGCTAAAGACGCCGTTGAAGACCAGCCGATCGATGGTCTGGCTGCGGAGCTTCTCCGCATCCAGAACACGCCCCTTACCGTCGCTTTCGACCACCCCGTTAAGGCTTGTTTTAAGCTCTTCGACTCCTTGATATCTCATGTCCGGCCTCCTTCGATTGCGAAGTTTATTAGGGCCCTAACTTAGATATCCCAAAAGACCGGGGTAGGCAAGAAATCGCCTAGCCTTTAAACGGGCCTTTGGACATAATTCCCGCGTCCGGTATTCTCAGCGTTTGCCGGCGGCAGCCGACAAGCGTTTGAGACGTTCTTGGGCTTCCGGCCATTGCGGGCGAAGTTTTATCGCCGTTCTAAATTCCTCCGCCGCGTTTTTACTTTGACCTTCTTCCGCCAAAAACCGACCTAGATGATAATGCGCCTCCGCATCGTTCGGGTTCAGTTCTACAACCCGGCGCAGATGCTCTATCGCATTGTGGAGGTCGCCGTGCTCGGCCAGCAATAATCCCAAATTATATCGCGCAGAGATGTAATCGGCATCGACGTGGAGCGCCGCCCGGTATTCTGCGATCGCGGCGTTGTCGTCGCCGAGGGCCGCCAGCGCCCCGCCGAGGTTTGTACGTACTTCCACATTTTTTGGATCGATCTGCAGCGCCCGGCGGTAGTGATCGACGGCGCCGCGCCAATCGCCTTGTCTCATCAAAGCATTGCCCCATAGATGATGCGCCTCGAAGGAGGACGGGTCGATTTCGACCGCCTTGCTGAACTCCGCTGCCGCGGCATCGTTTCTACCTTCCGCGGACAGAAGTTCTGCGAGCTTGACGCGCGCCTTGGTGAACGCCGGATTCGCTTCCAGCGCCTGACGATATATATCGATCGCCTCATCCCTTTTCCCTTGAGTTGTGAGCACTACGGCCAGATTGGCGTAGGGGAGGTCGTAAAAAGGATTGCTCTTAATAGCGCTCGTATAATGGGCTATTGCTGCGTTCAATTCGCCGCGACGCAGCATAATATTGCCTAGATTATTGTGCGCGATTCTCGAGTTCGGGTCATGCGCCAGCACGTACGTCAACAAAGTTTCCGAATCGTGCCATATTCGAGTTTGCCTCCAGGTAAGGATTCCTAGGCAGGCGCATACCGCCAGGGCTGCCGCCGCTGAAGCAACCGTGCGGCTCAATGGTTCGCGCCGCCACAGGTAATATAACCCTCCGCCAACCAACAGCGGCCACCCGAGACACGACAGATAGCTGTATCGATCGGCGACGAGCTGCGACCCGCTCTGTGCTATGCCCGAGACAGGCAAAAGCAGGACGATGTAATAAATCCAAACGGCCCAACCCGCGGTCCATCGCCGTCGAAAGAAAAACAGTGCGGCGGACACGCCGACGACAGCCACGGCGGACGCAATATATATCGGATCCCACGCCGAAAATCCGCGCGGCACCTCATACAAAGGCGACAGACCGACGGGAACTATCGTTCGCCCTATGTAAAAAAGAAAATTGTAAGACGCTTGAGCCGTCCGCTGCGCCGCGCCGTATTGAGCCATGCTTACCATCGCGCCGATGCTCTTTTGCGCTAGCGCCGCGACTACGGCGGCGACAACGGCTAATAATGCGAACGGCAGTTTCTCCAGCCATACCCGCCTCGCGTCGGGACCGAGCCAGTTGCCACGGCCGCCTCCGAGCCGGTGCAACACATAGACATCGAGCAGCACAAGCACAACCGGCAAAGTCATGCCCGTGGCCTTTGAGAGCAGCGACGCCGCGTAAAGCGCGACGGCCGCAGTCAGCCACGTAAACGACGCCGAGCGTGTTGCGGCAGCGGCGGATTTGAGATACGCGAGAATCGTCAGCAGAAAAAACATCCCGGACAGCACATCGCGTCGTTCTGTAATCCAGGCGACCGATTCCACCCGCAACGGGTGGATCGCGAACAATAAGGCAGCCGCTGCCGCAGCGCCGCGAGAGACAAAATCTTTGGCATCAGGAATCGACAGCCGCAGCAGACGCAGGCAAACAAAATAAAATAGCAGCGCGTTGACGCTGTGGAGCATCAGACTGGTCAGATGATAACCGAAGGCATCCATGCCCCAGAGCGAATAATCGACTCCTAAAGTCATCCAGCTGAGCGGCTGATAATGACCCATGTGAAAGGTGGCGAACATCCAGCGGAGGTTGTCCCAGGCAAGTCCGCGGTAATTCGGATTGTTCAGGAAATTACTATCGTCGTCGAGTTCGACAAAGCCGTTTTCGAGAGCGGGTAGAAAGACGACAAACGCGGCCAGAATGACCGCTACCGGTAGAAGCCACCGGGCGGATTTGAAGATGATATTTTTCACCGACTTTTTGTCGCTTCCGAAGAGCAATTTTTGACGAGCTTGCATAGTTCCTGGCGAGCGGCGTCGTCGGACGGATTAATATCGAGGGCGCGGCGAAAATGCTCCGCGGCCTTGCCCGGATCGCCCCGTTCGGCGAGTAAGAGGCCGAGGTTGAAATGTGCCATGGGCTCGTCTCGCTTGAGCTCCAGAACCCGGAGGTACTCTTCGATGGCTTTGTCGTTGTTGCCGGCGGCGGCATAAGCGAAAGCGAGGTTTATACGAGCGTTGAGAAGATCGGGCTGCGCCTTCAGAGCCAGGCGATAATGCTCCATCGCGGCCTGTATGTTACCCTGCCGTAGTAGATCGTTTCCGAGCGTTACGTAAACGTGGGCGGTTCTGAAGGCGGATCTTTGCTCGGCGGCGGCGATGTGCCTGGGCAGTCTCACGCTGTCGTGCCAGGCGCGCGCCTCCCGCCATTGTCTGCTCTCCACTGCAATGATGCCGACGAATAAAACGCCTGCGAGGGCCACCGCTCGCATCGATATCCCGTACTTTTGTCGCCACGAATACACCGCTGTCAGCATCGTCGCCACCCGATTACCCCGTCGGCCTTACGAAATTCTCAGCCAACTTATAGACGAAGATAGAATGACCGATGATGGCGACGGGCTTTCGTGACCTGAAAGCGGCGGTCCGTGAGCGTTCGCTTTCCGGACCGTAAAGGAACTGCGCGCTCACCGCGACGTATTCAAAGGGCTCGGCAGTTTGCGTCGCCGGCGGATCGTAGCCTAACCAGGCTCCAGCGATATACGCCGCATCGATGCCGTAGTATTCAGGATCCACCCAGCCGAAGTACGCAAACTGAATTTTTCTTACTCCATTCTGATCCATCCAGCGTTTCAGGCCTTTGAGGTCTTGTCCCCAGTCGAGATTGGAATCGACTAAGACCCGGTAGCCGTTGCGTGGACCGCCGATGAGTTCATTAAAATAGGCGAGGTAATCGGGAAAGGTCGATACGCAAACCCAGACGGCCCATATCCCCAACAAGACAACGCCCTGCTTCATCCATCGTCCGTTGCGCCAAAGCGCGCCGGCGGCTCCGCCGGCGAGAACGAACAGAAACGGATACACGGGAAGAATGTGGCGCAGGCCGATATTTGTGCGGGCCAGAATTGCGAACGCAAAATACAAGAGTGCCGGAATCATAAGCAAAGTCGCCTGCGGACGGTTGATTCCACGCACCGCCAGTCCAATGCCCACACAAATCAGAGCCAGGGTGGGAAGGGGTGTTTTCACGATAAATGCGACGGGAAAGTAGCTCCAAAAACCGCTCGGAGAAATCCACCCTAAGAGATAAGCGGGCCTTTGTAGACCCTTGATCACCGTCAGCTGTCCATAAATCCAGGCTTCGGGCAAAAGACGATGCTCTAAAAGAAACCCGAAAAACCTACCGAGAACGGTCGGTTGAGCGGGCAGTACCCGCGCCACATCAAGATGCTGTGCTCCGCCCGGAATCGCGTCGAAGCGAAAGCCGTAAATGCCCCATATGAAGATGTACGATCCGAGGACCGCGACGAACAGAACGGCCGCAACCTTCGCCAATTGCTTCATTCGGGAATCGGCGGTGGCGCTACCGCCCGTCGCCAAAGCCGGCGAGAAAAAAAACGCGCCGGCCAAAATCATCCAAATCGGCAGGATCGTTACAGCCGAGTACTTGGTGATCGTTGCAAGGGCAAAGAACGCCGCAGCACACAATACGTTGCGTGCGTTAAAACCGGCCAATGATCGGGAAAAGAAATAGGTGCCAATAAAAAAAAACGCCGCAAGCGGAAGATCGGTATGAATCATCGAAGTATGGGCCAAAACGTTTGGATCCAGGGCATAAATCGATAACGCGGCTAACCCCGCTTCAAAACCGAACAGCGTCTTGGCCCAGAGATATATGAAAATACCTAGGAGCATCCCGATAAAAATCATTTGGAGCTTCGCGCGAAAAAACAGCGCTTCGCCCGAGTTATCCGTAAAGAAAACACGGTAGATACAGTCAACAACGGAAATTCCGAGGCCGTCGCGAGGGATGAAATCCCAATGGGGGGTCTCCCGGACATCTGCAAGCTGCGACGGCAAGAGCGGCAGCGCGGCCCACATTTTAGCGAACGGAGGGTGCTCTGGATTGGTTCGAAAATCTCCCCATTTGAGATAGCTGTATCCGGCAAAAAGATGGATCGGCTCGTCCATCGTTGGAGATTTCTGCAGGAAAGTCGTGACGGCTGCGAGGGAGAAAAATAAGATGAAAAAGAAGAGAACGACGAACGAGGATGGCGGCCGCTCCATGTCAGTCCGCGGCAGACCGCATTTCAAAAGACGTCACCTTTCCCGACGCGATCCTTGAAGCAGGCTGCCGTTGCGTTTGCCCTTGGCTGCTCTGTTCCTTTCCATCCGCATCATCCGACCAGAGGGCTAATTGACCGCGCGTCGGAGCATCCTCAGGGTCGATTTCGATGACACGGCGGAGATGCTGGACGGCGCTTTTACGATCGCCGAGGCGATCGAGCAAAATGGCGAGATTAAAATGCGCAGGCGCATAGGATTCATCGATTTGCAGCGCCTGCTGCAGCTCGCGGACGGCTTCTTTGGTTTCCCCGCGCAAGGCGAGCGCGCGACCGAGCTCGGCGTGCGCCCGTACATGTAGAGGATCGCTCGCAATAGCTTCGCGATATTGTCGGATGGCCCGTTCTGTATCGTTCTTTGAGAGCAGCGCATTGGCCAAGTTGTAATGCGCCGCCGCATACGACGGGTCGATCTCCAATGCCTTGCGATAGTTCTGAACCGCCTCGTCGTAGCGGCCTTGCGCTCGCAGCACCACGCCTAAGCGGCGATACGCCTGGAAGAACTGCAAATCTTCTTCAATCGCACGACGGTAGCAGGCTTCGGCGTTCCGCATGTCGCCCCGCTGTGAATAGGCATTCCCCAAATTAAAATAAGCGACGGAGTGCTGCGGATCGATTTCGATGGCGCGCCGGTAGTGGGCGAAGGCGTTGTCGAGGTCTCCCTGCATCGAGTAAGCCAGCCCCAGATTATTTTGTACGGCGGCAGTGTAGGGCTGCTGCTTCGACAGAGCTTCCGTATAGTATGTGATGGCATGCGCGACAAGACCTCTTTGAACCAAAGCCGCGCCGATATTATCCTCGGACGCAAGGTTCTCGTTCATTCGCACGGCCTCGCGGAAAGTCGCAATCGCCTCGTCTGTTTTGCCCTGAGCAGTCAAAGCGATAGCCATGTTGACATAAGGGTGTGGATAATAAGGATTCAGCTGTATCGAGCGCCGGAAAGCGGCGATGGCTTCATCTAGTTTGCCTTTTTGCAGCAAAACTGAGCCGAGATTGAAGTATAGAACCGTTCCCGGCCGCGCGCTCACCGCATGTTGAAACAAGGTCTCAGAGTCGTGCCAAACTCTTGTCTGATTCCAGGTGAGGATTCCGAGACAACCGATCGTTATTCCCCCGGCGGCTGCAACCGGAATCAAAAGGAATCGCCGCGTCGCCAGTTTGTGCCAGATAGCGACGGATGCGCCGCCGACCAATAGCGCCCAACCGAGGCAAGACAAATAACTGTAGCGATCGGCGACGAGTTGAGGACCGCTCTGCGCGATGCCGGATACCGGCGCGAGGATTACTAGATAAGACAACCAGACAGCGAGACCGGCAGGCCACCGTCGGCGAGATACGATCAGCAGGACAGTAAATGCTATAATGACGACCCCGCTCACCAGGAAAATCCATTCTCCCGGCTTGAATGTCGCGGGCAGCTCGTACAGCGTCGATAACTCGCGCGGCAGAATCGTCTTCGAAAGGTAAAATCCGAATGCGTAGAACGCCTGGGCGATGCGGGGAAGAACCCCGCGTTTGGTTAAAGCTTCCATCGCTCCGGTGCGGTGTTGCGCCAAAAAAGCAAGTGTCGCAGCGCCGGCAGCGAGGACGGCAAACGGAATCTTCTCCAGCCACACATTCCGCGCGGCGCCTCCGAACCACTTGTTATCGGCGCCGGGCAACCGTCTCAGCGGATAGACATCGAGGATGACGAGCACAACCGGCAGAGTCATTCCGATGGCTTTCGACAACAACGACAAAAGAAAACATCCGACGGCTCCGAACATCCATTTTTGATAGGCGTTTTTGGTTTCCGCCGCCGCCGCATTTAAATAGCAGACGACGGTGATTAGAATGAGGAGCCCCGAGAGCACGTCGCGCCGTTCCGTCGCCCACGCGACCGACTCGACACGCAACGGATGTATCGCGAAGGCGAGCGCCGCAATCGCCGCGCCGATCCTCAAGGTAAGGGCATTGGTCGTCCTGCCCCAGACAAACGCGAGCAGGCGCAACGAAACGAAGTAAAAAAGGACGGCATTGATCGCGTGAAAAATCAGGTTCGTCAGGTGGTATCCGGTGGGATTCAGACCCCAAAAAGAGTAGTCGAATGCCAGCGTGATCCACGCAAGCGGTTCATAATGACCCATATGGAAGGTCGTGAACATCCAACGAAGATTCTCCCAACCGAACCGCCGGTAATTTAAATTATTGAGGAACATGTCGTGGTCGTCCCATTGGACGAACTCGTTCTGAAGGGCGGGGAAGAAAGCTATAAAAGCGCAGAGGGCGATGAAGGCGACGATCAGGAGGCGTAACGAGGGAGATATGTCTTCCGTAAAGCTGCTTGGTTTCATTTCATCCGTCGGGTCAAAAACTGACATACTGCAGAAATTCGTTCAAGGCTTAGCGCTCAGGCGAGCGCGGCGCTATTCGATGATCGCCACGCATTTCCGATTTGGTCGCCAGGTTGACTCGCGTCAGCTCTCGGATTAAAGATGCTCACTTGATCTGACGGGCCGATGGCGTTGCGCGGAACCTTAAACGATGGCTTATAACAGCTTGCAAGAATTCGTTCAAGTTTTGGAGCGCGAAGGCGAGCTCAAGCGCATCGGCCATCCCGTCAAGGCGGAGCTCGAGATCGCCGAGATCGCCGACCGCGTCATGAAGCGCGGCGGTCCCGCGCTGCTCTTCGAAAACGTCGTCGGCAAAGACATGCCGGTTTTGATCAACGCCTTCGGCTCGCCGCGACGCATGGCGCTCGCCCTCGGCGTCAAAGATATCGAGGAGATCGCCCGCAATATCGAGCATCTCACGCGTTTAAAGCCGCCGGCCTCCTGGAGTGAGAGGTTCCGCCTTTTACCCGAGCTCCTCCGCCTGGCCGGCATCGCGCCCAAGCTCGCACGCGAGGGCGAATGCCAGGAAGTGATCGAGCGCAACCCCGACTTGAGCGCTCTTCCCGTGCTGACCTGCTGGCCGGAGGACGCCGGGCCGTTTATCACGCTTCCGCTCGTCGTGTCGCGCGACCCCTTGGACGGAAGGCGCAACGTCGGCCTTTATCGCATGCAGATCTTCGATGGGCGGACGACCGGCATGCACTGGCATCTTCACAAAGTCGGCGCGCGCCATTTCAATCGACAAAAAGAAGGCCGCGGACGCATGGAGCTCGCCGCTTGCATCGGTGGAGACCCCGCGCTCACGTACGCTGCGACCGCGCCGCTGCCGGATCAGGTCGATGAGTTCCTGTTCGCGGGTTTTCTGCGCAAAAAGCCGGTCGAGTTGGTGAAAGGCGCCACCGTCGACGTCGAGGTGCCGGCCAGCTCCGATATCGTCATCGAAGGCTACATCGACCCGGCCGAGCCGCTCCGGCGCGAGGGACCGTTCGGCGATCATACGGGGTTCTACTCGCTGGCGGACGACTATCCGGTATTTCACGTCACCTGTGTGACGCGAAAGAAAAACCCGATTTATCTGACAACGATCGTCGGCCGGCCGCCGATGGAAGACGCGTTTCTCGGCAAGGCGACGGAGCGTCTCTTCCTGCCGCTCATCCGTCTCACGTTTCCCGAGATCGTCGATATCAATCTTCCGGTCCACGGGGTATTTCACAATCTCGCGATCGTCGCGATCAAAAAGGACTACCCGGCGCACGCGCGCAAGATCATGCACGGTCTGTGGGGGCTCGGCCAGATGATGTTCACGAAAATCATCGTCGTCGTCGATCACGGCGTGAACGTTCAGAATCTTTCGGAAGTCGCATGGATCGTCGGCAATCACATCGATCCGAAGCGCGACATCACTTTCGTCGACGGGCCGGTCGACGTGCTCGATCACGCCGCGCCGATTATGGGCTTCGGCTCGAAGATGGGGATTGATGCCACGGCCAAGCGTCGCGACGAAGGCTTCGAGCGCGATTGGCCCGGGCCGATCGTCATGAATGCAAGAGTTAAAAGCTACATCGACTCGATCTGGGATAAGCTCGGACTGTGACGTTAGCGATGCCGTTCAGCGAAAAACTCGCGGACTACGGCAAGCTCGTCCGCTTTTCCCACACCGTTTTCGCGCTGCCGTTCGCGCTCGCCTCGCTCGCGCTCGCCGGGACGCGCTATCCCGTCACCGTGAACGCGTTCGCGTGGATTCTGCTCGCCATGGTCGCGGCGCGCACCGCCGCCATGGGCTTCAACCGCATCGCGGACAGAAAATTCGATACGCTCAATCCGCGCACCCGCTCCTGGGAGCTTCCTACGGGCAAAGTCAGCGTCGCCGAGGCGGCGATCTTGACGGCCGCCTCCTCGATTGTTTTTATTTACGCCGCCTATCGCTTGAACCCGCTCTGCTTCTATCTTTCGCCCGTGGCTTTGGCGGTGGTCTTTTTTTATTCGCTGACGAAAAGATTTACCTGGGCTTCGCACCTTTTTCTCGGCCTCGCGCTCTCGCTCGCTCCGCTGGGAGCGTGGCTCGCGGTGAGCGGCCTGCCGACAACCGTCGCCGATCTCCAGATTCCCGTCTTTTTGGCGCTGGCGGTGCTGTTTTGGCTCGCAGGATTCGACATCATCTATGCGATTCAGGATTATACCTTCGACCGCGCCCAGGGCCTCTATTCGATCCCGGCCCGCTTCGGCATCGCCAGAAGCCTTACGCTGTCGAGCGTCTTTCACCTGACCACCGTCGTATTGCTGCTTCTGGCCGGCCTCAGCGCGGGCCTCGGGATCGTCTATTGGCTGGGCATTGTCGGCGTATCGGCCATTCTGATCTGGGAACACCGCCTGGTGACGCCAGGCGATCTCTCGCGCATCGATAAAGCGTTCTTCGACGTCAATGCTTACGTGAGCCTGGGCTATTTTCTCGCGACCCTAGTCGATGTCCTGATCGCCGGCGGCGCCGGTCGCTGAAGATTGGCCTGCCCCACCCTCACGGGCTAATCCCGTTGCACCCTTAAGAGTTACTTGCACGGGCCGATTTTTAGGCTTATCCTTGATGCATTATGAAACATATACCGCGCTTGGCGATTCTGGCACTACTTCTCTCAGGGCTTTCAGGCTGCGTCAGTGCCGGCGGAGAGATCAACGCCGGCAGGCGAGACCTGCTCTACGGCGACCCGAAGCTGGCGCTGGTTCGTTTCCAGAACGCCGCCGCGATCAGCCCGAATACTCTCTATTTCAGCGCGCTTCCCGAGGGAACCTGGACTTACGTCGGGCGGGCCTATTACGCCAGCGGCAGGCTGCCCGAGGCGCGTCAGGCTCTGGAGCGCGCGGTGGCCCGTTCGGGCGATGACAGCCTTGCGCGGCTGTATCTTGGCCTTACTCTCACCCGCGAGGGCGACCGCTCGCGCGGACTAGGGCATATCGAGAGCGGCCTCAAGGGCATTTCCGAGTGGCTTGATTACATCGAATATCGCCACGCCTACTCTTTCGGTATTTTCTGGGACACGACAAAGCAAATCCGCACGGAGATCGCCACGCAGCTCGCCATGATGAGCAGCGGCGTCGATACGCCGCGCGTAATCGCCGGCGGCGAATGGATCGGCAGGCAGATGGAAGAGGAGATCGAGCACGCTCGCTGGGGCGAGCGCGAGGAGCTCAGGCGCGACTCCGAGGGCAAAGTCCCTTAGCGCTGGTAGTCCTGCCGCCTCGTCTGCGGTGCGGCCATCTTCTGAAAATGCTCTTCGTCGTCCATCCGCAACAAGAGCGCTTCACAGGTGCGTAGGAGACTGGGCTTCGCGTCCAATCCCTTTCTAATCTCGACGACGGAGCGCGAGATGTAGGAGCGCACGATCCCTTTGCTGTCCCATTCAGCATAGCCGCGGTATCCCGGCTTTGAGACTTTGCTCACCAGCGTAATCGCGCCCTGAAGCGTCTCGATACCCTTCTGGTCCTCTCCGAGCCTCAGCTGCGCCATGCCGAGCGTCAGCCAGGCGACCTCGTCCTCCTTGTTCACCCTCAGCGCGCGCTGGAGCATCTGGCGCGAAGTCTCGTAGGTGCCCTGGTTGTAGTAGGCCCGGCCGAGAAGCGTCAGGCTGTCTTTGTAGGTCGGGTCCTCTCGCACGATGTCGGAGAGATCCGCAATCGCTTTTTCCATGTTCCCGCCGGTGCCTTTTAAAAATTGCTGCCGTGCCTCGGTGTAATGGCCGGCGGTGCCGAGTCGCGGCACGTCGTGAGTGAAAATGTCGCCGCAGCCGAAGAGCAGCGTCGTCGATACAATCAAAACAGCTCCGGCCGTCGCCCGACGGCCGCGCCGGAGAATATCTCGCGTCGATAAATCTTTAATGCTTGCCACTACGTCCTTTCCTTTCCCTCGTTCGCCGGTTGAGCGTCTTCGCCATATTTTCCGCTACCAGCCTGGTGAAATCTTTAAGAGACATCGCCTTTAAAGCCGCGGTAGATGACTTCCGAGATGCCGTCTTTTTCCCCGTGTTTGCCTTTCTCATACGCATCCTCTAGAGCCCGGGCGAGCTTGGTCCTCAGCTCGTCGCGCGTATACTTTCCGGCAACTGAGCGGACGAAGCTCAAATCTGAAACGGCCGCTCCTCCGCGCCCGCGGCTGTTGTCGATGATCGCGATCGCCAGCCGGGCGTCGCCCTTGTAAACATCGGCGATCTTCAGCAGCACCTCGGGCGCGCCGAGGTGGGTCTCGATGTAGGCGTCGAGCGGCAGCGTCCGGCCGTTTCGCTCCGCCCGCGGCAACGCTCCGCCGGTAAACGATTCGACGGGATCGCGATACACGTAAATAATGCTGACCTGTTTCCCCGCCTCGAGCGCCTGCGAGACTCTTTCGAGCGAAGATTTAAGGCTCGATAATGTCGTATCGTAAACGATTTGAGCCGCCGCGACCGCCTCCTCCAAGCCTGCGACTTGATGGATGCTCGACGTCTTTCCGACGCCCGCGCCGCCGGCTGTGAAAATCACCTGATTGCGCTCGTTCGCCGCCGCCGGTTTTTTCAGCTCGCGGCGAAAAATTTCTTTGGTAAAGGCGCTCGACGGCTCGTGCACGGCGGCGCTCCAGCGCGCCCGCGCATCTCGCGTGGCCGTGTCTTCCGCTTCCATCCCTCCGGGGGCATAGTCCGGCGACAGCTCGCGCGCGTTATCGGTGTTGATCTCCTTGCCGTATTTTTTTTGATAGCGGACGAGCGCTTCGTCGGTATGATCTTCGAGGTACGCGGCGAAGCGCGCCTCGATCTCGCGCCCGCGCGGCGAAAGATTTTTCGCCCTGGCAATGCCGAGCTTACCGGGATAAAAGCCGGAGTCTTCGCCCGCTTGCTTCAGGCTGCACGAGACGACGAAAAGGAGGCTTACAACGAGCGCCGCGGCGGCGCGCGGAAAAGCAAGAGAAGCGGAACCTTGCATGTTTGGCCGAATTTATACCAAGCGATGATAAAAAAAAAGGGGGAGCGAAAGGCTCCCCCTTTTTCTTCGTGACTGTTTTGAACTAGAACACGTAGCGCCAGTTGAGGCTCATGTCGAGCCACTCGCCGCCCTTGCCCTGGTTCGGGTTATTGAGGATGTTCCCCTTGCTCCGGATGCCCAGGTTATACGCCGCCGAGAGCGGCAGGTTGTCGGCTTTATACCACAGCCAGTGGATGCCGATGCTCATGCGGTTGGCGACAAAGTACCAGATATCCCACTCGCGCACGAGGACCGTGTT
>Ga0075423_10000729_pt1 | contig 27374 bp, 27 predicted proteins | sample SoiMethybrSBSTD2_FD_80114 | JGI IMG/M metagenome (GOLD analysis project Ga0075423, IMG submission 80114) | Bulk soil microbial communities from a Populus tree surrounding site in Tennessee, USA - Soil MetaG P. TD hybrid SBSTD2 | ecosystem: Environmental > Terrestrial > Soil > Tree plantation... | reverse complement strand
AGCCCTGCTTTCACGCGGTGCTAAAGCGAACTGGAAAGAACCCCAGGGTCAGACAGCCCTGATGTGGGCCGCGGCGGAAGGAAATTCCGCAGTGGTCGAGTTGCTGATCAGCGCAGGAGCGGATTTCCGCACACCACTCGCGGATTCAGGATTTACTCCGTTGTTCTTTGCCGTACGGGAAGGTCAAAGCGATGTGGTTCGCATCTTGTTGAAGGCCGGAGTCGACGTAAACGAGACGATACAGCCTCTGAAAACATTGCCTAAGAGCCCCAAGAAACAAATGAGCCCGCTAGTTCTAGCGGTCGAGAATGGCCATTTTGAACTCGCCGTGGAATTGCTTGACGCAGGTGCCGACCCGAATGACCAGCGGTCCGGGTTCACAGCGCTGCATGCCATGACGTGGGTTCGGAAACCAAACCATGGCGATAGCGAGGACGGAGATCCCGCACCAATTGGCTCCGGCAAGCTCAGTAGTCTTGCCTTCGTCAGAAAGCTTGTAGAGCATGGAGCGGACGTGAACGCCCGGCTCAAGACGGGGAAGTCAGGCCGCGGCGAGCTTAACCGCACCGGTGCGACGCCATTCCTTCTGGCCGCAGCAACCGACGACGCGGCTCTCATGCGCTTGCTGGTCGATTTGGGTGCCGACCCATTGGTGGGCAACGCAGATCATTGTACACCTTTGATGGCAGCGGCCGGCGTCGGGACGCTTGCTCCAGGCGAAGAGGCCGGAACGGAACCGGAAGCGCTGGAGGCAGTGCAACTGGCCCTGGATTTGGGTTGCAACATCAACGCAGTCGATGACAATGGCGAAACCGCCATGCATGGTGCGGCCTACAAGAGCCTGCCGAACGTCGTGCAGTTGCTTGCCGATAAGGGCGCGAAGATCGAAGTGTGGAATCGGGAAAACAAGTATGGTTGGACACCCCTCCGGATCGCGGAGGGCTACCGGGTAGGGAATTTCAAACCCTCTGCCGAAACCATGGCCGCGATTCATCGTGTGATGCGGGTTGCAGGCATAACTCCACCAGCGAACTCGATCTCACCAGCGGCAGGTCTTCGCGACGACTATCCTACGAACGCGGCCAAAAAGCCTATTCCCTAGTTGCCTAGTTGCCTCGAAAGAGCAGGAACAAACAGGTAGCAGGTGGACTTCCCTGCCCGTTTTTAGGCTAATTCGCAGCGGGAACCAAATGGCCTTCCGTTCAGGTCGCATCATGGTTGGTTAGTAGCTCTGGTCGAGTTCTGTCGCGAAACACGGGAGTGGCAGAAAAAGGTCCCCTCCTCGGTTGAGGAGGGGGACATGGCGCAGAGCGCCATGGGGTGGTGCGAGTTGCCGAAATGCCGCTAGGGGTCTCCTTTCCGGGTCCCATCGAACCACCCCGCAGCAGCCCTCGGCCGCTGCTTCCCCTCCTTATCGAAGGAGGGGAGCCCAATTTCCCTGTTTCGCGAGAAACTAGCCTAGCCTAAGGCACACTCGAGCTTCTCAGCTCATATTGGCGAGGAAATGGGACGCGATGGTCTCTAGAAGGCTCGTAAAGGAAAGCGCGCTCTGTCTAACCCTGCTGATGTCACCAGGTTTGGTTCCAGATGTCTTGGCCCTCTCACCACTGCGGGCCGGTATTGGAGTGGTGGAGATAACCCCTCCGATTGGCTCTAAGCTCAACGGTTTTGACAAGCGCCGGCCCGCTGAAAGAGTCCACGACTCTCTGTTTGCAAAGGTTCTTGTCCTAAAAACTCCGGAGACCTCCGTAGCCATCGTGGTCTCAGATTTGCACAAGTTACAGTCGCCGCACCTGGTAAATCGCATACGCGATGAACTGGGCATCCCACACTCCATTCTCCTGGCCTCCCAAACGCGTGCTGCACCATCGCTAGAGCTTGATACACGGGCCGGTACCTGGGGACAGGAGGTTGAGGAGAGAATCTTCCAGCAAGTCAAACTGGCGAATGCGGACCTATTCTCAGCAAAAATCCTCTTTGGACAAGGCGCTCTAATAGGAGCGCACAACATTCGAGTATTTCAAGATGACGGCACAGTCCAAGATCGTTGGGAGAATCCGAAAGAGGAAGGAACTGCACCGATTGATCCCGCTGTGAGAATCATTCGGATCGACCAGGAAGGAGCGGGGCCGAAGGCGATCCTGGTTCACTACTCCTGTGAACCCGCTGTTCTGGGGCCGGGTAACCTGGAAATCTCAGCTGACTTTCCCGGTGCGACGACTCGTTATGTAGAAAAGGAATTCGCTCAAGGTATCACCTGTTTCTTTCTGAGTGGCGCCTCCGCCAACATCTACCCGTTCAAGTCTAGACGTCAAGGTCCGGACGGCTTTGCAGAAGTGGGTAAGATGGGACAACGCCTGGGGCGTGAAGCTGTGCGAGTGGCGCGTAGTCTGGTTCCTCGAGAGTGGGAGAGCCAACTCAGAGTGGAGGAACGGGTTCTCGCGTTTAGAAACCGCTGGGACCCATCTCAACAAATTGATGTGACGATATGCACCGTTTTGCTCAACCAGGGCCTGGCGCTCGTGGGGGTACCCGGAAACATGTTCCTGGAATTCCAGCTCCTGCTCAACGTGAAGTCCCCGGTAATTGCCCTTTTGCTGAACGGTGCCTTCAGTGGTGGCGTTTCCTGGGCCGGGATCATTCCGCCGATTATCCAAGCTGCAGAAGGAGGCTTCGGTGCAAGCTATGGGACGGAGATCGAAGTCGGTTCAGGAGAAGCCATCGTGGATCAAGCTGCGATTGGGCTCTATCGCTTCCTGGGAAAGCTTGATGACCTTCCAAGGGGAGTCCTGGTAAATGAGCTACCGGATTTGATCTCGCCGTGAGGGAACGATCTGCAGTTGTGGGAGGGGTTTTGGCGAAGAGGACGGTTTCTTCGGGACTGCCACGGGGCTGGCTGTTCTTTGAAACATTGCTGACACTGCTCTTCGGGTCGAGTTGGCTTACCGCCAGCGCGGAAGAATTGAAGGCTGGAGCAGCTCGCGTCGAAATCACCCCGCCGGTCGGACATCAGCTGTGGGGTCTGGCGTCTCGCGTGGGACCGTCCACTGGAGTTCTGGATCCCTTGTATGCCCGGGTCCTCGTCTTGAAATCGATACGCTCTTCATTGGCTCTGGTGACGCTGGACCTGGGACGGACGTTTGACGTACAGAATATGGCCGACCTCCGCGCCCGGGTGAAACTAGAATTTGGGATTCAGCATGTCATTTTCTCCGCTTCGCATACTCATACCGGACCCACCGTCCTCGACAAGAAATACATCCTGCCAGGAAGCAATCGATGGGAACCCCAGGCACTTGATTCCATCGCCCACGCCATTGGTGAGGCCAGCCTGAAGGCAGTCCCTTGCTACATTGGGGCAGGCAAGGGCACTTCATCGGTCGGGCAGAATCGACAGGATCCAGTCGGAGGGCTGTGGACTAATGAAATTCGGCATCCCAATTATCCAAGAGATCCGGTCGTCCAGGTTCTGCGAGTCAGTGAGATCGGCGGCAAAGCGATCGCAGTGGTCGCCAACTATGCGGCTCATCCGGTCGTGCTAGACTCGGGGAATTCTACTGAGTATTCAGCGGACTTTCCGGGAGCCATGGCGCGTTATGTGGAGGAGAATTTGACGGGTGCCATCTGTCTCTTCGTTCAAGGCGCTTGTGGAGACATCAACTCGCGTTACCTTGGTCAGTACCCCTCGACAGAACGTGGTCCAGGCTATTATGGCGTTCTGGTTCATGAGATGCGTCAGCTCGGTCGTGAATTGGGCTACGAAGTCCTGCGAGTGGCAAATGGCATTCAACTGACGCGGCCGCAGCACGCCGAGCTATTGGTCCAGGATGATGAACTAACATTTAAGGCGCGCTGGGATATCGCAAAGCTCAAAGCACTGCAGGCGGTACCCACCTACCATCAATGGGCCGTTGAAGGTCGCCCGGTCGGATACCCTCCAGAGCAGTTCACGGTGTTCATTACCTCTGCTTTGATCGATAGGCACATCGCCTTGCTCACGATGCCCGGAGAACCTTATGTCGAGCATCAGATCAGCTTCCGCGACCGGTTGCCGGGCCTGGACACGATTCTCGCCGGCTACGCGAACGGATATCTCGGCTACATTCCAACCATTCGTGTTGCAGCGAGAGACGGTGTGGTCTACGGCGGCAATGCCTGGCCGACCATCCTTGAAGTTGGGGCAGGAGAGCGCATCGTCGATCGGGGCATTATCAATATGTACCGGATGTTGGGACGCCTGAAAGACAAGCCCGACCAGGACGCGCGAGCCGCTGGGAACCAATGATTCCCTAGACTAGGTTCCGTAGCGAAACTCGAGAGTGGGGAGAAGAAAAGTCCCCTCCTTGGATAAGGAGGGGAAGCAGCGGCCACAGGCGGCTGCGGGGTGGTTCGACGGACGGAACCTGAAAAAGCCAGACCCGTAGCGGCGTTTCGGCGACTCGCACCACCCCATGGCGCACAGCGCCATTGCCCCTCCTCAACCGAGGAGGGGACTTTTTTTCACACTCTCGAGTGTCGCGACAGAAACTAGACTAGGTTCATCATCGCCAAGGCGCAAGCAGCTCCCGCCTGCAACCTCACAGAAATCACAATTCAGGTCGTGCTTCACTTCGTATCAAGAGGAACCGCGTTACCATAAATTGTTATCAGTGGGTGCTTGACTAGCGCCCGGAATTCGTACGCCTCTCCGGGTTTGAGGTCAGAAACCTTTGTTGAGTAAAGGCCCAGGCTGTTCCGCTTCGCCAGCGAACCGTCCGTCCACGGTTCCGTCTTCTCATAGAGGTCCGTAATTCCCTTCCTGCGCCGGTACTGAAATCCTACCTCGACCGACCCGGCCTTCCCGAGGTTCTTCAATTCGCCCTCCAGCACAGCGACCTTGGCAGCGCGATCCCAGGTCGCCCTTCCAGTGATAACTTGTGGCGGTTCCATGGCAGGCTTCACATGAGTCATCTTGAGAACCACGGGATTCGGCCACTTGCGGTCGTCGTAAAGCCGCTGTGCCCTCATTGCCGTGATTTCAAGGCCTCCATCGGTCTGCCGCCATCGGGTCTGAGGAATCACTTCAGGACGGTATTCCAACACCTTATCGTTCTGGCCCAGCACGCTCACGACAGTTTCCTTTGTGGCTTCCACAGATCGCAAGGTGAAGGTTTTCCAATCACCTAACTTCCAGGCTGGCCGGATCGCTACAAAGGCATACACGGTATCTTCCTTCTTGCGGCGAGTAAACCAGATCTCGTTTTCATTAGTTACCACCCAGGGACGAACCTCCTCGATGGACTCCTGGTTAACAAAGTTCCAGAGCGCGATCTCGCGCAGCCGCTCCTCCTGTTCGATCGGCAGCTCGCCGTTCGGTTTGGGACCGACGTTCAGCAGTAGGTTCCCACCTTTGGCACGCGTCTCAATCAGAATCTGGATGAGTTCCGTTCCTGCCTTGTAGACCTCGTTTGTCGGCTTGTATTGCCAGGACGTTCCCATAGTCAGGCAAGCCTCCCAAGCGTCGTCAAGCGGTACACCGGGAATGTATTGCTCGGGGGTTTCCATTGCACCGCGAGTCACCACCACCATGGGCTGCAGGTCCCAAGCCAGTTCTTTCAACCCCTCCGAAGCGCCGTCAAAGAATAGAACATCGATGGAACCGTAGCGCGTCAGCAGCTCTCTAATCTGCGATTGGTCGTACTTCAGCAGATCGGGGTTGTTCACAGGTTCGACTTCAGGACGGTGGCGGTCCAGCAGCTTGCCTTCTCGGTGAAGCCAGTAGAAATCGTCGGGGGAATAGTAGAAACCAATCGCCAGTCCCTGCTCCCGAAAGGCTGAAACGATCTCGGCTGTAGCGTCCCTTCCAAAAGGAGTGTTCATGATGTTGAATGGAGTCGTCGCCGTGGAGTACATGCAAAAGCCCGAATGGTGTTTTGTGGTAAAAACCACATACTTCATTCCGGCCAGCTTGGCCAGTAGCGCCCAATCCAGAGGATCGAATCTCTTGGGGTTGAAGGTGCCCGGCAGCTTGCTGATAAACCGCTGTAGATAAACTTCAGAAGCTCCGACCATCGAGTGACTAATGGTGGGCCCCAGTGCACTGTCAACGCCCCAATGAATGAAAAGACCAAATCCCGCGTCTCGGAACCACTCGATGCGTTCAGGGCTATTGCGGTTCACGGAGGCCGGTTTGAGGTTCTGCGATCGACCCGATTGGATGGGAGTCAGACATAGAGCAATAGAAAACACGAAGGGCGCTTTCGCTAATCGCATCGATTTGTTTCTCCTCTCGTCGGCGTGAGAGCCGATCATTGGCCGAAGCATCTCTCCATTGGCTATTGGTCGTCTCCATGGCAACATCCAATCGTCCGACGCCGCTAACAATCTGGCTGCTGAAGACTCGGAAAGAAAGTCGAAATTGGAAGTATGACCCGAGGGATCCCGCAAAGAAAAAGCTTGCTAGGGCTTACGACCACGTAAAAAAGTGGCTTTGCTTCCGCGGTAAACCTCAAAGCCCAGCGCGTCGCGACACTTTGAGCAGTATGCACGAGGAAGCCAGGTTATCTGGGTCGTGAACGAGGACTCTGCTTCTTCCAAGAAATGTCGCACATCATCCTTTCGATATTTCACATTCTTGAAAATCAGCTTGTGGCACACCCAGCAACGAACGGGCAAATAGTGGAACAACGCCCTCCCGACGAACCAAATGATTTCAGGAATCTCTGCTCTCGAAAACAGAATGGTGCGCTTTGAATGCTTCGCCCAGGAATAAGAACGGACTTGAAGGAGGGTCCAGAACGCCCAGGAGTCTCTGCTGATTGCTTCAAGCATTCTGTCTTCTGCATCCCTCAGTAATCCTTCCCATTCTGAACGTATTTTTCTCTCGTTTCTGCGAGCTAAAAAACACATCAACAGCCAGCCACTAAGTAACAAGCCTATGGGTATGAAAAGTTTTGCAAGGGTCGGATCGTCCTCTCGCACAACCTCGTCCTCCTGGATTACAAACTCAACCCTCGATTGCGGCTGTGTGCTTCTGACATACTACACAGAACGACACAAGTACTTACACGAAAGTCCCCTCCTTGGGCAAGGAGGGGAGCGCTGACGCAAGGCAGCGCGGGGTGGTTGGAATCCGCACGGGACGCACCACCCCGGCTATGGCCGATGGCCATAGCGTCCCCTCCTCAACCGAGGAGGGGACTATCGAGTCACTACTTTAGCGTTGCGGACGTTACGTCACTATGTTTAGAAGCCACTTTACGCTCCGGCACTCGTTCGGTGCCGGCTTGGATTTGCATCAACGTTAGGGCCTAGGATTTTGGCGGTACCATTACGGCTTCTAACTGTGACATCCTTGGGCTTAATACTATAATCGCTCTTAGAAAGGAGTAAGAATGATATGCAAAAAATAACTCCATTTTTGTGGTTTGACAAACAAGCTGAAGAAGCCATGAATTTTTATGTTTCGATTCTTAAAAATTCTAAAATCGTCAGCATCAAACGCTATCCGGAGGGGCCTTTAGAAGGCCCGATGAAGGGCATGGAAGGCAAGGTCCTGACCGGCGTATTTGAACTCGAAGGGCAGCGATTCATGGCCTTAGACGGTGGCCCATATTTCAAACCCAGCGGCGCAGTTTCATTTTACGTTGAATGCGAAAGGCAGGAAGAGGTGGACTACTATTGGTCGAAACTCTCCGAAGGCGGTGACCCAAAGTCCCAACAATGTGGCTGGCTGCAAGACAAATATGGTTTCTCCTGGCAGATTATTCCGAAAGCCCTGCCTGAACTTCTCAACGACCCTGACAAAGAAAAATCTGGAAGAGTGATGCAGGCAATGCTGCAGATGAAAAAAATCGATGTCGAGAAATTAAGGAAAGCGTACGACAACAAATAGGAGAACCATGAACGCACCGTCATACTTTGAAATACAAGCCGATGACTTAAATCGTGCAACTAAGTTTTACAAAGAAGCCTTTGGTTGGAAACTTGAAAAAGCCCGAGAGGATCTGCCCGTTGAGTACTGGCGCATAGAAACCAGCGGAGCCAGGGGCGGCCTGCTCAAGCGTCCAGCAAAAACTCCTCCGCCCGAATGTGGAACGAATGCGTTCGTCTGCTCTATCGAAGTTACTGACTATGATGCGACCGAAAAGGTGATTCTAAAACATGGCGGCAAGGTTGCGTTGCCGAAATTTCCAGTACCGGGTGTGTGTTGGCAGGGATACTACCTCGATACCGAAGGCAACACGTTCGGCATTTTCCAAGTTGACAAAGCGGCGAAATAATTCGCTGCTTAAATCCAAGTGAAATTCATTGGATGCGGTTGGCTCACGTCCGGGTTGGGTAGGGCGGATGGTCCTCATCACCGCGGTCAATGCGGAGCATTGACCCTACCGTTGACCTAGTAGATCGATTTTTCGGCCCGAGGCGCTTCCTTTGTGTTCAAGGCCTTTGGCTTTTTCGATTTCATTCCTTCGCCATCTCTTGCCCTCAGGCAGTCATGAGTTGCTTCAAGTGCGGGTATCTCTCACTCAAGATGGCCGGCCCGCGTACCTTGCCGCCTACCAACAGGGCTTTGATGTCGAGCGCATTGACAATGCCTTTCCCGAGATAGTGGTTATTTGGCACCACAAAAGTCTCCTTCACTTCTCTGGAAACGAGTCTGACCCGATCTACCCAAGGCTCCAATTCTTCCAGGGGGTATAAATAATCATATCTGTCTGAAGGCTTCCGATTCTCCGTAAACCAGCTGCGGTAGTTTCTGCCGTGGAGGCGTATGTAACCAACCATAGAGGTGGCTACCGACGAAGGCTTTATCGAGTGGCGGAAAAGCGGTTGGTCGATATTGCAGAATCCGACCCCAGCCTCCTCGAACCAGTCGAGAACATCAGGCCTGTTCCAGGAAGCATGGCGAACCTCTACCACCAATGGGTACTCGCTGAATTGTTTCAGCAGTCGATCGAGGCGCTCTCGTCCCGTGTCGGTGTTCTTAAATGACCAGGGGAATTGAATGAGAATGGCCCCCAGTCTTCCCGTCTGGAAGATTGGATCGAGACCTTTGCGGTAGTCGGTTTCGTCCTGCGGGCTGGCACCGCTCGACTCGTGAGTAAAAGCACGGTAGAGCTTGGCTGTGAACTTGAATTGCACGTTGTGCTCGACGCGCCTGACCCAGTCTGCGGCTGAGGAAGGAGAGGGTGGGCGATAGAAGGTGCTGTTAATCTCGATGGTATCAAAGAAACCGGAGAGGTAGCTGAGCGGATCGAACTTGCGTCCTGGCTTTTGCGGATAGACAATCCCTTCCCAATCCTTGTAAGACCACCCAGCCGGACCGATTCTTATCATTTGTTCACTCAAGGGCTCGATGCGTCACTCAGGCTCTCTTGGTCCCAGAGCAGCTCTCCATGTGGTTCAACTGGTCAGACCAGCCACTGCAACAATTGTAGCGTAGCGGGAGCTTGCAGGGTAATTGTCGTTGGGTTGCAGTTTTCGGAAGGCTGCCGATCTGCTTTTGACGTGTGCTTCAATGCAATCCCAGTAGATGTGATGGGCTCGAACTCTTCCGTAGCTGTCTTCAGTTCCCGTTTAGGATGTTATCGGAAACTGCCAGACCTCAAGATGCTTGTCGAGACCAGCCCTCGGAAGGCCAGCAGTACCGTCGTTCTGCCCATGGAATTCGTTTAGCTAGTTTCTGTCGCCAAACTGGGTAACGCGCTCCAGAGGATTCGAGTCCCGAAGGGACGACGGATAGTAGCCCAGGGTGAGCGTAGCGAAACCCTGGGAAAGAAAAGGAGAGGCTGTGGCAGCCCCGGAGGCGGCGGCGGAGACTCCACTGAATCGGCGAATTCGGCCAGAGTTTCCGGCGCCCTTTCCAGGGCTCAACGCTTTTGGTTTTCTTGGACCCAGGGTCCCGCTTCGCTCCACCCTGGGCTATAATTTGGCCGCCCTTTCAGGGCTGAAAGCTGCTCTCAGCAAGGCTTCCCGAGTTCCGCGACACAAACTAACTAATGCTTTCGGCACTGTACCGTGCGATGAGACCGGTACGGACGGCTCGCAGATAGGTGCGTTGAAAAAACCAACAGCCAAAGAGGATATAGAGCACGGCGAGCCCCGCGCCGCAGAACAGCCTGGGTCCTGAAACCGCACTGCCCAAGATGATCGCCCTCATCCCCTCGAACACATATGACGGCGGCAAGAGATAGGCAAGATATTGCATCCAGTGCGGTAGGGTTGATAGCGGGTAAAAGACTCCAGCGAACGGGGAGATCAGAGCCGGAATGGGCCATACGAACCACTCCGACGCCGGCCCGAGCCGCAGTACGATTGTGCAACCGACGATTCCCAGTGCGATTCCGAATAGAAACAGAACAAAAAGAAACGGGACGATCATGAGGCCAATGGCAAAGAAGGACAGGCCAAAGATCGTCGTGGCCAACACGAGCATCACGATGAGTCCCACCGCACTCGTCCCAATGGCTGTGAGCACCAGTCCGCTAAGGTACTCCGAAAGCGAAAGCGGTGAGGCGAAGAGATTCAGGAAATTGCGTGACCACACGTCTTCGAGGAACGCCATGGTCATTCCATACATGACGCGCGAAAAGAAGTCCCAGAGCAGAACTGCCCCGAGCAGGGCCGGGACGAAATTGAAGCCGGAGGAGGTGACAGTGTTCAGGTACTTGGTGATGAACCCCCACAACACGATGTCAATAGTTACCCACACCACAACGGACAGTACACGTGAGGGGTTCCCTCGCATGAGGTAGTATTGGCGAAGCACGATGGCCGCAGTACGGTTCAGTATGTACATCACAACATCAGTTCATACTCCACTCCTCGGTTGAGGAGGGGATGCTATGGCCGAAGGCCATGGCTGGGGTGGTGCGTTCCGCGCGGTTCCAACCACCCCGCACTGGCTTCCGCCAGCGCTGCCCCTCCTTATCTAAGGAGGGGAGCTTTTCTGGTACTTGTCGCCGTGTAGTGACTCCTTTAGTCAAGCTCAAGCGCGAGCGGTTCGCGAGCCACGGTAATGAACAGCTCCTCTAGGGTTTCCTTTCCATGCTCCTGCGGTAAAGTCTTTGGGTCGCCTTCCAGGAGAATCTTTCCATGTGAGAGGAAGAGCACGCGGTCGCAAACTTCCTGGACCTCGTACATGTTATGCGAGGTCCAGAGTATGCCGCCTTTACCTTGCGCGGCAAACTCTCGGATTTTGGTGCGAATGTCCCGCGCCGTGGCTGGATCGAGCGATGCCGTGGGTTCGTCGAGGAGCAGAAGCTGCGGATCATTGAGTAGCGCTTTGGCCAAGCTCACCCGCGTTTGCTCTCCCGAGGAGAGCACGCCGCACTTCACGTCTCGAAACTTGTCGAGATCAAGTTGCTTGAGCAGGACTTCTATGCGTTCAGACAGGCCCTTCACTCCGTAGAGGAGACCGAAGATCCGCAGGTTTTGGTATAGAGTCAAATTCCCGGGCAGGGGAGCATAAACGGCTGCAAAGTTGGTCCGCTCCAGTGCCCGCGAGCGGTCTGTCGCAATATCCACATCTTCGATCCGAATGGTTCCTGAGCTCGGTTCGAGCACCCCAAGAATCATGTTGATGGTGGTGGTTTTCCCTGCCCCGTTGGGACCCAGGAGGCCAACGATCTCATTGCTGCCGACGTCGAACGAAATGCCGTCTACGGCAACCGTGTCACCGTACACCTTGCGCAGCTCGATGATGGAAAGCACTTTTAGCGCAGTAGCCGCTTGAGAACGGACGGGCTGCTTCATTTGTTGCCTGGCTCGCTGTGAACCTGATCAGAAACCGACTGCCTTGGTTCTACCCTACTCAACATGAGTATAGTTTACAAAGAGGGTCGACTACAGCTTCATCCTGCTCTGGCTAGGGCCAGGCTTGTAGCGAGAGACCTTAGTCCGCCGAGAGGTGAGGCAGCTTCTATCCGGCCCCTCACCCTCTGACTCCCTCTCCCCGTTACGGGGCGAGTGAGAACAGAAATTTGACCGATTTGTGAACTTGGTCGTCACCTAGTAGAACTAGCGTTGGCTCAGCTGGAGAGTGTTCCGGAAGCAGTCAGACAGCATCTGTTTTAGGCTCCGGTTGACAGCCTTGATTGTTTTGTCGTTAGTATCCGTCGAGAAAAAATGTCGCCTGAGCCAGAGAGCTGGTTTGTGCCTCTGTCTCAGGAGGTTTGCTGCTTCTTGAAAAAAGAATTGTGGAAGTGGAACGGAGCTATAATGGACACCCGATCAAGGCATGTGATTCAAAGACTTCGTGGCGGGCGAGCAGCTTTCGGTCAGACTGATGATTCAAACTGAACTGAGGGTGTTGATTACGGGTGGCGCTTCGGGCATCGGCTGGACTATTGCCCAAGTGCTGCAAGAACAGGGCGCCCGAATTCACCTGTGCGACGCTTCGTCTGACCTGTTGGCTCAGGCTCTCAGGCAACAACCTGCAATGAGCGCCAGTGTGGCTGACGTTTCGAATGTGCAGCAGGTCGAGAATCTGTTTGATGAACTGCAGCGGTCTCTCGGCGGCCTGGACGTTTTGGTGAACAACGTGGGCATCGCAGGTCCCACGGCCTCAGTCGAGGACATCGTGCCCGAGGATTGGGCACGGACGCTGGCGGTGAACATTACTGGCCACTTTCTGTGTACGCGGCTGGCGGTTCCCTTGCTTAAAGCGGCCGGTGGAGGCTGCATCATCAATATGTCTTCTGCCGCAGGCCGGTTAGGTTATCCGCTGCGGACGCCCTATGCGGCCTCGAAATGGGCCGTTGTCGGGTTCACGGAGAGTCTCGCCATGGAACTGGGGCCGCACAATATTCGGGTCAATGCCATTCTGCCTGGGCTCGTCCAAGGTGAGCGCATAACGCGTGTGCTGGCTGCGCGTGCCCAAGCCCAGGGCCTTGGGTACGAAGAAATGGAACGTCAGTACCTGGACCGGGTGTCGCTTCGTCGTATGGTTTCAGCGGCTGATGTGGCAGCCTTGGTCCTGTTTCTCTGTTCTCCGGCCGGACGCAATATCAGCGGGCAGTCTCTCGGGGTTTGCGGCAACATGGAAGTTTTGCGCTAGGCATTTTCTGCATACAAGGATCAAAGATCTTGACGTCATAGCCTATGCCGCGTCTGACAGGCGCCCAATTCATCGCCGATAGCCTTCACGCTTATGGTGTCACGCACGTCTTTTTCGTGCCGGCAATCCTCAGCCACACGCTGGCCGAGCTGGACAAGCGGACATCGATCAAACGCATCCTGACGCACGGCGAGAAGGCAGCGGTTTACATGGCCGATGGCTATGCTCGGGCTTCGCTGCGCGTGGGAGTTAGCTTTGCCCAGTGCATTGGCGCAGCGAACCTGGCCGCCGGGTTGCGTGATCCCTATCTTGCCTGCTCGCCCTTGGTGTTATTGACCGGTGGGCCTTACCCAGAGTCACGCAGCCGTCACGTCTATCAGGAGATTGAAGACTTTCCCCTCTTCAAACCTCTGACTAAATACAGTGCCCGCGTCGACTCGGTCACACGGCTGCCTGACACGTTGCGGCAAGCGTTTCGCTCTGCCACGACCAGCACGCCGGGCCCTGCACACCTGGAGTTGGCAGGCCACCTGGGCGAGCTTGAACAGGAGGCGGCCGACCTGACCGTAATCCCCGAGCCGGAGTTCGGTCGGGTACCTCCCTTCCGGCCAAGACCGGATCCCGACGCTGTTCAAGAAGCTGCGAAACTCCTTGGTGCAGCCAGCCGGCCCATGATTGTTGCGGGCGGCGGCGCACGGACTTCGGGCGCCGGGCAGGAATTGCGCGAACTGGCTGAGCGGCTGGCTATTCCCGTCGCCATGTCGCTCAACGCCAAGGATCTGCTCCCAGGCGATCACCCGCTCAATGCAGGCGTCGTAGGCACTTATGCGCGCCAAAGCGCCAATCGGGCCGTGCTGGCCGCGGACCTGGTGTTTTTTGTCGGCAGCCATACCGGCAGCCAGGTGACCGCCAAGTGGCGCGTGCCTCGGCCGGGCACAACGGTGATTCAGCTAGACATCAATCCGGCTGAACTTGGGCGGCATTACCCCAATCGCGTTTCACTCTGGAGCGATGCCAAGCTCGGATTGCGCGAGCTGATCGACTCGAGCAATGCCGGCACGGCTGGCAGTCGGCGTGGATGGGTCGAGCAGGTTCAGACTCTGGCCCGAGAATGGCGTGCCGAAGTCGCGTCGCAAATGGAGTCAGAGGCTGTTCCGGTTCGTCCGGAGAGGATTTGCCGGGAGTTGAGCCGGTTTCTGCCAGCCGACACCCTGTTCGTTTCGGAAACCGGACATGCCGGTATGTGGACGGGAGCGATGCTCGATCTGAACCGACCCGGCCAAAGCTATATCCGAGCGGCGGGTTCGCTCGGGTGGGGCTTGCCCGCAGCACTGGGTGCAAAGCTGGCTGTCCCTCAGCGACCCGTGGTGTTATTTTCCGGGGATGGAGGTTTTTGGTACCACCTCAGCGAACTGGAGACGGCCGTGCGCTGGAACATCAATGCCGTACTACTGGTGAACAACAACCGCTCGCTCAATATGGAGACCGATATCTACAAGGACGCTTACGGCGGACGGCTGGAACGGAATCATGGCGAACTCTGGAAATTTCGCGACGTTAGCTTCGCGGCCGTGGCTGAGACGATGGGTGCGAAGGGCATCCTGGTCAAGAAGCCGTCTGAACTCAGCAGCGCGTTGCAACAGGCTTTGGAGGCTGAGGGGCCCTGTGTCGTCGATGTGATCAGCGACATCAATGCAATTGCTCCCTGGGGCGAGGTAGGCGAGCAGCCCTGAATCGGCGGGTCCGATGACAGACAGCGTGAAATCTTCTAACCGCACGAGTCGGGTTGCTGTGCTCGGGCTCGGGACCATGGGCCACGGGATCGCCCAAACGTTTGCCATGGCCGGCTGCGATGTGGCTTGTTTCGACCAATCGGCAGACATGCGAGGCTCACTGGTTGAGCGTGTCCGCAAGAATCTCGCGGCCTTTGTTGATGCGGGCTTGGTTGAGCCTGGGCAGATTGAGCCCACGCTTGCCCGCTTGCAGCTGGTGGACACGGAAGATGAGGCCGTCGCGGAAGCACAATTTGTGACGGAGGCCGTTCCGGAAGACTTGGAGATCAAACAGGCGCTCTTCGCGCGAGTGGAGAGGGTGGTAGCGCCGGGGGCAATTCTGGCCAGCAACTCGTCTAGTTTCCCGATCTCACAATCAGGCAGCCGGATACAGCGTCCAGAACGAGCGTTGGTCACGCACTGGTTCAATCCACCGCATCTGACACCGGTCGTCGAGGTGGTTCCTGGTCCGCGCACCAGCCCGGACACAGTTCAGAAGACGCTCGATTTGCTGTTGCGTCTCGGCAAGCAGCCGATCCGCTTGCAGCGAGAGTTGCCCGGGTTTCTCGTCAACCGTGTGCAGGTCGCCATCCAACGGGAGGTCTGGGATCTGGTCGGACAAGGAGTTGCGACTCCGGAGGAGATCGACACGGCCATTCGAGGTACTATCGGATTTCGCTTTGCGGCTCTGGGTCCGCTCGAAATCCACGACTTCGGCGGGTTGGATATCCAGCTCGCGACCTACCGCAATCTGGTGTCGAAGATTCGCAGCGACACAACACCGCCAAAGGCAATACAAGAGCTCACGGCTGAAGGCCTTCTTGGTGTCAAGACTGGGCGAGGCTTTTACGACTACCCGCCTGACCGCCTTGAGGCCAGGCGCGCGCGCCGCGATTCGTTGCTACTGAAGCTGAAGAAACTGCTCTACAGCAACGATTCCGCCGGTAAGCTTGCAGGTGGCTAGCCTGATCTTGGGACGGCTAGAGACTGGGATTGTGGGCAGGCAAGCAAAGCGTCCCCTCCGATTTGCGGAGGGGCAGCCTGTTTTTCTGTCTCTATTTCCCCTCCTATTTTAGGAGGGGGTTAGGGGGTGGACTGAAACCGGTTCGCAAATCCCTGCGGAGCTCCTTCACCTCAGCCGAAGCTATCCTTTGAAAGAACCTACAGCGCTCCCAGCTTGGAGGCATGAAGTTCCGCCGACAGCACAGCATCGGCAGCTATGTCGTGGATTTCTATTGTCCCGAATGTAGACTAGCCGTGGAACTTGACGGCGAAGGCCACTTCAGCTCCGTCAAGGCAGAATATGATGCTCGACGCACTGCTTTCTTGAGTAAGCTCAATGTGCACGTGATTCGCTTTGAGAACAGGATGGTGTTCGAAAACCTAGAGGGACTTTTGCAGACCATTCGAAGAATCTCAGTGGATCGTAGCAAGCTAGGTGGGCAAGGAAAGGACTTACCACCCCCTAACCCCCTCCTAAAATAGGAGGGGAATAACTTCCGGTACTTTATGGGGAATTTTTAGTCTCTAACAGTTTCCGTCGCGAAACCCAAAAATTTCGGGAAAACTCTCCTCCTCGGTTGAGGAGGGGAAATGGCGCGGCGCGCCATGGGGTGGTGTTCCGTGCCAGAAACTAGCTAATACTTTCCGCACTGTACCGCGCGATGAGACCGGTACGGACGGCGAGCCCAGCGCCGCAGAACAGCCTGGATTCTCAAACCGTGCCGCCCAAGAGGATTGCCCTCATCCCCTCGAACACATACGATGGCGGCAACAGATAGGAAAGATATTGCATCCAGTGCGGTAGGGTTGACAGCGGGTAAAAGACTCCGACGAATGGCGAGATGAGAGCCGGAATGGGCCAGACGAAACACTCCGAGGCCGGCCCGAGCCGGAGAACGATGGTGCAAGCGACGATTCCCAGTGCGATTCCGAATAGAAACAGAACAAAAAGAAACGGGACGATCATGAGGCCGATGGCAAAGAAGGACAGGCCAAAGATCGTGGTGGCGAAAGCTAGCATCACGATCAGTCCCACCGCGCTCGTCGCAATGGCTGTGAGCACGAGACCGCTAAGGTACTCCGAAAGCGAAAGCGGTGAAGCGAAGAGATTCAGGAAATTGCGTGACCACACGTCTTCGAGGAACGCCATGGTCATTCCATACATGACGCGGGAAAAGAAGTCCCAGAGCAGAACGGCACCGCAGCTCCATGACCGAAAGCACTTTTAACTTGGTAACTGCTTAGGAACGGACGGGCTGATTCACTTGTTTCTCGCTCATGCCCGCGCAATTAGCACATCTAAGGTTTCAGCAACCGGTTCGGCGGTGGAGTCCCAGTAGTGAGTATGGGCGCCGGGGCCTATCGAGAACTCTATGCGACCCTCCTTTTCCCAAATATTTGCTGGGATGCCCTGGGGAGGATCCCAATCCCTAGACAAGATCGTTCCAACGGGCCTCCATGGATGCGGTCGCCACAGGTATCGGCCGATGTAATCGCCGGTCCGGTAGACGTTCATCCACTGGCGTATACCTAGGTCTTGCGGAGATGGCAGCAGGTCCTCCTCGCCTTCGGCGGAAGCATATCCGTAAAGATAGGGGAAGCGGAGACTGTATAGCTGCCGCAAAGGGCAACCCACAGTGAACAGATACCGGTTCAGGCGGTCAAATTTGGCAAGAGTACCGTCGTATGCCGCGTAGCTTTTGCTGACGCGCCTTTCGACTTCCAAAAAGCGCAGTAGATCCGCTGTCACAACAGTGCCCTGGCTGTGAGCAAAGATGATCAGAGCATCGTATCCCTTACCTTGCTCGTTTCTCCACTGACCAATATAGCGCAGTAATGAGATGTAGCGGCCGCAGATCCGTGCCGTCGGGTTAGCGTCGCGAGGATGCTGACGTAACCAGTTGTCGACATCCAAAGCCACTCGCACGATCGGTCGGAAGCCCAGTGCCAGCTTGGAAAGACGACCGCCAAGCCCTAGAATCCCGAGACCTGCACCCGCGACCATAGTCCCTAGGACCTTCAAGAAGGAATCTGCCATTCCCCGATAGTCTTTGACCCACTTCCATTCCTCGGGAAGAAACGGTATTGCCACTGCCAATGGTGAGATGGACACTCCGAAATAGATCAGACGACCGGCCCACCGCATGAAGCGGTAGCCATTGTCCAGCCAATTTCCGAGGGCTGTGGCTTCATGTTCGGCGTCCTGACGAATACCGCGGGGCGGAAAGATTTCCTTCAACACCGAAGGCGTCAGGCCCCAAATGCTGATTATTCCGGCGGCACAGATGAGTAGTAGGAACGGTGGAGCAAATCCGCCACCCGCTTGAAACAGAGAATTCCAGGCCCAGTCTCTGGCAGCTTGGCATTTACCCTGCCATGGAAAGAGAGGCGAGTAGCACAAGACGCTGCATGAATTCTCCGTGGAGCGTACACTTCCCTCAAGACATTCGTTTTGCCAGGGCGGCGCGTGGTGCGGCAAGAGCGGAAGCGAGAGCGAAAGTATTGCCAGCCAAACAGCGAATGTCACGACCAAGAACAACGTCGCGGGAAGTGCTAGAGTTAGGCGCGCTGTCCAATTTGTTCGGGCGGCACGGTCGGCTTCGGCTTGAATTGCTTTTTTGGTGCGCCGTACGGCCCAGTACCCGGAAAGAAATGCCAATACGAACGCGAGCCAGAATAGTAGCCAGACAAGCGCAAGTGCCCAAAAAGTCAACTCGATCAAGGCCAGTAAAATCGTCATGGCGAAAAAATCGTACGACTTTGGCCGTAACGCCGGCACAAAGGTCAGAGCGAGAACCTTGGCCAAAATCAAGGCCACAAGGAGGACAAGGCAATATGAAAGCCACTTATCGGCTCCAGGCCGATGCTTTGCATAGATAGAAACGATCATTCTCACGATCTTAAGAGCGCCGATTACAATCATCAGAGCGGCTATGACCTCAATCGTCTCGCTCCATTTGGAATTGAGCCAGTCGGAATATAGGACTGCAAAAATCGAAACGGCAGTGAAAGCGAGAGGAAGGAGGACAATTGGTGTTCTGAACGCAGCAACGCTGATTCCTTCCTTGCGTAATAAAGTGCGACCACGGGCGACAACAAGAGTCGCAAAAAAAACCAATGCGACGGTAATAAGTTCTCGGGCAGCCGAAAGCCGGGTGAGGATGCCAATCAGAACTAAAGCGGTCGCAAACGCTAGCATGATCAGATTCAGAATGGGCAGAGGCATTGCCAAAAGAGCGGCAGCCCACTTTTGTGCCTTAGCAAACCAGCTCCAAGCCTTACCTGCTGGAGTTTCCCGAAGGGTAATGGCCGCGGCATTGACATTGTGCACGCCAACACTACCTAGATGAAACAGAATTTGGTAGAGTTCTCCAAAAATGCGAAAGCCTGACCTTCCAACAGCAGAGAGATCGGACCAGAACATGTCGTAAATATGGATTTCTCTTTCTTGGATCGGGAAGTGTGTGGATGTTGCTGGCTCGGATTCTCTTTCCAGGCCCACCGGGGCATGCTTATATCGCCAGCCCTTAAGGCGCAGGACTTCATACGTCTCTTCCGGTCCCTCGCCTTTGTACTCCGCCAATTGGCCTTGCATGAAAAGATGATCCAGACTATCGGCCTCGGACTTTGCGGCATCTTGAACCTTGCGCTTCGATTCAAACAGTTCATCTAGAGAGCCCCAGGTACCCGACCCCTTCTGAGGGCTCTCCTTATCCGAATCGGCAGCTGCGAACACGTGGCTCTCGACCTTCACGGGAGCGACGTTCAACCGGACCCAATCCTCGCTGAAGGCGCTGTACCTGGGCTGGCGAGGATTGTCCTCCAAATCCTCCAGCATGTCTCCGACGGCTCTGGCCATTTCGAAGGGTTGGTGATCACCGACTCCGTGAATTGCAATTACCGCTATTCGAGAATCGCTCATATCCTGTATCACCTCTCTCATTTCAAGTTCGTATTCGACACGTCCTCCGTCCCCTGGAAAACATGGACGGTCCAGTTTCCTGTCTTGGCATCATCCGGAAGGTTCAGAATTGCCTCTGTAGGAGAATTCAGCTTGTGGTCCACACCGATGGCTTTGGGCTCTTTGTTAGTCGGCGACGCCCGCAGTAACTGGAATTTGAGCGCCTTGCCACCGCAACCCGAAGTGTCCACCAACTGTTCGCCCTTAACCTCGATCGAGTCGCCGTTTCGCGTTGCCTCAGTGAGCTTGGGGGTGGCAGGGGAAGGAATCTTATGGTCTGGCGCCGAGGTCTCCATGGAACCTATTTTGACGTGGACATTCCAGCATCCTGGTGCGAGGCTGGAAGGAATGTCGAATGTGAGGTTGTTGGGCGGCTGCCCGTCCGGTAACGTCACGCTTACATCTTCGTCCTCGCCGTCGGAGCGCAGAAAAACGGAAAGAGGATTGGCCTTGGTATTGAAGAAGCCGTTCCCTGTGACGGAGACCTTATTATTCGCCACCACAACATTCTCAATCGAGGGAGTAACCTCGACATAACTTACGGTGTAGGGATAGGGCGCCCCCTTGACTTCCTGACTGCCCTCTTTCGAATCGGACGGTTTCTTGATGATGATGAACGTCAGAGTCTGGCCCGTCTCAATTGGCTTGGTAGTCGTGAAGGAGAACTGCAGATTGCGATTATCGGATTCGTCTGTGGTAGTTGCAATATCCGCAATTCCGAGCTTGTCAGCTTCCAGAATACTTACCTGACCGTTTGCGCAAAAACGGCACTGCAAAGTGCCCTTCTTCTCTCCAGGCACCGCCCAGAAATCCGGCTTAGAGGCGTCGCCATCGAAGGTCACCTGATCGATCGAAGCCGGAACCGTGTTCACGTCGACAGTCATGATACCGTCTACATAAACGCCAATGTTCTGAAGCCCGAAGCGCCCGATGTAGTCGAGCTTCTTGAGAGCCTCCCGATTTTTCAGCTCGGTAAGCTCGGCCTCGCAGCCTTCAATAATGGATCTTTGGGTAGTTTGCAAGAGGTCCAAAGTTTTGTCTTTGTCTTTTTGTTCCTTGGGGATTCTCTTGGCCTCAAGGCTTTTGGAATAGCACGGATGGAGAGCGCGGAGCGATTTAATGCTGACTACTGATGTTTGTTGAGCCTGCTCTTCCTCGCTGATTCCCAAGGCATTCCAAATCGCATTCATTTTCGGCATGAAAAGAATCTGGTACGGAGAAAGAAACAGTCCGGGAGAGGTCAAAAATAGTTGCCTAAGGGATGACGAGAGAAACATATCCATCGGAAAGAAACACACGATGACATCGCCAGACTGCTTTCCAATGATCTTGTTGGTTTGGTAGCCGAAGTCGCTGATACGATTTTGTTGGGCTATCGACCCATCGGGCCACGCGAAAGCCACGCCGGGCACCAAATTACCATTGAAAGCGGCAATTCCCTTAGCAACATTGGCCTCTTTAAACGCAAATGAGTAGCCTGAAGCTAATGATCCAGCCACGGTGAGCAACCGGATAGTCCAATTCCGCGCGCTCCACTGCTGCGCGTCGAGGAGCTGTCCACGAGCAATTCGTGCCTCCACACTGGCAACTCGGTTTGCCCGTGAGTCGGACCTCCAAGATTCCCGGTCGCGCCGTCGGGAGCGGTCAATGAATCCGGTGGTACCGCCGCCAAGTGCCCACTGGCTGGTGTCGATATAGGCACTGTGGACCACAAAGGCTGCGTCGGCGCTCCTATTGGAGATGGTCAACTGGACCACCGCGTATGTATTGGCGATTTCCTTGCCGAAAAGCCGTCGGACAGCTGGCTGAGTTAAGAGTACAGCCGTCACTCCGACATTCTCGCGCACGGTCGTCTTGCTAGGAAGCTCTACTCCTTCTTTGGCCGCCACGTCGAGCATTGCGGCGTTCGTTTCCTTATCTAAACTGTGATTCTGCGAATAGGCGGGCACCAATGAAATAAGAGCCAGGGACAGGTAAGCGAGACGCATCTGTTTCCTCCAAGGGCCCTCGTCGGGCCTGACAAGCCTTTTAAAGTGGAAGACTGCCTAAAAGGAACATCGAGCGATAAGTGATACTTTTTTCGGAAATCACTCCCCTCAAGAAGCTCGGAAAGACACCTTCAGACTGATCGATGCACGAGCAGCGTGAACAAATGATCTGTCTTGTCCCACCGCTCGCCCTTAACCAGTGCGAGGGCAAGCGGCGCTTATCCTTGAAATAAACAAACTAAGAAAGCCGCCGAATTTTACGTCGATTGGAAAGAGTCAAGGGTCGGACGTCTGAGACGCCTGCCCTTAGATTCATTACTAATGATCAATTCGGCCAAAACATTTCACTATGAAGTTTGAGAGAAGATTGCCCCTTTTCTCATTTACACTGCCAGTGTGATCGCGAGGGGCGTGAATGGACGGGGGAACTGGGGACAGACTACTGATTTTCAGGCGGGTGGATATCCAGAACCGTGATTCTGAGATCGGCTCATCAACCTCGCACCTGCCACGGCTTGTGCTCTCTGGCTCTGACTCGCAGACAATTCGTAGTCTGTCCCCAATACTCCCTGCAGGTGGCTAGCCTGATCTTGGGGCGGCTTGGAACAAGGATCCTTTAGCAGAGAGCGAAGCGGCATCCTGCCCCAAAATTGTGAAAGTACTGATTTCAGCGCGAGGGCGCAAGCGCTCGGCAGACAAGCAAAGTGTCCCCTCCGATTTGGGGGGGCGACCTGTTTTTCTGTCTCTATTTCCCCTCCTATTTTAGGAGGGGGCCAGGGGGTGGTAAGTCTTTCTTTGCCCACCTAGTTTCCTACGATCCGCCAAGATTCTTCGAATGGTCTCCAAGACTCCTTCGAGGTTTTCGGACACCATTCTGTTCTCAAAGCGAATCACTTGCACATTGAGCTTACTCAAGAAGGCGGTGCGTCGAGCATCATATTGTGCTTTGATGGAATTGAAGTGGCCTTCGCCGTCAAGTTCCACGGCCAGTCTACATTCGGGACAATAGAAATCCACGACGTAGCTGCCGATGCTGTGTTGTCGCCGGAACTTCATGCCGTCAAGCTGGGAGCGCTGCAGGTTCTTCCAGAGGATGGCCTCGGCTGGGGTAAGGGAGCTTCGTAAAGATTTGCGAACCGGTTTCAGTCGCTTGGTGTTATGGATTGGCATGGAGATTTACCACCCCCTACCCCCTCCTAAAATAGGAGGGGAATAAACCCCGCCACCTTGTGATAGGGATTTGCGGTCTCTAAGAATTCCCTTAAATCTCGTTTCAGTTATCGATGCCACAATCTCCTCATTCCCCGTAGACTCGAACTTCTCCACATCTGTCTGCGATGTCATCGGAGACTAGTCCCTCAAGATGCTTGTTGAGACCAGCCCCCGGGCCAGACGAACCACTCCGAGGCCGGCCCGAGCCGCAGTACGATTGTGCAACTGACGATTCCCAGTGCGATTCCGAATAGAAACAGAACAAAAAGAAACGCGACGATCATGAGGCCGATGGCAAAGAAGGACAGGCCAAAGATCGTGGTGGCTAAAGCTAGCATCACGATCAGTCCCACCGGTTTCTATCCGGCTCAACATGAGTATAGTTTACAAAGTCAGCCCAACGCCTTTCTCAAGACCTCCAAGCTCTTCGGCACTGCGGTATGCGGGTCTTCCTTTCCTTCCATTTCGAGGGAGACATACCCTTTGAAGCCGTTCTTTCGCAGAATCTGGGCGATGCGCTGGTAATCCAGGTCCAAGGTGTACCATTCGCCCCCACCGTAGTAAGTCTTAGCCTGAACAATGGTGGCGTTGGGAGCGAGTTGCCCAAACTGAGAATAGGGATCACCCACGAAGTTCCCCGCATCCACATTCAGTCCCAACCATGGCGACCGGATAGCTTGGTAGATACGTAACAAGCCGTCCACGCGAGTGGTGAGTCCCCAATGATTCTCCAGGGCCATCACGACGCCTGCCCTCTCGGCAGCGGGCAGACACTTCTCGATCGAGTCGATGCACCACAGAAAGGCATCCTCCTCCTTATAGCCCGGCAATGGGGGCTCCTGGCCTTTGGCCTTCATCAAATCATCGAAGGATTTGATCGTTTTCCAGCGGCCTGAATTGAGTCGGATGCAAGGGATTCCCAGTTGAACCGCCAGATCAATGCAATGCTTCGTATGATCGATCTCTTTCTGACGCTCAAGCGGATCGGGAGAAACGAAATCTTGATGGATTGAAAGCATGATCAGATCCAGCCCGTTCACGAAGGCCGCACGCTTGAGTTTGTTCAGATAGCCACTGGATTCCTCCTCCATTTGAACGTGCAGGATCTCCACTCCGTCGAAACCCAGACGGGCCGCGTGATCAATGACTTTTTCGATGGGATACTTGACATCCCTGAAGTGCCAGTAGGAATAGGTTGAGACGCCCACACGAATCCGATGTGGACCCTCCGATGGAGCGGCACTCTGTGAGAAGCTTCTCGTCTGGCCTGAACACAAAGCTGTGCCTCCCAGCGAAGCGGCTTGTTTGAGCCAGTCGCGCCGCGAAGAAAGTGTCAAGCCATCTTTCGCATCAATTTGTGTCATCTTGGATTAAGTCTCCTTTCCTGCGTCAGGATGGGCCGTGCTCAAGCGTTCCCTCTTCACTCCGAGGTGCCGGCGTTAACATCGGCGCTGGGCACCTATTGCCTATCCTGGAGTGGGTGCCTTCAGGCTGGAAGCGACCCTGACCAGAAGCGCGGCTCCTCTGAAAATCCCCTCCTGGGAGGGGCAGAAGGCGTAGCCTTCGGGGGTGGGTCTCTGCCATCTGACAACCCACCCCTGCACCCCTCCGACGGAGGGGAATTTTCATCCTCGGTGGCGCCGCTGCGCGGCATGAAGAACTCCCATGAAGGCGGTCTTCATGGACCGCCCTTTCCTTGATCCAGAGGCCGGTAATTGACATCAAGAATGGTCAGCCGTTGCAGGTGAGTCGTCAGACGGTCAAGGAATTCCGTGTAGTTCTTCTCCCCCTTCGGAGCCCAGGTTACTTCGGCCAAAGCGGCAAGTCTAGGCCAGCCCATATACTCAACCTGTTTGGGCGTGGGCATATATTCGGTCCAGAGTTGTCCTTGCGAACCCAGCACATGTGCGGCAGACGACGCTGGAAGCTCCTTCGGAACCGGTTCGTAGTTGTAAACCACTTCCAGCGGTAGATAGTTTCCAATCGCCAGCGGCTCTTTATCTTTCGCCTGGTAGTAGTCGAAGTAGGTATAGTCGGTGGGAGCCATAACGACATCGTGCCCTGCCTGGGCTGCTGAGATTCCTCCCTTTTCTCCGCGCCAAGACATGACGGTGGCATTGGGTGCGAGTCCACCCTCCAGGATCTCATCCCAGCCAATCAGTCGTCGCCCCTTGGAGGTGAGAAACTCATCCATGCGTCGAGTGAAATACCCCTGCAACTCTTCCTCGTTGTTAAGACCCAGCTCCTTGATGCGCGCCTGAGCCTCGGCACTCGACTTCCACTGCGTCTTGGGGGCCTCATCACCGCCGGTATGGATAAACTTTGAAGGGAAGATCTCAAGGACCTCCGCCAGCACGTCCTGGAGAAAGAGGATAGTGCTCTCCTTCGGATTGAAGATATTCTCGAAGACTCCCCACTTGGTGGCCACCTCCAGTTGCTGGCCGGTGTTGCCAAGTTCCGGGTAAGCCGCGATTGCCGCCTGTGCATGGCCTGGCATTTCGATCTCGGGAACAACATTGACGTGCCGCACTCGAGCATACTCCACAATTTCTCGCGCATCGTCTTGTGTATAGAAGCCACCGTGTGGCGTGCCGTCAAACCGGAGTTCTTTTTGCGACTTATCTTCCAGCAGTCCTACCAATGTCTCTTTGCGCCAGGCGCCAACCTGCGTCAATTTGGGATATTTCTTGATTTCGATCCGCCAGCCCTGGTCGTCCGTTAGATGCCAATGAAACGAATTCATTTTTTGCAGCGCCAGTAGGTCAATGAATTTCTTCACGAACTCCTTGGGCATGAAGTGGCGCCCGACATCGAGGAGGGCGCCGCGCCATCTGAACCGCGGGTAATCTTCGATCTGGACGCTCGGGATTGTCCACTCGACGTTGGAAACTTTCGCCTCTCTGAAGATCTCCAGGGGCAGCAACTGAACCAGAGACTGACCGGCGTAAAAGAGGCCGGCAGTCTTGGCAGCACGGATCGAAGTACCCTTGGGTGCAACGGTCAAACGGTATCCTTCCTCTCCCAGTTTCGTCAGAGAGCCATCCAGTCTCATGTCAATAGCCGGGGTTCCTGTGGAAGCCGCGGTTCTGACGTCAAACGGAAAGCCAGTAGCTGGGGAAAGCCTACGCGAGAGAAACCGGGCTTCGGAGACGGAATCTCTATCAGCCGTGATGACGGTGTTCGGGGTCAGTCGGAAAGTTCCTGCGCCAAGGACCAACTGGACTGGCTTAGGGAGAATTGAGACGGGCTTGTTCTCCGCCATCGCTGCGCGTGGGAATGAGAGCAACGGGGCAATCAAAAACAGTTGCAGGGTTGGGGAATCTTTCAGTGACAGCCTCATAACTCTTCCTCCCTAGAAAATCCCCACTCGAGGGGGGGCAGCGCCCTTGGGCTGCGGGGGTGTCTCTGGGTCACCCGATCCCGAACTCATTGTAGCGGCGCTCTGTGAGCGTCGCCTTTCCGCAGCTGTTGAATTTCGGCGGTCACCGACAGCCGCCTAGAGTTTCTACATTTCCCTTGCTTTCTTCGATGGGTCCGCCCTTCAACAAGGGGGACTTCGGGGGTTAGTTTCGTTCCAGCTCCAGCAGGTGTCTCGCGATGGCTGCAAGCACCACGTCAAGATGTTCAAACACCTCGACGTTTCTGAAACGTAAGAAGTGGATGCCAAACGACTCCATAGCAGCTTGCCTGGCCTCATCTCTATACGTGGCGACATAAGTTCGCGACGCTATGGCAAGGGCAAAGAAATTCCCCTCCTCGGTTGAGGAGGGATGCCACGGCCGCAGGCCGTGGCGGGGGTGGTGCGTCCCTCGCGGATTCCAACCACCCCGCGCTGGCTTGCGCCAGCGCCGCCCCTCCTTAGCCAAGAAGGGGATTTTTCGTGCACTTATGTCGCTGTGTTATAGCCGGAGATCCCTGCTGGAAATGGCTATCACCGTCGAGTTCAATCGCCATTCGTGCAGCAGGACAATAAAAATCGACCACATAAGCCTCAATGCTGTATTGTCGTCGAAACTTGTAGCCCAGCATTTGACGTCGCCTGAGCTTCGACCATAAGACCTGCTCCGCCTTAGGCATTACCCGACGAAGCAGCTGGCGTTTTGTCTTTTCCGAACTTCGGTTGTATACGCGAGACATCGTATTAGACCCCCCTGCAGTCCCCCCTTGGACAAGGGGGGACGTTGTCGCGTGCGATTCCGTCGGCGAGAAACGTAGAAACTCCAGTCGCCAGTCACAGGACCGCCGCTACAGCCCAGCCACACGGTCCGCTGAGTTATTTTAGCAACCTGCTGGTCTAGACTTTGAGTCGGAGCCCTCTCGCCAGGAGGTGTGAAAAAATTCCCCTCCTGGGTCAGGAGGGGAGCTGAAGGCCGTTAGGCCTTCAGGGGGTGGTCGACCGT
>Ga0075423_10000728_pt1 | contig 27384 bp, 21 predicted proteins | sample SoiMethybrSBSTD2_FD_80114 | JGI IMG/M metagenome (GOLD analysis project Ga0075423, IMG submission 80114) | Bulk soil microbial communities from a Populus tree surrounding site in Tennessee, USA - Soil MetaG P. TD hybrid SBSTD2 | ecosystem: Environmental > Terrestrial > Soil > Tree plantation... | reverse complement strand
TTTGATCGCGAGATACGGCCGATCAGGCCTTCCGGATCGGTCCCCAGCCGGGGCAATCGGAACCACAGCACATCCATCGGCACACCAAAGGTTCGCAACCGCAGTCCGGCCCGCTCAGCGACGACAGATGATCGTCCGTCGCAGCCGACCACAAGATCAGCTTCCAACTGGTGATCCCGGCCGTCCTGGCGGTAGCTCACGCCTGTGACCCGATCGCCGTCCCACAATAGATCTGTGGCGTCAGCGGTCATGATCAACTCGTAGTCAGGCTCCTGGCGACTTGCCTCGGCGACCACGTTGAGGAAGTCCCATTGCGGCACCAGGGCTATGTGGTGGTGTCGGCCCGGCAGTCTCGTCAGGTCGCCGACTCCGTAGGTGCCCGAGTCCAGTTCAACGCGTACCTTCTGCACCCAACGAGGCGGAAGAGCGGCGAACTGCTCCCCCAGCCCCAGCTCATCCAGCAGCGTCAGCGTGGAGGCGTGCACGGTGTCTCCGCGAAAATCGCGGAGGAAGTCAGCATGCTTCTCCAACACGGTCGTTCGTACGCCCGCACGGGCCAGAATCAGGCCAAGAACCAATCCAGCGGGCCCGCCGCCGACAATGCAGCAGCCCGTCTTGGTCGCGGAAGTCGTCATGTGATGAATTATCCGCGCAAGGATCTAGACCAGCGCAGGAGGCAGTGCGCCTTCGTTCTCCAGCAACCAGCGCTTTGTCTCTAGATGCCGGCCCGGTTCGCCGCCGGAATACCCTCCGAGTCCATCGCTGGCAACCACGCGGTGACAGGGGATGATGATCGGCACCGGGTTGGCGGCCATGATCTCCCCGATCGCCCGCGCCGGTACTCCGGTGCCACTGAGCTCGGCAAGTTCGCCGTACGTGATCGTCTTGCCGTAGCCAACGGTCATCAGCGCGTGGAGAACCGCCAGTGTTGTCGGCTCCATCGGAGGTAGATCGAGCGGCAATGTGAACTCCTGCCGCTGTCCCGCGAAGTATTCACGCAGCTGCCCGAGTGCCATTTGCACCGTTTCGTCCGGCTCGATTGATGCCCCTTGCGGTCGCAGCCGCCAGCCGACCTCGCGTACGCCGTCCGGTCCTGCGAGCACACCGATCACGCCGACCTGGCTGTCGAACTGGTCAAAGAAGAGCGTTGTCATGATTCGACCATCGTGCCTCACGGCTCTGACAATCCCGCACTGGTCGGATATTCGATCCCCATCAACCAGATCTGGTATCGAAAAGTCCGCACTGGTCGGAAATTCGATCCCCCAACTAGATCTGTACCCAAAAGTCCGCACTGGTCGGAAATTCGATCCCCCACAACCGGATCGGTGTCGAAAAGTCCGCACCGGTCGGAAATTCGACTTAGGCCGAGGAGGCCTAGGCCGATGAGGCGCCAGCGTCGGCGCGCTCAATCACCACAAGCGCATCACGGTGCACGACCGTACGGTCGTAACCGGCACCCAGCTCGGCAGCGAGTTCACGTGTGCTGCGACCGAGCAGAGCAGGCAACTCATCGGAGTCGTAGTTCACCAGGCCGCGCGCCACAACCAGCCCGTCCGGACCAACCAGCTCCACCGGCTCACCAGAGGAAAACTGGCCTTCTACGGCGGTGACACCGGCTGGAAGTAGCGAGGCGTTCCGCTGGGTCAGCGCACGCACCGCCCCTGCATCAAGAACCAAGGTGCCGCGGGTGTCGCTAGCGTGCCGTAGCCACAGCAGCCGGGTCGGCCGTCTGCGACCAGTCGGATGGAAAAGCGTCCCGACCTCCTCGCCGGCCAGTGCTGCGTCAGCGTGCTCGGCGATGGTCAGTACGGTCGGAATTCCAGCAGATGTCGCGATCCGAGCCGCGTCGATCTTGGTCACCATGCCGCCCGTGCCGACAGCAGTGCCGCGCGCCTCGATGTCGATACCCGCAAGATCAGCATCACTCCAGATGTGACTGATCTTGCGCGCTTCCGGCTTGGCAGGATTCATGGTGTAGAGCGCAGGAACGTCGCTGAGCAGCACAAGGGCATTGGCGTGAACCAGATGCGCCACCAACGCAGCGAGCCGATCGTTGTCACCAAACCGGATCTCATGGGTCGCAACTGTGTCGTTCTCGTTGACGATCGGCACTACACCAAACTCCAGCAAGCGACCGAATGTGCGGTACGCGTTGCGATAGTGCGAGTGGCGAGTCACGTCATCAGCTGTCAGCAAGACCTGGCCGACGCCGAGCCCGTACCCGTTGAACAGCCGCGTGTAGTGCCCCATCAGCAGTCCCTGACCGACCGAGGCAGCTGCCTGCTGGGTCGCCAGGTCCCGAGGCCGCGCCTTGAGTCCAAGCGGCGCGAGGCCAGCGGCTATGGCTCCGGATGAGACGAGAACGATCTCCCGTCCAGCAAGCCGCGCGCGTGCCAGCACGCCCACCAGTTGCTCGACCCGTTGCGGGTCGATGCCGCCTTCGGCTGTGGTCAGCGACGATGAACCAACCTTCACCACAATTCGGCGTGCAGTCCCGAGCTCTTCACGCATCGTCGTGACCTGACGCCCGCTGAGCGTCCCCTGCGCCTGAGTCAACATCACTTGAGCCTGACTCACCGCGCCCTGAGCCTGACTCACCGTGCCCTGAGCCTGTCGAAGGGCCAGAAGCGGTGACTTGCTCCGGCTCCTCCGATGCGTGGTACGCCCGATCCTTCTCACGCCGTCGTTGTGCAGCAGGCCGTTCTGCTACCAGGCGCTGGTCCTCGCCTCGAGGGCTGAGAATCTCCGCCCCGATCTCGACCTGTGGGGCGAAGTCAAAGATCACCGCGTCAGCTCCTCCAATGGCCACGCCCTCTCCGGGCTGGGCGCCAAGCTCGAGCAGCCGGTCCTCGATGCCGATCCGATTCAGCCGGTCGGCGAGATAGCCAACCGCCTCTGCGTTCGAGAAGTCGGTCTGACGTACCCACCGTTCCGGTTTGACTCCGCGTACCCGCCATAGCTCACCCTCCCGCTCCACGGTGAATTGCGCATGATCACCGATCGGCTTCGGCCGGATGATCACCGGTGCCCGTGGCGGCGGTGGTTCAGACGCACGGCGTGAAGTTATCAGGCGTGCCATGGCGTAGATCAACTCATGGAGCCCCTGGCCGCTCCTGGTCGATATCGGAAAGACCTGCAACCCTCGGTCGCGCAAGTCACCCATAGCGAGCTCCGCGACCTGTAAGGCGTCGGGAATGTCGATCTTGTTCAGGGCTATCAGTCGAGGCCGGTCTTCCAAGCCTCCATGGGCTTCCAGTTCGGACTCGATGACGTCAAGATCGGTAATCGGGTCACGGCCCGGCTCATAAGTTGCGCAGTCGATCACATGGACGATCGCAGTACAACGTTCAATGTGTCGCAGAAAATCGAACCCAAGTCCGCGACCCTCACTGGCACCTGCGATCAACCCGGGTACGTCAGCCACGGTGAAGCTGACATCGCCAGCCACCACTACTCCCAGGTTCGGCACCAAAGTCGTGAAGGGATAGTCGGCGATCTTGGGCCGAGCACGGGAGATCGAAGCCACCAGTGAGGATTTGCCGGCACTCGGAAAACCGACGAGCCCGATGTCGGCGACGACCTTCAACTCCAAGGTGATGATCCGGCTCTCGCCGTCCTCACCCAGCAGAGCGAAACCGGGCGCCTTACGCGCGGGCGAAGCTAATGCAGCGTTGCCAAGTCCACCCCGACCGACCTGGGCAACGACGATCTCAGCGCCATCGCCGGTCAGATCTGCGATCTGGTCGCCGGTCTCGGCATCGAGAACCACCGTGCCGTTGGGCACGGATAGCAGGACGTCTTCACCACGGGCGCCGTTTTGATGATCACCTCGCCCCGGCTGCCCACTGCTCGCTCGCCAATGACTCTGGCGGTGGTAAGCAACCAACGTCGTCAGACCATGATCGACACGAAGGATCACTGAGCCGCCGTCGCCGCCATTGCCGCCATCCGGGCCACCGAGTGGTTTGAACTTCTCGCGATGAATGGAGGCACAGCCGTTGCCGCCGTGACCGCCGTACACGTGCAGCGTGACCTGGTCGACGAAGCTAGGGATCGCCACGGAAGCCTCCTCTCAGTGTTCAATCTTCAGGGTCAGAAACGCATAAAGGGCGGCCCAAACAAGTGGGCCACCCTTCCGGCGTCTGTAATGCTTTGCTCTACTTCGCCGAGGTGGCCTCGGCTGGCTCAGATTCCGACGCTGTCGGAGTTACATTGACAACCCGACGGCCCCGCCGGGTCCCAAATTCCACATGCCCCGCAACCAGGGCGAACAAGGTGTCATCGCCACCACGACCCACGCCGTCACCTGGGTGGAAGTGGGTGCCGCGTTGCCTGACGATGATCTCGCCAGCATTCACCAGCTGACCGCCAAACCGCTTGACTCCGAGCCGCTGAGCATTGGAGTCTCGACCGTTACGCGTCGAGGACGCGCCCTTCTTATGTGCCATGTCGTTCGCCTCAGCCCTCGCTGTCAGTGCCCTTGATGTCAGTGACCTTGATCTTGGTGTACCGCTGCCGATGACCCTGACGCTTGCGGTAGCCGGTCTTGTTCTTGAACTTCAAAATGCGGATCTTCGGACCCTTGGTCTCAGCGAGCACCTCGGCGGTCACTGATGCCGACCCGAGCGCCGTTGAATCTGAGGTGACGGCATCGCCATCGACCACCAGCAGCGGTGTCAAGCTCACGCTGGAGCCGACCGCATCCTCGAGGCGATCAACCTCAAGGACATCGCCGACGGCAACCTTGTGCTGGCGGCCGCCACTCCGCACGATCGCGTACACGCCTGACCTGCTCTCTCTCGGTGTCTGATTGGGTGGTGTGCGACACAAGATTTGAGGGCACACACAAGGGCATGCCGAAGCATGCGCACCGAGGGTCAAGCGTACGCGGCGGTTCCTAAGCCGGTCAAACCGTCTGCAGGTGCGTCCCGCGACCATAGCTCGGGCCTAAGAAGAGGAGGGATAGTGCGCAACATCACCGCGGTTTTGAGCATCTCGATAGACGGCGTAATCCAGGCTCCCGGGAGGCCTGATGAAGACACCCGAGGCGGCTTCGAGCGGGGCGGCTGGGCCGTGCCGTACAACGATGACGTCATGGCCCAGCGGATGGGTGAGAACATGTCGTCATCGGGAGCCATGCTCTTCGGTCGCCGCACGTATGAAGACTTCTACGGATACTGGCCGAAGCAGACCGACAACCCGTTCACGCCCTACCTGAATGCAGCGACGAAGTACGTCGTCTCCACCACGCTTACCGAGCCGCTTCCCTGGCAGAACTCAAGCTTGCTGTCCGGCGACCCAGCCAAGACCGTCGCAGACCTCAAGTCCCAGCCGGGTCCCGACCTGGGCGTCGTCGGCAGCGCCCACCTGGTGAGGTCGCTGCTGAGGGAAAACCTCATCGACCAATACCTGTTGCTCATACACCCACTCGTGCTGGGCCAAGGTCGACGCCTTTTTGATGATCGAGGACCGGGCGTCGATTTCGAGGTGGTCGACAGCGTGACCACCTCCAAAGGCGTGATCATCGCGACTTACCAGACACGCTGACGCCGAGTTGTCAGCGCCGGTGGTCGCTGGAGCAGCCGCTCACGCTGACAAGTCGGCGCCGAGGGCGGCGCGCGCACCAGCAGCAGTGATCCACAGGTCGGTTGCCACTGCGACGCAGGTTATGCCGTGCTCTCGAAAACGATCAGCAATCTCCGGCGTACCGGCAAAGCCGCCCACGCTGCGCCCGTACGTGCCAGCGGCTTGCACAATCCGGGCAAACGGGCTGGTCTCGGAATCGTCGTCCAGTAGCCCCGGAACAGTCGTACCCAGGGAAAGCGAGAGATCGTGCGGCCCAATGAACAGCTGGCCGACGCCTTCAACTGCCGCGATCTCCTCGACAGCTAAAAGCGCCGCGGCCGACTCGATCATCACGGCACATGTCGTGGTCAGATTGGCCTCTTCAACCGTCAGCGTCGCGCCATCCCACATGCGGCCGAGCTGCCCCATACTGCGTCGACCGACTGGGGGATAGAAAGTCGCAGCAACCGCTTCCCGAGCCTGCGCTGCCGACTCGATCTGGGGCACGATCACTGCTCGAGCTCCCGCGTCCAGCGCAGCGCCGATGGCGACGAAATCGCCGGACGAAACTCGCACCACCAATTCGACGGGATCTGGCGGAAAGCTCCGTGCTACCTCGATGATCTCGGTACGCGAATATCCGCCGTGCTGGGCGTCCAGGCATAGCCAGTCGAATCCCAGCCCTGCCAGCCGTGCCACCATCCCCGGACTCGCGTCCTGACACCACACCCCGCTGCTCGATCCGCCGAAGCCGCTACGGCTCTGCTCATCAGTTGTCACGCGGTTCATCTTGCCAAGGGCGGCTTGGTGGCTGCCCAACTGGCTCGATGCTTTCACCCGCCAGAGTTATCAGCTGTCGTTCTCGGCCGCAGCAAGCAGCTCCCGGCGGTGCGCGAGCGTAGTGCGCAAGCGGCCGTGGCTGGCGCCAAGCTCCAGCTCGGCTGCGTCGATTCGATGCCATGCGGGCATGCCGAGCGGACGGATGCCCCGTTCCGCCAGCAGTCGATCAAGCTTCCCCGATCGACCATGTGCCTGGACGGCACCATCGTTTACATCGGCTAACAGTGATGTGACTGTTTCTACAGCGTCAGACTTGTTGGTGCCGATAACTCCCGTTGGTCCGCGCTTGATCCAGCCTGTGACGTATTCGTCGGACGAGAATCCGCCATCGCGCATCACTCGCCCTCCAGCATGGGGAACTCGGCCAGTGCTCTCGTCGAAGGGAACGCCGGACAGCGGCAGTCCTCGGTAGCCGACGGAGCGCACCACAAGATCGGCATCGATGGTGTGACGGCCGCCAACGCCGACTACATAGCCTGTGGAATCGATCATGGTTCGCTCGACCTCCACGCCGGTCACCCGATCAGTGCCGATGATCATCGTGGGTCTCGTCCAGAAGTGGAAGCTGACGCGCTTCGAGGCACCGCTCAGCGACCGTGCTGCCCAGTCCTGAAAGACGGCCATGTTGCGGGCGGCGACCTTGTTCTGCTGCACCGCCGCTTCGCTGGAGGGATCGAGCTCGAGATCCGCCGGGTCGACGATCACATCGACATCGTCGATCTGCCCCATCTCTCGAAGCTCCTTGGTTGTAAAGGAGGTGTACGCCGGTCCCCGTCGGCCGAGCACGTGAACGTCGGTAATGCTCTTCCGGGACAGGGATTCCAGCACTTCCTCGGCCATATCGGTATCCGTCAACTGATCACCTGATTTGATCAAGATGCGGGCCACATCGAGCGCGACATTGCCAACACCGACGACCACGGCGGCGCGGGAGTTGGTGATCAATTCATCGACCTCGGCGGCTACCAGATGATCATTTGCGCGCGCCTGATCGGTGTCGGGATGGACATCAGGATTGCCGCAATACCAGGCAACCAACTCCGCCGCCGCGAAGCTGCCCGGTAGGTCTTCGCCGGGAATCTCGAGGCGCCGGTCTGTGCCCGCTCCATAGGAGTAGATCACCGCATCCACGCACTCTCGGAGCTCCGCAATGCTGAGGTCAGCACCGATCGTCACATCGCCGTAGAAACTGACGGACGGTTTTTCCAGCGTGCGCTCCAAGGTGTTGCGGATGGAGCGTATCGACTCATGGTCCGGCGCGACGCCGTAGCGGACCAGCCCGAACGGCACCGGCAGCCGGTCGATGACCGCGATTTCGACATCGACATCGGTTTGGTGGCTCAGTGCCTCGGCTGCGTAGATTCCCGAAGGTCCCGCGCCGACGATGGCAACGACGAGCGGAGTCCTCGTGGGTTCGGGGCTCTCCATGCGCCCTGAGCTTGTCGAAGGACGCGCTTCGACAGGCTCAGCGCTCATGTCCATGGAAGGAGTGTTGACGATCAGCTGACCACCGCCGGCTCATCCTGCGACTCGGCTGCCGCGTCTTGTTCCTTGCTTGCCGCAGCACTACGGCGCCCGCCCCGCCGGTTTCGACCCGTCGGACGATCGGCTGCCGCGACGTCAAGGCTCTCCTCGATTGGCTCGGCAGGAGTCGCAGTGTTCGCCTTCTCTGAGCTCGTCTGTTCGGCCCCCTTCGCCTTTTCGGCCCTGTTCGCCTCTTCTACACTGTTCGTCTTTTCGGGGCCAGCTTGGGCATTGGCACGGCGGTCGCGGGAGCGCGACTCGCGCGCTCCCCCGTCGGCATGTTTATGTGACTCGACCGGCATGTCGTGCAGTTCGTACCCACGCCCATGGCAATGCGGACACTCGGTGGTGAATGCTTCCAGCAATCCTGTGCCGATCCGCTTGCGGGTCATCTGCACCAGGCCCAAGCTCGTGATCTCGGCAACCTGGTGCCGAGTCCGGTCTCGTCCCAGGCACTCGACAAGCCGCCGCAGCAGCAGCTCCCGGTTGCTCGGCAGCACCATGTCGATGAAGTCGATCACGATAATGCCACCGATGTCGCGGAGCCGTAGCTGCCGGACGATCTCCTCCGCAGCCTCCAGGTTGTTGCTGGTAACCGTGGACTCCAGATTGCCGCCGGTCCCGGTGAATTTACCGGTGTTCACATCGATCACCGTCATCGCCTCGGTCCGGTCGATGATCAATGAGCCGCCGGAGGGCAGAAACACCTTGCGCTCCAAGGCTTTGGCAATCTGCTCATCCAGCCGATACTCGGCGAACAAGTCCCGATCACTGTCCCAACGCCGCAGTCGCTCTTTCAAGTGCGGCGCGACGTGGGAGACATAGGCCTCTATAGAGTCGTACGCGTCGGTCATTCCACCGTTGCCCGAGATGATCAACTCCGAGAAATCCTCGGTGAAGAGGTCGCGCACAATGCGTACGGTGAGATCAGGTTCGGAATACAGCAGCTGCGGTGCGTTGCCGGTGGCGATCTTTCGCTCGATGTCCTCCCATTGCGCCTTCAGCCGGTTCACGTCGCGTACCAGCTCGTCCTCGCTTGCACCTTCAGCAGCCGTGCGAACGATGACACTGGCGGATTCGCCAACCAGCCCCGAAAGGACCTCCTTGAGCCGCCGCCGTTCGCTTTCGGGCAGCTTGCGGGAGATGCCTGAGAGGTGGCCACCGGGAGCGTAGACGATGTAGCGGCCGGGGATCGAGACGTGATTGGTCAGCCGAGCTCCCTTGGCACCCACCGGGTCCTTGGTTACCTGCACCAAGATCGTCTGGCCGGACTTCAGAACCTTTTCGACTTTGCGATTCTGACATTCCGCCCCGAAGTAGTCCCAATCGACCTCTCCGGCATAGATCAGACCATTGCGACCCAGGCCTATGTCGACTAAGGCCGCCTCCATTGACGGCAGCACATTCTGAACCCGACCGAGGTACACATTGCCGATCAAGGAACCACTGGACTCTCGGTCGACGTAATGCTCAACCAGAATGTCGTCCTCGAGCACGGCAATCTGGGAGAGATCATCGCGCTGCCTGATGACCATCTTGCGTACTACGGATTCGCGCCTGGCGAGGAACTCCGCCTCGCTGAGGACGGGCGTGCGACGCCGGCCCGCTTCCCGGCCTTCCCGTCGACGCTGGCGCTTGGCCTCCATGCGAGTCGAGCCATCAATGCCGACCACCGCGCTACTGGCGGCTGGGCGCGGCTCGCGGACCCTGACCACGGTGTCGGTTGGGTCGTCGGGAGCCGCGACAGCCTCTTCTCCGCGCCGCCGGCGCCGGCGACGTCTGCGTCGCGAAACCTCGCCGTTGGTCTCGCTGGCGTCGCTGACTGCTGCCGGCTCTTCGTCCTCGGGCTGATCGACCTCATTCGAGGCCTCATCGGTGGAAGCAGCCTCCTCGCCCGTGGTGCGTCGACGCCGACGACCTCCACGACGACGACGCCGTCGGCGCCCTTCGCCGCTTTCGGTCGTCGCCTCCTCCGCTGAATCGGGCGCCTTTTCGACTGCGTCGGAAGCTTCCTCGGCTGCATCTAAGGGCACCTCGGCTGCCTCGAGCGGCTCCTCTGTGACCACTGGCACGTCAACGGCTGCCTCGGTCTCCGGAGTCGCTTCGGGTAGCTGGACTTCCTCGGCCGGGATAGCGACGGCCTCTGTCTCGTCCTCCGGGACGGCCTGAACTGTCATCTCCGTTGCCGGGACCGCCTCAGAATCCGGCATCGGTGCTGGCTCGCCCGGCTCTGTGGTGGCCGTAGCCTCGTCCGTCGCGGGCGTCTCGGCTGCCATGGCAGTGACCTTCTTGGCCGTCCGCTTCCGCGTTGCCTTGAGAGGCACCTCAGCTTCACCGGAAGCTTCCTTGGCGGTCTTCTTGGTCCCACGTTTGGCCGCTGTCTTCTTGGCGGCGTTATTGGCCGGACGTACGTCCTCAGCACTAGGTGGCGCCTCATCGTTGGTCACAGCTAAGCCGGCGACGACGGCCCCGCCTGCTATTCCAGACACATCTTCAGCGCGCTCGATCTTGGGTGCATCGGGAGCCGAGGAAGGCGGTCCGGCTGGTCTGCTAGCGGCGCGCCGACGGCGTGGAGGCTGAGCTGCTGGCTGTTCGGTTGTTTCTTGGGTATGCGTGTCGGGCTCGTTCGGATCGAGCATCAGACTCCTCTATGGCGCATGGAGCGCCTCTCGTTCGCTGCACCGGCGCAGGGCCGGGCTGCGGAAGCTTCCGTAACCGATGTGGTGAATCGACCCTCCCGCGGTCAAACGCTCGGCTCCATTGCTCTACCCTCGGCTGCAAAGCGCCTCGGGATTGCTTTGCCCTCGGCTGCAAAATGCCGCGGGCATGAAGCCCTGCTCGTCGCGGTGGAGGATCAGCGTCCACCTGCTAACGCGACCTGTCACATCGCGCAATGTCATCGAGACTCGACGCACGCGGCGTCGAAGCCGTCTCCAGTATCACACAGGCCACATAAAGATTCCGCGGCCAGCCGCGCTGAGGCTCAGGTTAGCGACCGGGCTCGGTGATCTCGCCGGCCTCCGGGCGGAGCTTGCCCTGGATCAGCCGAGTCAGGATCGGCGGATCAATGGGCGCAAACGCGGGGGCAGTCTCCCGCAATCCGGCAAGTACATCATCGGGCCGGACCAGCGGCACCTGATGAGCCAGAGTCATGATCAGCCGGGCATCCTCGGCCTCAAGTGCGATGACCGCCGCCCTGGCGTCGAACTCCCGCATTCCGTTCTTCGTCATCCGCCGTACAGGTACAGCGTCCTTCGCCAAGAATGCGTTCACCGCGTCGTGCAAGACGGCTGCAGGCACATGCGGTACGTCGACCTGCCAGCGCGAGCCGGTGAGCTCATCTGCCCAGGCTCCAGGCGCGGCCACCCTGACCTCAACAACATCTAGTCCGAGTGGCAGGGCGGCATCGAGTGCCTCTCGTACCCTGTCTGGATCACATACAGCGGCCAGCCCGATTTCCAGATACTCAGCCTCGCTGGCCGCGCCCGTGGGAGCCGCATTCGCGTACGAGATCCGAGGGTGTGGCGAGAACCCGGACGAGTACGCCATGGGGACCGCTGCTCGGCGCAACGCCCGCTCGAATGCCCGTCCAAAATCCCGATGGCTGGTGAAGCGAGCGCGACCACGCTTGGCGTACTTGACTCGTAGCCACTGCACCGGTGGCGGATGCTGCTCAGGTTGAGTAGGAGATATCTGCGCCACGAGCCTGAGCCTAGCCACCGCGGACGGCAACCGGTGTCAGCGGAAGCAGCTTCCGGCCCGTCGGGCCAATTTGAATGGTGGTGTCCAGCTCCGGGCAGACCCCGCACTCGAAGCACGGCGTCCAACGGCAGTCCTCCACCTCGACCTCGTCTATGGCGTCCTGCCAGTCCTCCCACAGCCACTCCCGATCAAGGCCGGCGTCCAGGTGATCCCACGGCAGCACTTCGGCGTACTCCCGCTCCCGGGTGGTGTACCAGTCAAGATCGACCCCAGTGCCCTCCAGGCCCCGCTCGGCGCACGACACCCAGCGTTCATAGGAGAAGTGCTCACTCCAACCGTCGAATCGGCCGCCATCCCGCCAGACCGCCTCGATGATGGTGCCGACCCGGCGATCACCGCGGCTCAGCAATCCTTCGATGATGCTCGGCTTTCCATCGTGATAACGGAAACCGATGGCCCGTGCGTAGTGTCGATCACTGCGGACCGCGTCGCGCAGCTTGCCCAGTCGGCTATCGACCGTCTCATGATCACACTGTGCTGCCCACTGAAAGGGCGTATGCGGCTTCGGCACGAAACCGCCGATGCTCACCGTGCAACGGATATCGCGCCGCCCGCTGGCTTCGCGGCCGGTGGCGATCACTCGCTTGGCAACGTCCGCGATGGCCACCACGTCTTCGTCGGTTTCCGTCGGCAGTCCGCACATGAAATACAGCTTCACCTGCCGCCAGCCCTGCGAGTACGCCGTGGCAACGGTCCGGATGAGATCATCTTCGCTGACCATTTTGTTGATCACTTTGCGCATTCGCTCCGTGCCGCCCTCCGGAGCGAAAGTAAGCCCCGAGCGCCGCCCGTTACGGGACAGCTCGTTGGCAAGATCGACATTGAAGGCGTCCACCCGCGTACTCGGTAAAGACAGCGAAACGTTGGAGCCCTCATAGCGATCGGCGAGCTGGCGGGTGATCTCCGCAATCTCGGAATGATCACTGCTGGACAGGCTCAGCAGCCCAACCTCCTCCAGCCCAGTGGCCTCTATCCCGCGCTGCACCATTTCGCCGATGACATCGATGCTGCGCTCCCGGACCGGCCTGGTGATCATGCCGGCCTGACAAAACCGGCAGCCGCGGGTACAGCCGCGGAAGATCTCGACGGCGTAGCGTTCGTGCACCGTCTCGGCGAGCGGCACCAGCGGGTTCTTCGGATACGGCCAGTTATCGAGGTCCATCAGCGTGTGTTTGGAGACCCGGAAGGGTACGCCGGCGCGATTCGGTGCCACTCTGTGAATCCTGCCGTCTGGCAGGTAGTCGACGTCGTAGAACTTCGGCACATACACCCCGCCACCAGCGGCGAGCCGCAGCAGCAACCCGTCGCGGCCGCCAGGGCGGCCCGCCGACTTCCATTCCCGAATCACCTGAGAGATCGTCAGTGCGATCTCTTCACCGTCGCCGAGCACGGCGGCATCGATGAAGTCTGCGATGGGCTCGGGGTTGAATGCCGCGTGTCCACCGGCCATGACGATGGGATCGTGCTCACGGCGATCTTTGGCATAGATCGGGACTCCAGCAAGATCAATTTCAGTGAGCATGTTCGTGTAGCCCAGCTCGGTGGCAAAGCTCAACCCAAAGACATCGAACTCTCCGACCGGGCGGTGTGAGTCCAACGTGAACTGCGGCACGCCGTGCTCTCGCATCAGCGCTTCCAGATCCGGCCAGACGGCGTACGTGCGCTCCGCGAGGATCCAGTCCTGCTCATTGAGAACCTCGTACAAGATCGCGATGCCCTGATTGGGAAGGCCGACCTCGTACGCGTCCGGATAGCTGAGACACCAGCGCACCTCGACCGAATCCCAGTCCTTCATGACGCTGTTCAGCTCGCCTCCGACGTACTGGATGGGCTTGCTGACTCGTGGAAGCAGCGGTTCCAAGCGTGGGAAGAGTGAAGCAGGGCCGCCGGTCGCAGTCGTCGTCATGACGATCCCAGCCTAACGGGGATCAAGTGCTGATCAGCCCGGCCGGCTGGTTGCTCATTCAGCAGCGAGATCTGGAAAAAAGATCGCAATCTCACGTTTTGCCGACTCCAGGGAGTCAGAGCCGTGCACGAGATTTTCCCTGTTCGATAGCCCGAAGTCACCGCGAATAGTCCCCGGCTCGGCCTGACGAGCGTCGGTCGCGCCATTCAGCGTGCGTACCACATCAACGGCCTCATCACCTTCGACAATCATTGCCACTGAGGGGCCTGAGGTGATGAACAGCCGGAGTGGCGGGTAGAACGGTCGCTCGAGGTGTTCGGCGTACAGCTCATCGGCTACGTCACCCGTGATCTGCCGCAGCTCCATGGTCACGATGGTCAGACCCTTGGATTCAAAGCGGTTGATGATGGCCCCGGCGAGACCCCGGCGTACAGCATCGGGCTTGATCAACACGAGGGAACGCTGGGTTGGGACAGGCGGCGGGACGTACGTCATGCCAGCACCCTAGGGGATATCGCCGCTCTCCGGCGATGTCTCCATGCGGGAATCCAGCCGCTTGCCCAACACGAACGCCAGTACCCAGACCGCCGCAAGCAGCGACCCGACAAGGAACATCGACGTTGTCAACAAGCCCAATGCCACTCCAGCCAGTTGGGTGAGCCAGGCGAGCACGTAGCCGACAGGAGAACGAAGCAACGCTGCAGCTACCAGGGCGAGTAATGCTGCTCCACCGGCGAATCCGGCGGCGGCCCCAGCCGAAACGTGCGAGACCAAGATCATGACTGGGATGGCGAGTCCAAAGACGATCACGTCGAAGATCAGCACAGCCATCAACACAACCCGCATCGGGTTGCCGGCACTGAGGATGATCAAGGCTGATCCCGGTCGGTCTGGTGCCCATCCTCGGAGTAGTCGACGTCCCAGACGTCGTCGATGTCCTCCCTGCCGGCCGGAACAACGACCGGCTCCTCCCTGACAAGCAGTGTGCGCGCCTCGCCGATGGCGACAACAGATCCGGTGATCAAGACCCCCGGCGAACCCACGACGTCCGCCTCAGCCAAGGCAACGGCTTGCTCGATCGCATCATCCAGCCGCGGAACCACGGAGACCCTTGAAGAACCGAAGACTTCCTTCGCGAGATCGCCGAGTGCTTCAGCGGGCGTTCCCCGGGATGTCGAGGCGACTTGGGTGATCACGACCTGGTTCATGATCTCTTCGAAGACTTCGAGGATGCCCCGGGCATCCTTGTCCCCCATGACGGCGATCACGCCGATCAGGGGGGCGAAGGCGAAGGCCTCGGTGATCGCGGCGGCGGCCGCTCGGGCTCCGTGCGGATTGTGAGCGGCATCGAGCACCACGGCCGGCGAGCGGCGTACCAGTTCCAGCCTGCCGGGAAAGTGCACCTGGGCGAAGCCCTCTCGGATTACGTCGGGGTTCAGCGCCTTGAGACCAAGGAAAGCCTCGACCGCCGCAAGCGCCTGGCCAGCGTTGGCGGCCTGGTGTGCGCCGTAGAGCGGCAAAAAGATGTCATCGACCGGACCATCAGCCCCGCTGAGCCTGATGAGCTGGCCGGATACCGCGAGCTTGCGATCGATCACACCGAAGTCGACACCTTCGCGCTGCGGCAGCGCACCGACCTCGGCGCAGCGCGCGAGCAGGATCTCTGCGGCCTCGATGCTCTGACCAGCCAGGATGGCGTGTGCACCTGGCTTGATGATCCCGGCCTTCTCTCGGGTGATCTCGGCGATCGTGTGACCCAGCAAGTGCGTGTGATCAAGATCAATTGGAGTGACCACGGCGACGTCGGCATCAGCCACATTGGTGGCATCCCAGGCACCGCCAAGGCCGACCTCCACCACCGCGACATCAACCGGAGCATCGGCAAAGGCGGCGTATGCCATGGCGGTGATGATCTCGAAGAACGTCATGGGAACACCATCGATCTCGCGTTGATCGACTAGCGCGACATACGGCTCGATCTCCAGCCACAGCTCATCAAACCGCTCATCGGTGATCGGTTCTCCATTGATGGTGATCCGCTCTGTCACGCTCATCACGTGCGGGCTGGTGAATCGGCCGGTACGAAGACCATCGGCCCGGAGCAACGATTCGATCATGGCGGCGGTACTGCCCTTGCCGTTTGTCCCGGTCAAATGGATCACTGGGTACGTCCGCTGCGGGTCGCCAAGCAACTCGGTTAACGCTCGGATTCTGCCGAGGCTGGGCGCTACGCGGTGTTCGGGCCACCGGCTCGTGAGTTCGGCGACGATTTCGGCATGAGACTGCTCGGCAGGCATAACGTCCAAAGTCTAGGGCGGAGCCTGCCTGTTGGAGCTTCGCGGGATGCAAGCCAGCTAGGCTGACAGGCTGACCAGGGTACGGCCATAACGCGACGACCCAGCCAACTTCTTTAGGATGCACGAACATGACCACCGCAGCTGAGCCCCGAACCGACGCGTCGATTACGCCCGGCGTGCGCGTACCGGAGAAGCCAGCGCTGGAAGGTCTAGAGGACAAGTGGATCGAGCGCTGGAAGGCCGACGACACTTATGCATTCCTGCGGCCCAAGACGCGGGCCGAGGTCTACAGCATTGACACTCCCCCGCCGACCGTGTCGGGCTCGCTGCATGTCGGCCACGTCTTCTCCTACACCCACACAGATCTGATCGCGCGTTTCCAGCGGATGAGGGGCAAACACGTCTTCTATCCGATCGGCTGGGACGACAACGGTCTGCCGACCGAGCGGCGGGTACAGAACTTCTATGGCGTGCGCTGCGACCCGACCGTGCCGTACGACCCAGATTTCACACCGCCCGAGAAGCCCGATCCGAAGCATGACCTGCGCATCAGCCGTCCCAACTTCGTGGAACTGTGCCACGCGCTGACGCACGTCGATGAGAAGGCGTTCGAGGACCTCTGGCGCAGGGTCGGGCTCAGCGTCAACTGGACCGGCCTGTACACCACGATCGGGGACGAGTCCATCACCGTTGCGCAGAAGGCATTTCTTCGTAATGTGATTCGCGGCGAGGCGTACCTGGCCGAGGCTCCAACGCTGTGGGACGTCACATTCCAAACTGCGGTCGCTCAGGCGGAACTCGACGCGCGGGATTATCCCGGGGCGTATCACCGCGTCGCGTTCCACGGCGCCGACGGTCCGGTCTATGTCGAGACGACCCGGCCGGAACTCATCGCTGCCTGTGTGGCGCTCATTGCGCATCCCGACGATGAGCGTTACCGGCCGCTGTTCGGAACGACTGTGATGAGTCCGCTTTATGGTGTGGAGCTTCCGGTACTCCCCCATCCGGCTGCCGAGCCGGAGAAGGGTGCCGGCATCGCCATGTGCTGCACCTTCGGAGATCTGACCGATGTCACCTGGTGGCGCGAGCTGCAGCTGCCGGCTCGAGTGATCATCGGACGCGACGGCCGGATTCTCCGCGACAAGCCGGACTGGATTGCGGATCAGGATGCCTGGAACGGAATTGCGGGCAAAACGGTGTTCTCTGCTCGAGAAGCGGTGGTGCTGGAGCTACGCGGGTCCGGTGATCTTGAAGGGGAGCCGACGGCAACCTTGCGCAAGGCCAACTTCTATGAGAAGGGCGACAAGCCCCTTGAGATCGTCTCGACCCGGCAGTGGTACATCCGCAACGGCGGCCGCGATGATGATCTTAAGCGCGAGATGCTGAAACGCGGCGAGGAACTGGAGTGGATCCCACCGCATATGAAGTACCGCTACGACAACTGGGTCAGCGGCCTCAATGGTGACTGGCTGATCTCACGGCAACGGTTCTTCGGGGTGCCGTTTCCCGTCTGGTACACGCTGGATTCCGACGGCGAACCCGACTACTCGAACCCAATTCTTGCTAGCGAGGAGAGCCTGCCCGTCGATCCGAGCTCTGAGCTTCCACCCGGTTTCAGTGAGGGCGATCGTGGCAAGCCCGGTGGCTTCACTGCCGATCCCGACATCATGGACACGTGGGCGACGTCATCACTTACTCCGCAGATTGCATGCCGATGGGAAAGTGACCCAGAGCTGTTCGAGCTCACTTTCCCAATGGACTTGAACACCCATGCTCACGAGATCATCCGCACCTGGTTGTTCTCCCGTGTGGTGCGTGCTCACTTCGAAAACCACTCATTGCCGTGGTACCGCTCCATGATCAGCGGCTTCGTGATGGATCCCGATCGTAAGAAGATGAGCAAGTCCAGGGGCAACACCGTGGTGCCAACCGACGTACTGGAGCGCTACGGTTCGGACGCCGTACGCTGGCGCGCCGCGAAGATTCGGCCCGGGCTGGACTCGCCATTTGATCAGCGGGAAATGAAGGTTGGACGGCGGCTGGCGTTGAAGATCTTGAACGCCAGTAAGTTCGTTCTTGGTGCAGGTGCTGTTGATGAGTCGGCGGCGATTACCGAACCGGCGGATCTGTCGCTACTCGCCCAGCTCGCCACCTTGATCACCGATGCCACGTCGGCGTTCGAGGCGTACGACTACACCGGTGCTCTCGAGAGCACCGAGCAGTTCTTCTGGCAGTTCTGCGACGACTACCTGGAGCTGGTCAAGGAGCGGGCGTACGGCCCAGCCGATGACCCGGGCGCTGCGTCGGCCCGCGCCACCTTGAGATTTACCTTGGACATCGTGCTGCGACTTTTCGCGCCGATCATGCCGTACGTCACGGAGGAAGTGTGGTCGTGGTGGAAGAGCGGCTCGATCCATCAGGCGAACTGGCCTGTGCTGGAGGAGGTTGGTGCCAGCGGCGACCCGGCACTGCTGAATGAGGTGTCAGCTGCGCTGATCCAGATCCGTGGTGCGAAGTCGCAGGCAAGCGTGTCGATGAAGACCGAGATCAGCCTCGCGAAGTTCTACGGCACGGTGGACGCGCTCACGCATTTGCAGTCAGTCGAGTCGGATCTGCGTGCGGTGGGTCGGATCAGCGGCGATCTCATCTGGGCCCAAACCGACGGGCCGATCGCAGTGGACGTAACACTGGTAGCTCCGTAACAACGCCACTTCGAAGGAAACCGGTCACTCGCAACGCGCAACTGGCCCATTTGAGGTGGCGGATGACCGGTTTTCCGTACGAGGCGGTGGCGGATGACCGGTTTTCACAGGAGGGAACCGGTACCCAGGCCCGTCCACAGATGATCTCGACGCTCGGACGAATGCGGTCCGCCTCCGCATGCTTCCAGCGTGACCATGCAAGACACACCACGCTCCCCTGCCCGCGGATGGCTGCGGGGCCGCGACTGGGAACGCATTACACGCGGGGTGTACGCCGCCGGGTTGAACCGCACTGAGCTCGAGGAGCTGGCCGCATGGCAGCTTGTCTTGCCGCGGACCGCTGCTTTCACGCACTTGACGGTCGCTCGGCTACGGGGCTGGTGGCTGCCGGCCACGATTCCTCATCCCGTCTTCGCCGCCATGCTCAATGATGATCCGCGTCCGCGGCGCCCCGGATTGCTGATATGCCGCCATACACAGACGTTCGCGATGAACCTGGTGAACGGACTCCGGATCACCACCGCGGGCGAGACGATCCTGGCTGCCGCGCGTGATCTCGGCGTACTTGATCTAGTCATCCTCGGCGACTCAGCGCTGCGGCTGCGACACTGCACCCTGACTGATCTCGAGATCGCCGCTCGGCAGCGGCGACGAGGAGCACCTCTACTGCGACGAGTGATCCCCCTGCTGGATGCACGGAGCGAGTCTCCTTGGGAGTCCATCATGCGGGTGCTGCATCAGGCGGCCGAGATTCCGGTAACTCCGCAGCAGGACATCTTCGACGAGAGGGGCCGCTTCATCGCCCGCGCCGATCTACGGATTGATGGAACCCGGAGGATCCACGAGTACGACGGCGAACGGCATCGCGATCCTGAGGTTCACGAGCTTGACCTCGAACGCGACCGCGCGCTCCTGGCCGATCGTTGGGAGCGGCACGGTTTCACTTCAAAGCACCTGCGACGAGACGGCGCAGCAATCATCGCCGACGCTGATCGCCTGCTTGGACGTGCCTGGAGCCCGCGTCGACTCGCTGCGTGGCAGGGTTTGCTCGACAACTCGCTCCTGGGACGGGCTGGTCGCGCCCGCGCCTACCGCAACTGGCGGCGAGCCATTGCTGAAACCGGTCAGCTGCAACAAGGAAATGGCGGCAATCTGAGTGGTACGTGACCGGTTTTGTAAAGGGGTCGGTCAGGCGCTCTTCTCGCGACGCTCCCGCTTCGCGAGCTTCTCCCGGGGCACGAGCGTCGGCAGCACGGAGTCCCTGACGACTTCGGCGGTGATGATCACCTGGGCGATGTCGTCGCGACTGGGCACGTCGTACATGACATTGAGTAGGACCTCTTCGAGTATTGCCCGGAGACCCCTGGCACCCGTGCCGCGCAGCAGTGCAAGATCGGCAATCGCCTCAACGGCATCCGGGGTGAACTCAAGATCAACTCCGTCGAGCTCGAAGAGCTTGCGGAACTGCTTGACCAGCGCGTTACGCGGCTCGACCAGAATGCGGATCAGTGAGTCCCGGTCCAGCGGGCTGACCGATGAGATCATGGGCAGCCGGCCGACGAACTCTGGGATCAAGCCGTACTTGACCAGATCTTCCGGACGTACGTCGCGGAAGGGATCGTCTGATTCCGGCCTGCGCGAGACGATGTCATTGTTGAAGCCCAGGGGGCGCTTGCCGATGCGCTGGGCGATGATGTGATCAAGGCCGGCGAACGCGCCACCGACGATGAACAGCACATTGGTGGTGTCGATCTGGATGAAGTCCTGGTGCGGATGCTTGCGACCGCCCTGCGGCGGCACCGACGCTGACGTACCCTCCAAGATCTTCAGCAGAGCCTGCTGAACGCCCTCGCCTGAGACATCGCGGGTAATCGATGGGTTCTCACTCTTCCGCGCGATCTTGTCAACCTCGTCGATATAGATGATCCCGGTCTCGGCCTTCTTGACATCGAAGTCGGCCGCCTGGATCAGCTTGAGCAAGATGTTCTCGACGTCCTCACCGACGTAGCCAGCTTCGGTCAACGCCGTCGCATCCGCGATGGCGAACGGCACATTGAGCATTTTCGCCAGCGTCTGGGCGAGGTACGTCTTGCCGCAGCCGGTTGGGCCGATCAGCAAGATGTTGGACTTGGCGAGCTCGACACCGTCATCTTCGGTACGCCGGGCTGGGTTGGCCGCTTGGGCCTGGACGCGTTTGTAGTGGTTATAGACAGCGACGGCCAGAGCTTTCTTCGCATTGTTCTGGCCGATCACATAGCTATCGAGGAACAGGCGGATCTGGTGTGGCTTGGGCAGTTCGTCGAGTAGACCGACTTCGCCGCCCTCGGAGAATTCTTCCTCGATGATCTCGTTGCAGAGGTCTATGCATTCATCACAGATGTAGACCCCTGGACCGGCGATCAGCTTCTTGACTTGCTTCTGGCTCTTCCCGCAGAAAGAGCACTTCAGCAAGTCGCCGCTCTCTCCGATGCGCGCCACACCGCCTCCTCTCCGCTCGGTCGTGTGGCTGGTTTTCCCACCCTAGCCTGACCAATAGGTGAAGTGGAGCACATTTGATCCACTGGTCAGGCAGACACTGCCACTAGACCGGAACGGCCTTAAGCGAGGTCAAGACCTCATCGATGATGCCGTAATCCCGTGCCTGCTCCGCCGTCAAGTACTTGTCCCGCTCGATGTCACGACTGACCTCTTCTGGTGTCCTGCCCGTGTCCTCGGCGAGCATCTGCTCCATCAAGGACCGAATCCGCAGGATTTCCCTGGCCTGGATCTCGATATCAGAGGACTGGCCGTAACCACCCTCGGTCGCCGGTTGGTGGATCAGGATCCGGCTGTTCGGCAGCGCCAGCCGCTTGCCCTTGGTACCCGCCGCCAAGATCACCGCGGCGGCCGAGGCTGCCTGCCCGAGGCACACCGTGCGTACATCCGGCTTGATGTATCGCATCGTGTCGTAGATCGCCGTCAGTGCCGTAAAAGAACCACCGGGTGAGTTGATGTAGATCTCAATATCGCGTTCGGCGTCCATCTGCTGTAGGCACAGCAGCTGCGCCATTACAGCATTGGAGATGTCGTCGGAGATTGGGGTGCCGAGGAAGATGATGCGGTCCTCGAAGAGCTTGGTGTACGGATCGATGCGGCGCATGCCGTACGACGTGCGCTCCTCCCACTGCGGGATGTAGTAGTCCATCGCCGGGGAAAAGGGCTGACCCGATGCGAAGGGCGAGCCAAATCTGTCGTTCATCTCGCTTCGCTCCTTCACTGGTTCGGTGCCTGGGATGACGGAATCTGGGCGGCAGTGGCAAAAACATGATCAATAAAGCCGTACGCCAAAGCCTGTTCTGCGGTAAACCACCGGTCGCGATCGGAGTCTGCCTCAATTTGGTCCAGCGTTTGACCGGTGTGCTCGGCGATCAGCCGCTGCATTGTCGACTTGATGTGCAAGGACTGCTCCGCCTGAATCCGGATATCGCTGGCCGTGCCGCCGAGGCCACCAGAAGGCTGGTGCATCATGATCCGGCTGTGCGGTAGCGCGTACCGCTTGCCCTTCTCGCCCGCACAAAGCAGGAATTGGCCCATTGACGCGGCCAGTCCGATCGCCACGGTGGCGACATCGTTGGAAATCCACTTCATGGTGTCGTAGATCGCCATTCCGGAGTCGACCGACCCGCCGGGTGAGTTGATGTAGAGATAGATGTCCTTGTGTGGATCTTCTGCGTTCAACAAGAGCATTTGAGCGCAGATGGCGTTGGCGTTTTCGTCCTTTACTTCAGAGCCCAGAAAGATGATGCGGTTCTGGAGCAAGGATTGGTAGACGTTGTCGTCGAGTCCGAAACCGTTGCGGTTGCCCGAGTTATAGCTGGTTGGGCGCGCTCCCGCGGACTGGCCGAAGGCGCTGAAGAATACAGATTCGGGAGTGGGGTTCACGTTGACGAACCTACCCCGGAGCGTCTTGGCAGTCGCGGGGAAATCACGTCTGTTCGCTGTGGGCGCAGAAGGGTGATGATCACCGAAGAGACGCCACGATTCCGATCGGCGAGCAATCTCAATAGCTGAAACGCTGGCCCGCAGACGAGTTTCCCGGCCGACGCGGCAAGGGCTTGTGGTGTCGGGCAATCAGGCGTTGGAGCGCTGCTCCTCTTCCTCGACCAGCTGCTCATGAGGTTCGGCGGCGTCAGCATCCGCAGGCTGCGGCTCAGATCCTGTATCGTCGGCCGGCTCAGCCTGAGAGTCCGAGAGGCTCCCGTCCTCATGGAGGTCCGCCAGGGGGACTGCCGATCCGTTGGAATCCGTTACATTCGCGGACTCGACGATCATGGCGAGCGCCTTGCCACGGCGGATCTCGAGCATGTACTCCTCGATGTGATGCGGGTGCTCCTGGAGATGGTCGGCAATCTGCTGCGGCGCCACGCCCTCGGTCTGCGCCTTCCGCAGAATGTGTTGGGTCAGGTCGTTCTGGTCCACATCAATTGAGCGCTCATCGCCGACCTTGTCCAAGACGATCTGCGCCTTGAGGGCCTGCTCGCCCCGCTGCTCCAAGTCAGCCCAGAACTCATCCTCGGTTTGATCATCGCCAACATCAGCGAGGTACTGCTCGACGGTCAGCCCCGCCTGTGTGAGTTGTTCAGTGATCTGCTTCCGCCGTGCATCGATATCGGAATTGAGCAGATGCTCGGGCACCTGGATATCAAGCTTTCCAATCAGCGCCTCCAGCACGGCGTCGCGAGCCTGACTTGCCTGCTCCAGTCGCGCCATCCGAGTGAGGCGCTCCTTGATGTTGGCCCGCAATTCCTCGATCGTGTCGAACTCCGACGCCTCCTGGGCGAACGCATCGTCGACCTCGGGAAGTTCAGCCTTTTGGACCTTGCTTACGGTGACCTCGATGTCGGCCTCCTCGTCCTGTAGCGGGCCGCTGACCAGCGTTGAGGAGAAGGTTGCCGACTCGCCGGCGGACAGTCCGATCACTGCCTCGTCCAGCCCATCGAGCATCTGTCCGGAACCGATTGTGTACTCCACGTCATCGGCAGTGGCGTCCGGCAACTGCTCGCCGTTCTTGCTTGCTACCAAGCTGATTGTGACGACGTCGCCGTCCTCGGCCGGGCGCTCCACAGTTTCTCGAGATCCGAAGCGATTGCGCAGTACGTCAACCTGACCATCGACCAGCGTGTCTGGCACATCCAATGCATCGACCTGTGCCTCAAGCGTGGAGAAGTCCGGCAGCTCAAACTCCGGACGTACGTCGACCTCGGCGGTGAACTCAATGACGTCACCGTCCTCGAGTTTGGTGACCTCCACATCAGGCTGAGCAAGCGGCGACAGTTTGTTCTCGGTAACCGCTGCTCCATAGAAGTGCTGCCATGAGTTGTTGAACGCCTCTTGGATGATCACACCGCGGCCGAAGCGCTGGTCGATCACGACCGGCGGTACCTTGCCACGCCGAAAGCCCGGAATGTTGATCGACTTGGCGACCTCGGCGTACGCCTTGTCCATGCTGGGTTTGAGGTCGGAGAACGGCACCTCAACGGTGATCTTGACCCGGCTAGGGCTTAACTGCTCGACGGTGCTGGGCACGCTGCTTACTCCTGTGATAGTGGCAGGGCGGATCGCCTGGAATGGCTCACGCTGAGCCGCGGCAATCCTACGGGCAGGGTTTGGCCCGGCCAAACCTTCGTACGACAGGTGCAGCCAACTGGATTGGTCGGTACGCTGGCGTGTCCTACACTCGTCCGCGAACGTTCGGCCGAGTTGGACGGCCGGGGCGTAGCGTAGTGGCTAGCGCGTCTGCTTTGGGAGCAGAAGATCGCAGGTTCGAGTCCTGTCGCCCCGACTCTGTGATTGCATCAAGGGCGTCTGACATGCTCAAGATCATCGCGGAAACGCGGGTGTAGCTCAATGGCAGAGCCCCAGCCTTCCAAGCTGGTCATGCGAGTTCGATTCTCGTCACCCGCTCTTGAGCGAAACACCTAGTCAAGGGCCTAATGATTCCCCAAGCAGATCGCGTAGGATTCCAATACCGGTCACCTTGGGCCATTAGTGGGCCATTAGCTGTCACCGCCGCGTCCGATTCGCGCATCGATCGCAGCCGCAATCTCTCGATCCCGCTTGCTGGTCGCATGCTGATAGATCAATGCCGCGCGCATACTTGCATGCCCCATCCGATGCATCAGCTCCCGTGTGCTCGCCCCCGATGAGGCCGCCAACGTGTTGCCTGTGTGGCGCAGATCGTGGAACCGGAAGCCCTCAGGCAGTCCGGCTTCGGCTACACATTCGGCCCAACGCACTGATCGATGGAAGTTGTTTCTTCGCAACGAGGCGCCCTTTGGCCCTTTGAAGATCAGCTCCTCCGGATCGCTTCCCGGGAACTCGGTTAGGGTGCTCGCGCATCACCGTCACCAGCACTGAGGGCAAGGCCACTGTGCGGAAGCCGGCATCTGACTTCGGGCTGCCTGGCACCCGTTCGCCGTTCTGCATTTCAGCGAACTTCCGCACAACGTGCAACACTCCTAGGCCAAGATCAACATCTCGAACTCGGAGAGCCACCAGCTCACCCCAGCGCAAGCCGGTGAAGGCGGCGAAGATCACCAGCGCCCGAAACCGATGTGGCATCAGCGCAGCCAGCCGCCACACCTGATCTACAGACGCCGTCGGCCGTTCCGATGTCGGTTCCTTGTCGAATCCCCGCATTCGGCAGGGATTCTCCTGAAGCAACCGGTCATCCTTAACTGCCGTGTTCAGGATCGCTCGCAGCAGGCGGTAGGACTTTGCCGCAGTTGATTCAGAACGACCCAGACGTAGAAGGTCGGGGCCGCTCACATAGATAGCCAAACTTTTCGGGTCGCCGTACTGTGGGCAGCGGAGTTAGCCTCGCCGCCACGACAGGTGACCGTAGGAGCGCGAATGCCGCTGTATATGGATTGCCACGACATGCCAGAGGGTGCGACTGCTGAGGACGTGGCAGCCTTGCACGTCCGCGATCTCGAGATTCAGGATCGCTACGGCGTCCGCTACCTGACTTACTGGTTTGATCCGGACCGGCAGGCAAACTTTTGCTTAGTGGACGCGCCCAGCAAGACGCTGGCCGAAACCGTCCATCAGGAGGCGCACGGCAGCCTCGCAGGTCGCATTATTGAGGTCGATCCGCGCCAGATCGATGCGTTCCTCGGCGCCATTCCGGCGGCCCGGCCGGGTGAACCGTTCGTTGAGACTGCCTTCCGAGCGATCCTGTTCACCGATGTGGAGGGCTCGACTGCGCTGACGCAGCAGCTTGGTGACGCAATGGCCATGCGGTTACTGCGCCGCCACGATGACATTGTGCGGAAAGCTGTGAAAATGTTCCAGGGCCGTGAGGTCAAGCACACTGGTGACGGGATCATGGCCTCGTTCGGGTCAGTGTTTCGCGCCGTCGAGTGCGCGATCGCCATCCAGCGCAAGTTGGCCGATTACAACACGGAACACCCCGAGGACGCGATCACCATCCGCATTGGACTGGCAGCTGGCGAACCTGTGACCGAAAGCGGTGACCTCTTCGGCGAGGCGGTGCAACTGGCCGCGCGCCTCTGCGCGCGATCCCGACCGGGCACCATCCTGGTCTCGACTGCGGTATACGAGCTGGTGCTGGGTCACCACTTTGCCTTCGGCGGCCGCAAGAAGGTAACGCTGCGAGGGTTCAATCAGCCCATTCATGCCTACGAGGTCGGGTGGCAGCCGGCCACTAAATTCGAGAGCGTTCCCTGATTCTTCTTTCGCCTCCTCTGGACACTCTGGCATGGCTTCTCGCATTTCCACGTCGCCCGACTCGGGTTGTCACAGGGCCCTGGAATGACGTGGCCAGCCACCGAAGTCTCGTTGATCGTTAAGTTGCTTTTGAACGCCGTCGTGAGCGTCTGCTCGCGACTTATCTGCGGGCACATGCGAACATGACAGTGCTCCGTACGACCCAGTAATTTGACCTCAGTCTTGGCCCGTTACACCGAAGCGATCCCCAACCATAAAGTCCGGGTAGAAGGCACGATGAATCCGCGCCCCGGATGCCTACGGTCGTGCCGCTCCAGGGATCTTCTGGGTACGAGTTGCGCACGGCCGGCAGTGCCGGTGACCTTCGTCGGACGGGCTCGCAATGGGGACTTGTCGCTGATGATGCCAGCGGCCCGTGTCTGACTTCGTCTCAAAGACACATTTGTGTATGGACGCTTCTTTTCCTCCTTGAATTAATAGGTGGTGGAGGCGTCGAGGCAAGTCGATGCAGCCGCGAGGGCCGTTAAGGAAGCCAGCTGGATGAACTGCTACCACCACGAGACGACCGACCACAGACCTGCCCTCCCGCGGTGCTCTCACTCCCGTTCGCGGTCTGAATCGGCGCGAGCAGCCTTGCTATCCGCATCATCACCTACCGCGGCGACCGCTGAAATGATCGAAACGCTGTCTTCGGTAAGGGAGAGTATCTGATGTTGTTTGGATGCGCCCGCCTCCAACAGCGGCGCCCAAGGTTCATTCGAGGGGTGGTCGCGGGCATACTCTTTTTTTTCCTCGTTATTTTTCTGGCGCCGATTCCCCAGATAGCCGCCGCGACAAACCCCCAAGGGCCAGATGCTGGGTCACCTGCGCTGGACGGCCCCCGGTTCGTGTCCCCCGAGAACGGTCAGACGCTCGACTACGAAGGCGCCTACCTGTTCAAAGTCAAGCCAGTTCCGGGCGCCACTGGATACCTTTGGGGATTTTTCCAGGGTGGCGAGATGGTCTGGGAAAATTACGCTAATGAGCGGAAGCTGTCAGGCACTGAGTACGGCATCCA
>Ga0075423_10000726_pt1 | contig 27401 bp, 23 predicted proteins | sample SoiMethybrSBSTD2_FD_80114 | JGI IMG/M metagenome (GOLD analysis project Ga0075423, IMG submission 80114) | Bulk soil microbial communities from a Populus tree surrounding site in Tennessee, USA - Soil MetaG P. TD hybrid SBSTD2 | ecosystem: Environmental > Terrestrial > Soil > Tree plantation... | reverse complement strand
CACCGGCGAGCTCCGGGAGGCGAACTCCCAGCTGGAACGGCTCGCCCTCCTCGACCCGCTCACGGGCCTCCTCAACCGGCGCGGACTCCAGCAAGTCCTGTCGCGCGAAGTCAGCCAGCTCCGGCGCGACGGCTCGGAACTGCTGGTCCTGCTCGTCGACATCGACGACTTCAAGCGGATCAACGACGCCCTCGGGTACGCCGTCGGCGACGTCGTCCTGAAGGAGATCGCCCGCAAGCTCCAGGTCTCCCTGCGCGCGACGGACGAGGTGGCCCGGATCGGGGGCGACGAGTTCATGATGCTCTTCCCCCAGACGCGGCGCGCCGAGGGAATGCGCGTGGCGGAGAAAGTGCGGCTGGCGCTGAGCGGCTCGCCCCTGACGGGGCCCTCGGGCCCGCTGCGGGTCACCGCGAGCCTCGGCCTGCTCTCGGTTTCGCAGGCCACGCCGTCGATCGACGAACTTCTATCGCAGGCCCACGTGATCCTCACGCGGAGCAAGCGGAGCGGCAAGAACCGGGTCTCGTACGGCTGGAGCGCCAGCCAGCGCGAGGAGGAGCACCATCCGCTGACGACGGTCCTCAACGGCCTGCGCGGCGGGGAGAGCCTGCGCGCCGTCATGCACCCGATCTACAACCTGGAGGACGAGCGCGAGGTGGGCTTCGAATTCCTCTCGCGCCTCACGCCGGGCTCGTTCGAGATGCCCGACGATTTCTTCCGGCTCTCGCTCGAGGCGAACATCCTGACGCTCGTGGACCACCGGTGCTTCAAGAACTGCGTCGCGGCGGCGGCGGCGCTTCCGCCCGGGATCCGGCGCCACGTGAACCTCTTCCCCTCGACGATCCTCGACATCCCGGTGCAGCACCTCGTCGACTCGCTCCCCCCCAATGGCTCGCGCAAGGACTACTGCATCGAGATCAGCGAGCAGCAGATCATCGGCGACCCCTCCTACCTCGCGGGAACGGTGGACGCGTTCAAGCGGGAGGGCGTGCTCGTCGCCATCGACGACGTGGGGTACGGCCGGAGCTGCCTGGAGAGCGTGGTGCTCCTCGAGCCCGACCTGGTCAAGATCGACAAGGTCTGCGTGAACGGGATCGGGCGCGACGAGTCGCGGACGCGGTCCCTCAAGCGTCTCATCAAGGTCGCCAACAGCCTCGGCGCGGAGATCGTCGCGGAGGGGATCGAGTCCCGCGAGGACCTCGACGTCCTGCGCGATCTCGGCGTGAAATCCGGACAGGGCTACCTGTGGGGAGTGCCCGCTTAGAGCTTCGAGCTTCGAGCTTCAAGCTTCGAGCCAGACCCGAGGCTTCCAGCTGCTTGATGGTCACCTAGCGGTGCTTTTCATCCAGGTCGTCGAGATTTTTCGGCCAATCATCCTTCAACAGCCGCGATAGCGAGCGATCGGCGAGCAGTCTTCCCTCGGTCTGGCACTTCGCGCAGTAGTTGGTCTCGTTGTCGGCGTGGACGATCCGCCGCACCGCGGAACCGCACGCGGGGCACGGCTTCCGGTACCGTCCGTGCACCGCCATCCCTTCCCGGAAGGCGGTCACTTTCTCCGGGAATCCGGGCGACGCCATGAGGCGGTCGGTCCATTCCTTCAGCACCGTCCGCGTCGCGTCGAAGAGCCGGGCGATTTCCTCCGGGTCGAGCCGGTCGGTTCGCTGGAGGGGCGAGAGGCGGGCGCGATGGAGGATTTCGTCGGAGTAGGCGTTTCCGATGCCGCTGAAGAGGCGGGGGTCGGTGAGGGCGCGCTTCAGCGTATGGACTTCGCGCGTGAGAGCGTGGCGAAAGGAATCGACGTCGGCCTCCATGACCTCGAGTCCGCCCGGATCGTGCTCGCGGAGCGCGTCGACGCCCTTCACGAGATGGAGCGAGGCGCGCTTCTTCGTCCCCGCCTCGGTCAGGATCAAGGATCCGTTCGGAAAATCGAAGGCGGCGGCGCCGATCCGCGCTGGGATCGGGGCGCCCGGGGAGCGCCAGTGAAGCCGGCCGGCGATCATGAGGTGGAGGACGAGGCGGAGGTCTCCCTCGAGTTCGAGGACGACGCGCTTGCCGAGGCGTCGGACGCCGGAGACGGCGCGGCCCTGGGCGGCGGCGAGGGGGGGATCGACCGAGCGGAGCAGGAAGGGGTTGGCGAGGCGGATGCGATCGAGCGTCCGACCGGCGAGGAGGGAGCGGAGGCGGTCGACGTAGACGGTGATGTCGGGGAGCTCGGGCATCGGCGGCCAGTCTACCGCGGGCGGCGGCCCCGGGAATTTTCGGGTGAAAATCCGAATCGCCTTCCCTTTCATCCCCCGCTAGTGTATATTTTATGCATGCCCCAGGTCGCCGAGCCGCAGGATCCGTTCGTCGGGACCGCGGTCGGGAAGTACCGGCTGCGCGAACGGATCGGCGAAGGGCCCCACGCCGTCGTTTATCTCGCCGCGCCCCCCTCGGGCGACCAGCCCCTGATGGCCTTCAAGCTCTTCTCCCCCGAGGCCTCCGCGGACACGGAGTATTCCACGCGCGGGTTCGATTCGGCCGAGGCCTCGCGCCGCATCACCCACGCCGGCATCGTCCGCGTCCTCGAGGTCGGGCGGCAGGAAAACCGCGGCTACCTCCTGATGGAGCACGTCCCCGGGGGGAGCCTCGACAAGCTGCTCGAGACCGAGCGGCGCCTCTCGTTCGAGCGCGCGACCTGCATCGCCCGCGACATCGCGATGGCGCTCGAGGCGGCCCACACCGCCGGCCTGATCCACCAGAACCTCCGGCCCACGAACATCCTCCTCGGCGATGACGGGCGCGCCCGCATCACCGATTTCGGCCAGGGATGGCAGCCCCGGCTGGGACGCGGACTCAATCCCGAGGACCCGATCGGAGGCCCGGTCGAATACCTCTCCCCGGAACAGGTCCAGGGACAGCTCGCCGAGCCGGGCTCCGACCTGTACGCGCTCGGACTGCTGTACTACAAGATGCTGACGGGCAAGCTCCCCTTCCCCGGCGTGAACGACCGCGAGGTCGCGCTCAACCGGGTCAAGGGACGGCCGCGCCCGCTCCGCGAGGCCTTCTCCGGCGTCGACCCCCGGGCGATCCCGATCGTCGAGAAGCTCCTGGCTGCGAATCCGGAATCGCGCTTCGGGAGCGCCCGCTCGTTCCTGGCCGTCATCGATCCGTTCGTCAAGGGGAAGACCTCGAAGGCCTACTCGAGATCGTCCATGCCCGTGGCCGCGGACGTCTCGGTGATCCCCTCGGAAATCCGGAACCGCCTGAGCTTCGCCTCCGCGGCGGCGCACTTCGGCCCGGGACTCGCGCTCCTCGCGATCGCCGGCACCGTGGCCCGGGGCGGCGAGGGATTCTTCCCGGCGATCGGCTCGTTCTTCACCTCGACCGTCAGCCTTTCCTTCGGCGCGGCGGGCCTCGCGGGCCTCGCGATCGGATGCTTCCTGCTCCGGAAAGAGCTGAAGGACTCGGGCCGCGCGCGCGTGGTCCTCGGACTCATCGCGGGATCGGCCCTCTTCACGTTGATCGGGACGGCGGCCCTCGACCGGTCGCTCTGGTCGGGGAGCATCGGCGTCCTGGTGGCTCCCGTGAACGTGCTCCTCGCGGCGGCCGGGCTCGCTTGGTTCGGCACCGCCCGTTGCTACGACCAGGATGAAAACACGGTCGGCATGAGGGGACCCAAGATCTGCCTCGGCCTCGCGGCGCCCTTCTGGTTCCTGGGATGGGCCGCGGGAAACATCCTGGGGCCCTTCAAGGGGATGGTGGCATCCATGGAAACGGCCGCCCCGCTGGTGCTCGCCGCATCGATCGCGATGGCGATCGGATTCGTCGCCGTCGCGAGCGCTTCGTGCCGCCCCCGCATCCGCCGGATGGGGGTCGGGCTCCTCGGCCTCGCGGCCCTGGCCATCGCGATCTGGGGCGTCGCGGGGGCCTCGGGGAAGCTGGCCTCGCCGGGGTCGTGGCCCGGCGCCCTCTTCTCCGCCGCCGGACACCTGGCGACACAGATTCCCCGTTCCGGCGCCCCGGCCCTCCTCGCCCTCGGCCTGATCGCGACCGCGGACTATGTCCTCCGCGGCGGTCTCATCCGTCACTACGCGAAGGCGAAGAAGTAGCGCGTCCCCGCCCCGCCCCCGCGTATCATCGGTCTCCATGGCATCGCGGTTTTTCCTCGCGGGAATCCTGTTCTCGATCGCCGCCTGTTCCGCTCCAGCCGCTCCGCCCACCCCGCCGATCAGCCCGCCTCCCGTCGCCGGCCCGCCGGTCGATCTCGCCGGGGATCCGCTTCCGGAGGGCGCCGTCTGCCGGCTTGGGACGCGTAGATTCCGGGTCGGAGGACGCGTATGGGCGGTGGCGATCTCCAAGGACGGCCGCACGCTCTTCGCGGGTGGTGGCAAGAGCCTCCTGCGCTGGAACATCCCCGACGGGAAGGGCCGACGCACGTTCAGCGGCCACCGCGGCGTCGTGGGATCGGTCGCCCTCCTGCCCGACCCGGGGCTGGTGATGATCGCGGACGGCGAAGGCCTCGTGGCGCTCTGGGATGTCGACACGGGCCAGCGGATCCGCGACTTCAACGGACACGAGGGGCGCGCTTGGTCGGTCGCCGTATCGCCTGACGGAACGACGGCCCTCTCCGCCGGCATGGACGGGACGCTCGCGCTGTGGAACATCACGACCGGCGAGCGGATCCGCTCCATTCAGGCGCACCAGGGCGCCGCGCTCTGCGCGGTCTTCCTCGGCGACGGTTCCCGCGCGCTCTCCGGCGGCGCCGACGGGATGGTCGCGATGTGGAATCTCGCGACGGGCGAACGCCTCAAGACGTTCGACGGACACCGGGGCGAAGTCTGCTCGCTCGCCGTGAGCCCGGACGGCCGGACCGCCGTGTCCGCGAGCGGGCAGATGGTCCCCGACGAAGGGCCCGAGCGCGGCGATTCGACGCTCGCCGTCTGGGACCTGGAGGGCGGACGTCGCGTGCGGTCGATCGAGGGGACTTCCGGATTCCTGTGGATTGTCTTCCACCCCGACGGGAAGTCGGTCGTGGCCGGGAGTTCCGACCGGACCGCGGCCCAGTGGAACATCGAGACCGGCGCCAAGGTGCGCACCTTTGAGGAACTCGGAGACCGCTTCCATCCCGTCGCGATCCGGGGCACGACGCTCGCCTGCGGGGATGGTTCGGCGGTAGTCCTCTTCGACGTCACGACAGGTCGCCGCATTTTCGACGTCCCTGGACACTCCGACGCTCTTGGCGGCGTGGCGTTCCTGCCGGATGGTCGCGCCGTCACGGCCGGGGCGGACGGCCATATCGCCCTCTGGAATCCGGAGACCGGACGACGCACGGCGCTGCTGGACACCGGCGCGCTGGAGTTCGGCACGATGGCCGTGCATGGCGCGAACCGGAAGGCGGTCGTCGGAGGCTGGCGAAGCCCTTCCCTGGTCCTCGATCTCGAGTCCGGAGCCCGGGTCCCGCTCGGAGATCTATCCGCGCGGGCGGCGGCCTTCGCCCCGGACGGCACCTCCGTGATCACGGGGCTACTCGACGGCCGCCTCCAGCTGTGGGACGCGCGAACCGGCGCCCTCCTCCGGGACCTGCAGGGCACGGCTTCGCGGAGCGTCGCGATCCGGGCCGACAGTCACCTGGCCCTCGTTCCCGCCGGAGACAAGTCGGCCGCGTTGATCGATCTCGCGACGGGCCGCCAGGTCCGGCTGCTCGAGGGGCACGGCCGCCAGGTTTCTTCCGTCGCCTTCGCGCCCGAAGGCACGCTCGCCGCAACCGGCGGCGCCGATCGGTCGATCCTCGTGTGGGAAAGCGGGACCGGAGCCCTCGTGAAGCGCATCGAGGTCGGATCGAACATCACGTCCCTGGATTTCGGACCGCGCGGCCTCATCGCGTCAGGACATGCCGACGGCTCGCTCGCGGTCTGGGACTCCGCTTCGGGCCTGAAGGTCGCGTCCTTTCGAGGACACGAGGGGCCCGTCTTCGGAATCGCCATCGACGGCTCCGGACGGCGCATCCTCTCGGGCTCGACCGACACCACCGCCATCGTCTGGCGTCTCGAGCCCTGACGCGCGTATCATGCGTCGATGCCGCCTCGTCGCGCCTCGCCTCGGAAATCCACCCGATCCTCCGGCCTCTTCGAACGGTACTCCTTCGTCGCCGTGACGGCGCGGGACCTGGCCGCGAGCCGGACCTTCTGGGTGGATCAGCTCGGGCTTGCCGTCGCCGAGGAAAACAAGGGCCACTTCTTCATCGTCGACGCGGGCGGCTTGAGGTTGTGCGTGGATACCACCGACGGCGACATCCACAAGACCGGGAGCACCGATCCCGTGATCGGGCTCAAGGTCGCTTCGCTGGAAAAGACCCTTCGCAGCCTGGAGAAGCGCGGCGTTCACCCGTCGAAGGGGCCTGTCGCCGGCCGGCGCGGCGCGTGGGCGGAGATCCGCGATCCGGACGACCGGGCCGTCGTCCTCACCGAAGCCGACTGATCTCCCGCCGCTCGAGGCGTCAGCGTTTCTCGAGCAGGTAGATGTGCTCGGCGCTGCCGGTCCCGTCGGCCGACGAAACCCGAACGTAGAACGTACCCGCCGAGGGCGCCACGAACGTGATCTCGCTCGTGGCGGAGCCGTTCGTGATGCTCTCCCCCGTGCAGAAATTCCCGAAGTAGTCGGTCGCCGCGAGGACCGTGCCCACGGAGGTGACGACCTCCAGGTCGGGCGCCAGCTCCGCCGTGCCGAGGAAGGCAAAATTCTGGACGAAACCGTTGCTCCCGGTGGGGCCGGGGGGTCCCGCGTAGATCGAGAAGGTCACGACTTCCCCCGCCAGGGCCGTGAAGCTGTAGACGTCGACGTCCGAGGAGCTGTCGATCACGCCCGCCACGCGGTTGCCGACCGGAATCGCGTCGGCCGTCCCGGGGGTGTCGTTGCTTTCCGTTTCGAACGTCCCCTGCTTGAGAAGGACGAGCTGGAACGTGTAATCCGTGGAGAGCGTCGCTCCGCCGTACGGGGCCACGCGGACGTAGTACGTGCCGTCCGCCGGCAGCGTCGCCCGCACGCAGTTCTGGCCCACCTGGCCCCAGAACGAGTAGGTCTGCGGCAGGGCCGTGCTGTCGTCGACCATGAGGAAGAGGTCCACGAAATCGGCCGCCGTCTCGTGCGTCCCGAGGTCGTTCCAGAAGACGCGCACGACATCCCCCGCGGTGCCCGTGAAGGAGAACATGTCGACGTCGGCCGCGCCCAGGTCGGCGAATCCGCTGACGATGTCGCCGTAGGCGATGGCATCGGCGGTGGTCGTGTCGTTGCCCGATTCGGAATCCACCGTCGACCCCACGGGGGTGGCCGAATAGGTCAGGAAGTAGTCCGCGTCGCCGGCGGTCTGGAAGTTGGACTCGTAGACGAGGACGAAATAAGTCCCGGGGTTCACGATGAGGAAGTTCACGGCGCTGTCGTAGAAGAAACAGTCGTCGTTGCCGGAGAGGCCGGTGGTCCCGGTGGGGTTGACGATGACGAGCTGCGGATCAAAATAATCGTCATCCGGAGTGCCGCCGTTGCCGGCCACCCCGTTGCGGTAGGCGAACACCTCGAAATTGACGATCGTGGGTTCCGTGACCGTGAAGGAGTAGAAATCCAGGTCCTCGTCGGCGTGGAACCCGCGGATCGTGCCGGGGGTGATGAAGGTCGCGGTACCCGGCGTGTCGTTGCCTTCGACCTCCGCCTGGATCGAACCCAGCGACAGGAAGTTGACGCGGACGGCGTAGTCGCCGCCCGGCGAGCCCCCGATGTCGGGCTCGATCCGGAGGAAGTAGGTCCCGGCCGCCGGCACCCGGAAGCGCGGCAGGTCCATGTCGTGCGTTCCCCATTGCCAGCCGGTGAACGTGTCGGTCACGAAGGCGACGGATCGGTCGTGCCCCAGGAGGAACGAGGTTCCGTTCGTGCCGATGAGGCTCACCTTCGGAATCGCCTGGTTCGTGTCCCACGTCGAGAAATCGCTCCGCGTGCCGAAGAGCTCGATCTCGACGATGTCGTTCGCCGCCGCGGAGAAGGACCAGAAATCGACGTCGTTCGTCCCCAGCGTGCCCGTGCCTTCGCCGCCCGTCGGGAGGAGATCGGAGGTCCCCGCCGTGTTGTTGGGTTCCGACTCCGCGACGGAGGCCAGGACGATCTGCGCGAACCCGGCCGACGCGGTCCCGTTGGCATCGGTGAGCGTCACCGTGAACGAATAGGATCCCGGCGTGATAGGGGTGCCCGAGTAGACGCCGCTGCCCGAGAGCGTGATCCCCGGGGGCGTGCTGCCCGCCGTCACGGTCCATCCGAAGGGCGCCGTGCCGGTGCCGGTGAAACTGGTCGGGGAGAAGGGAACGTTGAGGGACGCGGCCGGCAGCGTCGATGACGGCCCGGTGATCGTCGCGAGCGGGGGCGGGGGCGGAGGAGCGGGCGGACTGCCGCCGCCTCCACCGCCGCCTCCGCCGCCTCCGCAACCGGCAAGGCAGATGAGCGACACGAGCAGGGCGCGGCGGGCGTAATTCATGGCGAACTCCTCCGTCAATTCCCCGTATTCATGGCTTTGTGTACGCCGGAAATAAAGAAACTTCGCCCGATGAAATGCGACCCCGGCGCGGGAAGGCGCGCCGGGGCCGGGTGCGGGGTTGAAATGCCGGGGTCGGGACCGCGGTGCGATCCCAACGTGTCTGTACGCGATGCGGGAAAAGATCGGGTTGGGAACCGGCGAAGATCGCGTGAACGCGGGAGACCCTACTCGTACCGGAGCGCCTCGATCGGATCGAGACGCGACGCCCGGAAGGCGGGATAGAAGCCGAAGAAGACACCGACGGCGCACGAGAAGCCGAACGCGATGCCGATGGAGACGGGGGAAATCAGCACCGGCCACTTCAACGCCTGCGAGATGACCGACGAGGCCGCCACGCCCAGTCCCATCCCCACGATCCCCGCCGAGAGGCAGAGGACGATCGCCTCGGTCATGAACTGGAGCAGGATGTCGCGACGCCGGGCGCCGACCGCCTTCCTCAGGCCGATCTCCCGCGTCCGCTCGACCACCGAGACGAGCATGATGTTCATGATCCCGATGCCCCCGACGATCAGCGACACCGAGGCGATCAGAGAAAGGAGGAGCGTCATCACGTTCGAGGTCTGGGTGACCGTGCTCGCCATCTCGGTCATCGCCTGGATCTGGAAATCGCTGTCCTCCCCCGTCCGGAGCCGGTGGCGCTGGCGGAGGAGCGCCGTGATTTCCTGCGTCGCGTCGTCCATCGAGGAAGCGGACCTCGCGGTGACGTAGAGCAGGTCGACGTTGTTGAAGGCCGAGCCCTGGAGCGTGCGCTTGACCGTGGTCCAGGGGAGCAGGAGGACGTCGTCCTGGTCGGTCCCGTACGCGGTCGTTCCCTTCTTCGCCAGGATCCCCACGACGCGGAAGGGCATGTTCTTGATCCGGATCGTCTCGCCGATCGGCGGGGTGTCGAGGAAGAGCTTTTCCGCGACGGTCCGGCCGATCACGCACACCTTCGCGACCGAAACGACGTCCTGGTCGGTGAAGAAAGCCCCCTCGTCGACCTCCCAGTCGCGGACGTCCATGAAGGCGGGCGACGTGCCCTGGATGCTCTGCGGGGTCCAGTTGAGGCTGCCGTAGATGATCTGGGCCCGGGTCCGCACCGCGGGCGCCACGGCCCGGACCGACGCGACTTCCTTCGCGATCGAGTCGCCGTCGTTGGGCGTCAGGTTCTGCCCCGTCCCCGCGCCCCACGAGAAACCGCTCGAGGAGGCCGCTCCCGGCCGGACCATGAGGAGGTTGCGCCCCATCGAGTTGATCTGGTCCTGGATCATCTTGGACGCGCCCTGGCCGATCGCCACCATGGTGATGACGCTAGCGATCCCGATGACGATGCCGAGCATCGTGAGCGCGGTCCGGACCTTGTTCCGGAGGAGCGACCGGAGGGAGAGCTGGAGGGTCATCCACGGGTTCATGCGGCCTCCCCGGCGATGAGGCCGTCGTGGATGCGGATGACGCGGCGCGCGTGGGCGGCGGTCGCCGCGTCGTGGGTCACCAGGATCACCGTGATGCCCTGCCGGTTCAGGTCGCTGAAGATCCCCATGACGTCCTCGACGCTCCGGCTGTCGAGGTTGCCCGTGGGCTCGTCCGCGAGGATGATCGCGGGGCGGTTGATGATCGCCCGCGCGATCGCCACGCGCTGCTGCTGGCCGCCGGAGAGCTGCGTGGGGTGGTGGCGGATCCGGTCCTGGAGCCCGACGCGCGCGAGCGCCTCCTTCGCCCGCTCGTGCCGCTGGGCCGACGAGAGGCGGTTCCAGTAGAGGAGCGGGAGCTCCACGTTGTCGAGGGCGGACGTGCGCGCGAGCAGGTTGAAACTCTGGAAGACGAACCCGAACTTGCGGTTGCGGATCTCGGCCAGCCGGTCGCCGGGAATGTCCGACAGGTCCTCGCCCTCGAGAAGATAGGAGCCCGACGTCGGGCGGTCCATGCACCCGATGATGTTCATGAGGGTGGTCTTGCCGGAGCCCGAGACGCCCATGATGGCGGCGTACTCCCCCGCCTCGATCGAGAGCGACACGCCCCGAAGCGGGTGAATGTCGACCTCGCCGATGTGGTACGTCTTGGCGAGGTTCTCGAGGCGGATCTGGCTCACCGCCGCCCCCCGGCCCGCGGCTGGGGTCCGAACGGGTTGGTGGCCGGGGCATCGCCCTCCCGGGCGGCGAAGCCCGTGACGACCTCCTGGCCCTCCTGGATCTCCCCCTTCACGACCTCGGTGAACGTGCCGTCGGTCGCGCCCGCCTGGACGGGGACGGCCGCCAGGGCCGTGCCCTTCCGCACCCAGAGCCGGCTGCGCGGGCCGCGCGCTCCGCCGGGACCCCGCTTCGCCTCGGCGGCCGGGGGCTCGGGCATCGCCGCCTCCTCGGGCGGGGTGAACCGGAGCGCCGCGTTCGGGACCTTGAGCACGCCCTCGCGGTGATCCACCTGGAACGAGACGTTGGCGGTCATGCCGGGCAGGAGCTTCTCCTCGGGATTCTCCACGCTGACGATCACCGTGTACGTGACGACGTTCTGTACCGTCGTGGGCGACAGCCGGACCTGCGCCACGCGCCCCTCCCACGGCCGGTTCCGATACGCATCCACGGTGAACGTCACCTTCTGCCCTTCGGCGATCCTCCCGATGTCCGCCTCGCTGACGCTCGCCTCGATCTGCATGCTCTTCAGGCTCGCGGCGATGATGAAGATCGTGGGGGCGGAGAGGCTGGCCGCGACCGTCTGACCCACGTCCACGTTTCGGGAGACCACGATGCCGTCGACCGGCGACACGATGGTCGTGTACCCGAGATTGACCTGGGAGCTCTCGAGCGTCGCCTTCGCCTGGGCGACGGTGGCCTCCGCCACCTTCACCTGCGCGGCGAGCGACGCCTGCTGGGCCACCGCGGCATCGAGTTCGGACGGCGAGATCAGCTCGCGCCGGGCCAGTTCCTTCGCCCGGACCAGTTCCTTCTCCGCCTGCTCGAGCGTCGCCTTGGCGCGCTCGACGTCCGCCTCCGCCCGGGCGAGGTTGGCCCGGTCCTGCGCGACCTTCGCCAGGAACGGGGCCTGGTCGATCATCGCGATCACCTGGCCCGCCTTCACGCGCGTGTTGAAGTCCGCGTTCAGCTTCTCGATCGTGCCCGTCACCTGCGTTCCCACCTGGACCTGCGTGACCGGCTGTACGGCGCCCGTGGCGGTGACCAGGACCCAGAGATCTCCCCGTTCGACCTTGGCGACGCGGTATTCCGTCCCGGAGTTGCCGCGTCCCAACCACACCCAGCCGCCGGCGACGGTGATCGCGAGGACGAGGACGACGACGATCAGTTTTTTCATGTCCGCTTCATTTGAAGGAACCCGCGGCCCGCGCGACGGCGGCCCGGCCGATCTGGATGTCGAACTCCGCGCGGACCCGCTCGCCGCGCGCGACGGCGAGCGCCACTTGCGCGTCGGTCAGCTCGACCGACGAGGCCCGCTGGACGTCGAATCGTCCCTGGACCAGGGTCAGATTTTCCTCGGCCGCGCGCGTCGTGAGCGCCGAGATTTTCAGGCGCTCGCGGGCGTCCTCAAAGTTCGAGACGGCCTGGCGGAGGCCGGAGTAGACGTCCTGCTCCCCCGCCGCCCGGGCCGACCGCGCGAGGCGCAATCCCGCCACGGCTTCTTCGATCCGGCCCTCGAGCGCTCCTCCGCCGTACAGGAGCCAGTCGAACGCCGCCCCCGCGAGCCAGCTCCACGAGATGGGCGTGAAATCGCCCGACCAGGAGAACGACGCCCGCGCGGAGAACGCGGGGAAAAGGTCCGCGATCGCGCCGTCCACGGCCGCCGACGCCGCCTTCTCCCGGAAGTTGAGCGCCTGGAGCCTCGGGTGGCGCTCCTTCGCCTCGGCCGCGAGGGAGGCCAGATCGGGGGCCGCGCCCTCATCGACGGGCGGCTTGGCGAGCGCGTACGCCGGGTCCTCGGCCAGCCCGAGGGAGGCATTCAGCACGGCCCGCGCGATCGAAAGCTGATTGCGCGCCCGCACGAGATCGAGCTGGGCGTTCCCCAGGTCGACCTGCGCCTTGGTCAGGTCGTACTTCGTCCGGGTGCCGACTTCGACGAATCCCCGGACCTGCTCGAGTCGCTTCTCGAAGCCGCGCACCGTCTCCTGTCCCACGCCGACGAGCTCCTGGCCCTGGAGGACCGAGAAGAACGCCTGGCGGAGGGCGAAGGCCACGTCGACGGAGGCGGAGTCGTAGTCCGCGATCGCCGCGCTCCACTCCTCGCCGGCCGCCCGGGCCGCCGCGGAGGCGCTGCCGAAATCGTAGAGGAGCATCGACGCCGAGATCGAACCGCCGTGCCCCTTGTCGACGTCGCTGGTGACCAGGGGATCCCCGGCCCGCGCCTGGTTGACATCGACCGAGCCCGAGGCGGAAACCGAGGGAAGGGTTAGCGCTCCGGTCTGCCGTACGCGCGCCTCGGCCGCTTGGATCCGCGCGTGCGCCGAACCCACCTGTGGATTGTGCTCGAGGGCGATGGCGAGCGCCCGCTCAAGGGTCAGGGGGGATCCGGCCGTGAGACCCAGCTCCGCCGCGGTCGCCGTCCGCTCGCCAGGGGCTGCGGAGGCGGGATCCTGCGCCCGCCGGGCCTCTCCGATCGCCGAGCAGGCGGCGAGGAGCAGGACCGGAGCGAGAAGCGGACCGCGAAATCGCATGAAATCCCTCATCTGCAGCTTCCGACACTCTAGAACCCTCGGAGGTTCGCAGACAATCCCGAATTGTCACGGGGCGCCGGAGTCGGACTTGTGGAGGACCAGGGTTCGACCCTCGGGACCGAGCGCGAATTCCACGCGAGCCGCTTCCTTCTGCGGAAGCGCCACGAGTTCCAGGCCCCATCGGAGCGAAACCAGGTGGCCGGTGAAACTGCAGGGCCCGGCCGGAAGCGGGAACCGGAAGTCTCGGACCTCGCGGATCTCCGGCCGATCGAAAGTCACGGCAGAGACCGTCTCCACGTCTTCGATCCCCTTTCCCTCGGTCCGCCAGTACAGCCGCACCTCCACGCTCTTCGGGGGCCGGTCCAGCGTCCAATGAGCCTTCCCGGCGAGCGTCGCCAAGGGCGAAAACCGGTCCTTCCCATCGGCGAGTTCGAGGCGCAACTCGTTCATGCCACCGTCCCCTTGGGGCGGATGTCGAGGAGGTAGAACTCATCCAGGTCCGGGGCGGCGGGGATCTCCGCCTGGAGGCGCACGCCCCAGAGAATCTCGTTGTTGTCGCTCTTGAAGGTGTGCATCGCGTCGCCGGGGATCACGACGCGGGCGTGACCCCCCTTGAAATCGTCGCCTCGCTCCGATCCCGCGATCGTGGAGGTGTGAAAGTCCTCCTGGGCGGTGGAGTTGTTCTTTCCGCGCCGATAAGTCGCCTTCTCGCGACCCACGAGGAGGATCTTGAAACTGGAGACGCGACGCACGTCACCGGAGGTCCGCCATTCCAGATCCTTCGACTGGCCCGGGTGGAGCTGGTTGGAATCCATCGAAAGCACGGGCCGCGGCAGGAGCAGGGTGAGGACGCTCCGGCCCAGCATGAAGAGCATCCCGAGCCCGATGAGAACGAAGGGGATCATGAAGAGCACGGGGAACCAGCCGCTCGACCGGCCACGGGTCACGTCCCCGATCCCCGTGATCAGGAAGACGGCCACGATGCCGTTCCAGAAGAGGGAGATCACCAGGAACCCGACGACCTTGGCCTTCCGGGAAATCTCCGGTCGAAGCGGGCCTCCGGCCGGCTTCGTGGGATTCACCGTCGGAACCTGGCGCGTCACGACCCAGAAGACCCAGCCGCCGATCAGGACGAAGACGGGCGGGATGAGGAGCAGCAGCAACTTGGCGGAGAACCCGCGCTGCAGGATCGCGCGGCTCGGGTCCGCCGGATCGACGTAACAGATCGTTCTCGTGCCCGGCGGATATCGATCGACGACTTCTTTCTTGCCCCCGTAGCCACTCGAACTCACAGGAATGAGGTCATAGGCATCGGAGGTGTACTCCCGGCCGTCCACGCTGTACCGGTAGGTCACGTCGATGCTGTAGGTGGTGCTCTTGCCGGAATGGGAACCGACCTTGCTCGCCAAGATGACGCACGGCGTCTCGCGCCATGATCGGGAATCCGATGCGCGGTAGGCCGTGGGGATCGTCCAGACCGCCGTGCCCACACCGCCGAGTCCCATGAAAACCACCAGGACGCATCCGGCGACGCCTTTGGCGCTGGGTTTGGATCCCGGCTTCCGGGTGATGGGTTTCATGGCGGCCATGTCGGCGGAATTTTATCAAATCGTGCCCGGACCGATCCGGACGACGCGACCGGTGTTGCCGTCCACGCGGACGCGCTCGCCTTCTTTCAACAGGTGGGTTGCGCCCGGCACGCCGAATACGCCGGGAATCCCGAGCTCGCTGGTAATCACGGCCGCATGGCACATCTCGCCGCCCACGTCCATCACGACGGCGGCCGCCGTGGAAAAAAGAGGGGTCCACGCGGGATCGGCGAACCGCATCACCAGGACATCGCCGGCGCGTACGCGGCGGGGATCGGGCTGATCCAGGATCCGCGCGGGACCGTCGGCGACGCCGCCGCCCACCCCCGCGCCGCGCAACGATCCGTCCGGAGATCCGCTCGACTCGGACTCTTCCGGATCCACGACCGGCACTCCGTCCGATCGCAGGAAATCCGGGGGCTCCTGCTTGAGGAACATTTCCAGGTCCTGGCGACGTCGCTCCACGCGCCGCCGCGCTTCATCCGCGGTCAGTCCGACGCCCCGGGCGAGCGCCTCCAGCTCCTCGATCTCGAGATGGAAGACATCCTCCGTCGACGTGAGGATCTTGCGTTCCAGCAGCCTTCGACCCAATTCGAGCGCGGCCCGGCGGGCGCGCAGGAGGGCCGACATCATGTGGTGCTTGGGCGCCTCCCGGAGCGGAAGGAGCTCCGGCACGGCCCGCGCGAGGAGCCGCATCAACGGCCGTCGCCAGAGTGGAGCGCGCGCGACGGCGTCGTCGATCGACGCCCGCCGTTCGGCCCGGAGACGGCGCGTACGGTCTGTCACGGTCTGGGCTCCCGGCGCGAGGAGCCGCGACCGCACCAGGTCCACGATCATGCCCGGTTCCTCGATCCAGCGCGGCACGGCCAGGTCGATCTCCTTGGGCGCCCGGTGGCCGAATCGCGCCAGGAAGTAATCCAGCGAGCGGAGCCACTCCGCGGATGCGGCGTCCTTCGGTGCGGAAGTCCGAAGCGCGCGCAAGATCTCGGCGGCGCTCCCCGAGGAAAACCGGCCGTCGAGCGGTTGCGCGTCGGCAACAAGCCGGTCGATCGCGAGGGAAATCATCAGGGTGTGCGAGCCCTCCCCCGCCGCGGCGAGCCGCCGTTTCGCCTCGGGCCAGCCCCTGAAAGAGCCGTCGGCCGCGACGCCGAGCGCGCCCGCGATCGCGAAAAGGAGCCCGTCCTCCTCCAGGATCTTCGATTCCGGAAGTTCGACCATGAGGATCTCGCGGATCAACCTCAGGTCGTCCAGCTCCGCCACCGGAGGACGCGTCGCGAGCCGGTCGTCGGCCCGGGCGAGCGCCCTCAGCGCCTCGCGGGGACGGAAGAGCTTGGGCACCTTTCGCGCCAGCCGCCACGCCAGCTGCAATCGCGCCCGCGTACGTCCCGCCAGTCCCCAGCGAATTCGACGCGGCCGGAGAATCCCTTCTTCGATGAGGCGGGCGGTCGTCCGTCCGGCCCGGGCGTCGATTCCGCCGACCGCGCGCGCGAGGATGCCGCCCAGGATGGGCGAGGCGAGGAGCGCGTTCATGTTGAAGCAGAGGCGGCCATCCACGAGGTCGGCCGGCGACGCCTGCGGAAAGAGCGGCGAACTCTCGGGCACCCCCATGAACTCCCGGGTGAACATGGGGACCAGAACGTGCCGCATCAGGGACCACGTCAGCCGGGGGATCGGGTCGGGCAGGGATTCGCGCAGGTTCCAGGTCGACCATACGGTGACCGGCCCGTCGTCCGGCCTGGGGGCGGCCCGGAGCACCTCGGGCGGCTTCCACGGCGCCCCGGTCGTGATGGGCCGCGCCTGGAGCCACCAGACCGTACGGTCCGGGCCCAGCGCCCATTCGAGGTCCAGGTCGAGCTTCCACCGCTCCGCGAGGAGTTTTCCGGCCGCCGCGAGGGCACGCGCCTCGGTTTCGGATACGACTGTCGTGGGCCCCGGCTCGCGGCGCGACTCGATCGTCCCGAATCCGGTGCGGTAGATCCGCCATCGCTCGGGCGCGGCGCGCCCCGAAACCAGCGACTCGCCGAGTCCCGCGACCGCCTCGAGGACCGACCCGGGATCGCGGCCGAGTGGATCGCGCGTGAAGAGGACCCCCGCCGCACGGGGGGCGATCATCCTTTGAAAAATCACCCCGACGGGGACGGCTCCTTTGCCTCCTGAATAGGTCCGCACTCTTTCTGAAGCGCCCGACGCGATCGTCCTCGTCGTCGCCGCCATCGCGGACGGAACATCGCGTACATTGAGGCTCGTCTCGAAAAGTCCCGCGAACGAACGGCGCTCGGAATCTTCGCCGAGGGCGGAGGATCGCACCGCGATGGGACCGCCCGCGAGCAGTTCGGCGCACCGGCGTTCGAGCGCGGCCCGGGCCTCGGCCGGCCACCGGTTCGGGGGTTCGATGCCCGCGGCGACCGCGAAGCCCTCCGGCGTGCGGTACCCTTCCCGCCCCAGCCGGGCCAGCCCGAGCGCCTTGCCCCCGAATCGGGCCGCCCCCGCGTCCGCCGGATCGAGCGCCGGGAGCTCGACAAAGTCGGGAAATTTTCTATTCACCCGCTGAATGATACACGCGGCGGCGTACATAGAATTCAAGGGACGCATTGGGACCGCCGGGGGCGTTGTATTATCATGAGTCCCCGAAACACCCAAGGAGGCCGTGTGCCGACCTTCAGATTGTTCGCCGTGATCCTGTCCGCCGCCGCCCTGCTCGGGGGGTGCGGACGCAGCAGCGGAGGAGGAGGCGGCGGCGGCACCACGTACGTCCCGCTTCCGCCCGCGCCTCCCCCGCCGGGGTCCCTGACCGTCGACCTGGACGTCGACGCGAACCGGAACGGGGTGGTCGAGGCGACGACGGACGAAACCGGCGAGGACACCTGGAGCACGACGCGCGGCGCGGTCTTCTACTACAACATCGACGACGACGACAACAACAACGCCGAGGACTATCTCGACACTTCGGTGAACGGCGCGACCGACGCGCAGGATCTCGCCCGCATCGTCATCCGCCAGATCGCCGCCGCGCCGACGAACGCGACGGCCACGTTCAGCGTCTCCTCCGCCGCCCAGGGGCGCGTCCGCATCTTCCGCAACACTGCCGGATCGTGGAGTTCCATCTACATCACGGGCTCCACCTTCACCGTCCCCATCGCCGACATCATCGCGGGCGACGTCGAGCTGGGCATCGAGGCGCACGAGCGGATCTCGCCCGCCTGGGACGGCCGCGTCACGCTCATCCTCGACGTCCGGGATTCGAACGGACAGGTCATGGGCACCGACACGGTCCTCCTCCGGTGCGCCCCGTGGCTCATGGCCTCGAACCTGTGGCGGGCCGAGAACCTGTGCGTCGTCAACACGGGATCGGACAACCTCGCCCTGCGCAACGTGCTCTCCTCCGTGTGCTCGACGGCGGGCGTGACCTACGTCGCCATCCCGGGCAGTTCGTACAACAACGATCGCTGGGTCCAGGATTCGCACGAGACCGGCACGATCTACCTGCCGGCCAACGGCGTGCCGAGGCGTCGCGTCGACCACGTGCTCCAGCTGGCCCGCTGGCGCGATATCGACGCCTGGTGCCAGAACTCGCTCTGGGGGCCCGACTTCGACTTCGTCCTCCGGTTCTCCAACAACAGCTCGTCGATGAACTACGGGGGCAACCTCGAGGTCACGGGGCCGATGTCCAACTATCCCTGGGGCCGCATCCTGATCGGCGGCGGCACCTCCGCGCCCATCGGCGGCGGATCGCCGGCCACGCGCCGCATGGTGCAGGCGTACCGCGACTATTTCACGGCGCTCGACATGCAGACCCCCTGGATCGAGCTCTCGACCGAATGGCTGGCCGTGGGCCACGTGGACGAGATCAGCATGGTGGTCCCCGCGCCCGCCAACGCGCGCGGGTGGGCGATCCTCCTGGCGTCGCCCGATCTCGCGCGGGCGAACCTCCAGACCGTCGCCAACAACGGCGGCGGGAGCCTCAACGTCTTCGCGGGGCGCGCGAACTGGCAGACCACGGTGAGCGCCATCCTCGGGGACTCCGCGCTCATGGCGTACAACGACGAGGTGCAGACGCGCATCGACGCCACCCGCGCGCTCCTCACGTCGCAGCTCGGGATGTCGGCCTCCGAGATCATCGATCTCCCCGTGCTCTTCGAGGATTCGGGGTTCGGCGGGGCCGCGGCGTACAACCCCGGCGTCGTGAACATGGTCGTCCTCCCGTCGACCAACGGGACGACGTACCTCGTGATCCCCGATCCCGAGGGACCCGACCAGCCGGGCGATGTGTGGCAGGCGGCGACGATCGCGGCGATCCAGCCCCTCTTCACCGGGGGGAGCCCGGTCTCGATCAATTTCGCCGACGTCTTCTTCTCGTACCACGCGCTGCTGGGCGAGGCCCATTGCGGCACGAACTACGTCCGGACGCCGCCCGCGTCGGACTGGTGGGACGACTAGCCATGGGGAACGGGCCGGACTCGAAAATCAGGAATATGCAGGAAATGACATGTTAGCTCTCGTGGCAACCGTCCTGTTCGCCCAGGCGTCGACCGACCTGGACGCGGCCTTGAACGCCCTCGCCTCGGTGAAGCCGGGCGACGCGGCCGCCTACGCCGCCGCCCGGGAGAAGGTCCTCGCCATCGGCAAGGACGCGCTCCCGTCGCTCGCGGAGCGCGGCGCGCCCGATCGGTGGACGTCGTCGAACTGGGTCCGGGCGATGGCCGCCGAGGCGTGCCGCGTGAGGCTCGCCAATCCGGACCTGGCGGCCGCCGTGGACCAGCCCAAGGGCCTCGACCCCGCCGAGTACGGCAAGTTCCGCCGGCCGATCCCCGTCATCCTCCCCGAGCTCGCGCGAAAGGGCGCCGACGCCGTCCCCCTCCTGCTGGAACGGTGGCGCTGGACTTTCGAAGAGCATCGCTTCTCGCCGGCCGAGGCGGGCGAAGAAGAGCGCGAATCCCTCCGGAAGGCGATCCTCATGCTGCCGGGACGGATCTCCGATCCCCGCGCGCGCCATTTCCTCGCGGAGACGCTGGCGATCCCGACGCTGCGCGACACGTGGCGGCAGGAGGCGGCGGTGAGCCTCGGCATGGTCGGAGGGATCGACGCGCTCCCCAAGCTCACGGCAATCATCGACGACGCGGCGCAGTCCCCGGCGGTGCGCGAAGCGTGCGCGCGGGCGCTCGGCCGGATCCCGGACCCCTCGGCGCTCGACGCGATCGTCGCCCGCGTCCCCTCCGAAAAAGACGCCCAGGTCCGCCGTTCGTACCTCCACGGGCTCGGATTGCTCGGCAGCTCGTGGGCGTGGGAGTCGCGCGGCAAGGCCACGGCCGCGACGGCCGACCGGGTGCGCGCGGGATGCGCCGACGCCCTGCTGGAGGCGCTGCGCCGCACACCCGCCGAATCGGAGACCATCGGCATCGCCCTGAGCCTGACCGCCTGGCCCTCGAGCCTCGCGGCGTTGGAATCGCTCTCGTCGGACGGCTCGGCGTCGCTCGAATCGCGCGCCGCCGCCTCGTCCCTGCTGCCGGTCCTGCGCCAGGCGCTCTCCCGCCGCCAGCCGAAGTGAGAAACCCCTCGATGAAGGCCGCCGAGGTCATGAAGGAGCTCCAGAAGAAGGGGAGCGCCCAGACGAAGAAGACCTGGATCCGCCACGGATGTCCCGAGCCCCTCTTCGGGGTCAAGATCGCGGACATGAAGGTCCTCATGAAGAAGACCGGGACGGACACGGCGCTGGCGAAGGAGCTCTTCCGGACCGGCAACGGCGACGCGATGTACTTCGCGGGCCTGATCGCGGACAGCCGGGAGCTGACCCTGGAAGACCTCGACGAGTGGGCTCGGGCCTCCTCCTGGTCCATGATCAGCGAGTACACCGTCGCGTGGAACGCGGCCGAGAATCCCGCGGGATGGGAGCTCGCGCTCCGGTGGATCGACGCGCCGGAGGACAAGGTCTCGGCCGCGGGCTGGTCCACGCTCGGGAGCCTCATGGCCCACCGGGAGGACAAGGATCTCGATCTCAAGGCCCTCGGGCGGCTCCTGGACCGGGTCGTGAAGACGATCGGAAATGCGCCCAACCGGACGCGCTACGCGATGAACGGGTTCGTCATCGCCGCGGGGGGAAGCGTGAAGCCCCTGACGAAGAAAGCGCTCGAGGCGGCGGCGAGGATGGGCGATGTCGAGGTCGTGATGGAGGGAACCTCCTGCAAGGTTCCGTCCGCCGCGGACTACATCAAGAAGATCATGGCGGCCGGCCGCCACGGCAGGAAACGCAAGTCGGTGAAATGCTGAGCCCCCGGGGGCGCCGGCGCCCCTAGTCCTTGTCCTTCTTGTCCTTCTTCTCTTCCTTCTTCTCCTTGTGGTCGTCCTTCTTTTCCCGGTGCTCTTCCTTTTTTTCGTCCTTCTTTTCTTCCTTCTCCTCTTTCTTTTCCGCCTTCTCCGCTTCCTTCCTCTCCTTCTCCTCGACGACCCGGCCGGGCTTCTGCGGGTTGGACCTCCCCCACTTGCCGGCCACGAGGACGTGCCCGCACCCCGGCCCGTGCCGGTGGCCCACCTCGACGACGTACCAGACGCCGTCCAGGTAGTAGTGGTCGCACGCCCCCGTGCAGATGTGGTTCGACGCGACCACGACGACCCGGCCGTGCGAATGGCCCGTGTCGTCGGCCACGACGACGCAGCCGGCCGCGCCCGCCAGGATTCCCGCCGCCAGGGACAAAGCGAATCGCCGCATCGCCGCACCTCCCGTGAGTGGATCCGAAGGAGAAGACGTCCTGACGTCATTATGGATTATTTTCGGGCGGAAATGTGACTCGGGATTGACCGGACTTGACCCGGATTCCCCCGGCGCGTCAGGATGCGGGCATGACCCTGGTCGTCTTCCTCCGCGGCGTCAACGTCGGCGGGCACAGGACCTTCAAGCCGAGCGAGTTCGCCCGGGAGCTCGCGAGGCACAAGGCGGTCAATTTCGGCGCCGCCGGGACCTTCATCGTCTTTGGAAAAGTCGATGCAAAATCCCTCCGCGAGGAGATCCTGCGCCGACTGCCATTCAAGCCGGAGGTGATGATCCACCCGGGCCGGGCGCTCCTCGACCTGGTCGAGAGTCGACCCTTCGACGATTTCTCCGCGATGAAGGATGTGAAGCCGTGCGTGAGCGTCCTGGCGAAAGCCGGCAAGACGGGTCCGGCGCTTCCCCTCGAGAAACCCGCCGGAACCGAATGGCAGGTCCGGATCTTCCGAGTCGAGGGCCCCTTCGTCCTCAGCCTGCGACGGCGGCGCGGGAAGACCCTCGTCTATCCCAACGAGGTCGTGGAAAGGAGTTTCGGCCTCCCCGCCACCACGCGCGACTGGAACACGATCACCGCCCTTGGCCGGGCGCTCATCGAGTGAGCCATCCACGCCGACCCGTTTCTGGAATAATGATCCCAGGTCCCCGGGCGCGACCTGTTCCCGATCAAGGAGCGAAGCGGCCATGACCAAGGGACGGCTCGAGGCGTTCAGCGACGGCGTCATCGCGATCCTGATCACGATCATGGTGCTCGAGCTGAAGGTCCCGCACGGCGACGATTGGGCGGCGCTCCGCCCGCTCCTCTCCCCCTTTTCCACGTACGTGCTCAGCTTCGTCTTCCTGGGGATCTACTGGAACAATCACCACCACATGCTCCACGCGGCCGAGCGGATCGACGGGCGCGTGCTCTGGGCGAACCTGCATCTTCTCTTCTGGCTCTCGCTCGTGCCCGTCACGACGGGTTGGGTGGGAGACAGCCACCTCGCGCCGCTGCCGACGGCGCTGTACGGGGCGGACCTCCTGCTCGCCGGGATCGCGTACACGATTCTTCAATCGACGATTGTCGCGCGGCAGGGATCGGAGTCGAAGCTGGCGACGGCCGTCGGAAAAGACTTCAAGGGCAAGGTCTCGATCGCGCTCTACGCGCTGGGGATCGCGCTCGCCTTCGTGAAGCCCTGGATTTCCGCGACGCTGTACGTCTCCGTGGCGCTGATGTGGCTGGTGCCCGACCGGCGGATCGAATCGGTCCTGAATCGCTGAACCGGAAGACCGTCAGGACTGGCGCTCGATCCACGCTTTCAAACCCGCGAGATCGGCGGCGGAGTGTCCGCGCAGGACGCTTCGGATGAGGGGATAGGCGATGACGCCGAGGCACCCCATGCGCGTGACGGTGCCGGTCAGGTCCACCCGCGTGGCGTGGGGTCCCGCCGGAGAGAACTCGATCCGGAATCGAAAGAGACCGCGGCCCGCCGTTCCTTTCGTCCCGTCGGCGACCGCCTCGCTGCGGTTCGGGGGATCGCAGACCGTGATCTCGTAGATCTCGGTGTCGAGACGGCCGAGGACCTTCCGGGTTTCGCGGTAGCGCGAGCCGGCGCGCGTGGGCCCATCGGTCAGCTTCTCGATCTTGACGCCGGCGGGGAGCCACTCCTCGGCGCGGTCGATGTCGTTCGTGAGCGCGAAGACCCTTTCGATCGGCGCGCGGATTGTTTCGGTGAGCCGGATTTCCACCGGCTCACTCCTTCGGGCCGATGTATTCGGTCGCGAGGACCACGTCGTCAAAACGGACGCGGTTCTTCGTCCGGAGCTTTTTCGCGCCCTCGCCGCGCGGGACGCGGTCGGTCATGTAGTACGACAGGCACAGGCCGTTGACGTTGAGATCCTTCGAGGTGCGCCAGCGGATCCCGCCCCACCGGCCCGCGCCCTTCCCGTCGATCCAGAACGCCTGCTCGCCGTCGGCTTTCCCCACCGTGTTGCACTTGAGCATGATCTCGACGCAGATCCACCTGCCCCGGTCGACCGCCACGTCCTGCCTGGGCCGGAAGGAATTGCCCCAGAACTTGCCGTCGGGGGACTTCTTCATCTCGCACCAGTACGAGTAGAAATTCCACAGCCCCGGCGGCGCGACCTTGCCCCAGTCCCCCCACGGCTCGATGCCGGTCGTGAATCGATCGCCCCCCTCGGGCTTCTCCCCCGCGTGCCCCTGCGGCCACCGCGTGGGCGGGTTGTACCCCATCAGGTTGACGAAGTGATGGACGTACGCGTGCTCTGGATCGAACCAGACGTAGAAACGCAGATGCGCGGCCTCGAGGCCGGGCTCGATCATCCGGTAGAGGTGACCGCCGGTGTCTTTCTCGATGTCGGAGGGAATCTCGAGCGCCTTTCCGCCGCGGTCGTCGACGAGGCTCATTTTTTCCGCGGGCTCCTTCACCTCCATCCAGCTCTTGCGGAACTCCGCGTCCTCGAAATCCTCGAGGAGGACGACCCGCTTGTCTCCGCGGAGTCCCCGATCGCCGGGATATTTCGCCGCGAAGCCCTTGCCCTCGACCTGGATCGGGAGCGGGTCCTGGAGGAGGAGCGCGAGGAGGAGAAGCGTCATCGCGGACATTGTAACCCTACAGGGAAGGGACCGGCCGGGGGGTCATGGGGAACCCCAGGTCGCGCCACGCGTCGATGCCTCCGGCGAGGGGGCGCACGCGCGTCACGCCGTTCTTCATCAGGAGGAGCGCCACACGTGCGCTGGTCGCTTCATTGGGTCAGGCGCAGTAGAGCACGACGTCCTTGTCCCTCGGGATCTCCGGATGGCGGCGCGAGATTTCCTCGGGGGTCATGTGGAGCGCGCCCGGGATCGCGTGGGGCAGCGCCCGGACGGCGAGGGCGTGGCGGAGATCGACGACGACGTGGGGCACGCCCTGATCGATCATCGCCTTGACCTCGTGGGGCGTGACGCGCGCGAGGCGCAGGAACCGGATCAGCATGTGGCGCCGCGCGTACTTGTAGGCGAAGTAGAGCACGACGGCCCCGCCCACGACCCAGGCGAGGCCGCTCCCGAGCCGCCCGCCCCACGCGGCCACCGATTCGAGCTGGTGGTGAAAGACCACGCCCACCGAGAGATAGGCCACGATCCAAAGGAGGAGGCCCAGCGTGTTGAGCACGAGGAAGCGGACAAAGCCGACGCCGGAGACGCCTGCGAGCGGGGCCGCGACGGTGTTGAGCCCGGGGACGAATTTCGCGACCAGGAGTGCCCCGAAGCCGTAGCGCGTGAAGAGATTCTGGGTGCGGCGGACGCAGGAATCGGGCTCGATCGAGATTCGGCAGAAGAAGCCGAGGATGTGGTTGCCCCGGCGGCGCCCGAGGTAGTACCAGAAGGTGTTGGCGAGGATGCCCGCGCCCGCGAGCGCGGCCACCGAGGGAAGGAACGAGATCCGGCCGGTCCCGACGAGGCCCCCCGCCGCGAGGAGGAAGACGTCCATGGGGACCGGAAGGGCGAGCTGGTCGAGGAGCATGAGGAGGAAGAGCGCCACCAGGCCGTGACGGATCAGTTCCTGCAGCGCCGATTCCATGGAGGGTCTCGTCGACATCCTAGCGCGGTGGACCCGATTTTGCGCGGCCGCGAGGAAGCAATTCCGCCGTTCCACGGACGTTGGACTTGCTCGCCATCCTGATCATAGACTTGGGCGCCGTCGGACCGGCCGGAGGCTCCTTGAGCATCTTTGGGATCCCGGATCGAAGCCAGAAGGTCGGATGGAAGTTCATCCTGGCGGTGGCCATCCTCGCCCCCTCAACGTACCTGATCTCGCACCGTTGGCCAGAAGCATGGCGTTCGCTGACGTGGATCGTCCTGGCCATCGGCGCCGTCGGCTTCCTGATCCTCCTGTACTACCTCTGGTTTTCGCTCTTCGCTCCTCCCCATCCCGCCAACCGGATTGCGGAACTCCTGAAGACGGGCCATGTCACCGAAGCCTGCGCCCTCGGTGCCGCGCTGCTCGAGAAGATTCCGAACGACACCCTGGTGCAATTGAACAGCGTCGCGGCTTTCCACGCGGCGGGAAAACTCGATGAGGCGCGCGGCGTGTTGGCGACGGTCAAGACGGACGGGCTTCAGAAGGTGTTTGCCGAGGTCTATGCGCACTGGCAGGGAAAGCTGAATCCTTCACCCTTGCCTTGATTCCGAGCACGCCCGATTCCGTCCACGGCGAAACCTGACCAGCAGCACATAGAGCAGCAGCGGTTCCATCCCGAGCAACCCACATCCACCTCCCCCGCCCGAACCCGGATTGGTAATCGGAGGCGGAGGCGGAGGTGGAGGTGGCGCCGCGACGCCGTACTCGAAGGCGCCGAGGTCGCGGGTCGCCACGACCGGACGCGCCTGGCTCGCCTGGTGCGTGACGTACTGCGAATCGACGTCGTACGTCGGCAGAGCGGCCGCGGCGAGCGCCGCCGCCGCATCAACGCAAGGGGAAGCGGTCGCCAGGTGATAGTCCTGCCCCGGTTCATCGACGAATCCGGGAGACGTTCCGCCGACGTGCCCGCCGTTGTCGGTGATCGTCCCGGTGAGCCCGCTGTGCGAGTCGACCCATCCCGCCTTCATCCAGTGATTGCGCAGCGTCAGCACCCCGGCCGAATCGAGCAGCGCGAGAGCGCTCCCCGACGCGGTGACGTAGACGATGTTGTTGCGGCAGTCGGCCGACTCGGCGTTCGTCGAGAGGCGAAGCAGCGTCGTGTTGCCGCTCCGCGTCGAAATCACCGTGTTGTTGTAGAAGTAGAGCGTCCCCTGCCGGTACTCCGCCGTGACGCCGCTGTCGCCGCCGTAGTGGACGATCTGGCTGTTCCCCGCGCCGTCGGGCTCGATGAGGACATTCCCGTAGACGTACGTCGCGCCGTACTTGGGATCGGTGTAGAGCGTGTCGCTGTCCACGAGGTCGAGCTGGCGATTCCCTCCCTCGATCCAGTTGAAGCGGACGACGCAGCCCGCGGAACGGTCCTTCAGGTTGTTGCCCGGGCATCCCGCGCGCAGCGGCCCGAAGCGGTTGAACTGGAACGTGATCCCGTTCGCCTCGGTGTAGTTGTTGTGCTCGTAGATGCTCCCCGAGATCCCGTTGTCGTAGATGTAGCAGCTCTCCACGAGCAGGTCGCTGGTCCCCGACGCGCAGAAGAACCCGTTGCCGCAGTCGTGGAAGACGCAGTTGCGCACGACGACGTGGTCGCCTTTCTCGATGTAGATCGCCGCGGCATTGGTCAAGTAGCTGCCCGCGCCGCCGCCGTCGTCGGTGAACGTGTAGGGCGGCCGCGCGCTCCGGATCTCGAGATTCTCGACCGTGATGTACGCCGGCGTCAGGTCGGCGGGCGTATTGGCGCCGCCGATCTTCAGGACCCCGCGGTCTTCGTTCCAGTAGTTGAGTCCCGGCGCTGTGACGGCGTTGGTGCCGTCGATGACGGGGCGCTCGCCGGCCGGGCCGAGGACGCCTCGAACGATGATCGGGGCGAGCGAGGTGCCCTGCCGGCAGATGACCCACTTTTCCTGGTAGGGGGAGGCGCGCCAGTAGATGAGGACCTCGTCGCCGGGGGCGAGGGTGGCCCAGGGGACGGCGCCGATGGTGGCGTACGCCTTGCCGGGGCCGACTTCGTACGTCGCGGCCCAGGCGGTGGAAGAGAAGAGGACCCAGATCGTCAGGGTCTTCATGCCTTTAGTTTACCATGATTTATGCAGTATGACGCGGGTCTGTTGACTGATGACCGATGACTGATGACTGAGCTCAGTAGAAACCCTATGAAAATGCCGATAACCCTCTCAGAGAGAGAGGGAGCCCAGCATGCCATCTATGAGTCGATCGCCGCTTCAGGTCGCCCACGAAGCGTTCTGCCTTG
>Ga0075423_10000725_pt1 | contig 27410 bp, 23 predicted proteins | sample SoiMethybrSBSTD2_FD_80114 | JGI IMG/M metagenome (GOLD analysis project Ga0075423, IMG submission 80114) | Bulk soil microbial communities from a Populus tree surrounding site in Tennessee, USA - Soil MetaG P. TD hybrid SBSTD2 | ecosystem: Environmental > Terrestrial > Soil > Tree plantation... | reverse complement strand
GGTCGATCGAGTGCGTCCCAGAGTCTTGTCCTCAAGTCTCGAGCGCTTCCCGCGTGAGCGGAATGGCGGACGACCTCGTCCACCAGCCCCCCCGGGATCAACCGGTCCAGCGAACAACCAAGGAAGACTAGGGGGATGCCGAGCAGGGCACTGTAGAGGCACATGGATGTGATATCCGAAACCGCCACGTCTGCAACCGCCATATAGTCGACCCATGAGACGGCTGGGGGAATGACTTTCGCTCCCTTCGCCTGGAGGGTTCTCAGGACAGACCGCGTGCGCCTTGACGCGATGAGCTTGGGGTGGACCGAAAAGATGAGTTGAAAATCCTTACTCAATACGCCTGCCTCCCCCGCGAGCTCCGCTCCGTGACTCGACATCAAAGAAGGGTGTCCCCAGGTCGACATGAAAAGGGCGACGGGTCTGTTATCCGATATTCCGAGGCGTGTCTTGAGCGAATTCTTTTGTGCTGCTCGGAGCATCAACCGCTCGAGCACCGCATCCGTGCTCGTTGTCACAACCGCTCGATAGGAGGGATACTCACGGCACGCCAGATCGAGCTCGGCGGCGTGCGTGGCAATCATGGCATGGTACACGGGCTCACGCGGCGTTCGCATTCCCTTAAAGCCATATGTGTACAGCGTGTCGTACAGAGTCTTCTTGCCCGTCTCGATGCCATGGCTGACATAGACGCTCGGGGAGGTTCGATCAAAACAGAAACCGAGATAGTGGTGCGTGTAAATGATCAACTTCCATTTCGCAAGAATCGCGCGGCGCAATGGGGTGAACCTGATGCAGAGCTTTGCTTCGCTGGCCCGCCTTTCGATCTCCGGTCGGAGCCAGGGCGGCGCAGTGACCGCACACTTGGCGTTACCTCGCGTTGACAGCAAACGGGCGTTCTCGAGGATATACAGGACGCTCAGGCGGTTTTTCGCTACATAGAGGATCTCCTCGGTGTGCTCTACTGGTGTCCCACGTGTTATCCAGAGCAGCCGACGCAGAACGGCAATTGACAGACCCACCAGATAGAAAAACCAGATGCGTGGAAGAATCGTGAGCTGAGAGACTCTCCTGAGGCCCCTTGGAAATCTCATGGCTATCGATGGACCGATCATGGGATGGTGACGCCCGCGACCTCAGGCACGGCAAACATGGAGATCCGTGCTCCAGAACGCGAGAGTTCTTGTCTGCGGCCGCCCGAGGCCGCAGCTTAAGCGCGATCCGTCAGGCGCCTCCGTGCGGTCGTTGTCCCTTGCGTGTGCCCTGTCCTGCATCGACCGGAACCCAAGGAGTTCGATGAAGGCCGCGCTTATCGACCGTTACGGGAGCAACGACGTGGTGAGGGTGGCGGACATTGCCGTTCCCACGATAGGCGCCATGGATTTGTTAGTTCACGTACACGCCGCCAGTGTGAATCCCCTGGATACCAAGACGCGTGATGGAAAGTTGAAGACGTTGTTGAAATACCGGTTCCCGCTGGTGCTGGGCAATGACCTCTCGGGCGTGGTCTCCGAGGTGGGCGAGCAGGTGACGCGCTTCAAGCAGGGCGATGCGGTCTACGCGCGCCTGGACAAGGACCGCATTGGCACGTTTGCGGAATTTGCCGTGCTCCGCGAAGGCGCCGCCGCCCGCAAACCCACCAACGTGACGTTTGAAGCGGCCGCCTCACTTCCGTTGGTTGCGCTGACGGCGTGGCAGGCCTTGGTGGAGATCGGCAAGCTGGGCGCCAACCAACGGGTGTTGATTCACGCGGGCAGCGGTGGGGTCGGAAGCGTGGCCATCCAGTTGGCCCGTCACTTGGGCGCAACGGTTTTCACCACGGTGGGACAGCGCAATGTGCAGCTGGTGAAGCGTCTGGGCGCGGATGTCGCGATCGATTACCGCAGCGCGCGCTTCGAAGACGTGGCCAAAGATTGTGACGTGGTGCTGGACAGCGCGGGCGGTGACACGCTGCTGCGGTGTTTCGAGTGCGTGAAGCCTGGCGGCGTGGTGGTGAGCATTGGCAGCACCCCGTCAGCAGCGTTTGCGCGGAGCTGGGGACTCAACCCGATCATCGTCCTGGCCATCAGCGTGATGTCCCGCAAGGCAACGGCCGCCGCGCGGGCCCACAACGCCCGCTACGAGTACCTGTTCGTGCGGGCCGACGGAGCACAGCTTCAAGAAATCACCCGGCTGGTGGAAAGCGGCGCCATCAGACCGGTGGTGGACAAGATCTTTCCGCTCGCACAGGTGCGTGACGCGCTTGCATATTCCGAGTCCGGGCGGGCGACGGGAAAAGTGGTCATCAAGGTGGCGTGAGCGGGGGTCACTCATGAGCGCACGTCTTGCAGTCTCGCTCTGGACCAGTATCACGATCGCTGCTTTGACTAGCCCGGTGATCGCGCAACGGCACAAGACAGTATCTGTGGGCGCCGGTCTCGTCGGGCCTACGGACGCGTTCGCGTCCGAAGTAGATCCCGGTTGGCAGATCAGCGGGGCGTGGGATTTCCCCATCGGTCCGGAGGTCGCGAGCCTTCGCATCGAACTCGCCTACGTGCGCTTCGGTGCGTCGATAGCGGGGCAAGTCCCGCGCATGGTACCGCTATTGTTCACTCTCGCCGCCGAGTTCCCGGGACGGAGCGTGCGACCATTCCTCGTCGGCGGGACGGGGTTCTACTACTTCAAGAACACGTCGCCTGAGTTCACCGACAACAAGTTTGGCTTGAATTTTGGGGCAGGTGCGAAGTGGCAGCGGGTATCATTGGAAGGGCGATATCACTCGGTTTTCGATCGTGGGGACACCTACTGGGCGTTGACGCTGGGCTTACGACTCTGATTAGGAGGGCCTCTCGACGCATTGCTGCGAGATGCCGAACGGCTTGCCGCGGAGTGCTAGCTGCGTGTGACGCATACCTGCATTTTCAGTGCTGCCGCTTGACTACGCGGCTCCCAACAGTGGAGTCTGCACGGTGAACTCAAAACGCATCGCCGCTCTCGTGGGCCCGACAATCTTGGCCATGGTCGTTTCCGAGTTCCCGCTCGTACAGCCTCATCTGTATGACGCTCAGATTCCACCAGTCGTCTATCTCTCCGGGGTCCTCATGTTCGTGGGTGGTCTCGCGATCATCCGTGCCCACAATCACTGGGCGCCCGATTGGACCGTGCTCGTCACGTTGTCTGGTTGGTTTTTCCTCGCTCTTGGACTGTTCCGCATGTTTGCCGCCGGTCTGTACCAGCGAGGGTCTGCGCAAACCAGCGCCACGGTGTTCATGGTGCTCGAGGCTGCTTTGCTCGTCGTTGGGCTTATCATGACCTTTCAGGCGTACCGCCGCGATGTCGTTTAGCAACGTCGCTGATTGCTGCCCACGTGCTGCCGGTGCGCACTTCCGCGGGTTGTCAATGGACGGGTATGCGCAATAGGTGGACACTGATCGGCGCCACACTCGCTACGCTTCTCCCGTCCATTCCGAACACGCTCTCGTCCCAGACTCCCACCGTCAACCCGGTGGACGAGACAGTTCTTGGGGAGTACGCCGGCGTCTATCAGTGGGCAGAGGATGCCTTCGTGTACCTCCAAATGTGGAGTGAACTCACCGGCACCAACCAGCTCGTCGCGTTCGATGAATCTGGCGAGCTGCGAACGCTGTATCCGACAGGTCGCGACCGCTTCTTCGCAGGACCGGGCGCCGCGGTTCCGAGCGAGGTCGAGTCCAGCGTGGACTTTGAGCGCGACAGCACCGGAAGGATCACCTCGCTCACCTGGCGGCACGACAGTGCAGCGCCGCGTATCGCGCGGCGCGTCGCAATTGAGAACCGTGAAGACGTGCGTTTCGCGAGCGGTGAAATTCAACTGTCGGGGACCCTGATGAGTCCGACCAGGGGCGCGAAACATCCGGCGATCATCCTGGTCCACGCGTCGGGGCCGGAGGATCGGGAGTACCTGCTTCCCTTCGCCCGCTTTCTCATCCGCCGCGGCATGGCCGTCCTGGGCTACGACAAGCGCGGCGTGGGTGGCTCGACGGGCGACTGGCGCACCGCATCGTTCGAGGACCTTGCCAGCGACGTCGTTGCCGCCTTTCAGTACTTGAAGACGCGCGGCGATATCGACCCCTCTCAGATCGGACTCTTGGGATGGAGCCAGGCAGGTTGGATCATGCCGCTCGCCGCGGTTCGTGCGAACGGCATGGCGTTTCTCATCAGCATCTCCGGCGCGGGGATACCCGCCGCTCAGACCACGATCGATCAGGCGCAAAATGAAATGACGGCTGGAGGCATGAAGCCGCAGGCCGTCGAACAGATCGTCGGCCTCATGAAGCTGCAGTATGTTTTCGCGCGCACGGGCCAGGGATGGGCCGACTACGCCGCGGCGCGTGGCAAGCTTGTCGCTCGGATGGGGCGAGCCCCGGCCACCTTCCCGGGAACACGTGACGATCCGTACTGGGCATTCATCCGGCGGCTGTACTTCTACGACCCTGCTCCCACGCTGCGGCAACTCCGGGTGCCGATCCTCGCCTTGTTCGGAGCACTCGATAACAACATCGTGGCGCAAAAGAACAAGACCGCTTGGGAATCAGCCCTGAGAGCCGGTGGGAACCGGGACTACACATTGCGCATTGTTCCGCAGGCGAATCATCTCCAGCTTGAGGCGAAGGTCGGAAGCAATGCCGAGATCCCGTCATTGCATCGATTCGTGCCGGCCTACTCCGTTACGATCCAAGCTTGGCTCGCGCAACGGATCCGAGGCTTCCCCGCACCCGGTAAATGAACCAATGAGCGCCTGCTGTTCTTCATTCTTGGCTGCTAACCGACGCCACTTCAGCGACGCGGTCGCCCGGCGCGATCTCGACCGCTACCGGAGGCGGGGCCCTGATCAGACGACGCGTCTGCTCAGAGATGCAATTCTCGGGGCCGGCCATGGGAAGACGATCTTGGATGTGGGGGCAGGTATCGGTGCGCTCGGCTTCGAGCTCTTGGCCGCGGGAGCCGAGCGGGTGACCGCGGTGGAGGCGGCGCCGGCCTATGTCGCCGCGGCACGCGAGGAAGCGGGTCGCCGTAACGTCGCCGATCGCCTCCACGTGGTGCACGGCGATTTCGTGTCCGTCGCGGGAGGCGTCATGCAAGCCGACGTCGTGACCATGGATCGCGTGGTGTGCTGCTACCCTGCCTACCAGCCGTTGCTTGAGGCGGCACTGCGCCGCAGCCGACGTCTCTTGGCGTTCTCATACCCGCGCGACCGGTGGTACGTACGGACTGCCGTTCGGATGCAGAATCTGGGCCGCGCCCTGTTCCGAAATCCGTTCCGCGGTTTCGTGCACTCGGCCCGGGACATGGAGGCCCTGCTCGAGCAACACGGCTTCGTGCGACTGGGGCGTCGCGAAACGCTGAAGTGGTCGGCAGATCTCTATGTTCGAAGCAGTCTTTAGGCCGCATACCTTCGTTCGAGTAGGCTGGCTGCTCACGGCCCTCGCTGCCGCATGTCGGCGCGACGGTTCCCATTCCTCCGCCGCAGTACCCGCGCGAGCGGACTCGACCCGCTCGGCCGCACCACCAGTTGCGGCGACATCGTCTTCGGCCCCGCTTGCTTCGGAGCGTCTAAAAGAAGGGGAGTTCGGCCTGGTGAGCGCCGATGGGGATACAATCGTCACGCTGGCCCTATTAGCCGAGCCAACTCACGTGAAGACCGCCCTGTGCGTTTCGGGAACGTATCCGGTCACCCACGTCGGCCAGCACGTTTCCGGAGATCCCCAGCGCGCAGCCCGCCAGGTCGCGGCCAACTTCGCGAGCCTTCCGGGGCAGCTGTTTCAGATCACGGGCCAGGCGCGCGGTGACGAGACCTGCTATCTGGCGGCGGATGGGGAATTGATCGGGAGCGTTATCCCCCTGAAGCATGCCGGCAGCTCCGTCGCTGCGACATGCCTGCCGGCATGGGTTCGGGCGCTGAGTGCGGCGCAGCAGCGTGACGTGACGAACTGCTGGCCAATGGCTGCCGCCTCAGACAGCATCACACTCATTGCAGCGCAGTTTGCCGCTGCGAATGACAGCATATTGGCGAGCATCGTCCTGATGGACAGTGCGCGACTGTTCTTCCTCAATTTCCCAGCTCCTTACGGTGGGCCGGACACCGACAGCAGATGGCGCGTGGACGATGGGGGAGTGTTCCATCCCGAGGACTTCCAGATTCTGTTCCTGGCTCCGCGTGGCGGGGCGTGGGTCATGGCGCTGACTTGGGCCGGTGTGGAGGGTGAGAATGCTTACCTAGAGGTTAGTGACTCGAGCAGGACGTTTCGGGAAGTCACCCACAGCTATCGATACTGGGTGCCCGAGTAGTGCGCCGCCACGCGAGGGTTGACGCGGCGGCGATCCGCTTCGCCCTGTTACCGCAATCCGTAGACGACGACCTGGTTGGAGAACGTCGGCAGGTACACGTGTCCGTTGGCGATCGTCGGAGACGAAAATTTCGCGTAATTGCCCGCTCCGTCGCGCGAAACATTCTGACGATTGTTCCACAGCTCTTTGGTGACGTCATTCGCGTCAAACGCCCGCAGAATGCCAGGGCTCACGGCATGCTCCGCGTCACCGCTGAATGCGTACGACGCCCACAGGATGCCCGTCCCGTCCGTGGAGCCGTTGGACGAAACCGACAAGACCGCCCCGCTTTGCCCGGTCGGTCCGACTCCACTGAAGACAACCTGGCGCTGCGGGTCCATCAGATTGCTGGCCCGGTCGAACGGGATGGCACGCAACGGATCATTCTCGGACCAAACGTAGATGAATTCCTGCGAGCTTCCCTTATAGTACGCAGTCTGACAATGCAGGTTGGCACTGGCGCCCAACGGGACGACTTGCTGCACCTGGTTGGAGGACGGCAGGTACCCGCCCATGTCATCCTTATTCACCAGATACAACGTCCCGTCCTTGGCTCCGGTGAGGTAATAGCCTGAATTGGGAATCAGGAACCCACCCATCCCTCCGTAATCCAGGTCATTGTCGTTGAGATACTGGTAATCCTGAGGAGTGAAATAACTCGCCACGTGCAGGGTCGATCCGGACGGTGTGAGCTTCAGGGCGCTTTCGCCGCGGTTCGTCGGATTCGTCGGATCACCACCGTCCCCCACCGTTCCGTTGCCCGTCACCACATACAGGTTGCCCGCCGCATCGGCGGCCATGCCGTTCCCGCTTTCCCACATGCCACCGGCGTATCCGTTGGGCGTGGCATTGTAGACAACCCGTTGCTGCAACGTCGCGGCATCGTATCCCAGTATCCATCCATGATACGGCCCCCAATCACAGTGGGATGAAAACGTCACGTATACGACGCCGTTGAGCAGCGTCAATCCCTGACGTTGGTTCTGCCGCTGGGCATCAAAGGCGATCACGCCGTTGACGCTGCCGTCGCCGTTGCCGCTGGAGGTGGCCGTGATTTCTGTCGGGCTGCCGCTGATTTCATTACCATCGACGATGTGCACGGCATGCAGGTACTGAACGAAGCTGCTGCCCGTCGTGCTGCGCGCCACGAAGTACATCGTCCCCCTCGCTGCATCGATCACCGGGGTGCCTACGATCCCGATATTGCCGCTGAAGTCCTGGTACGAGCCACCACATGCCCCTGTCATGTCGGTGTTTCTCGGCGGCCGCATGCCCGGCGCCGTAAAGCTTCGTTGCCAGTACAGTGTGCCGTTGTCGCCGTCATAGGCATACAGCGTGTTGTTGACCGTGGCGATGTAGACGACGTTATGGGCCCCGGCGCCGATGGAGACATGGTCAACGACGAGCGGCTGGGCATACACCTGGTCGTCCACGGACAGGGTGAACACGGCGCCAAACTGCTGCACGTTGACATTGCTGGTGGTCAAGGCCGTTTCGGCGTCGTTCCAGCCGGACCGGGTGTTGTCGTTGTGCTGCGTCAGCACCGCCACAGACTGGGGATTCGTCGGGCGATTGTCCGTCGGGGTTTCCTTGCAGGTGGCGAGCAACACGAGGACAAGCGGCAGAGGCAGTGTGCGTGTCGCCATGAGCCACCCGCAGCAGGTTTAGGGACGGATGCAAGCGGAACGCCGGCCCGTTACGGGCGCGCAGTATCAGAATTGACACCACATCCAAACGGCGAGCAAGGACGCCAGCGACTCCTGCTTGATTGCAGCCGCCGCAGCCCGCAACTTAGGCGCGATCCCTTAGGCGGCTGGAGGGCGCACGCAACTCATTCAAGAGCGTGAACGGACAAAGACCAACCGGAGCGGAACGCGCGGACTCCCTCATAGCGGTGCTGTACACGTTCCCTGTACGCTGATGATGCGATTCGCTCCACCCAGCTTGGCACTCTCGCTTTCGTTCGTCGCGAGCCTGCTACCGTTGTACGCCGGTCACGCCCAGGTGACCCCAATTGTCCACAACGAGATGTTCGAGACCCCGACCGCCCTCCTCGAGCTGATCGGGCTCAAGCGCTGGACGCTCGCGATGATCCAGGACTCGCTGGCCCGTTACGCCCCCGGCGACTCGCTCACCTCGCACGCCTGTGCCGCGATTCTGCGCGGGAAGCTCGGGTTCGCCGATGCGGCCGTGCAGTACTACCCGCCGGGACTAAACGGCAGGACGAAGGGATACTTCGCTGTGCCCGTCGTTGAGCCGCAGGATTCTGCGCGTGTGCGCTACCGCGCGCGCCCGCGCGACTCAGTGCCTGACCGCGCCGATTGGGCGGCAGCGCTCGCGGTCTTCCGGGAGCACAATCAGGTTTTTCAGTCCGCCATCCAGTGGCCTCCGTTCCTGATGGGCCGGCTGCCCCCGGACAAGATCGAGCCGAGGCTCGCTGCCGCACGCCCGCTCCTCGAATTCCTGCGCGGGCATCGCACGGAGCGGGATCGGCGTACCGCGTTATGGACGCTCGCGCACGACGGAAACACCCAACAACGGGCCATCGCCGCCGTGATACTCGCCGGCTTCCCCGAAAGCGACTCCACGTGGTGGGCGCTGGCGGACGCGCTCCGCGACCAAGACGGCATGGTGTCCGGCACAGTCAGTCAGGTACTGAGCACACTGTCTCGCGACGCCGCGCGGCCGGTCAACTGGACGGCGGTGGCCGGTAGCCTGCGGGCGCTCCTCGATGGGACAGATCTCTTCGTGCACAACACCGTGCTTGATGCGCTCGCGGCGACGCAAGTCGACCCGGCTCTCGCGGGGACCCTGTTACGGGGTGGGGGCGAGCTTGTCCTGGCCAAGCTCCGCTCCCACGATCCAAGTGGCGCGGGCGCAGCGCACCGCTTTTTGGTCCAGCTGAGCGGTCGAGACTTTGGTCAAGACGCGGCCGCATGGGAAAACTGGGTCCGGGCGCTGTGATCCCCCAATGACACCACGTTATCTGACACCAGCCCGATCATCAGTCGAATCTTCCTTTTGCTCTCGGGTGGTGCAGCGTTCCTCGTCGCCCCTGCCATCATCTGGCTGCTGCACGTAGGGGCTCGCAGCCTTGCGCCCGCCGGCGCTGGCCCCGCAGCTTAGGCGAAATCCGTTACTCAGGTTCTCTACCAGGAGGGATCGTGCAACGCCCGGCATGCGTGACGTTGATGGCCATCCTCCCGCTACTCGGATGCCTCCCCCAGAGCTATCGCCCGGGGCCTACGCCGAGCCGGGTCTACGCAGGGTGTTCCGTGGCCCCGGAGCTCGGCTCAGGCGCGGATCCATCGGAGGTGTGCGTAACCACGCGCCCCAGTGAGCAGCCGTCAAGCACTGAGGCGGTGGCCAATCACTTCGCGCCGGGAAGACCACGTCCCCTTGATACACCGATACTTTCGGGAGGCCTGACCATGCTGCTGGTTTCATCACTCGTCATCCTCGCGACAGCCGGTGCGCCGGCCCCGGCCCCACCGAGCGTCGCTGATTCCTGCCACCACTATCGGCCCACGTCGGTCTCGCTCACGGGACGCCTGATTCAGCGCACGCTGCCGGGCCCCCCCAACTACCAGAGTATCGCTCGCGGCGATCGCCCCCAGGTCGTGGACCTGCTGATCCTCGACGCCGCGATTTGCACCATCCCCGATTACAAGGACAGTCCCAACACCGACGCATTTCAGGGTCAGGACACCATCCAGGTGCGCCGAGCGGAGTCCACGTGGCGGGAGGTCCGACGGCTTTCGGGTCAGCGGGTGGTCGTGACCGGCACTCTGTCAGAATGGGCCCTCGGACCGGATCGCACCCCGGTCGTGATCGATCCAACCGAGGTGCGGCCGGCTCCCAAATAGGGTAGGAGGCTCACATGCTTCGTCGTGCCGTCCTCGTCGCAGGCATCCTTGGCGCCGCTGGCTGCGTGTCCGTCCCGACGGCACCGCCCGAATTGCAGGCGGTCGCTCTTACCTTCAAACCCGCACCGGGCATGGCGCGGATCTATGTGTACCGCGCGGGAAGCGCCTTCGGCGGAGCCTCCAAGCTCAGCGTGGCCATCGACAGCCAGATCGTGGGCCGGACCGCCGCCGGCACCTACCTCATGGTCGAGCTCGCGCCCGGCCCGCATCGCGTGAGCTCCCCCACGGGCGAGAACGAAAGCGCCGTATCGCTCGCTGCCATGGCGGACAGCATCTACTTCGTGAAGCTGTGGCCCAAAATGGGATTCTTCAGCGCCCACTCCGGCATGGAGCGGATGGATCCCGCCGAGGCGCGGGCGGGGATCGCCATGGCGCGGATGGTGCCCAGCACCTGGCCGGGCACGCCGATGCGGGAACAACCGTAGAACGCTCGCGGGAAGTGAGTCGGGTTGCGGCGCGGCTGCGCGGATTCGGGCCCGTCGGTATCCTCGCGGCGCTCGTCATTTTCCTGGTCGGCAATTATCCCGTTGCGCCCCTGGGCGGGGTTCTGGTGCTCCTCTGGGCCCGATGGTCGCGCACGCCGTGGCGCGAGATCGGCTTCGAGCGGCCCCCGAGCTGGACCCGAGACCTGGTCGCGGGCATCGCCCTGGGAGGCGCACTCAAGTTCCTGATGAAGGCAATGGTGATGCCGCTGCTGGGTGCTCCCCCGATCAATCAGGCGTACCATTACTTGTCCGGCAATCCGGCCGCGCTCCCAGGAGCCCTGTACCTCATCATTGCCGGCGCGGGCTTCGGAGAAGAGACCGTATTCCGAGGGTTCCTGTTCGAGCGGTTTGGCAGGTTGTTCGGATCCGGCGCGGGCGCCAAGACAGGGATCGTGCTGCTCACCGCCGGGTTGTTTGGTCTGGTCCACTATCCGGACCAGGGGTTCCCCGGCGTCGAACAGGCCGCGATCACCGGGCTGGCGTTCGGAACCATGTTCGCGGTCACCGCCCGTATCTGGATGCCGATGTTTGCCCACGCTGCGTTCGACCTGATCGCGCTCGCGCTGATTTACTGGAATGTCGAGTCCGTCGTGGCCCACCTCATCTTCAAGTAGCTCTGGAAGTAGCTCTGGACATACCAATGTCTGGAAACTGTCAGGCATGGCGAGAGCCGCGCTCCCTGCCAGTGATTCATCGCGCATCATCTGCCTTGCGCCCTAGGGCTTGGCCCCCGCAGCTTACGCCCGGTCAGGTACTTCGCGTCACAGGGGATCGAGTCGCATGAAGACACCATTTCTCGTGGTCATCGCCATGGCGGGATGCAGCACCGCCACGACCCATCAGGCCACCGTCTCACCCGCCGCTCCGGCGCGACCCGACAGCGCACGGGCGTCCTACACGCAGGCGGACGTGCACTTCGTGTCGGGGATGATCGGCCATCACGCCCAGGCGATCGCGATGGCCGGATGGGCGCCGTCGCACGGCGCGAGTCCGGCAGTGCGCGTCCTGTGCGAGCGTATCGTGGTCGCCCAAAACGACGAGATCGCGTTCGCGCAGCGCTGGTTGCGCGAGCACAACGAGCCGGTGCCACCCGCCGACCCCCGCGGCCACGTGATGCCCGGCATGGATCACCCGATGCTGATGCCCGGCATGCTCACCCCCGACCAAATGGCCCAGCTGGACGCCGCGCGGGGCGCGGAGTTCGACCGCCTGTTCCTCAAGTTCATGGTTCAGCACCACCGGGGCGCGCTCACGATGGTCACCCAGCTACTCGCCGCCCCGGGCGCCGCGCAGGACGGCCCGATCTTCCGGTTCGCGGCCGACGTGAACGCCGACCAGACCACCGAGATCGACCGCATGACCCGTATGCTCGATGCCCTCACAGGGAGCCCTCAGTGAAATCACAATCATTGTTCGCGATCGTCGTACTGTCCGTCGCGGCGTGCACGCCGTCACCACGCCACCTGTCCACGGCGACGCCCCGGCCCGACCCGCGGGTGGGACTGCGCGCCGGGTGGATGGATGCCGAGGAGGCCGCCTGGAACCTGCAGCTGGTCTCGACCACGCCGCCCTCCCCGAACTTCATCAACCGCAGCACGCCGGGCGACTTCAATTACATCAACTCCGACCTGTCGTTCACCGGACCCTACGTCATTCAGGGGAACTTCGCCGGCGTCCAGGTCTGGGACATCAGCAACCCCAAGAGTCCCCGGCTGCACCGGGCCTTCGTCTGCCCCGGGTCGCAGAGCGACGTCTCGGTGTACCGCAAGCTGCTGTTCGTCTCCGGCGAGGCGCTGAACGGGCGCACTGACTGCGGCACGCAAGGCGTGCCCGACACGGTGAGCCACGATCGGTTGCGCGGCATCCGGATCTTCGACATCACGGATATCGCGAATCCCCGCCCCATCACCGAAGTGCAGACGTGCCGGGGCTCGCACACCCACACCGTAGTGACGTCGCCGAGCGACACGGCGAACGTGTACATCTACGTGTCCGGATCGGCGCCAGTACGCTCACCCCACGAGCTTGCGGGATGCTCCAGCGCCCCCCCCGACTCGAATCCGAATTCCGCGCTGTTCCGGATCGAGGTGATTCAGGTGCCGTTGGCGCATCCGGAGCAAGCGCGCATCGTCAGCTCGCCGCGCATTTTCCAGGACCTGGTCGCGCCGCCCCAACACGGGGAAGCGCCGGAAGACATTGCTGCCGCGGCGAAAGCAGCGGCGGAGGCGCGCGCCAAGGGTGGGTTCACGGCGAAGCTCAACGGTGTCGAAATCATCTTCGGGCCGATATTCGTCCGTACGCAGCTCGACAGCATCGTCAAGGCGCGCGGCGGGACCGGCGCGCCGACCGCGGCGGACAGCGCCACGTTGCGCTCTTCCACGCAAGTCATCGTCGACCGGATCGTCAACCCGCCCACGCGGGGGGGTGGTCCACCACCGGGGCCGACCCAGTGCCACGACATCACGGTGTATCCGGCGATCGGCCTCGCGGGCGGCGCGTGCGGCGGCTACGGTCTGTTGCTCGATATCCGGGACGTGGCCAACCCGAAGCGGATCGCGGCGGTGGCCGACTCGAACTTCTCCTATTGGCACTCGGCCACGTTCAACAACGACGGAACCAAAATCCTGTTCACCGACGAATGGGGCGGCGGCCTGCAGCCGCGTTGCCGCGTGACCGACAAGCCGGAGTGGGGAGCCAACGCGATCTTCACGCGGTCGGGCAGCACCATGGCGTTCCGGAGCTACTACAAGCTGCCTGCGCCGCAGACGGCGAACGAGAACTGCGTCGCCCATAACGGCACACTCATCCCGATCCCCGGCCGCGACGTCATGGTCCAGGCGTGGTATCAGGGCGGCATCTCGATGTTCGACTGGACCGATCCGGCCCACCCGCGGGAGATCGGCTATTTCGACCGCGGCCCGATGGACTCGACCAAACTGGTGGGCGCCGGGTCGTGGTCCGCGTACTGGTACAACGGCTACATCGTGAGCTCCGAGATTTCGCGCGGGCTCGACATCTTCGAGCTTCAGCCCAGCGCGTTCCTGTCTCAGAACGAGATCGACGCCGCGAAGCTGATCCACTTCGACTACCTGAACGCCCAGGATCAGCAACAGCTGGTGTGGCCCGCGACGTTCGTGGTGGCCCGGGCCTACGTCGATCAGCTGGCGCGCGACAACGGGCTGTCGCGCGAACGCTGCGGCGCGATCATGAGCATGCTCCGCCGGGCCGAGCAGCTGCAGGGGGACGCCCGGCGCGGCGTGCTGCAGCAGCTGACGACGGACCTCCAGGGCGACGCGCCCGGAGCCGCGGACCAGGCCAAGGTACGGATGCTGGCTGGAGTGGTGACCGATCTGACAGGCGCCGCGCGCTGAAGGCCCTCGCCCTTGTCACGGTCCTGTCGGCGTGCGGGCAGGGGCGCGCCTGGATGTTCGGTCCGTTTGAAAAGCCCAAGGACGTGAACCCGGTCATCACGCCCAGCCCCGCGTCCCGGTTCCGCTCTCCCATGGGTGACACCGCCGTGCAGTGGGAGGAGCACGCCACCTTCAATCCAGCGGCGATCGTGAAGGACGGGAGGGTGTTTGTGCTGTACCGGGCCGAAGACGCGAGTGGTGAGCGCATGATCGGCGGTCACACCTCCCGTCTCGGGTTGGCGGAGAGTCAGGACGGACTGCACTTCACCCGCCGCAGCGCGCCCGCGCTCTATCCCGATACCGACGCGCAGCGGCCGTACGAATGGCCCGGCGGTGTGGAAGACCCGCGCATCGTCGAAGCGGAGGACGGTTCCTATGTCCTCACGTACACGCAGTGGAATCGCCGCCTCCCTCACCTCGCCGTGGCGACCTCCCGGGACTTGGTCCATTGGACGAAGCACGGTCCGGCCTTCGCCAAGGCATACGGAGGGAAGTACCTGAACCGGGAATCGAAGTCGGGCGCGATCCTCGCTCGCATCGATGGGAACCGTGTCATCGCGACCAAGCTGGGCGGGACATACTGGATGTACTTCAACGTCCCCGATATTCTCATTGCGACATCGGACGACCTCGTCGACTGGATGCCGCTGGAGGATTCGGACGGCAGACCGATCAAGGTCCTCTCGCCCCGCCCCGGTTATTTCGACTCGTGGCTGGTCGAGGCAGGCCCGCCGGCGCTGATCACGGAGCACGGCATCCTGGTACTGTATAACGCGGGCAATTCCGGGCAGTACGGCGATCCCGGTCTGCCGCCCCGGGTCTACACGGGCGGGCAGGCGCTGTACGATCTCCGGAATCCGCTCAGGCTGGTGGCCCGATCGGACGGGCCGTTCATCAAGCCCACGGAAGACTACGAGCGGACCGGGCAGTACCCCGAGGGCACGACGTTCGTGGAGGGGCTGGTGCCTTTCAACGGACGCTGGTACTTGTATTACGGAACGGCCGACTCGCGCGTAGGCGTGGCGGTCTGGGATCCTCAGCGCACGACAGACGGAGGCAAGCCTCGATGACCCTGGTTCGCGTTCCCCCACCGCTCGAGCAGGAGGTCGACCTCTCCAAGACTTACGATGCGGTGGTCGTGGGCTCGGGTGCGGCCGGCGGCATGGCCGCGCACGTGCTCACGACCCACGGCATGCAGGTGCTCCTGCTCGAGGCCGGGAAGAAGCTTCCCATCGAACAGGAGCTGCGCTCGATGCAGTGGCCGTATGATCACCCGCGCCGGGGCGCGGAGCCGCCGGGATCCCACCACCTCTCGTTCAACGAGTACACGATCCGCAAGCCGCCGTATGCCAAGGGCGCCGCGTTCAAACACGTGTACTCGTACGTCGGGGGATGGGGGGGCTCTGACTACGTCAAGGACATCATCGTGGACGAGAAGGATCACCCCTACACGGGCACCAACTACGCGTGGGTGCGGGCCCGCTGCCTGGGAGGCAAGACGAACATCTGGGGTCGCCTGGCGCTGCGTCTGTCCGACTACGACTTCAAGGCCAAGTCCCACGACGGTTACGGCGACGACTGGCCCATCTCCTACGCGGACGTGGAGCCGTACTACGACAAGGTCGACCTCTACCTCGGCATCTCCGGCGTCAAGGAGAACCTGCCGCACCTGCCGGACAGCCGGTTCCAGCGCCCCTCCAAGCTCAACTTCGGCGAGGTGAAGCTGCGCGAGAGCCTCAAAAAGGCGGGACAGGTCCTGACCCCGTATCGCGCCGGCGTCACCACGGACGGGTTGAAGCACAACAAGTATCGCAGCAAGTGCTACGGCCGGGGCGCCTGCGATCGGCGGCCCGGCGGGTGCGATATCCACGCCGTGTTCGATTCACCGACCGGGCTCATTTATCCGGCGATGGACACGGGCCGCCTCACGGTGCGGCCCAACTCCACTGTGCATGAGGTCCTCGTCGACAAGAATACCGGGCGGGCGCGTGGGGTCGCCTTCCTCGACAGCACGACGCGCAAGAGCTACGAGGCCAAGGGGAAGGTCGTGATTCTGGCCGCGTCGACGCTCGAATCCGCCCGGCTGATGCTGCTGTCGCGCTCCCCGCAGCACCCCGACGGTATCGGCAACTCGAGCGGACACGTCGGTCACAACTTCTGCGAGCACGTGATGGGACCGGGGGTCACCGGACTGATCAAGGAGCTGGTGGGCAAGCCGCACACCCTCGATGACGGCCGGCCGGGCGGGTTCTATATCCCGCGCTTCCGGAACCTGAAAGACCGCCAGCCCGGGTTCATCCGCGGCTACGGGTTCGAGGGGGGAAGCGGCCATTCCATGTTCCCGGCCCACGTCATGGAGACGCCGGGATTCGGCGGCCAGTTCAAGCGGAGCGTGCGCGACCACGCCGGGGCGTTCATCAGCCTGGGCGCCTTCGGCGAAGTCCTGCCTCGCTATGAGAGCTACGTCGACCTGGATCCCGAGACCAAGGACGCCTGGGGGATTCCGGTGTTGCGGTTCCACTACCGGTTCTCGGACAACGAGCGCAAGATGGCCGAGGACATGGTCGCGACGGGGCGCGAGATGCTCGAGGCCGCGGGGATCGAAGTGGTGGGACAGGACAGCGAGGTTCTCACCGAGGGGTGGTCGATCCATGAGCTGGGCACCGCGCGCATGGGAACCGACCCCAAGACGTCGGTGCTGAATCAGTTTCAGCAGTCCCACGACGTCCCGAACTTGCTCGTGGTAGACGGCTCGAGCCACGTGAGTGCATCGTGTCAGAATCCCACGTGGACCATCATGGCGCTGGCGTGGCGCTCGTGCGACCATCTGGCGGACGAACTCAGGAAGGGGAATCTATGACGGACGCGCCCAACCACGGGGAGTCGCTCTCGCGCCGCGAGATGATCGCCGCCACCGCGGCCGCCCTGGTGACGCCGCTGCTACCGGGTGCGGCGGCCGTGAGCCCGCCCGGGGCTCAAACCCCGGGCAAGTTCCTGACGGCGGCGGAGTACGCGCTGCTGGATGAGCTCAGCGAGCTGATCATCCCCGCGGACGACCATTCGCCGGGGGCGCGCGCCGCCGGCGTCGCCGCCTATATCGACGCCCGGCTGGCGGAATCGCTCGAGCCCGACTGGCAGGCGCGGTGGCGGTCCGGGCTTCAGGCGGTGGAGGCACTGTCCCAAGAGCTCAACGGGAAGCCGTTCCTCGCGGCCACGCCGGAGCAGCGCGTCGCGGTGCTCACCCGCATGGCGGCTGCCGAGCAGGACCCCAAGACGCCCGCCGAGCGCTTCTTCGGAGAGCTCAAGGGGCGGAGCGCGTACGGCTACTACACCTCCAAGATCGGGATCCACCTCGACCAGGAATACAAGGGGAACGTGTATCAGCGTGGGGAATTCGCTGGATACGATGCGAAGTGAGGTTGCAGCGACTGGCTACTACGAAAGGGAAGGAGACCACGATGGGGATCCGCATTGGTGACGAGGCCCCTGATTTCACCGCCGAAACCACGGAAGGTACCATCCGTTTTCACGAGTGGATCGGCGATAAATGGGCGATCCTGTTCTCGCACCCGAAGGACTTCACTCCGGTCTGCACCACGGAGCTCGGCTACATGGCCGGTCTGAAGCCGGAGTTCGACAAACGCAACACCAAGGTCGTCGGCCTCAGCGCCGATCCCGTCAGCGACCACGCGCGCTGGGTGGGCGACATCAAGGAAACGCAGGGCCACGCGGTGAATTACCCGCTCATCGGCGATGCCGACCTGCACGTGGCCAAGCTCTATGACATGATCCACCCGAACGCGACCGGCGGGAAACGCACGGCCGTGGAGAACGCCACGGTGCGCTCGGTGTTCGTGATCGGTCCGGACAAGAAGGTCAAGGCGATGATCGTCTATCCCATGAGCACCGGCCGCAACTTCGATGAGGTCCTCCGGTTGCTCGACTCGGTGCAGCTCACCGCGAAGCACACGGTGGCGACGCCGGTCAACTGGAAGCCGGGTCAGGACGTGATCATTCCAACCTCGGTCTCGGACGACGACGCGCGTAAGAAGTATCCTCAGGGTTTCAAGACGCACAAGCCCTACTTGCGCACGGTGCAGCAGCCGAAGTAGTCCTCACCCAGGAGGATTGCGATGCGTACACGTTTGCTCGCGCTCGGACTGACGCTGCTCGGCGCGCAGGTACTCGCAGCCCAGACCAAGCTGTCCGGTGCCGGGACTTGCGCCAAGCCCGACGTCACGCACACGATCGCGATCGGCGATCGCCCCAATCATGCGTTCACGATCAGCCAAACCACGTGCCGCTGGACCAAGCCCTTCACCATCGCGGGGCTCCGGTCCAAGGGGGGACAGGGCGTGCAGTCCGATGAGCTGAGCGACTCCACGTCGCAGTTCCACGGGTACTACCTGGACACGCTGTCCGAGGGCGACCGGGCGTACTATCGCTACGTGGGGACGGCGACGGTGAAGGATGGGGCGCCCCAGAGCGCCATGTGGAACTGGCTGTTCGTAGGCGGGACGGGGAGGCTGCGGGGTCTCAGGGGAAGCGGCTCGTGCCGGGCGAAGGCGATTGCCGGCGGCGTCAGTGCATGGGAGTGCACCGGCGCGTATCAGCTTCCGAAGTAAGCGCCAGCGGCGGCGGCGCCCTAGAACTCCAGAGTCTTGAGATACGCGCAGTTCTGCCGCGCGCTGTCGAGGGGATGCTCGACGCCTTCCTGCTCGACGTACGCGGGCTTGCGATCGATATCCGGGATGCTCGCCAGCAGCCGCCGGACATCGAGCGTGCCGGTGCCGAGCTCGGTGTCGCGCGAGCGATCCTTCACGACGTCCTTGAGATGGAAGCTCCAATAGCGGTCGCGGTACCGCTCGAGATAGGCGAACGGATCGCCGCCTCCCATGATCATGTTCCCGACGTCGAGCTGATGGCGGACGACGGTCGGGTCGGTGCGCTCGACGAATACGTCGTATGGCACCGTGCCGTCGATCGGCTTCATGTGGTCGGGCTCGTTGTGGAAGGCGAGCCAGATGCCGGCCTTGCGCGCCGCCGCGCCGGCCGTGTTGAAGCGGTCGGCCCACTCCCGCCAATCGTCCAGCGAGCGCGCCGTATCCGGCGTGAAGCTCGGCACGATCAGGTATTCATGGCCCAGCCGGTGGGCAATGTCGAGGCTGCGCTCCCATCCCACCAGCACGACGGTGGGTGACACGTGCGCCGAGGGGGCGCGCAGTCCCTCACGGTCGAGGGCCGCCCGGACCTGCTCGGTGGTGCGGCCGAAGTTCCCGAAGGACCAGAGCAGCTCGACGTCGCTGTAGCCCATGGTGCGCACGGCGGCGAGGGTGCGCTCGGGGTCGCGGCCCATCGCATCCCGCACCGAGTAGAGCTCGAGCCCGATCCGGTTGAGGCGGCGAGGGGAGGGGGGGGCGATGAGCGACGCCAGCGGTCCGGTCGTGACCGCGGCGCCGAGGGCATGGACGAACGTTCGCCGGTGCATGCCTGAAAGTGAGATGCGCTCGGCGGCTTGGCAAGGCGCCGTCATGGCCGGCCGAGTGCAAAGGCCACGTAGCGCGCAGGCGCCTGGGTGCTCGACTTGCCGCTGCTCGTCGCAATCACGACGAATTGGCGCCCGTCAACCTCGTAGGTCGCGGGCGTTGCGTTCCCGGCCGCCGGGAGCGTCGTTTCCCACAGCAGCGCCCCTGTCGCCTTGTCGAAGGCCCGGAACTTCGCGTCGTAGTTCGTGGCCCCGATGAATACCAAGCCACCCGCCGTGACCACGGGGCCGCCGTAGTTCTCGCAGCCCGTGGCGGGGATTCCGCTCGCCGCGAGTTGGCGATATTCGCCCAGCGGGACCTTCCAGACGTACCGACCGGTGTTCAGGTCGATGGCGTTGAGGGTGCCCCATGGCGGTTTGATCGCCGGGTACCCATCCGGGTCCAGGAATCGCCCGTACTGGACGCGGTATTTCTGCTCGGTCCTCACCCCGTGGCCCGCTCTCGCTTCGGACCTCACCCCCTGACCCCCTCTCCCTTCGGGAGAGGGGGGACCCGGAGGTGAGGAGAGGATGTAGTTCTGGATCGCCGACAACGCATCGGGGCCGAGCTGCGCGAAGCCCGGCATCCTCCCGCTCCCGTCCGACATCACGGCCCGGATCTCCGGCATCGTCAGGCGATCGCTCAGCTCGACGAGCGACGGGACCGTGGGAGGCGATCCCTGGCGGTCGGCGCCGTGACAGCCGCCGCACTGGCTCGCGTACAGTTCCGCGCCGCCGGTCGCTGCCGCAGCGGGTGCGCGCTCGACCAGGGCCAGCGTCCACGGCATCTCGTTCGCGTTCACGTAGAGGATGGACGTTTCGGGATCGACGGCCGCGCCGCCCCACTCGGCCCCGCCGTCGAGGCCGGGGAACACGATCGTGCCCTGGAGGCTGGCGGGGACGAACTGGCCGCCGCTGCGCAGCGCCCGGAAACGCTCCAGCGCCGCACGGTGGGCTTGCGGCGTCCGATCGGTGAGCATCTGCTCGGTGACTTCCTGGCGCGTGAACGGCTCGGGCACGAGGGGGAGCGGCTGCGAGTCCGCCGTAAGTTCGCCCTCGATGTCCGATCGCGGGTACTTGCGGTATTCGATCGGGAAAAGCGAGGCACCCGTTGTGCGATCGAACAAGAACACGTGCCCCGACTTGGTGACCTGCGCGACCGCGTCGACCCGCCGGCCGTCGCGGCGCACCGTAACCAGGTTCGGCGGTGCGGGCAGGTCTCGATCCCAGATGTCGTGGCGGACGAACTGGAAATGCCAGACGCGCGCGCCGGTCTCCGCCGTGAGCGCGATGAGCGAGTTGGCGAACAGGTTGTCCCCGCCGCGGTTGGCTCCATAGAAATCGTCGGCGGCCGAGCCCGTGGGCACGAACACCAGGCCCCGCGCCACGTCGAGCGACATCCCGGTCCAGTTGTTAGCGGCGCCGGAATACGTCCACGCGTCGTTCGGCCAGGTCTCGTACCCGAACTCTCCGGGGCGGGGAATCGTGTGGAACGTCCAGCGCAACGCCCCGGTTCTCACGTCGTACGCCCGTACATCGCCCGGCGGCGTCGGTAGGCTCTCCGCCGTCCGGCTGCCGATGATGAGCAGGTCCTTGTAAACGATCCCGGGCGTCCCGAGCGACACCATGAGCTTCTCGCCGGACCGGAGGCCGTCTCGCAGATCGATCCGCCCGCTGTCGCCGAACGTCTTGATGGGGCGCCCGGTCGTCGCGTCCAGGGCATAGAGGAACTGCTGCACTGCGACGAAGATCCGTTGGTCCCGACCCTCGTGCCAATACACCACACCGCGGGTACGGCCGCCCCCGCCGCGCACTTTTCTCCCGTTGTAAGGATCGAAGCGCCACAACAGCTCACCGGTGGCGGCGTTGAGGGCGACGGTGTGGAGGCTCACCGTCGTGGCGTAGAGGACCCCGTTGACCACGATGGGATTGACCTCTAGCTCGGAATTCGGGATCCCGTCGCTGGCGTCGAACGTCCACGCCACCTGGAGGTGACTGACGTTCTGGCGGTTGATCTGTTGTAGGGACGAGTACCGCATGCTCTCGGGTCCCCCACCGTACACCGGCCAGTCCCTGGGCGCCGGGGATTGTGCCGACAGCGTCGTCGTGGCGAGGAGCAGTAGGCAGTAGTGGTCTCGCATCGTGTTCTAGCCCGTGTTACGCAGTCCCTGGGCGATTCCGTTGATGGTGGACGCGAGACCGGCGCTGACCGGCTCCGTCGCGTCGTTGGTCGCGTCACGTTTGCGTTGCAGTAAGGTCACCTGCAGCAGTGACAGCGGATCCACGTACGGGTTCCTGAGCCCGATGGCGGTCTGCAGCATGGGATTGTCGCGCATCAGGTAATCACTTTCCCGAATGCGCAGCAGCGCGGCGATGGTGCGGCGGAACTCGTCCTCCAGGTGATCGAACAGCGCGAGATCGCCGCCGCCCCCCAGCTCGCGCACGTACATCCGGGCGATGGCGAGGTCGGCTTTAGCACAGACCATCTCCACCTTGGACAGGAGGTCGTCGAAGAACGGCCATGCGTGGGCCATGCGGCGCAACACCGCGAGGCCGCCGGGCTCGTTGCCGACGGCCTCCAGGGCCGTACCCACGCCCAACCACCCCGGAAGCATGAGTCGCGTCTGCGTCCACCCGAACACCCAGGGGATCGCCCGGATCCCCTCCATCGTTTCTTCGCCCAGCGCGCGGTAGGCCGGTCGCGACCCGAAGCGCACGTCCGCGAGCTCCCGCACGGGAGTCGTCTCGAGGAAGAGCTTGAACAGGTCCGCGCTGCCGTAGACCAGCGTGCGGTAGCGGGGCAGGGCCTCCGCCGCCAGGCGATCCATGACTTCCCGGAACCGCGCCTCCTCGCCGGGCGCGAGGCCGTTGCGCCAGTCTTCGAACCGATGCAGCAGGACGCCGCTGAGCATCAGCTCGAGACTGCGCTCGGCCACCGACAGGAGCCCAAAGTTCTGGGATACGATCTCACCCTGCTCGGTGATCTTGATGCCCCCGTGCACCGTGCCCGGGGGAAGCGCCGTGAGGGCCCGCGCCACCGGCGAGCCTCCCCCGCGTCCCACGGTGCCGCCGCGGCCATGGAACAGCGTCGAGGACACGCCGGCATCGGCACAGGCCCACGCCACTGCTTCCTGCACACGGTAGAGAGCCCACGCCGAAGGCAGCAGCCCGGCGTCCTTGGCGGAGTCCGAATAGCCGAGCATGACCTCCTGGTGCCGCCCGCGGGCGGCGAGGTGTCGCTGCCAGATCGGGTCTTTCAGCAGCGAACGCACGACGAGCGGCGCCTGCTCGAGATCCTCCAGCGTCTCGAACAGCGGCACGATGTCGAGGCGGGAGAGCGCGGGCTCGCGCGACAGGTCCACGAGGCCGCCTTCACGCGCCAGCAGCAGCACGCGCAGCAGGTCGTCGGCGGAACGCGTGCGCGAGACGATGTAGGTCGAAGCGGCCGCCACCCCGATCTCCTCCTGGATCGCCCGCATGACTCGAAACACTTGCAGGGTGCTCTCCGTGGGCCCCGCGAGCGAGACGTGGGGGGTATGGAGCGGGCGGCGGCCGGCCAGCTCCCGGCGGATGGCCTCGCCGTCCAGCTCCCCGAGTCCGACCGTCGCCGCGAGGTCGTTCAGCGCGCGGGTGTGGACGGCGGCGTCCTCCCGCACGTCCAGGCGGTATCCATGGAAGCCGTGGGCGCGCACCTGGGCCACGAGTGGCTCCACCAGCGCACGCCTCGCGTGCGCCGCACCGACGGCATCCAGGCTATCCGCCACCAGCTTGAGATCACGTTCCAGCTCCGCGGGTGAGGCATAGCCCGGGGGATCGGCCTCCACCCGGGCCCGCATGAAGCTGACTTTCAGCCGGAGGGGCTCGTCGGCGTTGCGGCGCCGATTCTGCTCCCACACGGCCGGCAACTCCTGGCGATCGCGCTCGAGCGAAGCCCGCAGCTCGGGCGAGACCGCCGCGAGTCGCTCGGAGACGGAGAGCCGGGCCGTGAGGTCAGCCAGCGCCAGCGCGTAATGGCCGAGCACCGCGCGACGCGCGCTGCGCGCGGCGGCGAGTGTGATCTCCGCAGTGACGAACGGGTTGCCGTCCCGGTCGCCCCCGACCCAGCTGCCCATGGTCAGCGGGGTCACCGCGGGGAGGCCGCGGCCGAACTCGTCCTCGAACGCCTGGGCCAGCCGCTCGTTCACGCGCGACGCGGCATCGAGCAGGCGGTCCTCGAGATACCACAGGGCGTTCGACACCTCATCCATGACGGAGGGCCGGTCGCGCCGCACCTCCTCGGTGAGCCAGAGCAGCTCCACCTCGCCTTCGAGACGTCCCTCGATGGCGCGACGCTGTGGCTCCGGCGCGCCGTCCCGCGTCAGGAGACCCTCCGCCAGGCGTGCCTGGAGATCGAGGATCGTGCGTCGCGCGGACTCAGTGGGATGCGCAGTCAGGACCGGTCGGACGTCGAGTGTGAGCAGGGCGCGGGTGACCTCGTCGGCGCCCTGGCCGGCCTCGTGCAGGCGGCGCAGCGACCAGCGCACCGAGCCGCGTTGCGCCGCAGCCAGGTCGTCCTGGCGCGACCGGCGGACCCGATGAGCCTGTTCCGCGGCATTGATCAGGATGAAGAACACGGTGAAGGCGCGGGCCGTGAGCCGCGCCGTCTCCGGCGGCAGCGAGCGCGTCCGCGCGAGCAGCGTGTCCAGATCCGGCGCCCCCGGGACGCCGAGCCGTCGGGCGCGGCAGGCCCGGCGCAGCTCCTCGACGGCGTGGAAGGTGTCCTCACCCGCCAGCCGGCCGACCACCCGGCCCAGCGTGGCCGCGAGCCAACGGACGTCCTGGCGGAGCTGCGCGTCCTGAGGCCGGGCTACCGGCGGCGGAAGCGGAACGGTCGCGGCGACGTGGGAGGTTGTCATGGTGTGATCGTCGCATGATCGCGGGGTCTCGGGAACGGCGCAAGGCGCCGCGAGCCTTGCACCGCTGCGCGCGCTAGATTTGCGGCTAGTTGGCCGACATTCTCCCGGAAAGCCGATGCACGCGACCGCCGCGCTGAGCGCAGTAACGAGCGTCCTGCTACTGGTACACGCCTGCGGCGAGCCCACCGTGCCCCGCGTCGAGGCACCGCCGCCGGCGCTGGCCGGCCAGTGGTCGTCCGTGCGCCCGGCGCCGCTCGTTCAGATACACCTCCACTTGCTGCCCAACGGCACAGTCTTGAGCTGGGGTCGCGTCGGTGATCCTCAAGTGTGGGACCCCGCCACGGGTGCCTTCACGCTGGCGCCGGCGCCTTCCAACCTGTTCTGCGCCGGTCACGACTTTCTCCCCGACGGCCGGCTGCTCGTGGCCGGCGGCCACATCAGCGACTTGCACGGCCTCGCCAACACCAACGTGTTCGATCCGGTGAGCGGCGCGTGGCAGGCGGAGCCGGCCATGGCCGCGGGGCGCTGGTACCCGACCAGTACCACGCTGCCGAACGGGGAGGTCCTGACGCTCGCCGGCACCGATTCCAGCGGTGCCCAGGTGACGATCCCGGAGGTGTGGGATGGCACGGGGTGGCGCCAATTGACGGGGGCGTCCCTCGCACTCTCGTACTATCCCCGGACGTTCGTGGCACCCGACGGGCGGGTCTTCTACGCCGGCGAGGAGCAGCGGTCGCGGTATCTCGATGTCACGGGGACGGGGAGTTGGACCGACGGCCCCCTGCGCCGGTTCGGTGGGCGCAATTACGGATCTGCGGTGATGTACGAGCCGGGGAAGATCCTCTACGCGGGCGGCGGGGATCCGCCGACCAATACGGCCGAGGTCATCGACTTGAACAACGCCATTCCCACGTGGGTGTACACCGGGTCGATGGCGCACGCCCGCCGACAGATGAACGCGACGCTGCTGCCCACCGGGGACGTACTGGTCACGGGCGGCACGGCAGACACCGGCTTCTCGAACCCGGCGGGTGCGGTGTTCGACGCCGAGCTGTGGAGCCCGGCGACAGGCCGCTGGAGCACGCTCGCGCGGAACGCGGTGATTCGCCTCTACCACCAAACTTCGCTGCTCCTGCCGGATGGACGCGTACTGAATAGCGGCAGCGGCGGCGCACCCAGCATCGGCGCCGTGGACGAGCTGAACTACGAGCTGTATTCCCCACCGTACCTGTTCAATGGTCCGCGCCCTACGATCACCGGCGCAACCCCCGCCGCGGTGGCATACGGCCAAACGCTGGCCGTCGAGACCCCGGACGGAGCCGCCATCATGAAGGTGACGTTGATCCGGCTCGGGTCGGTCACGCACGCCATCGACATGGGCCAGCGGCTCGTTCCCCTCGGCTTTTCAGCGGTGACCGGGGGGCTCTCGATCACTCTCCCCACCAGCCGGGCGATGGCCCCACCCGGTCCCTACATGCTCTTCCTGGTGAACGGCAACGGGGTGCCCTCCGTGGGGCGGATCATGCTGCTCCACTGAACAAGCGGACGGGATGCGTCACGGTGTCGATTCCCGACTTCACCGAACGACTATCTGGTGTCCACAACCGTTCCACCAATTCGGGAGGACCCTATGAAGTACCTCTGCCTGATCTACGATGACGAGAAAAAGCTCGGCGCCATGTCCAAGAGCGAGTCGGACGGGTTCATGGGCGAGTACTACGCCTTCACCGACGGAATTCGCAAGAGCGGCCATTACGTGGCCGGGGAGGCGCTGCAGCCGATTGACACGGCCACGACCGTGCGGATCCGGAACGGCAAGCTCTCCACCACCGACGGTCCCTTCGCCGAGACCAAGGAGCAGTTGGGCGGGTTCTACCTCATCGATGCCCGGGATCTGAACGACGCCATCCAGGTGGCCGCGAAGATCCCGTCGGCGCGCCTGGGGAGTGTCGAGGTGCGGCCGATCATGGTGTTCGACCAGCAGTAGCCCGTGAGCGGGGACGCGGCTAACGAAGCGGTGGTTCGCGATATGGTGGACGCCGTCTATCGCTCCGATTCACGCCGCGTCCTCGCCACCCTCATCCGCCTGCTCGGCGACTTCGACCTCGCCGAGGAAGCGCTGCACGATGCCTTCACGGCAGCGGTAGAACGGTGGCCGCGGGATGGCATACCCGCCAACCCCAGGGCCTGGCTCGTGTCGACCGGCCGTTTCAAGGCGATTGATGCCATGCGCCGACGCGTCCGGTTCGACGCGTCGCTGCAGGAGATCGCCCGCCGCTGGGACGCCGATGCAAGCGATCCCGCCGCTTGGGATGAGGAGAGTGTCGAGGACGATCGGCTGCGGTTGATCTTCACCTGCTGCCATCCGGCGCTGCCGCCGGACGCGCAGGTCGCGCTGACCTTACGGGAGGTCTGCGGCCTCACGACCGAGGAGATCGCCCGCGCCTTTCTCACCGGTCCTCCCACGGTGGCCCAGCGCATCGTGCGCGCCAAGGCGAAGATTCGCAACGCGGGCATTCCCTATGAGGTTCCGTCGCGTGCCGACCTGCCGAATCGGGTGGACACCGTGCTCCACGTGGTCTATCTGGTTTTCAACGAGGGATACTCCGCGTCATCGGGTGTGTCGGTGACGCGGCACGATCTGTCCGGCGAGGCGATCCGGCTGGGACGGCTGTTGGGCGAGCTGCTGCCCGAGCCCGAAGTGGCGGGCCTGTTGGCGCTGATGCTGCTGCAGGAGTCGCGGCGCGCCGCGCGCACATCGCCCGCGGGCGAGCTGGTGCTGTTGGGCGACCAGGACCGCTCGCTCTGGAACCGCGAGCTGATTG
>Ga0075423_10000723_pt1 | contig 27419 bp, 19 predicted proteins | sample SoiMethybrSBSTD2_FD_80114 | JGI IMG/M metagenome (GOLD analysis project Ga0075423, IMG submission 80114) | Bulk soil microbial communities from a Populus tree surrounding site in Tennessee, USA - Soil MetaG P. TD hybrid SBSTD2 | ecosystem: Environmental > Terrestrial > Soil > Tree plantation... | reverse complement strand
CCAGACGGAGCTTTTTATTATTGAACGGCGGATCGGCGACGTTGAACTCGAGGTTGCGGGCGCCGGCATTGTTCGCCTTGGCGTAGCCGATGCCCTTCAACTTTCCTTGCAGGATCTGCTGCACCCATTCATAGGGCGTGCGCTCGATAATGTCGACGTCGCCTGCCTGCAAAGCCGTGAAGCGCACGGTTGCGTCCGAGATCTCGCGCATGACGACCCGATCCACGAAGGCTTTTTCTCCCCAATAATCGGCGAAGCGCTCGAAGACGACGCGCTGTCCGGGTTTCCATTCGACGAACTTGAACGGGCCGGTTCCCGGAGGGAAGGTCGCGGGCTTTCGCATCCCTTCCGGCAAAGATTCCTTCGGCACCACCGAGAAGGCGCGAATGTCGGTCAGGGTTGTGAGGAAGAGCGGATTGATCTTCTTGAGCGAAATTTTAAGCGTGTATTTGTCCGGGGTCTCGACTTTTTCAACCGCTTCCAGATCCGCCAGGCCGTAGGCGCCGTTCTTGGGGCTCAACGTGTAGTCGATAGCGAACTTGACGTCGTCGGCGGTCATCTCCTTGCCGTCGTGAAACTTGACGCCTTTGCGCAGGCGAAAAGTATAGACCTTGCCGTCTTTGGAGATTTCCCAGGACTCCGCAAGGCGCGGCTGGATCGCTCCCTTGGCGTCCCTGCCGAGCAGCGGCTCGAACATCAGCTCGCGGATTCGCGATTCCGTCGAGCTCGTGTTGATCAAGGGATTCATCAGCGCGAGCTCTTTGCTGACCGCCAGCGTCAGCGTGCCGCCGCGCTTTGGCTGGCTCGAAGCGGAATGCAGCGGCGCGTGGATGAGGAGCGCGCCCAGGGCCAGTGCGAGGATCAAGAGACGCTTCATGCGGTCCCTCCGAGAGAAGATGGAGCTTTCAAGCTCGTCGTTCTACGCATACCCTCGTGTGAATTAAGCTCGCCCTTGGTTTTTATACAGCTTGTCGATGAATCCGGAATTGTCGAGCTCCCGCAGATAATGCAGGTCCCACAGCGCGAGCGGGCTCAGCTGCTTCACCTCGGGCGACTTGATGCAGCCGAGCTCGTAGGCGTTGATCACGCCCTGAGGGTCCGGATATGGCTTCTTCGGCACGCGGTCGAAAAATCTGTATTGATACGATTCGCCCTTCTTTTTGCTCAGGTTCTGGAGAATTTTTTCCGTCTTCTCCTTTTTCGTCTTGGCGAAGTGAATGCCCAGGACCAACGCCTTGACCAAACGCTCGCCGAGCTCTTTCTTCTTGTGCAAAACGGTATACGAGGTCGTGAGCGTCGGGCCGTTGATCATCGGCAGCGGCCCGAGCGGCAGCACGTGAAAACCGAGCCCCTTGTACCGCTCCGCGGCGTTGGCGGAGATGAAGCGGGCATTCGCTTTGCCCGACTTGAGCGCTCCCATCTGCGCGTCCGAGCTCTCGTCCTCGATCCAGTGGACTTGATCGATGCCGATGCCGGCCCGAATGAGATACATCATGTGGTTTCCGCGGCCATGATGAAAGCCGCCGTCCCTTCCTTCCATCGGCGTGTCGGCGATGCGCTTGCCGCGGAGATCCTGAATCGAACCCAGCGGCTCGCGCGAGGCGACGCTCGCATTCTGTCCGTTTACGGGGGATGCGATGCTGACAATCGGCTTTCCCTTGACGACGAGGCCGTAGGGTGTGAGATGGTCGCCGGAGATGAAATCGATGTCGCCTTTGAACAGCGCCGCTTCCGCGTCGGGGGGCATCGCGCAGTAATCGAAGCCGGCCAGGTCCAAGCCCGCCTTTTCCCAGATGTCCGCCTCCTGCAGCACCTCCCACATGGGCAGGTGGCTGCCCGACCGATAAACGCCGCGAATTTTTAATTTGCGCTGTGCCATCCGCTTGTTCTCCTTTCGATAGATGCGTTTATCTCAAGCCCATCATCGGGTCAACCGCGGGGAGACGGACGCGCTTCGTCCTTGGAAAAGCCCTTCGGGGATACTATATATTTCCACGCAGCCAAGCGGTTCCCGAAGGAGGCAAGCGTCATGTCGCAATGGCCGCAAATCCGTCCGCTCATCGATGAGATGGTCAATCGGCAGTTCGACACGGCGGAGTTCAAGAAGCTCTTCGCCGTGCCGCTCACTCCCGCACGCGTCCAGGTGCACCGCCACCACATGACCTATTACGCCGCCAATCGGCGCGACTGCTGGGCGTTCGTCGCGGGCAAGGCTCCGCTGGACGTCAAGCGCGCGATCTGGGAACACGAAAAGGACGAGCTGATTCACGACGCGCGCATGGGGCGCGCGCACGTGACCGAGGAAGATTTGCAGGAGCGGGACCAGTCGCTGCTCGCGCCCGGCGCCAGAGCGTCTTTTTACGCCTGGCTTTATTGCGCGCGCGAAAAGCCCTGGCTCGAAGGGCTCGTCTACTCCCATATTCTCGAGCGGCGCAACAACGGCGCCGTCGTCAAGGGCGGCGGACTGTCGGAGCGCTGGAAGCGGAAGCAGAACGTCGAGCTCGGGATCAAAGAAGCCGAGAAAGATTTTCAGACCACGGTCCACGCGGTGGCCGACGAAGAGCACTCGGATCTTTTCGAGCCCGTCTTCGCGCGCTATGTCCACAGCCCCGCCGCGGCCGAGGCGGTGCTCGCGGCGGCGCGCGATTGCCTGGTGATCGATCGCGCCTTCCGCGGCGCGCTGGCGGACGCGATCGCCGCCGAGGTCAGGTGAACGGCGGCAGCGGCGCTCGCGAGCGATGTCGTAAGGAAACGAACGGAGGGAAGTCATCATGGCTGAACCGGGAAAAACCGCCGAGGATGGAGTCAAAGAGCGCATCGCCTATAAATCGCCATACGAGCAATGGAAGGAATCCGAGGGGCTGCCGACGCTCCGCGGGCTCTTCGTCAAGAATCTTTATGACATCGAGCTTCACCCGTGGCGCTCGAGCGGCGAAGGGCTGGCTACCTTTATCAATCTCGAAGGAACGGGCGGCTTCAACGACGCCTATGTCGCGGAGATTCCGCGAGGGAAATCGCTCAAGCCGCATCGCCATTTGTTCGAAGAGACGATTTATATCCTAAAGGGTCAGGGTGCGACTTCGATATGGATCGATCCCGCGCGCAAGGAGACTTTCGAGTGGCAGGAGGGGAGCTACTTCTCGATACCGATGAACGCGTGGCACGAACACCACAACGTCTCGGGCCTCGACGCCGCGCGCTACATCGCGATGACGAGCGCGCCGCGGGTGATCGATACGTTCAACAATCACGAATTCGTCTTTGAAAATCCGTTCGTATTTCGCGACCGATACAACGCTGAGGAAGGCTACTTCAAAGAAAAGTCCGCGGCGCAGCAGTGGTCGACCAACTTCGTTGCCGACGTGCGGGTGTGCCAGACCTATTCCGGCGGCTTCGACCGCGGCGGGGGCGCCAGGAGCACGGTCTTTCGCATGGTCAACAACACGGTCAAGTCGCACGTCTCGCTCTGGGGCGTCGGCGCGTACAAGAAGGCGCATCGCCACGGGCCCGGCATCCACGTGCTGATCATCAGAGGGCACGGCTATTCGCTGATGTGGCAGGAAGGCAAAACCATGGAGCGCGTCGAATGGGGGCCGGGAAGCGTCTTTGTCCCGCCGGAGATGTGGTTCCATCAACATTTCAACGGCAGCGCCGAGCCGGTCTTCTTCCTCGCCATCGGCTGGGGCAGCGACAAGCCGAAGGCCGGCGGCAAGGCGTATATTTATAAAAGCGTCAAAGAGGGCGGCGATCAGATCGAGTACGAAGACGAGGACCCGAAGATCCATGCCGAATTCGAAGCGACGCTGAGAACGGCCGGCGCCCAGTGTCAAATGGCCTACCATCCATTTTGCACGAGCAGGTAGCCGGCTCTCGGTAAAAGGTTGCGATGCGCGCGCGTGCGACGAAAATCCTCATCGCGTCGATGATTATTTGCACTTGGACAGCGGTCGTCCACGGCGGCTCCGTCGAGGCGACGCTGGACGAGATCAACAAGCTGCCGCCGCCGGCGCGGCAGAAGCGCCTCGAAGAAGGGGCCCGGCGCGAGGGCGCGTTCGTACAGTATTCCGTCTCCAACGCCGAGCTCATCAACGCGCTCGTGAAGGGGTTCGTCGGTAAATACCCCTTCATCAAGGCGGACTACTGGCGCGGCAGCGGGAACCAGCTCGTCTTTCGCACTTTCATGGAGCATCGCGCGGGCAAGCTCGCTGCGGATGTGATCTCGGTCGGCACCGAAAACGTGATCGCGATGAAGGAAGCGGGCCTGTATGCGCGCTACCGCTCGCCGGAAAGCCAATTCTATCCTCCGGAGCAGTTCGACAAAGACGGCTATTTTCACTCCGACACCCTCGGGCTCTCGACCATCGCCTACAATAATCGATTAGTAAAAAAAGAGGACGCGCCCAAGGGATATGACGACTTGCTCGATCCCAAGTGGAAGGGGAGCCTCACGATCGATCTGGAGCCGGAGCGCGCACTGATGGCATGGCTGCTCGCCTGGGGGGAGCCGAAAACCCGGGAGTTCGTGCAGAAGCTGCTCGCGAACGGCACGACCGTGCGCCGCGGCCATACGCTGCAGGCGCAGCTGCTCTGCGCCGGCGAGTTTAAGATCGCCGTCGAGATTTATCCCGACGCGATCCTGAGAATGAAACAGAATGGCTGCCCCGCGACGGTGGTTTTCGGCAAGCCCACCGCGGGCGTCGTCGGCGGCAACTATGCGATCTATGCGCATACCGCGCATCCGCACGCCGCGGCGCTGTTCGTCGATTTCGCCCTTTCCGGCGAAGGGGCGAAGATTCTCGCCGCCAGCGGCCGGGTGCAGCGCCGTAAAGGCATGAAGGCGCTGTACGAAGAACTGTCCGATCTGGAGGAAAAAGGAATTCCACTCCTCGTCGTCACGCCGGAGCAGACGGCCGCGTTGACCAAGCCGATGGAAAAAATCATGAAGGAACTGCTGGTTAAATGACGCTTGGAAATCATAAGAAAGAAGGATTCAGCCGATGGCGGTGATCGATGCCGACGCGCATGTCGTAGAGTGGGAAAAAACGTGGGACTACATGGACGAAGCGGAGCGCGCGTACGCGCCCCACGTGATGGTATTCAAAGACGCGAAGCGCAGGCCGTCCGGCCGGGCGAACGAGTATTGGATGATCGGCGGGCGGGTGTTCGCGAAGGACGGCAATATCGGCCACGACATCGCTCGGGAAAGGCGCGAGGCGGAGGATATCGAGGCGCGCCTCGCGCACATGGACGAGCTCGGGGTCGATACGCAGGTGCTTTACCCGAGTCTGTTCTTGCGCATGCTGACGCCGCTGCCGGATGGCGATGCGGCGCTGTGCAGGAGCTATAACCGCTGGCTTGCGGATATCTGGAAAACCGGCAAGGGGCGGCTCCGCTGGGTGGTGATTCCGCCGCTCCACTACATCGACAAAGCGATCGCAGAGCTCGAATTCGGCAAACAAAACGGCGCCTGCGGTGTTTTCATCCGCGGCGTCGAAGGGGAGAAGCTGCCGACGGATCCGTACTTCTTTCCTATTTACGAAGAGGCGAGCCGATTGAACCTGCCGATCTGCGTGCACGCCTCGCAGGGAAACCTGGAGATGTTCGACATCTTCGGCCGCGGAGCGAGCCTCGCCCAATTCAAGTTCGGCCCGATCAATCTCTTCGCCACGCTTATCACCAGCCGGCTGCCGCAGCAGTTCCCGGAGTTGCGCTGGGCCTTCGTCGAGCTCAGCGCCGAGTGGCTGCCGTACGTGATGAACCATGTCGAGATCGGCCGGCGGCGGCAAGGCAAAAGCTGGGCGGGCAGGGGACTCCTCAAGGAAAATCGCATCTACGTCGCCTGCCAGACGAGCGACGATCTGCCTTATATTCTCGATCACGTCGGCGACGAGAATTTGATCATCGGGACCGACTACGGCCACAACGACACCGCCTCGGAGATAGGCGCGCTGAGGAAGCTCAAAGCGGACGGGAAGATTCCCGCCGCGGCGATCGATAAGATCCTCGGCGACAATGCCGAAACGCTTTACGGCTTATAAAGGAGATCTGCACCATGGAAAAGAAAGCGACGACGCGACTGCGCGAATTGCTGTATCGGCCCGAGCTGCTGGTGATGTCCGGCGGCTTCAGCCCGCTGCACGCGCGCATGTCGGAGATGCTCGGCTACGAGGCGTTTTTCATGTCCGGCTCGCAGGTGGCCGCGTTCGTCTACGGCTACCCCGACGTCGGGTTGATCGGCCTCCAGGAAATGGTCGAGAGCGTCCGGCGCATCACTAATGTGAGCGACATTCCCGTTTTCGCCGACGCCGATACCGGATACGGCAACGCGGTCAACGTCTATTATACCGTCCAGGCGTACATCCGCGCCGGGGCCGCGGGGCTCCATATCGAAGATCAGGAGGCGCCGAAAAAATCCGGCACGCTCGCGGGACGGCGGCTCATCTCCACCGAGGAAGCGATCGGCAAGTTCAAGGCGGCGGTCGCGGCGAAGAAAGAGCTCGACGCGGACTTCGTCGTCTGCGCGCGCTGCGACTCGATCGGCGCCGAGGGCGGCGGCTTCGAAGACGCTGTGAGGCGCGGGATCGCCTATGTGAAAGAAGCGGGGGTCGACGCGATATGGATGAATACGATGTCGAAGCGCGAGGAGATTGAAGAGGCCTGCCGGCGCATCCCCGCGCCCGTCATCGCACCATATTACGGCCCGCCGCCTTCGCCGACGTTCGAAGAATTCCAGAAGCTCGGGGCCGGCGCGGTGTTGTATCCGAGCCTCACCACGGCCAATGGCGTGCAGGCGACATGGGAGGTCCTGCACGAGTTCAAAGAGCGCGGCCCGGTCGTGCTCAAAGAATGGAACGATAAGGCGCAGGCGTCGAAATACGGCGCAGTGCCGCGCTTTAAAGATCCGATCCTGCCGATGAAGAAGATTCATGAATTGGAAGAAAAATTCATTCCCAAGGAATTGCAGCGCGATTATCAAAACACCTTCGGACACGAGCGGCACTGGCCGACGCAGAAGTGAGATCGCCGCGGTCGATTATTTAGGGAGAGAATGAAATGGACACTATCGATGCGGACGCGCACGTGATCGAGACCGAGCGCACCTGGGACTACATGGACGGGCCCGACGCCGAGTTCAGGCCCATGCTCGCGTCGCCGAGCGTCGACGGCAAGAAGGATTGGATGATCGACGGGAAGATATTCTCCCGCGGCGGCAACGTGAACCGGCAAATCCCGGAACAATCGCGCGAGATGAGCGACATCGAGCTGCGGCTCAAGCACATGGACGAGCTCGGCATCGACATTCAGGTGCTTTATCCGTCGCTCTTCCTGCGGCCGCTCACGGCGCGCCGCGAGGTCGAGCGGGCGATCTCTCAGAGTTATAACCGCTGGCTGGCGGACATCTGGAGAAAAGGGGAGAACCGCCTGCGCTGGGTGGCCGTGGCGCCGATGACGGATATGGACGCGGCGATCGCCGAGGCGCGGTTCGCGAAAGAAAACGGCGGCTGCGGCCTGTTCACGCGCGGTCTGGTCGAGAAGCGAAGACTCAGCGACCCGTATTTATTCCCGCTCTATGAAGAAGCCGAGCGACTCGGCCTGCCGATCTGCGTCCACGCCTCGACGGGAAACTTCGACTGGGTGGAGCTTTTCGGTGACGAAGGGGGCTTTTCCAAGTTCAAGCTCCCCGTCCTCTCCGCCTTCCACTCGCTCGTTTACGAGGGCGTGCCGGATAAATTCCCGCGGCTTAGATTCGCGTTCATCGAGATCCGCGCGCAGTGGATTCCATATCTCATGATCGATCTGCGCAAGCGGTTCCTCAAGCTCAACCGCCCGGTCGGGCCGGATCTGATGCGCGAAAACCGCCTTTACGCGACCTGCCAGACCGACGACGATCTGCCGTACATCCTCAAGTATTCGGGCGAAGACAATATCGTCATCGGCTCGGATTACGGTCACACCGATTCCGCGGCCGAAATCGACGCGCTGCGCAATTTGAAGTTCAAAGGCGAGGTCGAGCCCCACGTCATCGATAAGATTCTCTACGACAACGCCAAGGCGCTGTACGGGCTGTAGCCGCGGCCAGCTCGCCTCCGTCGCCGTTACTGCGCGACGAGCTCCACCCGCCGGTTCTTCGCGCGTCCTTCTTCTGCGGCGTTCGACGCCACCGGCGCCAGCGGCCCGACGCCGTTGGCGATCAAGCGCGACGCGACGATGCGGTGCTCGTTCACCAGCGCGCCCACGACCGCTTCGGCGCGCTGCTTCGATAGCGTCATGTTCGAAGGGAGCGTTCCGACATTATCGGTGTGGCCGACGACGTGGAGCCTCAGCGACGGCTGTGCGATGAGGAGCTTGGCGATTTCTTCGATGGCCTGCTTCGACTCCGGCTTGATGACCGATTTGTTGGTGTCGAAGTAGATGCCGTAGATCGACGCGTGGCCGCTCTTGCCGATGTCTTCCGCCATCTCTTTCGCGCCCACGGTCACCATCCCGCCTTGCATCGGCTTGACGTCAACGACGACAAGATAGGTCTGCTCGGACCGCACCTTCACCGCCGCGTACACGTCGCCGGCGGAGCGTGAGAGTTTGGCCGCGATGTATCTCATCGGCTCGGGGCACTGGATGGAGCTCGCTACACACCAATATCCAAAATCGGGAACCGATTCATTCAGCGGCCCCTTGCTTGCATCGCCGCATTCCGTGTCGCTGCATGTGAAGAGCGTCTGGAAGCCGCCCTTCGCGAGCGCCTGTTGGTAGTTGCGGAAGATCTCGAGCGTGGATCGGCCTTTTGGGTTATCGTAGATGAGCCGCGAGACTTTGCCTTCCAGGCGCTCGGTCTTCGCGATCTTCCCATTTTGGTATGGTGCAACCGGTAGGGCAATTTCGTCGAACTCCTTCACGCTCGACTTGGGAAGATAAGCGATCTGCGACCCGGGATAGCGCGATATCAGCGGGTGGTCCTTGATTTCTTGGCTTACGGCTGTCGCGGGGGCGACGAGAATCGCCGCGATGAATAAAATCAAACCGACATTAGAGACTCTCCGCATCGATACGTTCTCCTTTTTCACGCGCCTATTTTAAAATTGGAAGCTCGAATCGTCGCATCCGTTTCCTGCGGATAATCATGGCGGCTTCGGAATGAATAGCCCGGGCTGATGGCCGGCCGCCCAGTTGAAAAGATTGAACCCCGTATCGGTAATACCGAAGAATTCCGCCCAGCCGCCTTCTTTGCTGATGAGATGATGCTCCGCGGCTCCGGCGGGTATTTCCATCTCATGCTGCTTGTAACGCCAACCGGTTCTTACAACCTCGCGGAACAAATTGGCGTTTCGTGTTTCCGTGAAGACGCGATACAGATTGACCAGGCGCGAGTCGCTGCGGCCGAACCATTGCACGAGCTCGGCCTGTCCGAGATTGCGGCGGCGCGCGATGCTGCTCATATACATCGCCTCGGCGAGAAAAGCTTGAAATTCCGCCCCGCCGAGCGCATGCATCGACTCGTGCACAACGACGGAGGCGATTTTATAGCGGTTGAGCGAGATCACGCCGGAGCCGGGATCCCATCCGAGCGTATCGAGATTGATATAGACGGTGCGCGGATCTTTGACCGAGCTGTAGTATCCCTGGGCGTCGGCTTCTCTCGCGCTTGGATGATTGCGGTAGTAAGCGATGTTCGTCCATCGAGTGCGGATCATCCACCCGACGAAGCGTCCGATCCATCCGTCTTTCTGGAGCGCGCTCATTACGCCGGCGTCCAGCGCCTCCATGTCTTGTGTCTTGGCGGTCACTTCGGCGTCTTGATAATGTTCTTGCGCGACGAACTCGCGGCCGGCATTGACGTAAATCTCATGGGGAGAATTCTGCACCGAGCGCGCCGGACGTCCGCCGGCAGCCGGATTTTTTGCGTACATCGTAGTTATTTTCGATCCCGCTTGCGCTAACGCGGCGCGCGCGAAAGGGGCGATGATGCCGATTCCGACATCGGCCGCCGTGAACTTCGCCCGCGTCCTGGCGTCGGCGGCAAAAGCGTCCGACGGGTCCATGCCATGCATGATTCCCTGAACGGCTGGAAAGCCCAAATTGTTGATCGCCAGGTTGGCGAGGAACGTGCCCGCCTTGCCGAGTCCCAGCGACCCGACCCCGCTGCCGACCCCGGTCATCACCAGCGCTAAGCCCGCCGTCGAGGAGAAGTCCGCGACCGCTTCGTGAATGCTGTATGGCGTGTGGGTTGCGATCGCCGCGACTGTATTGTTTAAAACCGTGGACGTTCCGGCGACGACGGCGTTTTGCAGCGCGCCTGCTACGTAGCCGCTGTCGTAGAGACTCGTCAACAGAGAACCCGCGCCCTCTGCAAACGCGGGCGCGGCCATGATGGCGATATAAACCCCCACCTCCATTTGCAGCCGGTTTTGCAGCGCCAGGCGCTCTGCGCGCAGAGCGTCGTTACGCTGCAACGCCGCATAGCGCCAAGCGGAACGGTAGTCGACGGGCGCCGCCGCCGTGTCCTCGCGAAAATGCGTGCCGGCGAAACCGTCGACGCGGACGTGACCGTTGATATAGGGCACGCGCAGCTTCGTTCCTGCGGCGATGAGTTGGTCTTCCGGTGGTATTTCCGTGCCGGCAGCCGAGCCGGGCTGGGGCGCCGCGTTGTTGATGGCGATCGGGTACAGGTACCACGGACCGGAAACAAATCGAACGTTTCCTTCCATATCCTGATGGAGGTAAAGAGTCCCGAGATCGTCCGCGGGATCATTTTCCGCGCGGCGGTCCATGCGCAAAATTTCGCCTTCTCGAGCGCCGCGGAAATAGCGCGCAATCAGCCGCGGCTCCGACTTTGTCCGCGGCGAATCCCAGTCCGGCGGCTCCGCGCCCGGGCCGAGCCACACATCCGCTATGACGCTGGCGCCGTCATACAGGTAGCGCTGCTTGCTGCGATCGAAGCCCGATCCCCACGACGCCACCCCGCCGGGGACGCGATCGCGCAGGGGCATGGAGGCGATGCGGCGACCGAGCGGATCGTAGCGAAAGCGGATGGTTTCGCTGTAGCGGAACGGCGACCAGCGATCGACGACGCGGGTCAGGCGGCCTTGATAATCGTAGCTGTAAACAAATCTGCCGTCGGCGATCACGTTCCCTTGATTGTCGTACGTGAACTCCTGCGTATCCGAAATCGTGTCGGAGAGGTCTTTGACGAAAGCAGTGAAATCGCTCTCATTCAGAGTCGGGACGCTTTTGCCGACCATATCTTGCCGGCCTTTAGTCGCCACTTTCGTAATGCGCCCCTTGTCATAGGTATAAGTGTCGCTGCGCACGCCGGCGACGGATGTTTCGGCGCCACCGCCGATCCATTCTCCAACCCGTGCAAGATTACCGGAAGCATCGTAGCCCCAGAGCATTCCGGTCTCTCCGAAGGAGGTATCGTTCGATTCCGGCGGCCTCGAGTTATCGCTCGCGAGCAGCGCCTGTGTCGTTTGTGATCGGACCGAGCGGCCATGGTCGTCGTAGGCGAAAGCCGTCTTGACGGTGCGACCCGCCTGCTCACCGAACGGCAAATGGGTCTCGGTCGTATTCTGCATGCGGCCGACGTCGTCATAGTTCATGCCCTGCGACCAGAGCGTCGTGTAAGTATTCCCGGCGATATGGTGCCCCAGCGAGATGCCGACGGGACGCTCTTTTTTGTCGTATTCGAAGCGGGTGAGCCAGCCGTTCGCCGTCGCGCGAGTCTCCATCCGTTCGGGAGCGGTATACGCGTAACGCGCCATCGGCTTGCCGTCGAGCTGAATTTCGGTCGTGCGCCCGAGGAGATCGAACTGGCGCTTGACCACCACGCCTCCGGCGATGGCCGGATAGGTGATCTCGGACCATTTTAAATCGGGCGCGAATTTCCGCGTGATGGTTTCGCTTTTTCCTTCGAACATTTGCGTCTCAGAAACCACGTGGCCGAGCCCGTCGTAGGCCAGGGTGACCTTCACGTAATCGCTGCTGGCACTCACCAGCCGCCCGAGCGCATCGGTCTCGAAGATTTCGCTTTTCGGACCAAAGACCGCCGGCACTTCTCTTGTCTGCCCGTCCTCTTTGTATTGGGTGACGATTCCTGACGGGGTCACGGTGGCGATTCGCCGCAGACCGTCTTTCTCGTAACGAAAGTCCACGATGGTACCGTTACGGTCGGTCGTCTTTAGAGCGCGCCCCTGATTGTCATATTCAAAGACGCTGGCGAGCGAAGTATTGAGATCGATCTCGCGCTTGCGGCGGCCAGAGGCGTCGTATTCATTTTTCACGTGGTGGGTGCCGGATTGATATTCCGCGATCAATCCTCCAGGAGTGTATTTGGTTGTGTCGGCGCCATCCGGATAGCGCACCTGCTCGCGACGCCCCAGGCCGTCGTAAATATATTCCGTCCGTCCCTTACCGGCGGACGACACGATACGCGCGTTGCCTTCGCTGTCATACAAGTAGCGCTCGCGAACCGCTCCGTCCGGACCGTAAGCGGCGGAGATGCGGCCGAGCCGATCGTAGTCGGCTTTAGTCTCGTAAGTGGCGGTCTTCGTCTCGTAGTTGTTCTTCGCCGGAATATAGTGTCGTTCTTTTACGCGGCGGATTTCTTTCGTCGCGCGGCCGGCCACATCGTAGACCGTCTCCGCCTCGTTACCGATCGCATCGGTGACGAAGCGCGCGCGGTCGCCGAGATCGTAACGGAACCGGGTGACGCCGCCGTTGGGCGCCTTGGTCGATTCGAGCCGCAGATGGCGGTCATAGTTCCACTCGGCAATCTGCGTTCCTCCGGCCAACGTATCGACCGCTTTGCGCGCTAGATTGCCGTACGCGTCGTATAGGAAATCGGCGGAATAAACGACGGCGGATTTTTCGTCGGGTCCTGTGAGTCCTTCGACTGTGACGTGAGTGGTGTGGCCGCGTTTGTTGTATTCAAAACGCTGTGTGCCGCCGTGGGTGCCGGTTTCAACGGTGAGCCGATCCAGACCGTCGTAGTCCATGTGCGTCGGCGGCGCACCCTCGGTTTCGATGACGTCGATCTGATTGCCGTTGGCATCGTAAGCGATCGTCTTGACGCTTTCCGTCGGGGTCCACGCGGCGGAGATAATTTTGCTCGGCAGGCCGCGCGGGTCGTATTCATACTCGACGATATACTCGTCGGTTCCATTGAGCGGTGAGCTACGAATGCGCCGGGCCGTGCCGTCGGGCGAATATTCCGTTTTGCGATACGTCTTCTCGTTTCCCGCTGTCACCGTCACGGAAACGGGCCGGTTCAAAATATCGTATTCGGTCTCGACGACCCGCTGGTAGCTCGAACGCGCAGTCGGAGGCGGATTCCATGGTGAGCTCTTGGCATCTTCATCGAGGGCGAATAAATCGGAGACCGTTACCTCGGTGCGCACGGGGCGTCCGACCGGATTGTATTTGTAGCGCGCCGTGACGGCGGCCTTCTCGGGATCGACCGTCCGCTCGGTCATCAAGCCGCGCCCGTCATAGGCCATATGAATGTGGCCGCGCGTGCCGAACTCATCGGTGGTGTTGCCGCGATCGTCGTACACAAACGTCGAGTAGCTTCGGTCGGGACGGTCGACGCGATCGAGAAACGCCGTTCCGGGATTATAGGTATATTTCGTCACTCGCTCGTCACCCAGGTCGACGTTGATTGCCTGACCGCGGAAATTGTACGTGTACGTTGCGGGCATTCGAGCCAGCTCAGTCTTATTCGGACGGGTGATGCTGGGCTGCGTGGTTGTGATCGGTTCGCCGCGCTCGCCGTGGACTTCGTAACGGTACGTGGCGCTCGACTTCAGGCCGCCGGGCTCCGTCGTTCCCTCCGGCTGATTGTAAAGCAGATCGTAAGTCTGCTCGGAGACCAGGCTCTCGCCGTCCTTCAAGCCGAATCGCGTAACGCGGATCAAATTACCGCGCGCCAGATTGTTCTCATACGTTAAATCACGATCCACCCAGTCCCGGATCGGCCCGATCTTCACCGAACGATTCGCAGGCTCGTAGTCGAAGAGTTGTCCGTTGCCGCGCGGATCGGTGATTTTTGCGATTTGGGAATCATCGTTGTGGACCAAAACCGTCGTCCATGACCGTCCGTCGACGGCTTTGATGGTCGACCGCTCGAGGACCGGATAGCCGCCGGCGCTGGTGAGCGCATAGCTCCGCTCGGTCCCGTTGGCGTCGGTGACGGTAACGCTTCCGCCGGCCTGGCCCTTCGGCGCCGAGGTCGTCATTGGAATAGTCGAGCCGCCGGTCGCGGCGGGAGCAGAGGAGCCACTGCCCGCGTACGCGATAGAGAAGGGAATGTCTCCAAGCTCTTGAGATTCGACTCGGCCGTCCCCATCGTAATGATTAGTGATGTAGGGTTTGCCGTCCTTGCCTTTCGCCGTCTCGTTCGCGTCTTTGATCGAGGTGATGCGGAATGCGCCGTCATAGCCGTACTCGGTGCGCTGCGTGAACCCGGGGCCCTCAACGGTCGCGGCTTCCAGGATGGGCTGACTGCCGCGATAGGAATATTCGACCGTGAGACCGCTGCCGGCGATACTCTTCACGTGCGGGATGGGCACCGTGGCCGCCACTAATCGACATTCGATGTTGGTGCGCACCGTCCCTACACCCATCGTCGTGGTCTCCACCTTGTAGGCGCGGCCGACGGGATCGATGATATCCGAAAGCATGCGATTGTATGTCAGTGGATTCAGTCTGCCGAAATAGCGCAGCTCGAGGCGCACGTGTTGCGCCGCGTTGGCATTATTATCGTGGCGCGAGAGGACGTAGATGAGCTGGCCGCGGCAATTGAAAACGTACCGGGTGCCGTTTTTTTCGCGCAGGACGTAAAAAATCCGCTCGGTCTTTTCGACGTTGGGGTGCTCGCGGAACGGATGGGTCTCGACGGGTCCGAGAACGATGTAGCGCTCGATTTCGTGAAAAAACCCCTCGGGGGCGCGATAGGTCGTGACATAGGCGGAAAAGGTCCGATCGAAATTCCGCACCTGGCGCTTCTCTGAATGACTGCCCAGGTGGGTCTCCGCGTGGCCGAGACCGTCATAAAAAACGAGCTGGGGCGTATCGACGCCCGCGGTCTCGACATAGAGTCTGGTCGGCAGTTGCCGCTTGGCAATAGGGACGATTCGCTTGTTAAAGGAAAAGTCCCAGCCGTGGCCCAGCAGCCCTCCTTCCTTGAACTCTACTTTTCCACGCCAGTGTCTGGCCCAAAGAATCGGTATTGCGGGCGCCGGCAGCGAAAGGTCGACTTCATTAGTGAAGAACGCGCCATTGTGCAGGAATACCTGGTACGCGCCGGTGGCGGGATCGTGCGGCGCCTCGGGCTGCTTCGGGATTTCCATCGGATCAATCGTGATCGGATACGTGATCAGATCATCCTTCATCCCGCAGCAGGGCGGCGGCTGTTTTTCCTTATCGTAGGTGTGCGGCGGATCTTCTGGAGGGCCGTATGGGGGAGGATTTTCCGGCGGACCATATGTCGGGGGATTCTCCGGCGGTGTGTAGGGCGGCGGCGGGGGCGTTACCGGAGGTTTCTCCTGAGTCTTCAGCTGCTCGCCGAGTCTCTTGATCAGCTCGTCGGCCTCGTTTGTCGTCGGCTGCTCGGGCGTGCCGGGAACGATGATATCGCGCTGCGGCGTGTCGTCTTCGAGCAGGCGCCGGGCTCGCTCCTGTTCGGCGCTGCCGCGCTCGCCGGGTGTGACTTGCCGGCGGTCTCTATCGTCTTGAGCGGATATGCCGGGGGCGGGCCCGCCGAGCAGGATCAGGAGCAATGCAGCGGCGCAGGATGTGAGGAACCGGGACGCTGGCTTCATGGCTCGCCTCCATTCTGATGCGACGTTTCCGAGCGGCGCTGTCTCACCCTGCGATTAATAATGAAGGTCTTTTGGAAGCGGCTGGGTCAGGCCGATCCAGCGGAATTTGAAGTCCATCGGCGGGAGCCTGAACGTGCAAGCCGTGGCGCATTTCTTGTATTCGCTCGTGCTCGTCGCCGCCGCTTTGGTGACGATGTCCTTGAGATCGGGGAAATTAGAAGGGCGGCTCGTGCCCTCGTCGCGGAGTTTTTTGACGTCTGCGGTGAGCATCGACGGTTCGAGATCTTTGTACGGGGCTTCGATCCTCGGCAGATCGTCGGCATACTTTTCGCCGACTTCAACCATCACGTCCTGCTCGGGCTTGTTGGGACTGTTCTTGTTCCTGATCGCGTGCGCGATCGATTGCTGCGTATTGATAGTCCAGAACCCGCTGCAGAGCTTTCGCGTCATTCCCCACATGACATAGTTGACCACCTGCATGTTATGGCAGACGCCGAAGAATTCGACGGTGGGGCCGCAGGGATAACTCGGTTTGCAGCATTCCCCGTTTGTCATCCGCTCCCAGGTGGAAGGGACGCCCTTTGGATTGCCGGGGGTCGGAAAAGCGCCCGAACCGTTGAACAACTCGATAATGTCCCACGCGATCGCACCCAGCGGGCCGCTCTCCAGAGCTCCCTGCCCGGTTTTCTTGACGGACACCAGGGCATCGCAGGCGTTCTCCTGCGTTTTCGCGTCGGCTTTCTGGAATTCGTCTCGGATGCGCTTGAGGACGGCCAAGACCGGGCGCGTGACGTCCGGGCCGCAGATGAACTCCGGCTGCCTCGCGATCGAGTCGCCGAGTCGTCGAATGGCGTCGTCGGTCTGCTTTTCTGTCGAGGTCTGCGGCGGCGACTGAAGCGGGACGACGGGATCGACCGGAACCGCTCGGTCGGTCCGGTCTTCGAGCAGGCCGCGTGCGCGCTCCTGCTCCAATCTGCCGCGCTCCGCGGGCACCAAGGCATCGGTCCCGCTGTCGCGGCCGGATTTTTTCTCGGGAGACTCGGCGGCTGAGGCTGTCGAGAACAGGACGGCCCAGACGGCCGCGAGCAGAGCCGCCTTTCCCAACCATCGCCGTCTCATTTCCATCCCCGCTACCTGGAATACTTGACGAGATCGCCGCGCTTGGTCTCGAACGGCACGCGCATTCTTGCGATGCTGAACTTCTCCTGCACGTCGATCAGTTCGATGTCGCCGCGTTTTTCTTCGATCGTCGTGAGCACTTCTCCGGACTCCGGATCGGTCAACTCCTTCACGACCGCGGTGACAACGAAGGCATCGCCGGGCTTGACGCCTGTGGCGCTGCCCGCGTTGATGTAAACCTGATCTCCCGTGACTTCCACGACGCGGCCGGTCCACGGCACCGAATCCATCGCCCGGATGATCATGACGACGGCCTTGTCGATCGCCTCACGCGTCGCTCGGCCAAGCACCGTTTTATTGAATTCATCGCCGCCGAAAGAGACCATCTGGACGTTGATGTCCGCCGAAACGCCTCGCTGATCGATATTCGATTCAGCCCGCTGGGATTGGAGCACCTTGCCGGTCGTCGTATCGATAAGGCGTATGTCCATAGCGACCACGCCGTGGACCGACTGAAGACCCACGGCGCCTCCTACGCTGCTGCCGCCTCCTCCTCCAAAAGGGCCGATGCCGAATCCTCCGCCCCCAAAGCCAAACCCGCCGCCGCTTCCGACCCCCGCTCTCAACCCGCTGCCGCTTTCACCCTGGCTGAACTCGGTGACCGAGCCGCGCACGAGAAGCTGAGTCCCGAGCAGACGGCCGACCTGCGCGGCCGTTTCTTTCGAAGTGATTTTCTGCATCGCCATCTCTTGTTCCCGCAGCACGCCGGCCAATTCATTTCGTTCGACAACGATGAAGCGGCCGGAGTTGAGCAGCGCGGTCGTCAGCTGAGCGGCCAACCCATCGCCGATGTTCCAGCCCGGGTACTGATTGGTAATGACTCCCGACGCGTCGAAGCGGGCGACGGCGATCCGTTTCTTCGGACCCGTCGCTGGGGGCAAGCTGCTCGCCGCCAGAGGCGCGTCGCTTGCTGCCGCCACGGCGGGCGCGTTTCCGGAGCAGCCCGCGAGTTCTGCAAGGGCAACGGAGAAAACCCCCAACACTGCCGCAAAGCGAAGTAATCGACGAAGCATAGGAGACGCCTCCTTTAATCATGCGTTTCGAAAGAAAACATCCGACCCGGCGGGTCGGGCCAGGAAGACAAGAGAATGGCTGCGGGGCTCTGACCAGCCGTGGAGATATAACAATGATGCCGCCTTATGGCATAGCTTTTTATTCGATGTCAACGAAAAATTGTGTTGTGAGCGTCTCGATGGACTCTCTCAGGCGTGTCTCTCCAGCCCGCTACAATTGCTCCTGGACGCCGAAGCGTTTTCCCACCGACTGTCCGATTAGGACGAGAATGATCAGCAGGGCGAAGATAATAACGCCGAAGGCGCTCAACTGCGGGAACGAGCCGTTGTCCCATAGATCGAAGATGACGACCGCGGCGGTGCGGTTCTGCGAGCGCGCGAGCATCAGCGCGATCGTCAGCTCCCGGTAGGCGTGCACCATCACCCAAAACCAGCCTGCCATCAGTCCCGGGCGGAGCAGCGGCAGATAGATGCGGCGGAAATTGGTCAGCCAGCGCCCGCCGGCGACGACCGCCGCCTCCTCGAGCTCGGAGTGAATCTGCTGCATGGAAGTCGACACGAAACGCAGCGCCACCGCCATGTAACGCGTGACATAGGCGAGGCCGATGATGATCAAGGTCCCGAGAATCGGCACCGGCACGAGCAGGTAAAACCACAAAAAAGCCGTCGCCAAAACCACGCTCGGCATCGCGATCGGCGCGAAGCCGAGGAAGTCGAGCAGCTTGCGCCCGGGAACGCGCGTCTTGTGCACGAAATAGCTCATCGCGGAGACCAACAGCATGACCGCGGTCGCCGTGCCGATGCCCACCAGCGTGCTGTTCCAGAGCGAATGCAGCGAATAGGAGGCGTCGTTCAGGATCTCGCGGTAGTTCTCGAGCGTCATGGTTTCCAAAACTTGCGCCGCCGGCGGTTGATAGCGGGCGAGAAACGACGCGTAGAGCACGACCAGAAACGGCAGGCCCGTAATAAGAAAGACGAGCAGCAGCGCGACGCCGCAGGTCAAATATCGCCACGGACCCAGATCGATGCGCCGCGGCCGGAAGTCTTTCCCGGTCACCGTTTGATACCGCTCGCCGTGGCGCACGAGACGAAAGTAGACGGCCAAGAGCAGCGTCGATAAAATCAGGATGGCGATCGAATAAGCTCCCGAAAGCCCCCAATCGGTCGGCGTGCGGGCGGTGTTATTGAAAATCTCGGTTGTGTAGAGCCGAACGCGCGCGCGTCCGGCGAGCAGGAGCGGCACTTCGAAGTTCTCGATCGCGTAAACCAAAAGCAACAGGACGGCCGCGCCGACTGCAGGCGAAACCATCGGCACGGAGATGCGAAAGAGGGTCGTCCAATGGCCGGCGCCGGCGACGGAGGACGCCTCTTCGAGACGCGGGTCCATCGACTGAAGCGCTGCGGCGAGCAGCAAGTACGCCAGCGGCGTCATTTCGAGAGCATGAATCCATATCATTCCCCAGAAGGAATAAACGTTGAAGAAGCCTCTCACCCCGACCATCGCATTGAGCATGCCGATGCTCGGGCTGGCGAGGAAAATCCAGGCCACCGTGATCAGGATGCCGGGGATGACGATGCGGCCGAGCGTGATGATATTGATCAGCCGCGCCAGCGGTGTGTTGGTGCGGTTGACCACCCACGCGAGAAACATACCGAGCGAGAAGGAAGCGAGGCTCGAAGCGACCGCGAAGTAAAGTGTATTCCAGCTAGCGCTCCAGAAATCACCGCTGCCGAAGGCGCGGGCATAATTCGCCAGCGAGAAGCTCAGGTCGGAAAAGCCGGGCTCGCCCGGCCGCACGATTTTCAGGCTCGTCCAGACGATCATCAAAAGCGGAACGACGACCTGATAGAGGAGGATTAAAACGATGAGCGCCAGAGCGAGGCCGCTGCCGTCAAGCGCAATTCGCCGTCTCATCTGTGACGCGCCGCCTGCGCCCCCGGCGGGGCGCTGCTACTTTTTCTTGCCGATGTATTGATTCCAGTAGCCGTGCAGGCGCTCGACGATCTCATCGCTGACATAGCCGAAGGGGGCGATCTTGGCGTCCTCCGGCAGGTAAGGATGCTTGCCGACCAACGGCCCGCGAAATTCGTCGGCGGTGTATTTCTGGCTTTCATCGGAGAGCGTCCAGTCGCTGAACAGCGCGGAGGCGTGCGGGTGCTGCGTGTTGCTGTTGATGACCATCGACCCGGCGTAGGCGAGAATCGGCGCGGAATAAACGATCGCGAAGGGCGTCTTGGGGTCTTTCTTCTTGGCGAGCGCGCCCTCGTAGAGAAAGTTATCGCCCTGGACGGCGTGGTCGCCGGCGAGCATGAGGTTCATGCGCTGCGTATGGCCGCGCTGAATGATCGGCTGGTTTTCGCCCATACATTTAAACCATTGCTTGAGCTTCTCTTCGCCCATCAACGTGTAGAGGCCGACCATGAAGCGCGTCTCCGGAGGATCGAAAGAGACTTGTCCCTTCAATGCGGGATTGCAGAGGTCCATCCAGTCCTTCGGCGCCTTGTCGGGCTGAACTAGGCTCGTGTTGTACGAGATGCCGTGCTCGCTCCAGTACCAGGGCAGCCAGCGGTTTTCCTTGTCGATGAAGCCTTGGAATTTTTTCGGGATCCTCGCGGTCGCGGGCGTCGGATAGTTGGCGATGAGGTCCTGCTTGAGAATGACGGGCAGGTCCGGCACGGCCAGGCTGATCGCGTCGGTCAGGTGGCGTTTCGCGGTTTCCTCGGCGATCAGCCGCTCCGCCGCGTCCTGGGATCCCATGTCGGTAAGCTCGACTTTCACGAACGGGTAGCGCTTCTCGAAGAGCCTCACCTGATCGCGCGCGAGCTTGCCCCTGAACGTATGGATGAAGCTCAGCTTGCCTTCCTTGCGCGCGCCTTCTTCCAGTCTCTTCGTCCGCTGCTCCGGCTTGAGCTTGGCGAGGTCGGCATAGAGCTGCTCGGCCGCAGAGGGGGCGGCGGCAGCGAGTAGCGACGCGGGAACATTGGCGACGATGAGTCCGATGAAACCGACCCACAGCAGACGCAGCAATATTTTCATCACTGGCTCCCTTACAATAATGCGAGACTATGAGCAACCGAATCTCCTGTCAACTCGGAGGTTGACGCGTCGGCGGATTTGGATGTAATCGATTTTTGAACCCAGGAAGCGGAGGCGACATGCGACGAACCATCACCTGGCCCGACGGCAAGCTCATCTGCGCCACTTTTACTGTCGCGTTCGAGGCGTTCACCAAAGGCGGCCACTTCAAGAAAAAATCCGATCTCGCGGTGAATCTCGCTTCGGTCTCGCACGCCAACTACGGCGGCAACGTCGGCATCTGGCGCATCATGGAGATCTGCGAGCGCGCGGGGGTGCGCGCGACGATCGACACCAACGGGCTCGCCGTCCAGCGCTGGCCCGACGCGGTCAAGGCGCTGCACGAGGGGGGGCATGAGATCGCCGGGCACGGCACCACGAACGACGTCGTCATGACCGACTTGAGCCCGGAGCAGCAGCGCGATGAAATTCGCGCGTGCAATCGCATCGTCAAAGAGGTCACCGGCGCGCAGCCGGTCGGCTGGGTCGGTCCCGGCGGCCATCACACCCCCGAGACGCTCGGCATCCTCGCCGAAGAGGGCTACACCTGGTGCGGTGATCAATGCGACGACGATCTTCCGTACGTTGTCAAAGTGAACGGCCGACCGATCACGATCATCCCGAAGCACTGGTACTTCAACGACTGGCGCGCGTGGGGCGGCGGCCAGTCGAACGGCGAGATCGCCTTCCAGGGCTTCAAGGCGGCGTTCGACTTCGTCCGCGAGGAGGCCCTGCGCGGCTGTCCCGGCAGGATCGACGCCCTGGTGCACGCCGAGCTCGGCGGACGCCCTTACATGGCTTTCGCCTTCGAAAAGATGATCCGTCACTTGAAAGAATTCGAGGAGATCGTCTGGTTCGCGCATCGGCGCGACATCGCAGCATACTGCATGGCGCAGACGAAAAGCCCGCCGGACTACCGGCCGCTGGGCGATTACTAATCGATGTCCATCGCTTTCATTACCGGCGGCGCCGGCGCGATCGGCCGCGCTTGTGCGCGCTCCCTGGTGAGCGACGGCTGGCGCGTCGCTCTCGCGGACATCGACGGAGACGAGTTGCAACGTGTGGCGGTCGATCTAGGCAAAGAAAATATCGCTGACATTTTTATTTTGGATGCGACCGACTTCGACGCCGTCCACGCTGCGGTTAAAAACACCGCCGAGACGAACGGGGGACTCAATGGACTCGTCACCGCGGCAGGCGGGTTGCGCTACATTCCCGGCGCGAAGGATGCTCCGTTTACCGAGACCGCGCCCGAGAGCTGGGACCGGCTGATCGAAGTCCATTTGAACGCTGTCTATTATGCGTGCCATGCGACGCTGCCGATTTTCTATGAGTGCGGCGGCGGCGCGATCGTCAACATCGCCTCGGCCGCCGGGCTCCGCGGCGGCCCGCCGCATCTCCGGCAGCAGAACGCTTCGGTTTATTCTGCGGCGAAAGCCGGTGTCATCGCGTTGACCCAGTCGATCGCGCAGGAAGCCGGATCGCGAGGCGTGCGCGCCAATTCGGTCGCGCCGGGGCGCGTCGAATCGCGCACCAAATCCTGGGACGAGATGCAGCGCATGCAAAAAGAAGAGGATGCGCGGCTTGCCGGCAGTGGCCGGCTGCCGCCGCTCGGCCGCTTCGGCCGCGCGGCGGACGTGGGCGAGGCGGTGACGTTCTTGATGTCCGAGCGCGCGGTCTTTATCACCGGCGCGTGTCTCGACGTGAGCGGCGGCATCCGCCTTCACTGAGGAAGCATGGCGCTCGCATTGATTACCGGCGCGGCGAGCCTCATGGGCGAAGGCATCGCGCTCGCCCTCGCCGCGCGCGGCTGGAACTTGATGCTGACCGACATCGACGAAGCCGGCGCGCGAAGCGTCGCGGCCGGACTGCCGAAAGTCGACCGCCTGGAGATCGCCCGCATGGACGTGACCGATCGCGCGCGCGTGCGCGCCGTCGTCGAGGAGACCGCGGCGCACTTCGGCGCGATCGACGCGCTGGTGAATTGCGCGGGCGGGCTCCGCGGCTTGGGCCTCAAGCCGAAGCCCCTGGCCGAGCTCCCGCCCGACGAATGGCGGCGGGTGATCGATGTGAATTTGAAAGGCGTGCTCAACGTCGTCCACGCCGTGCTGCCGGTCATGAAGGCGCAGCGGCGCGGCGCGATCGTCTCGATCGCGGCGAGCCGCGGGCTTCGCGGGGGCAGGAACGCGGCGCATTATTCGGCGGCCAAGGCCGGCATCATCGTCTTCACGCAGACGATGGTGCTCGAATGCGCGGAGTACGGCGTGCGCATCAACTCGATCGCGCCGGGCAACGCCGAGGCGCGCTGGAAAACTTCGGACGATGGCGCGACCGCCGCGCCGCTCGGCCGTCCTACTTCGGCCGAGGACATCGGCAAGGCGGTCGCCTGGCTCGTCTCGGACGACGCCGCGCATGTGACCGGCGCCTGCATCGACGTCTCCGGAGGGACGACGCTATATTGAGCTGTAACACGGTTGCGCTCATTCGCCCGGCAAAGTAATAAAGGCGAGAGAAGAAGGAGAACGACATGGCGACAAACGATGCGGTGAATCGTTACCTCGAAGGCGTCAAAGGCAAGAATTATCTGGTCGGCGTCGACTGGGAGCAGTGGCTCAAGATCGAGCCGCCATATCCGGAGGTCGGCTTCACGGTGAAAGAGGTGACCGCCCGATTTAACCGCAACGGCTACGACTGGGACATTCACGGCCGACTCTACACACCGGAGAAGGAAGTCGATCCCACGATCGCGATCACCGTCACGCACGGCGGCGCCGGCTCGGAGCGCATCATGGACGAGACGCCCGACGGGCGGCCCGGCGTCTCGCGCCGTCTGGCGGCACAGGGCTTCAAGGTCCTCGCGATGACCTACCCCGGCCACTATCCGCCCAGCGGGACGTGGACCGTCTCCGTCGAAGAGCGCATGCCGCACTATCTCCTCGACAAAGAGCTGCCTCTAAAAGAGATTCTCGACAGAAATCTAAAGTGTAACTTTAATGTCAATTGTCAGGGCTTCGCCGCGCTGATCGATCAGCATCTCGCGGGGCGGAAGATCCTCGGCTGGGGCCACTCGACGTCGGGACCGATGCAGGCGCACCTGCATCGCTTCGTAAAGAAAGCGGAATACGTCGGGCTCCTCGGTTTCGGCACCGGCGGCCCGGACGGCTGGCGCTATGAGTGGCGCGAGAAGACCGGCGCGGAGAAAACCAAGGTGTACGAGATCGACAAGATGGCGCGCCGCAATCCGAAATTCTTCAAGGCGGCCGGTTACGAGGACCCCGAGGATTTGTGTCCATGGGGCGGCGCGGAGGAATATCTCGCCTGGGCGGGCAAGATCCGCTCGCAGATGAAGACCTCGCTCTGCGACAACCAGCATCTCGTCAACAAAGAAATACTCGAAGAGTATCCCAAGCGCACGGGGCTCCCGCGCGACGAATATTTCGATCATCTCCAGGAGCCGCGCGCGGACTGGCTCAAGAAGATCAGCGTGCTCTTCGTCGTCGGGGAAAACGACAAGGGCCACTGGAAGGAAGGCAATCCGGTCGAGAACAAGCGCGAGCCCTACATGTGCAACAGGTACCGCGAGGCGGGCGTGAAGCGCTCGCACGTCGTGCTGCTGCCGCGCTACGGCCACGTCGGCTACGCGGAGCTCCACAACGAGAAGATCGCTTATCTCTGGCTGTGGGCCTTCAAGAACGGCTACTTCGCCTGACGCTCAGCTTCCGCCGTAATATTTTCTCGCCCATGCCGCGACGTCGCCCCGGCGCGCGAACCACACCTCGTTGTGGCTTTTCGCATACGCGATGATCCGCTCGAACGTGTCGATCATCGGGATGCGCGAGCTGATATACCCGTGCGTGATGACGTTCATCATCGTGGGGCTCTCGCGCCCGATCTTGTACCGGTAGTCGAACTCGTCTTTGAATTTTTCGAAAAATTCGTGCCGTGTCATTCCGTGGAGCGTGCGGTTGTCGTTGATCGTGTATTGGTGCGGGAACTCGATCAGCAGCTTCCCGTTGACTTCCAGCGGGTAGGGCATCTCCTCGTCGTGGTAGTCGCAGTGGTACTGCAGCCCCGCCTCGACGATGAGCTCCGGCGTGTTGTCGGTCGAGCGGACGCCCGGCGACGACCAGCCGGTCGGCTTCTCGCCGGTCGTCTTCGCGATCGCCGCAACGGTGTTGAAAATATTCTCGCGCTCCTGCTCGCGCGTCAACATGTAGAGAAATTCCCCCTGGTCCCAGCCGTGCGCGACCATCTCGTGACCGCACCCGTGCGCATATTTCACCAGCTCCGGATAATAGAGGCAGGTGAGGCCGTTCAGCGGCATGCTCGCTTTGAGATCGTATTTGTCGCAGATGGCGAGGAGCCTTCGGATGCCGACCTTCGGGCCGAACTCGCGAAAGCTCTCGGTCGAGTAATCGCGCTTGCACAGCGCGTCCTTCGGCAGCGGCGATTGCAGCGCGCCGCCGCGCGTCGGCTTGCTGCGATCCCACGCCTCGAAGGCGATGCCGAGGACGAAGGCGACCCGGGCATTGCCGGGCCAGGTGAAAGGCTCGCGCGCCATGACGAAATCTCCTTATGGCCGTTGACTCTTGAGCGAAAACCGACCTATAGCGTAACTGTTCCAGGTCATCAAGGAGACGCATGAAACGCAGAAATTCCATCCACCCCGATTTGATTATTTATAACGGGAAGATTCGCAGCTTCGCCGCGAACGGCGCGACCTTCGAAGCGCTCGCGTCGGCCGGCGGGCGCATCGTCGCGACCGGCGCGTCCGACGAGGTCCGGCGGCTTGCCGGAGCGGACACGGAGCAGATCGATCTCGAAGGGCGCACGGCGATTCCGGGACTCACGGATACGCATGTGCATCTGGCGGAGAAGGGCACGGCGGAGATGGAGTTCGTCGACTGCCGCGATTTTTACACCGAGACCTATTCCATCGCCGACATTCTGCAGACGCTCGCCAAGCACGCCGCCGAGGCGCCGAAAGGGTCGTGGATCGTCGCGCACGGGAGTCCGATGCAGGACTTCCGTCTGAAGGATAAGCGCTTTCCCGACCGGCACGATCTCGACCGCGCGGTTCCCGATCATCCGGTGTCGATCTCCTTCGGCGCGCATATCACGATCGCCAATACGAAGGCGCTGGCGGCGGCGAAGATCACGCGCGACAGCGCCGATCCCGCCGGCGGCGCGATCCGCAAAGACCCGCAGAGCGGCGAGCCGACCGGCGAGCTGCACGAGCGCGCGCAGCTCATCTTGAGAAAAGCGGCGCCGGCATTCAGCTACCTGCAATTGAAAGAAGGAATCGTGTACGGGCTCAACCAGTGTCTCGAGCGCGGCGTCACCACCGTGCACGACATCGTGCGCTCGGGCGAGCCGGTGCGCGCGTACCAGGAGATTTATCGCGAGGGGCGGCTGCCCGCGCGCGTGAGCCTGCTGCCGCGAGTGATCGAATCGTTCATCGAATCGAAAAGCCTGATCGAGCTCGGGCTCATCACCGGCTTCGGCAACGAGTGGCTGCGCGTCGGCGGTGTCAAGATGAGCATCGACGGCGGCATCACCGGGCGCAACGCCTGCTTCTACGATCCCTACGAGGACGACGAGCACAACTGCGGCATCATCCGCATCGAGCAGGACGAGCTCAACGAGACCGTGCGCCGCTGCCACAACGCGGGGCTGCGCTGCTGCGTGCACGCGATCGGCGACCGCGCCTTCGACATGGCGCTCGGCGCGTACGAGAACGCGATCGAAAAATCGCCGCGCAAGGACCATCGCCACCGCATCGAGCACATGGGCAACTGGCTCGCCACGCCCGAGCGCATGCAGCGCATGGTCCGCTCGGGGATCGTCGCGATCCCGAACATCGCGATCGGCTACTACGTCGGCGACGCGATCCTCGACTGCGTCGGCGAAAAGCGCCTCACCAAGGCCTTTCCCTTCCGCACGCTGCTCAAGAACGGCGTCATCATCGCCGGCGGCTCGGATTCGCCGGGCTACTGGCCGGTCGATCCGCTGCGCGACATCGCCGCGTGCGTCTCGCGCCGCATGCGCTGGGGCGACGTGTGGATTCCGGAGGAGCGGATTTCTCTGCAAGAGGCCTTCGCGATGCACACGACGACGGCGGCGTGGGTCGGCTTCGAGGAGAACGACAAGGGGACGCTGGAGACTGGGAAACTCGCCGACATCGCGGTCTGCGCGGAGGATCCGTTCGCGATTCAGCCGGAGAAGATCAAAGACTTGAAGGTCGAGATGACGATCGTGGGAGGGGAGGTTGGATATCGGGCGTAAGCAAAAAAAGAGATTCAGGAGCTAGAATCCGGGAGGGCTGCCGGCTGGCCGATT
>Ga0075423_10000722_pt1 | contig 27424 bp, 25 predicted proteins | sample SoiMethybrSBSTD2_FD_80114 | JGI IMG/M metagenome (GOLD analysis project Ga0075423, IMG submission 80114) | Bulk soil microbial communities from a Populus tree surrounding site in Tennessee, USA - Soil MetaG P. TD hybrid SBSTD2 | ecosystem: Environmental > Terrestrial > Soil > Tree plantation... | reverse complement strand
TACACGGCGAGTCGCTTGACCCGCGCCACCAGCGCCGCCGAGTCGACGCAGGCGCGGCAGCCTCTGGCCCTGGCCCAGGCCTACCGCGGTCACCTCCACGAGGCGTATCGCACCCTCGGGACGGCCAACCCGTTCCTGTACACGGATCTCGCGATGCTGGGCGCTGTTCCACGCGACAGCGCGGACGCGGTGCGGGCGCAATGGCTGACGACGCCGAACCAGGGCGGTCCGTGGACCGTCGCCTGGGCGGGGGCGCTGCGGGACACGACCGGGCTGCTGCAAATCGAGCACCGGCTGGAAGCCTCGATCGGGAAGCTTCCACCGGGTGTGCCGCCAATCGCGAAGGATATCATCGGCTACATGATCCAATCGTCGCGTGCGTACCTCACCCTGGCCCGCGGCGACACGACGAAAGCCTTGACGCAGTTTCTCAATCTACCCGACACGGCGTGCTTCACGTTTTGCCGTCTCGACATCATGCAGCGCGTTCAATTGCTGGAGGCTCAGGGCCGCCACCAGGAGGCGCTGGCGTCGATCGAGGGAGCCGACGTTTCGATGCTCCCCGCTCTGCCGACCGACGTGCTGCGCATCCTGGTGCGCGGACGTCTGCGCGAGCGATTGGGCCGTGATAACGCGGCCGCCGATTACGCCTACGTCGTGGACACCTGGGCCCGCGGCGATTCGGTGTTGCAGCCCTACGTCGCCGAAGCCCGAGCCGGCTTAAGCCGGCTCGGGGCGGAACGGAAACGCTGACCCTTCGCTAGAAGTCGAGGCCGTGCAGGAAGTCGTAGCTCGCCTTGGCGCTCGCCAGCGGATCGGCGGGCTGGTCGTGCTCGACGAAATAGTGCTGAACGCCGCCGACGCTCGACTTGGCGAAAATGTGCTTCCAATCGATGCTGCCCTTCCCTACATCCACCATGACCCGATCCGGAGCGGCATCCGCCGTGGGTTTTGGCGTCATGTCCTTCACGTGGACCAGCGGGAAGCGACCCGGGAAACGCGCCCAATAAGCGAGCGGATCCGCGCCGGCGAAGGTGGTCCAAAACAGATCCATCTCCAGCTTCACCAGGTTCGGATCGGTGCTCTCCAGCAGCAGGTCGTACGGTACCTTCCCGTCGATGGTCGCGAACTCAAAGTTGTGATTGTGATAGCCGAACTGAAGCCCCGCCGCCTTGCAGGCGGTGCCCGCCTGGTTCAACTGGTCGGCGATATGCTTCCAGTCGTCGAGCGTTTTGCGCCGCTCCTCGGGGATCCACGCGACAATGACATACTCGTGGCCGATGGCCTTCGCCGTGTTCACGACGGCATCCCAGCCCTTGTCCAGGTTGTCGGGGCCGACGTGGGTCGACGGGGCCGTCAGTCCGGCGGCCGAAAGCGCCGCTTTGACCTGCTCGGGCGTGTGATCGAAATAGCCGGCGAATTCCACTTCGCGGTAGCCGATGGCTCCGATCCGGGAGAGCGTCCCCTCGAAGTCCTGTTTGAGCACATCGCGCACCGTGTACAGCTGGATGCCGACTTTGGCGATCCGGTTCGCCGCGCGGGCGGTGAGGCACGAGGGAAGGGTCAGCGCACCTACGCCCGCGGCCATTGCACCGACGAATTCCCGTCGCGGAATTCCCCGTCCCTGGTTCATATCTCTCTCCTCTTCATAAGGTCGACCGCGTGCGCGCAGGCGCGCGCCGTCAGCGCCATGTAGGTGATCGATGGATTCTGGTTCGCCGACGACGCCATGCAGGCTCCGTCGGTGACGAACAGATTGGGAATGTCGTGCGCCTGGTTGTGGGCGTTCAGCACCGAGGTCTTGGGATCCCTCCCCATGCGGGCCGTGCCCATCTCGTGAATCGCCTTCCCGGGCGGATTGAGCTCGACATACGGGGAAATGTCCCAGGCCCCCGCTGCCGCCAGCATCTCGGCCGCGGCAATCGACGCATCCTGCATCAGCGCCTTTTCGTTCTCGCTGTAGGCGCAGTTGATCCGCAACGCGGGGATGCCCCAGGCATCGACGGTGTGCGGATCGATCTCGACATAGTTGTCGTGATTGGGAAGACACTCGCCGAAGCCATAGAAGCCGAAGCCCCATTGTCCCGGGTCGCGCAGGGCGTGCTTCCAATCGGCCCCGAAGCCGGGCAGATCGGAGCCGCGCCCCCACCCTTCACGTCCGGCGCCCCCCTGGAATCCGTAGCCCCGCAGAAACTTGGACTTGGGTCCGCCCGACAGATTGCGGAACCGCGGCACATAAATGCCGTTGGGTCGCCGGCCGAAGTCATTGCGGTCGGCGGGGGCATTGATCTTTCCGTTCGCCCCGCCGCCCATGATATGGTCCATCAGGTTGTGGCCGAGCTCGCCGCTCGAATTGGCAAGGCCCGCCGGGAATTCCCGCGTCTTCGAGTTCAGGAGGATCCGCGCCGACTCGAGGGTCGAAGCGCAGAGGAACACCACCCGCGCGCGGAATTCGATGGCATGCTTCGTCACGCCGTCGATCACCCGCACGCCCGCGACCCGATTCCTTTTGTTGTCATAGATCAGGCTGTGGACCACGCTGTGGGGCCGCAACGTCATCTTCCCGGTGGCCTGGGCCACGGGCAGCGTGGCGTTGATCGAATTGAAGTACGAGCGGGTGACACAGCCACGCTCGCAGTATCCGCAGTAATGGCAGGCGGCCCGGCCGAGATGATCTTCGGTGAGAATGGCGCAGCGGCCGATCGTCACCACGCGTTCGCCGGGCCAGTGCTTCGCCACGGCATCGCGCACCACGACTTCGCCGCAGTTCAAGTCCATGGGTTTCAGGAACTGTCCGTCGGGCAGCTGGGGCAACCCCAGCTTCTCACCGCTGATGCCGATGAACCGCTCGACGTGGTCGTACCAGGGCTCGATGTCCTTGTACCGGATCGGCCAATCGATGGCGATCCCGTCGCGCAGGTTCGCCTCGAAATCGAGGTCGCTCCAGCGGTAGACCTGCCGGCCCCACATGATCGAGCGGCCCCCCACCTGTCGGCCGCGCAGGAACAGGAACGGCTTGTCTTCCGGCGTCGTGTAGGGGTTCTCGTGGTCGTTCACGAAGAACTTGGACGACCATTCATCGCACGCGTAGCATTCCTTCTGGATCGGCTGCGTGGCGCTGCGGGTGCGGTGGTCGTCCAGCCCACGGAACCGCACCTGCCAGGGCGGAACGTGCTCGACGTAGTCGGACAGGGTCACCATGCGCCCCGCCTCGAGCACCAGGGTTGCGAGACCGGCCTCGGAGAGCTCTTTCGCCGCCCATCCCCCGGTCATCCCGGAGCCGACCACGATCGCATCATAGACCTTGGGCATAGTCGGGCTCACTCCGGCCGCTTCGAGGTGGGTATCGGTGCGCAGGGATCGTAGCGCCCCGGGATGATGAGATAGTGCTCTTCCTGCTCGGCGCCGACCTGGGATGTGAAGTACCCGAACAACGTGACCCATTTGAGCCTGCGGTAGAATGGCTCCGGACCGCGTTTGTCCCCGGGCATCTCCTTCCATCGGGCGGCTTCGTCGCCCAACGCCGTGAGCAGGGTAGCCTGGTCGCGCGGCGTCCCGTCTACGAAGTCCTTGCCGAACATATCGTGGGCGCGGGTGTCGACGCCGGCCAGCCCCGTGAGGAAGGTGGTGCGATCGTCCGCCTCCACCCACTCGGCGAGCAGCAGGTCGATGAATTCGTTGACGCGGGCCGCTTTGGCGCCGGGTGTGTCGGTGGCAGGGAGAATCGTGTCGGTGAGGGCGATAATCGTCGCATCCTGATGCGGATCGAGGACCCGCATGCCATGGCCAAGGCGCTCATGCAGCGTGCGTCCCAGGGCGGCGAGCTCGTTGGGGATCGTGCCGGCGGCCGCCCCTGCCGCCAGCAGTCGGAGAGCCGCGCGCCGGTCCATCAGTGCATCATCGATTGCGGGGTTTCCGTGATCGCGGACTTGGCGTCACCGTCGCGATCGGTGAGCTCCATGACCGTCCCGTCTTTGCCGATGACCTTGACCACGGCGAACAGCCCCATTTCCTTGGAGACCCATCCCTCGCCACCCTCGTTGTCCTTGAAATGCATGGCCTGGAAGGTTCCGGCGGGTACCGTCACCGACTCCATCCCGACGATCGTGACGTTGCCGTTCTTGCAGCGCTGCTCGAGATATTGTCCCATCCCCGAGGTGAAGGCTCGCGACATCATCCCGATCATCATTTCCGGAGCGCGCGTCGCCGGGTGATCGTTGTCCTTCATGATCAGCCCCTTGATCGATACCCGCGGCGAGGCCAGCCCGGCCACCAGCATCTGCATGATCGTATTGTTGGGCTTGTTGCCGCGCATGCTATGCATCTGCAGCTCGTACCAGTAGAAGGTGGAATCCCCCACCTTCTCGGAGCTGACGATCGCCATGCGCATGGTCGTCCCAGCGCTCCGGCCCCCGGTGAACTTGTACGCGGCCCATCGTCCGACCGTGATGGGAATGGTGCCATTGCAATAGTCCTGCAGCGTCTGTCCCGCGAGCGGGGCTGCGGCGAACAAGAGAGCGGTCGTGATGGCGCGGCCACGCATGCGGATCTCCGTCGGGTGAGAGAAGCGAGAGAGAAACTGCCAGACAAAAGTCCCCCGTGGGGACCCGGGGTCAATACCCCAGTGAGGACAATGCGGAGCTTGCTGGCTTGACGGTAATCGTCGTAGATGATACTATAGAGTCAATGATTGATTCTACTGTACCACCAAACACATGGCTCCTGCTGATCCACCAACTGCCACCCAAGCCCGACTATCTGCGGGTGAAGTTGCGCCGCCGTCTGCAGCGCCTCGGCGCCGTGGCGCTGAAACGGACGGTGTACGTGCTGCCCGTGAGCGAGCAGTTCCGAGAGGACTTCGAGTGGCTGGCCCGCGAGATCTCCACGGACGGCGGCGAGGCGACTCTGGCTCAGGGATCGTTCTTCGACGAGGAGACCAACCGCCGGTTGGTGACGGCATTCCAGGGCGCTCGAGCCGCCGAGTATTCCGATATCGCGGCCTCGTCCCGACAAGAACGGGCCGATCTCGATCGACTCCAAAAACGGTTGGCGGACGCCATCGCCCTCGATCATTTCGGCGCGCCCGGTCGACCGGACGCTGAAGCGGCGATCGCGGCCCTTGCCCAGCGACAAGACAACCCCGGAAGCCAGGACATGACCACAAAGGAAGCAGCGCCGCGGGGCCGTACCTGGGTCACGCGAACGGGCGTTTACGTCGACCGAATCGCATCGGCCTGGCTCATCAAACGGTTCGTCGACCCAGAGGCTCGGTTTCGCTTCGTGCCCCCCAAAGGCTATCGCGTCGAGCCAGGAGAGCTGCGGTTCGACATGTACGAGGGTGAATTCATGCACGAGGGCGATAGGTGCACCTTCGAGACACTATGCCGACACTTCCAATTGAATGACGACGGACTGACCGCCATCGGAGAGATCGTGCACGACATCGATTGCAAGGACGACAAGTTCGATCGTCCGGAAACACCGGGGCTGCAGATGGTGCTCGATGGCATCGCCGCGGCCCATGCCGACGACGAGACGCGACTGGCCCGCGGGGCCGCGATGCTGGATGACCTGTACGCGCAGCTTTCCCGGAGGCGAAAATGAGCGCCCTGTGGCCGTTGCACGACCGGCTGGCGGCGTGGGTCGGGACTTCCAGGCAGGCGACGCCCAAGCGGCTCCCCGGACCTCTCGGTTTACCGGCCTATGCCCGCCTCGCCTCGACCTGGGCGCCGATCGCCCCGCTCGAACCCAGGCTCCGACTGCTCGTGACTCAGCTGGCCGCCGAGCGCAGCGGCTGTGCGTACTGCGCCCAACACAACCGTCATGTCGCCTTGAAGGCGGGCGTCCCGCGAGAGGTTCTCGAGGACGTGGTGCATCATGGAAGCGCCGGTCATTATTCCGATGCGGAGCGCGCCGCGCTCGAGCTGGCAGACGCGGTGACCTCATTCGAGGAGAATAAGGGCGGCCTGCCGATGGAAACCCTGGTGCGCGCTCGCTGCCACTTCGACGAAGGACAGATCGTGGCGCTGGTGGCGGCCGTTTCGGCCGAGCATTTCTTCGATCCTGCCACAGGCCGGCTGGGCCGGGATTCGATTCCCCTCTAGGGCAGCTCGTACAACCAGAGGTTGGCCCGGTCACCGAATAGATCCCAACCCCGCTCGATTTCCGCGATGAAGCGCCGTGAGCCGGGAATCCCGACGATGCGGTGCACGGGGCCTCCACCGCCCCCCACCACCATCTGGCGCGGAACCGAGTCACCTGGAACGAGCCACTGCACGAGCGTGTCACCCACGATCGCGGCGGGCATGCCGCCCACGCTGGTGAGCCAGACGACGGCCCCGGAGAAGTCCCCCACGATCGTCGCCGTGTCGGCGCCCGGCGGGGGGGCGAGATGCCACACGCGCCGCGGCGCACCCAGGCGGACGAGCCACAGCCCGCCGTCCGGAGCCGGCGTGTATTGAAACGCGCTGTCGCCGGGCAGGCTCACATGCAGCGTACCGGTTTCGATGTTCAGGTCGGCGAGGCCGTAGGCCTGGAACGTCGTGTCGGTGTAGCGCTCGAGCCCTCCGCCCTTGACCTTGAAGACGTACTCGTGGCCGATAATGAAGCGGACCGTCCGGTCGTCCACCCAGCTCAACTGGGTGACGGCGTCCGCGGGCCTCCCGTCCGGCGCGATATAGAAGATCGGCCACACGAACCCGGTGGTGTCGCCCGCGCGGTCCGCGGGCGCGACGACCACCCGCGTCGTGCCGAACCCGAGCACGCTCACGAGCGATCCCTGCTGCCACATATAGGCGACCCTGTTCCCGTCCTGGGAGAGCGCCGGCTCGATCCAGGTGTCGACGAACGTATCCGCCAGGGTCCGCGGTGGACCGGGGCAGGATTCGTAGAGAATGGTGCCGCCGTCCAGCGGCAGCCCGGCGACGCATCGCTCGTTGCCGCGCTCATCTGGGTCCAGGCGGCTGTACACGAGCACGTTCCCGCGCACCGAGGGGTCGCGGTCGTCGCCGGTGCTGAACGTCAGGCGGCGCGGCACGACCTGGCTCTGGGGCCCGAGCGGTCCAGGCCGGGACGAATCGTACGGCCATGCGTGATCGCAACCCGCGAGCAGGCAACAGCCGAACAACAGCATGCGGTTCATGATGACTGGCGCAGGGCGGTCATACCCCGGAGATTAAGCGCGGATCGGCAATTCGCCCATGGCTCTATGGAGGTGTCCCTGACCCGTATTTCCGGTCGGCTCGCCCGACAGACGCTGGCGGACATCGGCACCGAGGCGGTTCGCATTCTCCTCATCGAGGACAACATGCGCCACGCCCAGCTGATGCAGGAGGTGATGGGCGAGGTGACCCCGGCCACTTCCGGTGCCCAACCCTACGAGCTGACGCACGTCACCGGGCTGGCCGAGGGCCTCGAGTCCCTCGACACGCGCGAGTACGACGTGGTGCTGCTGGACCTCTCGCTGCCGGAAGCGCGGGGGCTCGACGCGTTGATGCGGATCCGCGAACGGCACGAGGACGTCCCCGTCATCGCGCTGATGGCGCGCGGCGAAGACGACCTGGCTTCCCAATCGCTGCAGGCGGGCGCGCAGGATTTTCTACAGAAAGGCAAGGTCGACGGCGAGTTGCTGGCGCGGGCGGTCCGCTCGGCGCTGCAGATCTCGAACCTGCAAAGCGCGCTGCGCAGCCTTTCATTTATCGACGGGTTGACGGGGCTCTACAACCGGCGTGGCTTCATCACGCTGGGCGACCCCTACATCAAGCGCGCCGCACGCCAGAAGGGGCAGTTCCTGATTGTGTCCGCGGACGTTTCCGGCCTGAAGCAGATCAATACTCTCACCACCTACGACGAAGGCGACAACGTTTTGCGCGCCGTGGCGGAGATCCTCAAGAAGAGCTTCCGCGACTCGGATCTCCTGGCCCGGCTGGAAGGCGGCAACTTCGCCGTCATGGCGGTGGACGCGAACCTGGACAAGGCACCGATCATCGCAACCCGCGTGCAGTACAACGTGCGCGAATGGAATAACCGGACCATCCGCAAGTACGAATTGAAGGTCAACCTCGGCTTCACCGAGTTCGATCCGAGTGGCGCGATCGAGGACCTCATGGCGCGCGCCATCGAGGCCCGCCGCGAGCGGCGCCGCCGGCCCAGCTCCGGCCGCAAACGGGACGAGGAATGACGGAGGCGACCGCCTCCCTCCTGGTAGTACCGCTCGCCAACGCCAGTGGCGACCCCGACAAGGACTACTTCGCCGACGGGCTGACCGAGCACCTGCACTCGTCGCTCACGGGGGTCCGCGCGCTGCGCGTGGCCTCGCTGGGCGCCGCGGCGATGCACCAGGGCCACGCCTCGCTCCCGGCCCTGGGGAAGGAGCTTGGCGTCGACTGGGTGGTGGACGGCAGCGTGACACGACTCGGCGGCCGGCTGCGCCTCAGTGTCCGGCTGCAATCCACCACCGACGGCGGAGCGGTATGGTCGGAGCAGATCGATCGCCGCTACGACGAGGTGCTCGGCGTGCTGCGCGAAGTGACGAATCGCGTCCTCGCGACCGTGCAGGCCCAGCCGACGCCCGAGGAACGGACGGCGTTCGAGACCTCGGTCACGAACGATGTGAAGGCGCTCGATCCCTACCTGCGGGCGCGCTCCCTGTCGGCCCAGATCCGGCGGTCCAGCCAGGACCTGGCCGTGCAGCTGTTCGGTGACGCGATTGCCGCCGATCCCGAGTTCGCTCTGGCGCACGCGGGCAAGGCGATGTGCCACGCTCAGCTGTTCAGCTATTGGGTTTCGAGCGAGGACAATCTGCGCGCGACCGACACGGCCAGCGCGCGCGGCGTCGCGCTCGCCCCCCAGATCGCGGAAACGCACGTGCCGCGGGGGGTCGCCCTGTCGCTCAACCGGCGGCCGGACGAGGCGGAGGTCGAATTCAAGCGGGCCCTGGATCTGAAACCGAATCTGTTCGTGGCCCACTACCAGTATGCCCGTCATTGCCGCACCGTCGGCCGGTTCGCCGAATCCGCGGCCTGGTTCGAATCCGCCTGCGCGCTGCGTCCGGAGGACTATTCGGCACCGGCGCTGCTGGCCAGCGTTTACGTGAGCCTCGGGCAACCGGACGAGTCCCGCACGGCGCAGCTGCGCGCGCTGGACGCGGCAGAACGACGCCTCAAGCTGTATCCCGACGACGAACGGGCGTTGTACCTGGGCGCCGGGTGCCTGGCATCCATCGGCCAGCCCGGGAAGGCGCGGGAATGGGCCAAACGCGCGGTGGCCATGGAGCCCGAGGACTCGGCCGTGCTGTACAACGTGGCCTGCGTGTACGCCCAGCTCGGGCTCAAGGATTCGGCCATCGATTGCCTGGAGCAGGCGATCAAGAACGGCTTCGGCCACTGGGAATGGATCGAGCACGATTCGGACCTGGACGCGCTGCGCGACCACGCGCGATTCAAGAGCCTGATGCTGCAAAAGCACTGACGACAGAACGCCCCGGGATGCCCGGGGCGTTCGTGGTGATGACCCTCGTGTCGTTCAGCGCGACGCGAACCGGTCCGGAAACTGCTTCGCGATCGCCGCCGCGAGCGGATCCGCGATCATCTGCATGTGCGACGCCGCCGTGCGAATGTTGTTGTAGACGGCGGGATCGTTCCCCGCCTGGGCGTCGATCACCGTCTTGAGGCTCGTGATGTGCCCGCGCACCAGGTCGGCCACGACGCTGGTGGGGAGTCCGGGGCACGCCGAGTGCAGGAACGCGCCGAAGTCCGTGGCGTAGCCGAGCAGGTCCTGCACGGCCTTGTCCTGTTTCGTCTTGTTCTTGGTCGCCACGCCGGTCGTGTAGTCCACCACAAACCCGATGTGCTTGCGCCACAGCGCCAGAAACGCGGTCCCCGCATCTTCGCCGTAGATCATGCCGATCGCCTTGGCGATGGCGACCGAATTGGAATCGAGCGCTCCCGCGGCGGCCTGAAACTCCGCCGACCGGCCACCCAGCGCAGCGCCCGTCGCCGAGCTCGCGAGGTAGATGTGCTCGCCGAGCAGCGTGTTGAGCGCGACCCGCAAATCGGACGCCGAAATGGCGGCGGGGCTCGGGGTCATACTCATATTGCCTATCGAGGACTGCGCGGCGCCGCGCGCGGCGACGCCGGTAACCAGGGCCGCGACGAGGGCGATCGCGCGGCTGCGAAGCGGTTGCATGGTCAATGCTCTCCTTTGGATGTGACGCGGATCTCGCCGCGCATGAACGTGTGCCGGGCGCACTGATACACGAACGTCCCCGGACTCTCGAAGGTGAAGCTGAACGTCTTCCCCTGACCCGGGAGGTCGCCGTCGAACCGCGGCTTCACGCCGCTGTCCGCCACGGCGGTCACGGTATGATCGATTTCGTCGGCATTGGTCCACACGACGCGGGTGCCGACCTCGACCTCGAGCAGTCTGGGCTTGAAGCCGAATCCCTGTATGGCCACTGCCACCGGCGGCTGGACCGCGACAGCCGGCCGGTCCACCGCCGCAATGGTGACGGCACTCACGATCCAGAACAGTTTCACGGCGTCGCCTCTCCGGTGGTGTCGTACGGCTTGATTACGCCGCGATGCGCCGGGCGGATTGGAGGCACAGCGGCCATATTGAGGAAATGCGGTGGTCCGCGGTGGTACTGAGCATTGGCGTGCTCGCCGGGTGCCGGGAGAAAGCGAGACAGTCGCCCCCGCAGGGCGAGTCGACAGCCTCGGCCGCGGTGCCGTCGCGTCCTCCACCGGATTCAGCGGCGGTGCCCATTCCGTCTCCGTTTCCCGCCGACAAGGACACGGGGCGGTTTGCCACGCAGCTCAAGGCCGCGACAGTCTCGGTTCCATCGTGCGGCGGAGCGGGGTCAGTGCCACGGCTCACGGGCGACTCGATCGGTCCGTTCCGCCTCGAGGAGACGATCCTGGAGCTACGGCGGCGCTGTCCCCGTCTGCTGTATGGCTGGGTCATGATTTCCGACGGGTATCCCGTGCCGACCGTCGCCGTGCGGCTGGGTGGCGTGACGATCACCGCCATCACATCCGACTCGCTCCCCAGCGCCACTCTGTCGCAAGTCGAGATCACCTCCCCTGCCCCCCGGACCGCGGAAGGCGCGGGGGTGGGGTCGACGCTGCGGCAGCTGCAACGGTCCTATGGTGAACCCCAGGCCTCGGAATCGGATTGCGTGCTCAGGGTGTGGTTCGATGCGCTGCCCGGCCTGGCGTTCCTGATGGAGTACCCGGCCGCCCAACCGCGCGACTGCGGGGCGCTGAGCGAGCCACCGCTCTCGCCGGATCTCAGGGTGCGGGCCGTGCTCCTCGCGCCGCATTGACCAGAACTTCTCGCGGGCGGAACGCGTCAGAGTGAGTCGGTCGGCGAATTCGGAGGCATGGCATGGGGTTCATGCTGACTAAGGGGAAGGGAGAGGGTAGGTTTCTGTAGGCCAGGAGGGCTCATGGCGAGGGCATACGCAGCGGCCAAATACAGAGCTGAGTGGAAGCGCCAGGTCCGCAGGTTCGAGACGTTGTGGAGAGCCGAACGCGCCAAACGGTTCCGCGACATCAAACACGTGGATGCGTTCCTGAAAAAGATGAAGCGGCTCAAGCCAAATGACCTGCGTGGCTTTCGACAGATGGTCTCGACGCTGCGAAAGAGAATGCAGGCGCGCTAGGTTGAGTCTTGGCACCATGCGACCGTGGCGGAACTGGCAGACGCGCAGGACTTAGGATCCTGTGGGGCAACCCGTGGGGGTTCGACTCCCTCCGGTCGCATCGTCGAATCGCGGAAACGGCAAACCTACCTGTCCCTCGATGAACCCAGCGGTCTCCTGCACTCAAACACCCCGAGGCCTATTTGATGATCAGCAGAGGTGAATTGATGTTGTAGTTCCAAGCATGCACCCACCACGGAGGGCCGTCGATGAAACGTCTCTTGTCCGTCCTGCAACTGCTGGCTATCAGCGCCGAGTCGCTCGCCGCCCAGTCCCCTCAGGCGCGAGCCGCATTCCGCGGTGCCGGGCTGTCCGGGAATCGGGTGTCCTGCGTAATCGACAACACCGGGCAACTGTGTTCGGACCAGAGCCCGGTCCAAGGAGGCGGCTTTTGGCCCGTCCACACACCCGACCAGTACATCTTCACGTCGGGTCTTCAGCTCGCCGGCCTCATCCCGCCTACGGCCGGCGGGGGGAAGCCGACGTTCGCCTGGGCCGGTGATACGACCGGGGCTTATTTCGAGGACTTCCGCGGCACCCAGCTGCACGGCGATGGCCTCACGTACGTGTTCAACTCTCGCGACACTGGAGATGTGAGACTTTGGCCCAACGGTGCCGTGGCCAGAGATACCGGAGTGTTCGATGCCCGACTGCTCGGCCGCAACGCGATCTCACAGCAGGACCTCTGGGTGCGCTACTGGGACGGAAACCCCAATTTTCTCGGCGGCCGCACCCACCCGATGGGGATCGTCGTGGACCAGCGTGCAATGGCGTTCAGCGGTCCGCAGGGCAACGACGATATCGTCTACTTCATCTTCACCCTCTACAACGTCAGCGCGCGCGACGGGACGGTCTACGCAAATCCGACGATCGACCCGGCCCTGCGTGCCGAGATCGCGACCCTGGGCGCGCAGTTCCAGGATTCGGCCGAGCAACGGCTGGGCGTGGCTATTCCCGACGCCGGGTACCGCATCGACAGCTTATACGCGGGCCTGGCGATGGACGCAGACGTTGGTGACGCCAGCCAGAATTACTCCAACCTGATCCTGCCGTTCGACCTCGGCTTCGCCTACAAGCCTGACTTCCGCGAGCTCAATTGGGATTTTCCACTGGAGCTCTTCGGTCCACCGCTCACGAAAGCGCCGGGATTCGTGGGAGTTCGCTTCCTCCGCTCTCCTGCCGCGTTCGCGATGTTCTCCAACCTGACCGGCAGCGCCACCGGCCACCCTGCCCCAGTCGGCGTGTCCCAACTGTGGCGGTATTTGTCCGGCCACGAGAGCACCGCGGCAGGGGACTCTCCGTGTACTACTCCCGATCCTCAGGCCAGGCACTTCTGTTTCCTGCTGCAGACCTACACCGATACAAAGTTCTATCAGTCGACCGGTCCGTTCTCGCTCGATCCGGGGGAGGCGAAGACTCTCGTTCTCGCCTACGTTTTCGCCGCCCCCACGCCGGCGGTCGAACCATACATCGGCGGCGAGCTGAAGCCCGGCATCCCGGCACCCGGTGATTCCATTGCCGCCGACACGACCAGGGTCCGTGATCTGGAGCGGGCGGCGGGCTGGATCACGCAATCGGACGCGAACGGCGACGGCGTCATCGAAGCGAACGAGGTCACCGTGGTGCCCCGATCACTGCTCGATAAGACCCGCATCGCTCGGGCCGTTGCCGACCACAAGTTCCTGCTGCCTCAGGCCCCCGATGCCCCCGCATTCTTCCTGATCCCGGGCGACAACCAGGTCACCGTCGTGTGGCAGAAGAGCGCCACCGAGACGAGCGGCGATCCGTATTTCACGATCGCGTCCGATTCGACCAGCCCGTTGTATGACCGGAACTTCCGTCAGAACGACGTCGAAGGATATCGCATCTATCGCGGCAGGGATCCGCGCTCGCTGCAGCTCGTGGCCCAGCTCCAGTACGGCAACATCATGCTGGATTTCACGGGGTCGTTCAACTACCCCGGCGATTGTGCCCCCGAGCTCGGGATCACGACGGATTGTCCCGACTTCACGAACGGGTTCTGGCGTGGATTCGGCCCCCTGGTGCAGGTACCGCCGGGCGGGCGGACGCTCGTGAATGGCCACATCTTTCTCATTCGATCAGACACCGCGATCACCGGAGGGAACAGCGGATTTCCCTCCTACGGGGACGCGGTGAACTTCGTGTTCGTCGATCGCGGCGTGCGCAATTCGTTCAGCTACGTGTACGCGGTCACCGCATTCGATGTGAATTCCATCACCTCAGGACCTTCGTCGCTCGAATCGCCGCGGGTGGTGAAGGGCGTGACGCCCCGGGCTCCCTCGGGCCAGGAGATTCGCGGGACACTCGGCGCGACCCAGCTCATCGCCCGGGGCCAGGTGCTCGATTCATCAGTGCCGTCCCCCACGCTCGATCCGGTGACGGGCATTTTTTCCGGTCCCGCCGCCCCGACCAACGGTCTGTCCCTGCTTCTCACCGGATTCGTGCCGGAGGTGGTCGGCGACAGCGCCGTCACACTGACGATTGACTCGCTCGTGCCGGGCAACCCCTCGGCCGGGCGCCCGGCGCTGTACTACGTGCGCGTGCGCGGACCCGCCACAGAGACAGCGCTCGTCGTTCCCCTCACCGTGGACTTTTTCTCCTCGCCATCGAGTGCATCGGTCACCTTCCCGGCGGTGACCGCCGATCCCGCGCTGGCAACGCGATTCGGCGGCGACTCATTGTTTACCCTTTTCGGCCGGGCCTCGTTCGACGTCCCGGGAACGTGGCGCCTCGCGTCGTGGGGGCGCGCCAGCGTGAACTTCGATCCCGCGAACTCTGACCAGGCCGGCCCGCGGTGGTGGGCGGGTTCCCCCAACGAAAACACCAACGCGCCCAACGAGCTACAATGCACTCCCGCCGCTGGTCCCTGCGTGCAGCCGAACCTGAGTCGCAACGCCGGGCGGCTCCCGGGCGTGACGACCCTGTTCCATCTGCAGTCCTACAGCACCGTGCCGAATACGCCGATGCGTGAGCTGGAAGGGATCGGGGCGACGGTCGCGCGCGCCGCCGACTTCCGCCTCTATTGGGGCGCGGCCGGGCACGTCGACTCGGTGATCGACGTGACGCACGGAGTTCCGGTGTCGTACGCCCCGGGCATCGGCGCCTCTTGGGGGATCTTGACGGATTCCTCGTTCCTCCTGGCCGGCACCAATGCCGCGACGACGGCGGATTCGACCAGCGCCCTCCTGACCTGGTCGGACGCCCTGTGCGTCGCGCCGGCTCCGACGTACTTGAATCAGTGCGGTGGCGCCGCTCAGGCTGCGGCCCGGCTGCAGGATCACGCCCGGCTCTCTCCTGTCGCCGCGCAGTCCTCCACCTACGCCGGCACCGCCGCGCTCACCCCGACCGGCAACGGATTCATCCTTTATCTGAACGGGCATTTCTTCCTGATGCAGCTGCCGTCGCTGCCGGCCGCCGGGACCGTCTGGAACGCGCGTTTCTTCGCCGGCTCCATCACGGGAACCGCGGCGACCGGCACGTACCAGTTTGTCCCGGGGTACCTCCGGCCTCCCGCCGTGCCGGGACTCGAGGCCCGCATCAGCTTCACGGGGTCGCAGCTCGACCCGAGATTCACGTCCGATTCGCTGCTCAGTCTCGTGCACACGGTGCCCGACCCGTACTACGTGAGCGACCCGCTGGAGACGGGACCCCTCGACAAGGCGCTGCGATTCGTGCATCTCCCCGCCCAGTCGATCGTCCGCATCTACTCGACCAGCGGCATTCTCGTCCGGGCGTTGATCCACAACGACCCCACGGGCGGCGGCGAAGAAACCTGGGACCTGCGCAGCCGGACCGGCCGGTTCGTGGCCTCGGGCGTGTACTTCTTCCACGTGGAGACCCCCGATGGTCACCACCGGGTGGGGCGCTTCACGATCGTCACCTTCCGACCGCCGGGGGCGCGATGATCCCCCCGCCCTCTCTTTCCATCAATTTCCAGGCTCTGGGAGACCGTCCCCGTGCGCACGCCTTTCCTTATAGTGTCGCTTTCCCTCCTGACCGTCGCTGTGGCGGCAGGCCAGGAGACCCAAACCGAGCGTAGCGCCGCGGCGAGCGTGATCTCGCGCATGAACGCCCTCGAGGGCTCGCTGGGGCTGGACCAGCTCGTGGCGCGCCTCACGGCGTTCGCGTACCTGCGCCGGCTGGGCGCCACCAACGTCAACGCCGAAAGCGGGCGACCCCTGCCGTACGAGGAAACGGGCACGGTGACGACGCGGATCGCGGGCGTCGGGGTCACGGCCCACAGGTCGAACGGCGGCTACCACACCTTGGAGATGGAGACCGACGCGCTGCGGGAGGTCGGGCACCGGGCCTTCACCATCGACGCCCAGGCGATGGCCGGGGTGCTCTACGCCTGCGCGACCGATGCCCGCTATCGGGCAACGGTCACCCGCGAGTTCACCGGGTTACAGGGCCTGTACGCCGACTACCTCGCGGCGCTGCGCACGGCCTATCCGCTGCCCACCGTGCCCGACGCGACGGATCGCTGACGCCGATGGGCGCATCCTGGCAAGTGCTGGGCGACATCGCGCTGCGGTCGACGATCGTGTACCTGGCGTTGCTGGTGGGGATCCGTCTCACCGGCCACCGCCTGCTGGGTCAGCTGTCGGCGTTCGATCTGGTGCTGCTCCTCATCATTGCGAACGCGGTGCAGAACGCGATGGTGGGGCCCGACACCAGCCTGGCGGGCGGACTCGTGGCCGCGGCGGTGCTGTTGTTCTGGCATCAGGTGATCGTCCGGCTGCGCCAGGCGAGTCCGTCGGTCGCCAGGCTGATCGCGGGAGAGGGGATCATGCTGATCAATAACGGTGCGGTCCTGGCGGACCACCTGCGGCGGGCCGATCTCACCGCGGACGAGCTGCTACAGGCGTTGCGCGAGCACGGGGTGGAAAATGCAGCGGACGTCCGCACCGCCGTGCTCGAGGCGGATGGCTCCATCAGCGTGATCCGCTACGACGACATCAAGCCGGGCACGCGGCCCCATCACCGAATCAAGATGATGCGCCGCGGCGCCGATCACTGAGCGGATTCAGGGGTACACAAACCCCGATGCGATCGCCGCTTTTCAAACCGACCGACGAGCAACGCTCGGCGCTGCTCGAGCGCCAGGAGCGGCTGCTCCGGCCCAAGACCGTGCTGGCGCTGTTGCGCGCGGCCCTGCCGGCCGAGTCGGCACCGGCCGCCGTCACCCACAGCGCGGTGCAGAGCGCTCATCTGGATCGCTTTGTGCTGCGGGTCGAAACCCGTTCCGATTCCGGCGTGGAACGTGCCTATGCACTCAAGACCTACTGCGACGGCTTCGGCGAGCGAGTGTGGGCGTTCACCCAAGCCATCGCCTCGCGGACTCCCCCCGACGGCGATGGACGGTGTCTGCCGATCGCGTATGCCGGGCACGAGGATGTGCTGGTGTTTCCCTGGGTCGTCGGAGTGCTGTTGTCCGACGTGAAAGATGCCCGCACGCCCGCCCTGCTGCGTCGCGCCGCGGGGCTCACCGCCGACCTGCACCGTCTCGACGTCGTCCCGGAGCCACGGACGACAGCCCAGATGCTGATCGAGCAGACGCGCGCCAGGCGCGATCGCCTGCGAAGACATTGGTTGCCGGCCGTCGACCTGGTCGAGCCCGCGTTGGCGCAGCTCCAGGAGGCCGCGGACTCGCTCGATCCGACGGAACCCGCACCGGTGCACGGCGACCTCGGCGCCGCGCAATTCCTGTGGACGGGGAGCCGGCTGGTCATGTTCGATTGGGATGGATTCGGCTACGCCGACCCGGCCTACGACGTCGGTCATTTCCTGGCACAGCTGGACCGGGTGGCCATCGTCGATCCGGCGCTCCGGGCGTTCGCGCCGGAATGGATCACGAGCTTTCGTGACGCCCATCGGGCCGTGTTGCCATCGGTCTCGCCCCGCAATGTGGCGTTCTATCGGGCGATGACCCTGCTCTGGAAGGTGCACACGATCTGCCGGGTGCAGCCAACCGCGTGGCCGACGCTCGTACCCCAGCTGATCCTCGCCGCCCAGGCCGCGCTGCAATCGGGCGTCTTGACCAATCGGGCCGGCCCGCGCGGGCTTCATTTTGGTGCGGAGCTGGTTCCCGGCGCACCAAGTTGATACCGAATTGATACTGTAGCACCCCCCACCGTCGGCCGATCTCGTTGTCATTGGTTGTGATAGCAGTCGGTCGGCGCGTGGAACGACACTTGCCTTTCCCCGGCCCAGCGGGCGTGCGCCCGGTCAAAGCCCGGCGCAGCGCACCAATGGGCCGACCCACATGGTGTCGTTGTCGCTTCTCTCGTGGCCGGCGCACGCCCTTCCTCCGACCCGGGGTCTGACCGTGCTGAGGGCCAGGACTCACCATCGCAACCCTGCGGATCACGCCGTCGTCGCTCTCAAATCCGCTGCCTCTTTGGCCCGCCAATGGCCACTGGTCTTGCCGCAGATCAACCGGCATCACCGGCCCTGGCGAATTGCCATGTACTCTCAGGGGATGGTTGGGTTCGGTCACATCCGACGCAATGCCTCGATCGCCATGGCCCTGCGCCGGTCCGGACTGCGGCCCGCCATCGCGATGATCGCCGAGGCCTGGCAGGCTGGCGCGCTGCCGCTCCCCACCGGGGTGGACTGTGTGACCTTGCCGGCGGTGCGGCGGGATGAGAACGGATTCTTCGATTCCCGGATTCTCGAAGTCTCGCACCGCGAAGTGATCGCGCTGCGGGCCTCGGTGATCCGGAGTGTCGTGCAATCCTTCGAGCCGGACCTGCTGATCGTCGATCAGTGGCCGCTGGGTGCCGCCGGGGAGTTGATCCCGGCGCTGAGTCAGATCCAGCGGCGTGGGCGGACCCGGTGTGTGCTGGGCTTGCGTGACGTGCTGTACGACGCCGAGACCGTGCGTCGCGTATGGTCGACGCCGGCGCATTTCGAGGCTATCCGCGACTGGTACGATGCCGTGTGGATTTACGGCGACCCGGCCATCTACGACGCCCTCCACGAATACGATCTTCCCCCGGAAATCGCGTCCAAGACCCAGTACACCGGGTACATCGGACAGCGGCTCCGCCTCGAATCGATGCGCACCTCGGCCGCGGTGCCGTTGCCGACGCTGCCGCCGGGGAAGATCGTGCTGTGCGTGGTAGGCGGCGGACACGACGGCGCCGCCCTGACCGAGGCGTTCGCCCAGGCGGAATTACCGCCGGGCAGCACCGGGGTCATCGTGAACGGCCCCCTGATGGGCTCCCCCATGCGACGCCGGGTCCAGCGCCTCGCCAGAGATCGCTCCAATCTCGTGGTGCTCGATTTCGTCGAGGATACGACGCCGCTCATCGAGCGGGCGGACCGCGTCATCGCCATGGGCGGATACAACACGGTGTGCGAGGTGCTCTCGTTCGCGAAACACGCGCTCATCGTCCCGCGCGTGCATCCCGAGCCGGAGCAGTGGATTCGCGCCGAACGGATGCGCAATCTCGGCCTGCTGGACGTCTTGCATCCAGATCACCTGACCCCGGACGCCCTGTCGACGTGGCTGGCGCGCGACCTCGGTCCCGCCCCGGACGTTCGCAGCCGCGTCGATATGGGAGCCCTGCGGCGAGTGCCGCGCATGGTGTCGGAGCTGCTCGGCGCGCGCACAGCCCATGCACTGTCCGCCCACGCGGCCCGCCGCGCTTCTGGAGGGTGGACGCGATGATCGCCTATCGTTCGACTCAGGTGCGGACCCTGCTGCTCTACGCGCAGGACAGCCGCGGGCTGGGGCACATCACCCGGACGCTCGCCATCACGCGGCATGTGCTGGACGCCTATCCGGACCTGGTCGGCTACATCTGCACGCGCTCGGACTTCGCTCACACTTACACGCTGCCCGCGCGGTGCGACTACGTGAAGCTCCCCTCGCGCCAGACGCCGAAGCACATCGAGCGGCCCCCTGACGATGATGAGATCAGCAAGGCGCATTTCCGCGCGTTGCGAGGGACGATCCTGAAGGATGCCGCGCTCGGGCTCGCCCCCGACCTGGTGCTGGTGGATCACGAGCCATTGGGCACCAACGGCGAGTTCAAGGCCGGGTTATGGGCGCTGAAGCAGGAAAGCCCCCACACGAAATTCGTGTTCGGCTTGCGCGACATCATGGACGACCCGGAGCGCATCCGGGCGGAGTGGCGCGACCTGGGCGTGTACGAGGCACTGGAGCACCTGTACGACGGCATCGCCGTGTACGGGTCGCCGCACCTCTTCGATCCGGCCGACGCGTACGACATGTCGGATTCGGTTCGCCGAAAACTGCACTATTGCGGCTACGTGGTCCGGGATCCACCGGGCGCCGATGCCCCCGCGATGCGCCGGAATTACGGGTTCCCCGAGCAGGGGCCGGTGGTGCTCGCCACTGTGGGCAGCGGCTATGACGGGTATCCCGTGCTCGATGCGGCGTTATCGGCCCTGGAGCGCATGAAGGCGAAGCGCCCGGCGTTGCACGCGATCCTCGTCACCGGACCATTCATGCCTCCCGATGAGCAGGCATCGCTGCAGGCGCGGGCCAACGGCTTCTGCCGCGTGGTGACCACGGCCGACACGTTCCAGCTCATGAGCGACGTCGACGCGATTGTGAGCATGGGCGGCTACAACAGCGTGTGTGAGGCGCTCGCGGTGGGGCGGCCCCTGGTCATCGTGCCGCGCGCCACGCACAAAGTCGAGCAGAAAATCCGGGCCGAGCTATTAGTGGGCCAGGGCCTGGCCAAGTGCGTTTTGCCTCAGGCGCTTACCGCCGACTCCGTTGAGGACGCCTTGGACTGGGCACTGGCCCGGGACCGCACCGCGCACGCGCAGCGGGTCCGTGAAGTGGTCCCGTCCTTCGACGGTGCCGTTCGGCTCACCGCCTACCTCACGCGCTGGCTCGGCCAGCCGCAACCTGCCCCCCTCCTGGCCGATGCGGACGCGGTTCAAGCCTTCGCCTGAGCAACGGGCGGCGTTGCGCGCGCAGCTGGAGCGCCTGCAGCAGCCCGAGGTCGCGCTCGAGATCCTCCGACTCGTACTGCCGGAGACGTTCGTGCCCACGGATGTCCGGGTGACGCCGCAGAGCGTCCACCCGGACCGCTTCGTGGTGCGGACCGAGCTTCGCTCGACCGGCGCGGACACGCGTGACTTCGCGCTGAAGGCATACGCCGATGACTTCGTCGGGAAGGTGTGGGCCTACAGCCAGGCGCTGTCGGAGGTGCACCGGCCCAATCACCGGGGCGTCAGCTTGCCGATCCACTTCATCCCTTCGGAACGGATCCTCGTGTCCGATTGGGTGCCCGGCGGGTTCCTCTCGGACATCCTCGACGACCGCAAGCCGGAGCTGCTGCGCGAGGCCGCCCGGCTCGCCGCGGACGTGCACCGGCTGCCCCTGATCCCGGAGCGACCGACGACTCCCGAGATGATCGTCCAGGAGGCGCTCGCCCGGTGCGGCCGGCTGAAGGACAAGTGGCCCGAGACGACGGTGATCATCGAGCCCTTGATGGTCGCGATGCGGCAGGCGGCCGATTGTCTGGAGCCGGCGCAGCCGGCCCCGGTCCACGGCGACCTGTCGCCGGGACAGTTTCTCTGGACGGGCGAGCGTCTGGTGTTGCTCGACCTCGACGCGTTCGGGTATACCGATCCGGCCTACGACATCGGCCATTTCATGGCGCAGGTGGAGCGGCGCGCCATCGTCGACCTCACCGTACGGCCGCTCACGCGCTCCTGGCTCGAGCATTTCGAGTCCGCCTATCTCGACGCCATGCCGCACGTTTCGCCGAGGAATATCGCGTTCTACCGAGCCCTGACGCTGGTGTGCAAGATCTACACGATCTGCCGGCGGGAGCCTACCTACTGGCAGGGCCCGGTGTCGTTGCTGGCCGTGCGCGCCCAGACCGTATTCGAAGAAGTGATGATGGCCGCCGAGCGCTCCCGATGAGCGAGGAATCGCCCGAGGAGCGTTCGGCCCGCATTCGCACGCTCGATACCGCGCCGGTCGAGCTCAATGGCGGCCTGCCCGATGACGGGGCGCTGCCGGCACTCGCCGTCCTTCAAGCGGAGGGACTGAGCGCCATCCCGGCGCTTGGTCTGGACGGCCGCCCCGCGGAGCTCATTCTGCGTGGCTACACGCCGGGCGACCGAGCCGCGATCGAGGTCCGGCTATCGGATCCCGGAAGCAGCCGCTTTGCGATCAAGGTCTACGCGAGCGATCCGGCCCCGGAAGCCGAGCTGTATATGGCCCTCGCCGGCGCCGGACTCGCCTCAGGCAACGGAGTGCGCGTCCCGCGGCTGCTGGCGTGGGACGCAGCGCTCAAGCTGGTGGTTCTGGAGTGGCTCGAAGGCCTGCCACTGAACGACGTGGTCAAGGAAGGACCGCCCGAGCGCGCCGGTGAACTCGGGGCTCGATGGCTGCGTTGCGCCGCGGCGCTGCCGGTCCGGCTCGGGCCGCCGCACGGGCCGGCTCGCGTCATCTCCGAGTCGGGTCGCTTCATCGACATGCTGGAGGACGGCGACCCCGCGCTGGGGAGCGCGGGTCGGACCGTGATCGAGTCCTTGTCGGAGCACCTCCCGCGTGAGTCCGCACCGCACCTGGTCCACGGCACCCTGTACACGCGACACCTCATCGATATGGAAGGCCATGGCGCGGGCGGCCTGGGCGTCATCGACTGGCAGCGCAGCGGGCAGGGTCCGCTGGAGCTGGACGCAGGGACGTTTCTGGCGACGCTGTCACGCACCGGGCTGCTCCGAAACCGCCGGGTGGGCGACGTCGACCGGGCGGAAAAGGCATTCCGCGACGAGACATCCGCCCTGCTCGACGAACGGGCCGTGGCGTGGTATGAGGCGGCTGCCCTGCTGCGGCTCGCAGGGCGTATGTTGCGGCGGCGGCCCCCGGCGAAGGCCGTGCCCCTCCTGGAACAGGCGGCGCGGCTGGCCGCGGCGGCCCGGTGATCGCTCCTCCGCAGGCGGCCGAAGGCGACCTGGCTCGCCGCGATCGAGACGTCCCCGGTCTGGCCACGGTCCTCGATCCCGACGCGTTCATCAGCGCCGTTCGCCGCGCCAGTCCGCTCGCCGACGTGCGCAGTGCGCGGCTGCTCTACCTCCGCTACAAGGTTCACTCGTTGTGCCGGGCGAGTTACCGGCTCGACGTGGGCGGCGAAGCCGTGGACCTCGACGTGCGCGCCTGCCGGCCCGAGGATCTCCCCGCGCTCCTGGCGGAAGACGGATTGGCATGGCTGGAATCGAGTCCCCTGGGTCTGGGACGCATTCTCCTCCCGGACCAGGCCATCGTGATGACCATCTTCCCCAACGACCTCAAGCTGGCAACGCTGCGGCACCTGATGGACGCGGAGGAGCGTCCGCTGGTGCTCATGGAAACGTTGCCCGACCGGCCCGACCTCTGGTACGGCGCGTTGCGTCGCCTGGGCTACCGGCCCGAGCGACGCTTCGTGGCAGAGTTGCGGTCCGACGCGAACGGGCGGAAGGTGGTGCTGAAGGCGTACACGCGGAGAGCGTTCACCCGGGGAAAGCACAACGGCACCGTGTTCGTATCGCAGGGGCCGTTGCGCCTCGCGCGTCTGCTCGGGTGGTCCGATTCGCGCCGCTTGATCGCCTCCGAGTGGCTCCCTGGCGCTACGCTGCTCGAGACGTTCGCGGCGGCCGAGATCGACCGTGAGGTCGTGACCGAGACGGGTGCCGCCCTGGCGACGCTCCACGATCAGCAGCCCGAAGGGTTGCCGGAGTGGACCCGTGAGGATGAAGTGGACGCCGTGTCCGACGTCGCCGAAGAGGTCGGCTTCGTGTGTCCCCCACTCGCGCGCCGGGCCGAGCTGCTCGCCCAGCGGATCGCGGCAGAGCTGGCGAGCGCGCCGGCGGTGCGGTTGCCGATGCACGGGGACTTCTCGGCCGCTCAGGTGCTGGTGGCTCCCCCCCCCCGTCCGGCGGCAGGCGCGAGCCGCGTGGCGATCATCGATCTGGACGCGTCGTGCCGGGGCGACGCCGTCGACGATCTCGGGAATCTCCTCGCGCATGCCGAGCGCCAGCGCCTGGACGGCGTACACTCCGCCGGATGGGTCGAGTCTTTTTCCTCTGCCTTGCTGGACGGCTACCGCCGGGCGACCCCACGTGGTCTTCCCGAGCGCGTGCGGCTCTATACCGCGCTGAGTCTGTTCAGGAAGGCGCGCCAGCCGTTTCGGGCGCGCGAGCCCGATTGGCCGCAGCGCACCGAGGCGCTGCTCGAGCGCGCGGAGTCGATCGCGCTCGAGTCAGGCCGCCGCCGTCACCGCGAGCCGGCCGGCCTCCGTCAGTAGCGCCATCGCGCGCGCCTTCCAGTTCTCTTTGCCGCGGTTGTCCAGGCGGTGGGCGAGGTCCATTAACGCGGCCGCCCGGTACCACGCCAGCGCGCCGCCGGCCAGCCGTCCCGCCGTACCCGCCAGGAACGCCTGCTCCGCACGCGTGACGGCGCTCGCGCACTCAGGATGGGACAGCCGGATGCGCCACACCGTGGCCAGGAACACTCCCGCATCGAACTCCAGCGGCCCGTGCCCAAACCCGTCCCAATCGATCAGTCCCGCTGCTCCGGCGTCGATGATGTGACGGGCGTACAGCGTTCCATGCAGCAGACCCGGCGAGCCGGGAGGTGGTGGCGTGGCGGACAACTCCCGTGCCAACGACAGGGCGGCGGAGCCCAACATGGGATCCGACAGCGCCAGATCGGCGATCCATCCCGCGACCTTTTCCAGGACATGGACCGAGTCGTACGTTGGGCCGAGGATGACCGGCAAAGACGCCGTGCGCCGGAACCAGCGGGATGCCAGCTCACCGGCGCGCTCCCCTTGCCCATCCTTGATCAGCTCATTCAGGGTTGGGCCCTCGAACCACCCCATCGCCAGCAGGTGGAGATCGGGATTGTACGCCAGGAGGTGAGGCACGCGGACGCCGAACGATCCGTTCGCGACCGCCGGGGCGAGACCGCAGGCTCCCAGCTCCCGATACAGCTGCGCCTCGGGCGCGGAGTCCTTTTCGCACGCCTTGACGGCGAAGCGCAGCTCTCCGCAGCGCGCCTCCATGGTCGCGCGCTTGCCCTCGGAGTATCCGCGCAGCAGCAGGTCGACGTGTCCCTTCAGCTTCAAGGTCGGCAGCGCGGTTTTCAGGCCACGAGCCCGGATCGCCATCAGGCCGGGCAGCTCCGGGTCGTGCGGCAGCACGAGGGTCGGCTTCATACGGAAGCGGCGAGCCGCGCCGCCTCGTCGAGGAGCGGCTGCGCCGTGGCCAGAGCGCCGCGCTGTCGCATCGCGCCGAGGGCCGGCAGTGCCGCGTCCTCCGGAATGCCGGGCAACGAGTGCCAGTCGTGTACGCGGTGCCGACGCCCGGTTTTCTCCTCGACCACATCGGCGACCTGGTCCGTCGCCGGAGCAGCCATGAAAAGAGCGCCGGCCAGGCCCGCGAGGATGGCGGACAACGGTTTCACAGGTGTCTCCAGTTGGAGAGCGTTCTGAATCGAGGCAAGCCTCGGGCCGCCGTCGCAGAACGCATCAGGCAGATACAACGCAGGCTCAAGGCACTGTGGGCGCACCAGAACAGTGCACAACGCTCCTCCCCGGGCTGGAGAACAGTGCCTCATTTGCTGCGCCGCGCCTGTCTTCGAACGGCCCGGGAGTTGCCCTTATGGCCGGTCGGCGAGACTACGTCGCCATTCCACGAGTGACTGCACCGCGGGGGTGACTCATGGTCCGAGTTTTCGCACCGATGACCGGTCGCCGAGCAATATCCACTCGGGCTTTGGTCGCCCTCGCGTGCGCACCGCTCGTGACCGCGATCGTCGTAGCGCGATGCACGCAATCGCCGCGGACAGGCCCGGATAACAGAATCGTCCAGCTGCTGGTCATCCCCGCCTCGATCGCTACGACAGAGGGACAGACGGTGCAGTTCCACGCGTGGGGTCGTACGGCCGCCGGCGACACCCAATCGGTCGCCGCGAGCTGGAGCGCCACGGGGGGCATGATCGATCCCACCGGGCTCTTCCTCGCGGGGCTCGTCAGCGGGGACTACCGCGTCACGGCCACGGCCCAGGACGGCACCCTCGCCGACACCTCGAGCGTCACGATTACGCCGCGGACACTGCTCACGCAGCTGTTGCTGATTCCGGCCTCCGCGACCGTCACGGCCGGCACGAGCCGGTCGTTCACGAGTTACGGCCGGATGAGTAATGGCGATTCCGTCGCGGTGAGCGTGACGTACAGCGCCACCGGTGGCACGATCACGGCCGGCGGCGTCTACACGGCGGGCCAGGCGGCGGGAGACTTCCAGGTGATCGCCACGCAGCAAGGCGGCACGCTGGCCGACACGTCACCCGTGACCGTGACCCTCGCGACGGTGCTGGCGAACGTGATGCTCGTCCCTCCGGCGGTCACCCTCGAAGTCGGCACCACGCAACAGTTCGCGGCCTATGGCCTCATGAGCAACGGTGACTCGGTCGCGGTGACCGTCGGCTACGCCGCGACCGGGGGAACGATCAGCGCCGGCGGACTGTACACCGCGGGTCAGACCGCCGGGGACTTCCGCGTGATCGCCACCGAACAGGCCGGCACGCTGGCGGACACCTCGAGCGTGACCGTGGTCGCGACCACGACGTTGGCGCAGGTAGTGCTGGTCCCGCCCACGGTGAGCCTCAACGCCGGGGCCACGCAGCAGTTCGCCGCCTACGGCCGCATGAACACCGGCGACTCGGTCGCGGTGAGCGTGAGCTATAGCGCCACTGGCGGCACGATCAGCGCCGGCGGACTCTACACCGCGGGCCAGACGGGCGGAGATTTCCGCGTGATCGCCACGCAACAAGGGGGCACGCTGGCTGATACCTCCGGCGTGACCATCACCACGTCCGCTGGCAGCGTGGTTCTGGTCGGCGCCGGCGACATCGCCGACTGCGGCTCCACGGGCGATGAGGCGACGGCCGCGCTGCTGGACAGCATTCCGGGCACGGTGTTCACCGCCGGCGACAACGCGTACCCGGACGGCAGCATCACCGATTTCGCGTGTTACGATTCGAGCTGGGGGCGTCACAAGGCCCGCACGCGCCCCTCCCCCGGCAATCACGACTACAACACCTCCGGGGCCGCCGGCTATTACGCCTACTTCGGCAGCGCCGCGGGGCCGGCGGGCCAGGGCTACTACAGTTACGACCTGGGGGCCTGGCACATTGTCTCACTCAACAGCGAAGTCGACGTCAGCACCGGCTCGCCGCAGGAGACCTGGCTGCGCGCCGACCTGGCGGCGAGCTCGAAGCAGTGCACCCTCGCGTACTGGCACAAGCCGCGATTCAGCAGCGCCACGAGGCACGGCAGCGACTCGACGATGCAGGCACTGTGGCAGGCGCTGTACGACTTCCACGCCGAAATCGTCGTCGTCGGCCACGACCACAACTACGAGCGATTCGCCCCGCAAACGCCCGCGGGCGTCGCCGATCCGACCACCGGCATCCGGGAGTTTGTCGCGGGGACGGGCGGCAAAGGCATCGAGCCGGGGAGCAACCTGATTCCCAATAGCGAGGCGTTCAACGACACGACGTTCGGGGTGCTCAAGCTGACGTTAGGGGCGGGTACGTATGCCTGGCAGTTCATCCCGATCGCCGGACAGACGTTTACAGACTCGGGCAGCGGCACCTGCCACTAGCTGCGACAGGCGGTGTCGATCGCAAGCGTGGCGCCCGCGATGTCTTCCCAGCCGTAGAGC
>Ga0075423_10000721_pt1 | contig 27437 bp, 24 predicted proteins | sample SoiMethybrSBSTD2_FD_80114 | JGI IMG/M metagenome (GOLD analysis project Ga0075423, IMG submission 80114) | Bulk soil microbial communities from a Populus tree surrounding site in Tennessee, USA - Soil MetaG P. TD hybrid SBSTD2 | ecosystem: Environmental > Terrestrial > Soil > Tree plantation... | reverse complement strand
CCCGAAAGCTCGCGTTGCTGAAGTCGATGCCGGTGAGGATCATCCCGCAATCGATCGCTCACCGCCATCTCACGCGGCGGTCAGAATGATCGGTGTATCGCGGGTGATGACGATGGTGTGTTCATGATGCGCCGAGAGGCTTCCGTCCTGCGTTCTGATCGTCCAACCGTCGCCATCTTGAACCGGCCGAGGCGAGCCCGCGCCGATCATCGGCTCAATCGTCAGCACCAGACCTTCCGTCAGGACATCCTTCTGAAACGGATCGTAGTGATTCGACACCGTCGGCCACTCGTGAATGGTGCGCCCGACGCCGTGGCCGGCCAGCCCGTGAATCACGGTGAACCCCTGACGCTGCACTTCGCGCTGGACCGCGCGACCGATCTGATTCACGCGAGCGCCGGCCTTGGCGACGCGCAACGCTGCATCGAATGCGTCGGCAGCACAGCGCGCCAGTCGACGCGCGACATCTGATCCGCGATCGACGATCGCCGTGCGTGCAGCATCAGCAACGTAGCCGTTCTTCTCGAGCGTGACATCCAGCTTGACGAGATCGCCGGCCACGAGTCGCCGTGGACCGGGCACGCCGTGCACGATCTCGTCGTTGACGCTGATCAGCACGGTTCGTGGGAAGTCGTAGACGAGCGCTGGCGCCGAACGCGCGCGATGCGCGGCGACGACGGCCGCCGCAACCTCGTCCAGTTCCGCCGTCGTGATCCCAGCCCGAACCCGCGCCTCGAGCGCGTCCAGCACCAGCCTCGTCACCCGGCCAACTTCCCGCAGTCCCGTCCAGTCGTCGTTCGATTCGATCGACATGCCTTCGTGTCCTTCGTGTCCTTCGTGTCCTTCGTGTCCTTCGTGTCCTTCGTGTCCTTCGTGTCCTTCGTGTCCTTCGTGTCCTTCGTGGCTTCGTAGCTTCGTGGCTTCGTGGCTTCGTGGCTAATGATAAACTCCCCTACGCCAGCCAGCGTTCGTCTGCCACGGAGATCTCGATGTTCTCACGCCTGCTAAGGGAACGTCTGCGCTGGAAAGGTCTCCTCGCATGTGGCCCGTTCGTCTTCGGCGTCCTGATAGCGTTCGCGCAACAGCCCGCGTCACAGGATCAGAATCGCCCCATATTTCGGACTGAAGCCAATTACGTCCGCGTCGACGTCTACGCGACGACCCGTGATGGATCGGTGATCGACAATCTTCGGCGCGACGAGTTCGAGCTCCTCGAAGATCGCGTGCGGCAGACCATCGATCAGTTCACGCCCATCGCGATCACCACAGGACCCGCACCGACGGCCCGCAAGGATCCAGTTACACCCGAAACCAGCCGCCAGGCGGCGACAGAATCCCGAGCCAGGGTGTTCGTGCTGTTCCTCGATGTCATGCACGTCGACCGCACGGCTTCGCAACGAATCGCCAAGCCACTGGTCGACTCGCTGAGAAGCCTCATTGGCCCTGACGATCTGATTGCTATCGCCAGCCCACAGATGCCGGTACGGACGCTGACCTTCACACGTCAGCTCGATGCCGTCGAAGCAATGTTGAACCGCCCCTGGGGTGCGCGCGACGGCATCCTCGATGACGCGGTGGAACAGCGCTACGCATCGTGCTATCCCGGGGTTCCTCGCCGGCTTGGAGAGCTGGTCGCGCCAGACCAGGGCATTGCGCAGGAAATGATCTTGCGACGCCGCGAGGCACAAACGCTCGACGCGCTCGACGAGTTGGTGGGATATCTGCGCGACGTTCGTGAAGAACGTAAAGCCGTCATCGTGGTGACCAACGGATGGCGCGTGTATTCGCCTGACGCAACGTTGACCCGCGCTATCGACACAGCGCTGCCGACGACACCAGGCGCGGTCTTCGATCCGGCGACCGGGAAGCTTGGAACCGATCGTCCGGGAAGCGGCAATCGAGCGGGGGCCTGCGATGCCGATCGTCTTCGTCTCGGTCAGCTCGATCACCGAACCCGCTTTCGACAGCTCCTCGATCGCGCCAATCGTGGAAACGTCTCCTTCTATCCAGTCGATCCGCGCGGCATCGTGGTGTTCGACGACGACATCGTGCCGGTCGCAGGAGTCGGTCAGAATCCGACCGTTGCGGGCTCGGAGGATGCCCGCAGGCTCGGCGAGCGTCACACCGCGCTTCGAACGATGGCTGAAGCCACTGACGGCGTCGCGGTGATCGAGACCGGCAACTTTGCGCCGGCCCTGAAACGGATCAGCCTCGATCTCAGTGCCTACTACCTTCTCGGCTACTACTCGACCGGCAGGCTCGATGGAAAGTTTCACGAGATCACCGTGCGCGTCACGCGGCCTGGCGCCCAGATTCGAGCACGGCGCGGCTACCTGGCTGCAACCAATGTTCTGTCGGCGGCGCCCGCTGAGAGTTCGCCGGCCGCAGCGGCAGAAACGCAGGCGGTGACCAATGCGCTCGCGACGCTCGGCTCGACCGCACGCGAGCCCTCGATCTACATCCAGGCCGCCGCCGGTTGGTCCGCTGCGAACGCGCCATTCGTAGCGACGGCTCTCGAAGTACCCCGCGGAGCACTCGCCGCCGATTGGGCGAAAGGGGGGGAGGCCGATGTGCTGCTGATCGATCCGACGGGTGGAACCGCCGGCTCAGGACATGCGACCATCGCGCCCGGAACAGGCAGCGCGCGGGTGACGATCGTACCGCGCGCGCTGACTCCGGGCACCTACGAGCTGCGCGTCCGCGCGAAAGGCGCCAACGCAGTTTCCGCGTCCAGTGATTCTGTTCGCCTGAACGTGCCTGGCTCGCCGGATGGGACCGGTGCGATGTTGTTCAGACGTGGACCGATCACTGGAAACAGAGAGAGCCCAACGGCCGACCTGCGCTTTCGGCGGAGCGATACGCTCCGGCTCGCGGTGCCCGCGTCGTCGTCAACAACCGCGGACGGTGCTCGCCTGCTCGATCGAACTGGAAAGGCACTCGCCATTCCGGTCACAGCGACGCTCATGGATGAACCCGACGGCTCGCATTGGGTGAGCGGCCAGATCGCGTTGGCGCCGCTCGCGCCGGGTGACTACCTGCTCGAGGTGAGTACGACGACCAATGGCGCGCAGAGACGCACGCTCACAGCGTTTCGAGTGGTGCCCTGACGCGAACCGTCAGTGCCGTTAGGAGTAAGATCGCGCCTTCCATCAACAGCGAATCGGGGGCGTCATGCCGACAATCTACCGTCGAACTCAGCACATCCCAGAATTGAACGGGCAGATCGAGAACGGACTCGCTGTCGTCACCCATTCGCCCCGAGACGTCCTGGCCCTCGAGGGACTCGTTGATGCTGTTGGACGTCTTCCCGGTAACGCGATGGCGAATCTCTATCGCGTCATGAACAATGCCGGGAAGTCACCCGGGACCTGGCCCTGGATCCAAGAAGTCGCACCAGAACACCTGGCTCGCATCAGCGGGGAATCAGCCGAGGACGCTGACGCGTCAACGCGAGCCCTTCGCGTCTCGCTTGCGCTCAGCCGCACGATCTGGCAACAGCAACGAAGTGATGCCGAGAATCTCTCGCTGGCGCTCGTGCTTCCGCGTCCAGGTCATCGCGCAACGATCGAGAGCCGGCGTCCCGCGCTCGTACTCGACCACGGCTCGATTCGCGCCCGGGTGCTGGCAGCTGGCGGACGTGTGCGCGACTTCGGTGTGGCGCTCTTCCCTGTCGCTCGTTCGAAGCGCCGGGCGAACGTCGTCGAGTCGCTGCGCGACAACACTCCGGGTTTGCGACTGCCGCGACTCGAGACCGTGCAGCAGGCGCATCTCGACGGCAAGACCGGCGTCGTCATCTTTCTGCATGGACTGATGTCCACCGATGTCGGGACCTTCGACGAGTTCGTACGAGCGCTGAAAGCGGCGGAATTCGGCCCATCCCTGCTGCTGGTGTCGTGGCCGCACGACACGCTCGATTCGATCGACGGCAACGCCGAGGATCTCTCGGTGCTGATCGAGCAAAAGCTCGCCCGGTCGTCGATGCCGATTGCCTTCGTGTGTCACTCGCGCGGCGGGCTCGTCGCACGTCGGACGGCAGTGGAGCTCATGGAGATCGACAGAGATCGCTGGCGCTCGCGGTTGCGCGGTCTGGTCACCTTCGGCACGCCGCACGACGGCGCCGAGCTCGCCGAAAACGGCGACGAGTTCGTGGGCAAGCTCCTGCTCCTCTACACCGTGGGCCAGCGTGGAGGACTCATCCCTCTCGTCGACGCCCTCTGGTCGGTAAAGGATCACAAGAAGCTGGCGGGCGTCAGCGACCTGCGTCCGCGATCGGGCGGTGGCGACTTCCTGCGCGCTCTGAGAAAGGCCGAGGGCCGCATAGCGAAGAAGGCTGGCGCAGTCCCGCTGCGGTTATACGCCGTCGGTGGAAATGTGAAGGCCGATGGCGTTGCCGCCATGCTGAGTCGTCGATACTTCGGCGGCGCCGCACACGATCTGATCGTCACCCTGGCATCGGCAACTCCAGTCGCCGCTGATCAGCGTGCCGAGACGACGTGCGATCACTTTGGATACTTCACGCAGAATGAAGTGGCCGGCTATGCGGCGACCGACGCCATCGATTTCCTCGAGCAGGTGATGGTTGCGGCTGCAGAACCTGCGGAGCAGCCGGATGCGCAGAGCCTCCCAAAGCGATCGCGGCCGCTGAAGTTGGATCCCGCCAAAGTGGCGGCGGCGAGAGCGGCGAACTCTGAGAACGAGACCCGTCAGGTCGGTGCGTAGTCAGTGAGGCTGTAATCGTGCGCGGACGCGCACGGCTTCGGAGCCTTGAACGGCCATGAGCAACGGCGTCGTGGCCATCGTGGTCACGATCGCCATCAGCACCATCATCGTGAACAGCGTCGGCGAGATGATGCCGAGATCGAGCCCGACGTTGAGGACGATCAACTCCATCAGCCCGCGGGTGTTCATCAGGAATCCGAGCTCGGTCGATCGACGCCATTCGTGACCCGTAGCGCGCGCGGCGATCAGGGTGCCACCGAACTTCCCTAGCGTCGCAACGGCGATGAGAGCGGTGCAGATGAGCCAGGCGTGCGCGCCGGTGAGCAGGCCGATCTCCGTGCGCATGCCGGCAAACGCGAAGAACGCCGGCAGCAGCAGAATCGTGACCACATACTCGACGCGCTGCTCGAGTGCTCGCGCGAGCACACTCTGGTGCGGAATGACGGCGCCAAACAGGAACGCGCCGAAGATCGCGTGTACGCCGATCGCCTCGGTGGCCAGCGCCGACACCAGTGCCGCCACCAGGACCAGGGCGATCGCACCGCGCTCGGGTTCGCGGCTCGCCCATCGCTGCGACACGCGCACGACCACAGGCCTCACCACGCCAAACATCAAGGCGATGAACGCGACCGTCAGCACCGAGGTCAACAGTCCTCGACCCTCGCTGCTCTGCACCACGCCGACGACGAGTGCGAGCAAACACCATGCGGTCACATCCGCGATCGCCGCGCATGTAAGTGCGAGGCGGCCGAGCGCCGTCTGCGTAATGCCTTGATCGGCCAGAATGCGAGCGAGCACGGGGAACGCCGTGATCGACATCGCCACACCCACGAAGAGGGCAAAGTGCGTGGAGGCTACACCCGATGGCGCCAGCTCTTGGTGCAACTGCATGGCCAGCCACACGCCGAGCACGAACGGCAGCGCGATGCTCGACAGCGCGATCGTCGCGGTCGATCGAATCTGCCCGCGGAACATGTCGGTGTCGAGCTCGACGCCGACCAGGAACATGTAGAGCGCCACGCCCAGCTGCGACAGAAGACCGAGCGATGGCGCCACCGATGCCGGCAGGATGAATGCGTATGCGTCGGGCCAGACGGTGCCAAGGAGCGACGGCCCCAATACGATGCCCGCGACGACCTCGCCAATCACCGGCGGCTGATGAATGACGCGGAACAGGCGCCCCAAGATACGACCCAGCAGCACCACCGCGGCAAGCGCCGCAAGCAAATGCAGGAGCACTACGGCCGTCTTCCCTCGGGGAGCGAGAGCTCGTTAGCCTTCGCGGGAACTTCTGACGCAGGTAGGCCCGCATCCCACGTTGGTATCGGAGACTTGTCCGGCGGGTAGAGAGATTCGAGCGGCCCCCACACCTTGTCGACGCGATCGTGGAAGAGATCGCCGATCAAGAGATCGGTCAGCGTGCCGCGCAGCTCGGGGTACTTCCGCACCATTCCACCGAAGCTGAATCCACCGTAGTACTCGCACACCAGGCGCCGCATCCGATCGACGCCCTCGTTGAACGTGGTGCCCCATTTCCCCAGCTGCGCCTCGGAGACGTCGCCCGTCTTCAGACCCTCGACGATGGCGTCGGCGGCGAGCTCGCCGGACTTGAGCGCAAGCAGCACCCCCGATGAATACAGCGGATCGAGAAAGCCGAAGGCGTCGCCGACCAGTACCCAGCCGTTGCCTGCGACCTGCTTCGATCGATACGAGTAATCCTTGGTGGCAAAGTATCCGGTCACCCGCTTCGCGTTGGCGACGCGCGCCTTCACGCCGGGACAGGATTCGACTTCTTCGTCGTAGGTCTGCGCGTAGGGTCCGCGTCCTTTGAACAGGTAGTCGAAGGGCGCGACCACGCCGATGCTCGTCACGTTGTCGTGCTGCGGAATGTACCAGAACCAGCCGTTCTTCGCGCCGGTCTGAATCACCAGCGTCGCGCCCTCATCGCGTCCAGCGTCCCGCTGCGCGCCCTCCCAGTAGGTCCAGATCGCCCCCTTGTTGAGAATCGGATCCCACACGCGCAGATTGAAGCGGTTCATCAGCAAACCGTTCTGCCCGCTCGCGTCGACCACCACCTTCGCGGCGACGTCGCGAAGGCCGTCGCCGTCTTTGATCCGTACGCCCACCGTGCGATCGCCGTCCATCAGCACTTCGTGCACGCGCACGCCCTCGTGCACGTCGACCCCGTGCTCGCGAGCGTTGTTCAGCATCATCTGATCGAACTCGCTGCGGACTACCTGCCAGGTCTGCGAGCATTCGTGCGGCTTGTTGTCCCAGAAATAGAACGGCGCCGATTCCCTGCCGGCGGAGTTCACGAACTGCACGCTGTACTTCTTCACGAAGTGGCTCTGCTGCATCTTCGGCAGCATGTTGAGCCGCTTCAGCACCCAGTAGGTTTCGGGGATCAGCGATTCGCCGATATGAAAACGCGGAAAGACTTCGCGCTCGAACAACACCACTCGGACACCCTGCTGCGCCAACAGCGTGGAGACGGTCGATCCTGCAGGGCCACCACCAATGACCACGACATCTGCTTCGGAAGGCATCGCGCTATTTTGACTCGACTATGAACCGACTGGCCTTCATCTCGAAACGCGGAAGCGTTCCCGGTTCAACCTCGTGGACCGCCACGCTGAGGCCGAGCGCCTCTCGCAGTTGATACGCCACTTTCGACGCGACTGTTGCGCCATCGGCTTCAGGCGCGACCTCGATTTCCATCCGCAGCGAACGCATCGATCCGGGACGCGACACAATCGATCGGAACTCGACGACCTCGGCAAATCTGCGAACGACCGACTCGATGCCCACCGGGTACACGTTGACACCCTTGATGTTCACCATGTCATCGACGCGACTGAGAATGCCGCCTTCGAGCCGCGCCCACGTGCGTCCGCAGACGCAGGGTTCCGATCGTCTCACGGCGATGTCGCCGGTACGGTAGCGGATGACCGGGCTGGCCGTGCGGCCGAGATTGGTCAGCACGAGCTCGCCGGGCGCGCCATCGGGCACCGGCGTGCCGGATGCGGGATCCAGCACTTCAGCGATGAACGCGCCTTCGTTCACGTGCAGGAAGCCGGGAGCGTCCCAGCACTCGAAGCTCACCGGTCCGACTTCGGTGAGCCCGTGGTGATCGATCACGCGTGCCCCCCAGCTGCGCTCGATGCGCTCGCGTGTGGCGGGAATACTGCCGCCCGGCTCGCCGGCGACGATCAGCACCCGCACGGTGCTCTCGGCAAGCGGACGCTGCGGACGTTCGTGTGCGGCGATCTCAGCCAGCCTCAATGCGTACGTTGGCGTACAGCACACGACGGTGGCGCCGACCGATTCGATGATCGCAAGGCGGATCTGGCTCGACATGCCGCCGCCGGGAATGCAGTGCAGACCAATCTGTGAGCCCGCCTCGAAGCCCGCCCAGAACCCGAGAAACGGGCCGAACGAAAACGGAAAAAACACGCGATCGCCGGCACCGACCCGCGCGCCGCGGTAGACCGCTTTCCAGCACTCGAGCATCCACTGCCAGTTCTCGTTGGTGTCGATCCATCGCAGCGGTCGTCCGGTGGTAGACGAGGTTTGACAGTAGCGGGTGTACTTCTCGAGCGGCTCGGTGAGCGCAGTACCCCAAGGCGGGTTCCGCTCCTGATCTGCATTCAGCTCCGCTTTGGTGGTCAACGGCAGCTTGGCGAGATCATCGGGCAGTCGCAGCGACCGCACCTCGATGCCTGCGTCGTCCAGCTTGCGTGTGTAGAACGTGTTGCGGCCGTAGATCGCCGCCAGCAATTGCGCCAATCGGCGCCCCTGCGCTGCGGCAAGCTCGCCGCGATCGAGTCGCTCCGCGGTGAGCATCTACTGACCGGCCGCCACCGTGAATCGAGACGCGATGTCGGGCGGGATCGGGATCGCCTTCATCTGGCCGTCGACTGTACTGACGCACACGATTGTCAGCGAACCGGTCGCGATGGTCTCGTCGCCCTTCGTCAGCACGCACTGATAGCGCATCGTCTTCTCGCTCTTGCCAACGACCTTGATGCACACGTCGAACTCGTCCTCGACACGAAGCGGGCGATGGTACTCGAACGAAGTGGCGATCCTCGGAAAGCCGATGCCGGCTTTCCGCTTCGTGATGCTCAACCCCGCCTCGCGCCAGAGCGCGTGCTCGGCCTCCTCCATGTAGCGGAAGAAGTTGCTGAAGTGGACAATACCAGCGGCATCGGTCTCGTAGAAGTGCACGCGGCGACGGAGCGTGTATTCGGAGCGAGGGGAACCGGCTGTGGCCATCGATCAGGTGTAGCGGATCCCGGCGTGCGCGGGCAGAAAGAAGCGCGGCAGCAGCGCGTCGACACGCAGCAGTCCGGCGCGCGTCAGCGAGATCGCCTGCTCGGTCGATTCGCGAAGATAACCGTCGGCGCGAATCGAGTCGAGCGGATCGCGGAAGCGCTCGAGAACGTTGACGTTGTACTTCTGCCGGAAGTACGCAGGCCGAAGCGTGCCGAGCTTGAGTTGCAGGATGAACTCGCGGATCAGCCGCTCCTCTGGTGTCGGACGGTAGGCACGCGCCAGCGGGATCTCGTCGCGACGGACAGCGGCTGAATACGTCTCCCACGTATCGAGATTCTGCACGTGCACGCCGTTCACGTGACCAAAGGAGGCGACGCCAAGACCGATCATGTCGGCGCCTTGCCACAGTCGATCGGTGTAGATGAATTTGGTCTGCGACGGATCTTTCACAGCGGTATAGGCGCTGCGGACGTGATAGCCGGCGGTTTCGAGGGCCGTGAACGCCTCGTCCACCCACCGCCGCTTGGTGCTCCAGTCGGCGATTTTCTGCGTGAAACGGTCGGTGCCCTTCAGCAGGTTGCCGCTGATCGTCGTGTTGAACGGCAGCTCCATCTGATAGATGGTCACGCTGTCGGGCTCCAGCTCGAGCGTCTTCTTCACGCACGCGCGCCAGTTCTCCTCGGTCTCGCCGAGCATGCCGGCAATCAGATCGATGTTGATCTGCGGAAAGCCGAGCGAGCGCGCGTACAGATAGGCGCGACCGATCTCGGGCGAACGATGCGCGCGTCCATTCAACTCGAGGATCTCGTCGCTGAAGTTCTCGACGCCGAGGCTCAGTCGCGTGACGCCGATGCCGCGGATGGCCGCGAGCTTCGGCTCGGTCAGCGTGCCCGGCTCGCATTCGAACGTGACTTCTTCGGCGTCCGTCCACGGCGTCGCCGCCGACAGGCGGCTCACGAGTCCTTCGAGCTGCTTGGTCGACAGGAACGACGGCGTCCCGCCGCCAAAGTACACGAAGTTCAACGGACGGCCGGCGACTGCCGGCACACGAGAGCACAACTCCCACTCGTGCGCGAGCACGTCGAGATAGTCGGCTACTTCCTGCGCGTTCTTGTCGGTGTAGACGCGGAAGTAGCAGAAGTGACACCGTTTGCGGCAGAACGGTATATGCAGGTAGAGCCCGAGCGGCACGCCCGACACCGGCGGCGTGTTGAGCGCCGGCAATCCATCGCTCGCCACCGCCGCAGCGTTCCATGCCGAGAACGGCGGATACGTGGCAACGAAGTAGCTGCCGACTTCAGTGTGATCGTCTAACGCTGACGCCCGATCGGCCACAGATACGTCCACTATAATCCAGCCACGGGGCTCTGCTTGAATACCGAGAGCCCCGTGGCTGGATACTATTCTCCTGGCGCGCGCGCGGCGCGCGCGGGCCTCAGGGCCCAGGCCTCAAGCCTCAGTTGCCGGGCCAGGCCCGACGCTTATTCCGACTATGAGGAAAAAACGAATGTGGATGCTGTTTGTGGCCGGGGCGGTCCTCTCCTGGGGCGCCTACGGTGCAATGCTGGCGCTCGGCCAGTCGCAGCTTGGCAATCCCCTCAAGGCGCTGCTCTGTGTCGGTGCGGCCTATTTCCTGATCGGCGTGATCGTGCCCGTGCTCGCTCTCGGTTCGCAGGGCGGGCTCTCCAACTTCAATTCGACGGGCCTCATCAATGCCACGATTGCTGGAGCGCTCGGCGCCATCGGCGCCGCCTGCATCATCTGGGCGTTCAGGACCGGCGGACTTCCCATCTACGTGATGCCGATCGTCTTCGGCGGTGCGCCGATCGTGAACGTGATCGTCGCCATGGTGATCCGCCCACCGCAGTCCTCGATCAACCCGCTCATGTACGCCGGGTTCGTGCTCGTGTCCATTGGAGCGTGGATGGTGCTGTACTTCCGGCCCACTGCGTGAACATTCGCCCGTTATGCGGCCACGAACGCGAATTGCTGACTCGTTGTGGCTCCCCGCATATAACGGGCGAGCCGCGCGGAGCGCGGCAGGAGACACTGTCGACTAATCAAGGGCGCGATCAGGATCTCAAGGGTAGCGCCCTTGATTAGTCCGGCGACGATCGATTGCGCCGTCGTCGGAGCCAGCTTCGCCGGGCTGGCCTGCGCCACCGCGCTCGCGCGCACCGGCATGCGCGTCACCGTGCTCGAGCGCAAGGCCGATGCCGGTGAGAAGCTGCACACGACCGGCATCATCGTGAAGGACGCGATCGATCAGATCGCACTGCTCGACGGCCTGCCCGCCCCTCTCGTGCGCCGGATCGACGGCGTTCGCCTCTACGCACCGAATCTGCGGCATGTCGATCTCGCCGCCCCCGGCTATTACTTCCTTGCCACCGACACGCCCAACGTCATGCGATGGCTCGCGCAGCGCGCAGAGGAGGCGGGGGCGCGCATCGCTTATCGGACGCCCTTCGGATCGGCGATGCGAACCCAGGGTGGATTCGAGCTGGGCGATCTCGGCACTGCGCGCTACATCGTCGGCGCTGACGGCCCGTCATCGCGAGTGGCCAGGGTTTTCGAGCTCGGAGAGAACCGGGAGTTTCTGTTCGGCGTCGAGCACGAGTACACCGGCGTCGACTTACGCGAGCCGAGCCGGCTCCACTGCTTCATCGATCGTCGCCTGGCGCGCGGGTACATCGGCTGGATCGTCGCGGGCGTCGGTGTCGTGCAAGTGGGCATCGCCGGGCGTCTGCGTCGCGGCCTCATGACGGCCACCGAAGCCATGGGCGCCTTCATCGAGAAGATCGCGTCGATCGCCGACTTCCGTCACGCCACGCCGGTGTCGGTTCGCGCCGGCATGATCCCCTGCGGCGGCATCGTCTCACCAGTCGCGGCGCGGCGCGTGATGCTCGTGGGCGATGCAGCCGGAATGGTGTCGCCCGTCACCGCGGGCGGCATTCACACGGCGCTGAAACATGGCCTGGCGTCAGGTCATGCGATCGCCGATTTCCTCAACGGCAAGAGCGACGACCCGAGCGAGACCTTCGTGAAGTCGTATCCGACGTTCCGCACCAAACGCCTACTGCGATTCCTGTTCGATCACTTCCAAAGCGACCTCGCCTTCAACCTGCTGCTCGGCACCGCGCCCGTTCGCGCAGCAGCAAGTGTCGTCTACTTCCATCACAAGGGCGTTTTCAAAGGGCCCAGGGCTCAGGCCTCAGGCCCCAGGGCTGTCTGAGGCCTCAGCACTGGCCCAGCCCTGAGGCCTGAGGCCTTGGGGCCTGTTGGTTATGCACACGTCAGCTGGCGATCAGCGGTCTCTGCGGCGTGACCTCATACAGGAGGCCATGCTGGTCGGTGAAGACACCGTAGTGACATGGATCGCTCGTGTCTTTGAGCGACACGACGTAGCCGGCTCCGTCGGTGTAAAGGCGGAGTTCAAATGCAGCGGGCGTCATCGGCAGACCTGGCAGCTGATTGAGCGGGAGATATCGCTGCGCGCTCTGCACGGCCCGCCCTTCGGCGGCATTGATCGCCCGCGCCAGCGCTCTCGCTTGATCGCGTCGCGTTCGGTCCGCCGGCAATGCTCCCTCGTCGTGCCGACACGACATCGCGCCGCCTCCACGCGGCAGCGGCAGCTGGCCTCGACCGACCAGCGGCTGAAACAGGAGGATGCCCGTGACCGTCGCCAGTCCGATCAACACAGCGCGCTTTCGCATGATCTCCCTCCCCGTTCGCCGCGCGGTCGCAGGCGCGGCGCCTGCCGTCAGCCGGCAGGTGTCGTCACGAGACTGGATGGCGTTTTAGAGCCTCGATCTCTCACGTGGACCGTGCTCACGGCATTCGTCTTCACAGGCGCGCGGGGAATCGGCATGCCCATCGCCGCGGCCTTGGGCCCATCGTCATCGTCGGGCGCCAACTGGTAATAGGCTTCCGCGATCGCAGCAAAGCGATCGGCCTTCGCCAACCGGCCTCGCTCGCGGTAGAAGTCAGCGAGATCTGAATACCTATCGAAGAAGAACAAGTGCGAGTCGAGCAGTTCGCCATCGCGGCCGAGCAATCGGACGAACAGCTTCACCGACAAGATATCGAGAACGAGACGAACGTGGGTCCACATCCCGATCATCGTTCTACGGCGATTATCGCATCAGGCACTGCGGCGCCCGCGACGCGTTCGGACGCGGATGATCCACAGTGCCAGCAGGATCAGCATGGACACCAGCGTCCCGACCGGCAAGTACCACAACGTCCCTGCCGACACCGTCGCGAGCGCGGCATTGCTCCAAGGCGTTCCGATGATGAAACCCACCGCCGCGACCAACCAACAGGCGCCGCAGACGACGAACACCGCTTTCATTAGCGTCGATCTTGGCGGGATACCGATCGCAGTCACCATCGCGCTCCACGGACCGAGCTCGCCAGACGCTGGCGTGAAGTAGTCACCCACGATCAGCGCGCGCGAGCCATCGAACGTCATCCACGTGGCCGGGGCCAGCGCGAAGAAGACGATCAGCAACCGCAGGATGCGCATGCTGACAGAGGCCGCCTATGCGGCCCCCCACGTATTACGACTTCCCAATCGCGATCAGGTTGCGATCGGTGCGAATGTACCACCGGCCGTCGACGAGTGCCGGCGTGGCCAGCGTGGTCTCGTCGAGCTTATTGACGCGCAGCATCTCGAACGTCGGGCCCGCCTTCAACACGAACGTCTCGCCATCGTCGTTGGTGAAGAACACCTTGCCGTCGACCGCGACGGGTGACGAGGAAAATCCCTCACGCTGCGCGACGCCGAGCCGTCCCTGCCACAGCACCTTGCCCGTCATCGCCTCGAGACAGGTGACGATCGAGGCCATGTCGTTGACCATGTAGAGATGCTCGCCATAGAGAATCGGCGACGGGACGAACGGCGATCCGCGCGGGCTCGTCCATGCGACGTGCGTCTTGGTGACGTCGCCCTTTCCTCCCGGGCGAATCGCCAGTGTCGGGCCGGCGCGCCCCGACGAGCAGAACACCATGCCGTAGCCGACGACGGGCGTCGGGATCACTTCGTCGGTGGTGCCGCGGCAACTCCAGATCTCGGCGCCAGAGTCGGGGTTGTATGCACGCACGGTCCACTGGCTGCTGACGATGATCTCGTCGTGATCGCCGACACGCACGGCGATCGGCGTGCCCCATCCGACTTGAGCGTCGCGCCGCGTCCGCCACAGCTCGCGCCCGGTGCGTGTATCGAACGCGGCGACGAACGAGTCGTTGAACTGATCCTGATAGAGGATCACACGATCCTTATAGAGCAGCGGCGATCCGGCGGTGCCGTGATACGCGTCCATGCGGCCGAGATCGTGGTGCCACACCACCTTGCCGCTCATGTCGACAGCCAGCAGACCGCGCGCGCCGAACGACGCGTAGACGCGTTGACCGTCTGTGGCCGCCGTCGCCGATGCGAATCCGTTCTTGTAGTGGTTGCCGTACGGCGTCTTGCCTTCGGGCGCGAACGCTTCCCACTGCTTCTGCCCGTCGCTGCGGCGAAAGGCGACGATCGACAACCGACGGCCGTTGTCGTACGCGGTGGTCAGGAAGATGCGATCGCCCCAGACGATCGGCGACGAGTTGCCGGCGCCGGGAACCGCCACCTTCCACGCGATGTTCTGAGTCGGCGACCAGGTGTCGGTGTAGCCGCTGCCAGTCGCGAGGCCCTGCCCGGACGGACCGCGCCAGCGAGGCCAGTACTTGGCGCCCTCGCCTTCGTCGGCAACCATCTTGATGCCGTCGCCGGGCGTCTGGCTCGCGAGCGGCCGCGGCGCGCCCGTACTCAGCGCGAGCGGGATCACGACGAGCGCTAGAAGGCGAACGTGATTCATCGACAGTGTAGGGCGGGTCTTCAGACCCGCCGTCTATTTTCTCCGTTGCCCGATCGCATAGAGGAACGATGCCGTGCGAACGAAGATTTGGCCTTCCGAGACCGCGGGCGAGCTCAACGTGTAGTCGCCGAGATCGTTTTCGGCAAGCAACGCAAACTTCGGCCCGCTCTGCACGACGCTCGTGACGCCATCTTCATCGGTGATGTAGATCTTGCCGTCGGCGAGCACCGCCGATCCGCTATACGTCGCGTTGCGCAGCCGCTGCGGACCGTAGACGGTCTTCCCCGTCTTCGCGTCCAGACAGAACATGATGCCGCGATCGTTGATCGAATACAGATACGTTCCGTCGGTCACCGGGGTCGGCACATCGGGACCGTTGTTGAACGACCACAGCACGTGCGATCTGCTCACGTCGCCGCGGCCTCCGGCTTTCAATGCCAGCAGCGGCCGCTCTTTCGACGGCGCGAAGATCACGTCGCCTTGCACGATCGGCGACGCCACGATGCGATAGCTGCCATCGTTGCGCGGATTCAAACCATCGGCCCGCCACAACTCTTTGCCTGTCGCAGCGTCGTGACCGGTGACGACATCCCCGCCGGTGATTACGATCTCCGTGCCACCTGCGTAACGCAGCAGTGCCGGCGTCGTGTAGGCATCTGGCGATTCGAATTGCGCGCGGGTCAGACGATTCACACGCCACACCGTCTTGCCGGTCATCTTGTCGATGCGCAAGACGTACGAGGGATCGTCGGTGTGCATCCCGTGCAGCACCTGGACGTACAGCGCGTCTTCGAACAGCAGCGGAGACGAGGCGTAACCCCATTGCAATCCAAAGCGTCCGTATTCCTGCTGGATGCTGCGCATCCAGATCTCTTTGCCGCTGAAGTCGAATGCCTTGAGAATGCCGGTGCCGGTCATCACCCACACCAGCGTGCCATCGGTGACCGGCGACGGGGACGACATGTTCTGCTTCATCATCCGGCGGTTGCCGATGCCGAGCGGACGCTTCCAACGCACGACGCCGGTCGTGCGATCGACATCCCAGAACCACAGCTCGTTGCCGTCGCCAACGTTCAGAAACACGTGATCGCCCCACACGATCGGCGTCGACCCTGAATACTCGGGGGTCTTCAGCTTCCAGGTGACGTTCTCGGTCGTCGACCACTTGGTTGGCAGGTTCTTCTCGGCGCTGATGCCGTTGAGCGACGGTCCGCGCCACTGCGGCCAGGATTCGGCTGCGCCGCGCGCGCCGGCGAGCATCGTCAACACCACGATCGCGGGCAGCACTCTCATGCGTCTATTCCGAATGCAGCGCGGCCACCAGAGGAGTCGATGTCGCCGCGCGCATGGCTACGACCGAGGATAACAGACCGGTCACGAACACCGCGATGAGCAGCACCGCACTGCTCGGCGTCAGGGGCACGCGACCACCGCGCTCGAGCACAGCTGGCAAGACCGCCAGCCCCGCGCAGGCCGCGCCCGCGAGCAGCCCACCACCAACGAGCAGCACGTTCTCGGCGATCACCATCAGCAGCACGTGCTGGCGACGATAGCCGACCGCGCCGAGCAGCGCGAGCTCGCGGCGCCTCTCGAGCACATTGCGGACGAGCACGGCGGCGAGACCGACGGTGCCCAGGAGCAGCCCGAGACCTCCGAGCGTCTGGAACGTCGACAGATACGTGTTCTCGACCTGATGGAACTGCGCCAGCCGCTGGGCCGTGCCCATCGCATTCGCGCCCAGATCGGTCAGCCGATCGTTGATGCGCGATGCCACGTCAGCGGCCCGATCTGGCGCCGCATCGACCAACATGACGCGATAGCCCTCTTGCGCCGGGAACAGCGCGACGAAGTGTTCCTGCGACATCAGCAGCTCGCCCTGAAAGATGCTGTCGCTCAGCGCTGCCACCAGGCGCAGTCGAATGTCGCGATCGCCGCGGACGATCCGCATCTCATCGCCGAGTTGCTTGTGCAGCACGTAGGTCATCGAGTTGGCGTCGGCAATGACCGGAATCGCGCCATCTGCTTCACGGCGCGTGAGCAACAGCCACGGGTTCGTCCGCTCGGCGTCGGTGGCAGCCAGCGACGACTGAAACGCAAACCGACCCTTCGCCAGAAACGCATCCGTCGGCGCGAGGATCCGTGGGTTCTTCGGCTGGTACAGATTCAGACAGCTCGCATCGTCGCCAGGCAATAGGCGGAACGGTTCGAAGGTGACCGACTGATCGAGATCGAACAGGTTGAGCGCGTCGCGGCCGGCACGTGAATTCGGATCCTGTACGATCGGCAGCAGCGTCTCGACCATGAGCGCGTAGCCGCCCACGCCCGAGTGAGGCCCGGTGTCACGTTGCGTATCGCCGCGGCGGAATGCGTCGACCGAAATCAGGATGAAGGTCGCCGACGCAATCACCGCCATCGAGAGCACGCTCCGGCCCGGCCGGTATCGTGCGCTGCGCCAACCGAGTCTGGACACCTGTTGCCATCCGCGTCCGGCGAGCGCGCTATGAACAGGACGACGAAGCGCGAAGGCGTAGGCACAAAGCGCGGCGCCGAGCAGCGCAGTTGCGCCTCCGAAGAACGCTGCGGCTGCGTCGGCCACTTTCATCGCGCCAGCCACAAGCAAGAGAACGCCAATGACCGCAAGCGCGGTGGCAGCAGCAAGCAATCGGCCTCGGCCGTGGGGTCCGGCTTTCCTGCCCCGAGCGGAGTCGAGGGGAGCCGGACCATCGATTTCGCCCGCGAGCAGGCTCCGCTCCGACACGCGCTTGAGCGAGCGCAGCGTCCACGCGATGCACATCACCGCGATGCCCACGCCGCTGGCGGCGCCGATGACGAGCGATGCCGCCGACACGTGCAGGGTCAACGCACTGGTACCCACTGCGCCGACCCACCACGTGCGCAGCCCGTACATGATCGTCGCTGCGTATCCAACCGCGCCGATGACACCGAGCACACTTCCGGCGATCGAGAGCACGAGTCCCTCGAGGAGAAACAGGCGCCTCACATGTCGCGGTCCAAAGCCCACCGCCCGCAGCAGACCGACTTCCCTGCCCCGCTGCTCGATACCAAGCTTGAAGAACAGCGACGCCAGTACGAGTGCGGAGATCACGAGGAAGAAGCTGAAATAGACGAAGTACTCGCCGAAGTCAGTCGCGCCATGCGACGCGCTGAGACTCTCGTCGCGAACGTCGCGCACCGTGAGCCCGAGCGCGAGCGGATCGGCGGTCGCTCGAATCCGCGCCTCGAGATCGGCGCGCGCCGCTTCCAACGATTGGTTGCCAGGGGGCGTCACACGAATCGACGTCATCGCGCCGTAGCGGGTGCGCCACAACTGCTGCCCTGTGGCGAGCGGCACGAACGCCTTCGGCGTCGTTCGATACTGCTCCCAGTACTGCTCATCGATCTTGCGGATGCGCTTGAGGTCGACGGGAAACGGCGGATCCCAGTCGTCTAAGGTGGGCTTGTCGCTGATGCCGGGAAACGTGGGAGCCATATCGCGATCGCCGGTCGCGATCGGAACGATTGCCGCCACGCGGAACATCGCGCTCCGCGTCACGAGCTGACCCGGCTCTTCCCACGCGTAGTAATCCATCGTCAGCGAATCGCCCACGCGCGCGTGAAGATCGGTCGCCGTCCACTCGTTGAGGACGATGGAGTCCGGTGCCGATTCCGGACTGCTGTCCATCGCCGTCACGAGTGAGTATGGAATCTCGCGATCGCCGACGCGCATCGTGTTGGCGAGATACGTGAACAGCGTCGTGCCCTTCGATCCATTCGCCTCCAGCGCCTTATTCACCGCTCCGGCATGGGTCTCGTCCACGACGCCCGCACTCGAGCCGACGCTCAAATCACCTTGCGCCTCGACCGCCTTCACTGACAGCCCGAGGTCGGCAAGCTGACTCCGCTGGCGCACCAGCGATTCGATCGCAGCCCACGATCCGGTTGTGCCCTCCTTCGCCGATACGAGCATCGCGTTGACGCGACCCTCGATCTCGAGATCCTGCTGCATCCGCGACAGCGGCACGAAGGCAGCCAGCACCTCGCCTTGCTTGGCCTCGAGCGAGAATTCGCCGAGTGACGAAGCGGGCAGCACACGTCGCACGGTGAGCCGCATGGTGCGGCCAAGGTTTTCGCGGCGGCCATGCAGCGTCTCGAGCGGCACATCGGTGGGCCGTTGCACGCGCACCAGGACTGCATCCGATTCCTTGGTGCCAAGTCGCGCGGCGAGCGCAGGGCTGAGAAACGCTTCGCGATCGCTCGGACCGGTGACTCCCGTGACGCCGTGAAAACGCCAGAAGCGATCGTCCACGCCGTACACACGAACGTCGCCGGCGGTTCGCCCGCTCTCCTGTCCAGTGACGAACGCCTGCGCGACGACCAGCGGCGTGACGGCAGAGAAACGGCTCGCGAATTCGGAAGCCCCGCCAATGTCATCGGCCAATTGCTGGCGGAAGAACGTGGACGAGGCGACGATGACGTCGGTCTTGCCAAGTCGCCCAAGCACCAGATCGCGCAGGCTGCCGCGAACGGAATCCCCGACGAGCAGGGCCCCGGCAAGCACTGCTACCGCCGTCGCAACGCCGAGCACGACGGCCAGATGGCTGCGCCAGTAATACGTCACGCCGCGAAGGACCAACCGCAGCATCTATGAACCCGCCTGGTATCCCGCTCGCGCGCGGATGTTGGCACGGCGGTTCTTCAGCCGTACATCGAGACGATGCCAGCCGTCCTTGGCGACACCGGCGGGCGAATAGCTCAAGAGGTATCGGTTTCGGAACTCGTCGAGGATCCGGAGAAACGTCGCCGACAGATCCTTGGTCGATGCGATCTTGATCAATCCACCACCGGTTAGCTTGCCGAGATCATCGAGGAATCTCGACTCTTCAGCATCGCGCGACGAGGCGGCGTAGACCACGATGTCCGCGCGGCGGGCGGAGTCGAGCACGCGCTCGGGAGCGAGCCAGCTGGTCGTATCTAGTCCATCGCTGAAAACGATCAGCAGATTGCGTCCACCGTCATCACCAGCCAGCAGCGTGGCTGCATGCGCGCCGTCGACGAGTGATGTCTCGCCAACTGGCCGTACCTCGTCCAGGCTGCTGCGCACGAGCGCGAGGTTGGGCGTCAGGCGCTGACGCAGCATCACGATGTGGCTGAATGTCAGCAATGCCGCCTTGTCGTCGTTGGTGAGACGGCCGAGCAGCGCGCGGCTCGCCTTCTGCAGATCGTCGAGCCGTTCGCCGGACACGCTTGCGCTCGTATCGAGCGCGAGGATCACGTTCAGCGGGATCTGCTGAAAGCTGACGAGATCCACCGTCTGCACCACGCCGTTGTCGCGAACTTCGAAGTCCGCCGGTTGCAGACCGCGGATCACGCCGCCGCGATCGGTCACGAGTGCATCGACACGAATCGCTTCGAGCTTCGACGAGAAGGTCGCCTGCTGCGCAGCGAGCCGGGCAATCCCCACCACCACGGCGAGCGCGATCGCACGACTCGTCATCGGCCCTCGCTCTCGATCGCCTTGTGTAGCGCGTCCAACGCCACGTCGGCAGCGCGTCCGGCGGAGATGTCGTACACCCACCACTCATCGTCTCGCGCGTCACCCTGCGGTTCCTGTTCCGCGAGCGTCAACAGCGCCTCCCGCGCCGACCTACGATCGCGACCTGCAGCCAGCCGGCTCAGTGCCAGACGCGGCGATTGCGCCGTCGGCGAAAGTCCGGCGGCGCGTTCATACGCCCGGACGGCGTCGTCGTCTTTGCCGAGCGCCTCCAGTTCGCCGCCAAGAAACAGCGCGGAGTAGTACTGCAGCAGCCGTCCCTGCACACCGGCAACTTTCTCGAGCTCGCGGACCGCCTCCTCATGATGGAGTCGTTGGCCCAGCACGCGAGCGTAGCGGATGCGCGCCTCCTCGAAGCCCGGTGCAATCTCGAGCGCGCGCTCGTAAAAACGTTCCGCGAGCAAGAGCTCGTCGCCGCGCGATCCCATCGCGAACGTCACCCCGGCGGGAACATCGGCCTTCCGCATCGCCGATTGGCGACGAGAACTTGCCATCGTTTCATGCAGCACGGCTCTCAAGAACAGCACATCCGGGCTCTTGGGAAACAGCTCGGTGGCACGCACGAAGTGCGCGGGATCGAGATCACCGACGGAGATCAAATGCGCGCAGGTGGCGATGTACCACAGACGCACTGTGTCGTCCACGGCGGGGCCACGCGCAGCACCGCCGCGCCGATCGCGATAGCGAACGCGTTCAAGGAGCCGGCGTCCCATGTCCCAATGGTTGGCTTCGGTATCGATCCCGGTTGGCCTTCCATCGTCGATGTGGAGCTTATAGCGCTTGGAACCCGCGCCGGGTTTGACAGCGAACCGCGTGTCCGCCGGCGCCAGCATCGCAATATCCGCGTGAAGCATCGCGCCGCGCTTGAGCAGTGCGTTCTCCCGGCCGTCATACGGTGATCCAAGCGGCGCCGCCAGCGCGCGAAGACGCGCGACATCGCGGCCACTGTATGAAATCGCCGTCGACCTGCTCGACGACGACGGCGTGACCGTCACCCAGCCGGTGGTCGTCAGCCGGAGCTCAGGCTCGGGAGGAGGGAAGAACACCGACACCGTCGGCTCTCGCACGAGGCTCGTGAGCGACACCACATCCATCCACACGCTTCGCAGATCTGCGGTGCTCCACTGGTTGATCTCCAGCGCCGCCTCGTCCGCTGTTCCCGCCTCGTGTGTATTGACCGCGGCGACCCATTTCTCGAGGCGATCGAGCCGCGACAGCTTCTCCGGCGCGGAAGGCGTGTTCTGGGCGTGCAGCTGCACACCCGCATCGAACGCGGCGGTCGCCACCGCAAGCGCGGCGATCGCGATCGAGACGTTACGCGCGTTCCTCACCAAGACCTGCGCTTCGCCACTTCGAGAAGTGGCCGTCGAGAAACACCAGATGCGTGAACCCATGCTTGCGCAGCGTGCGCCCCGCGATCATGGCGCGGGGACCGTGCCCACAGTACACGACCAACTCCTGGTCTTTGCCAGCAGGAATGATGTCGACCCGCCTTCCGACCTGCCAGAACGGGACGTTGACGGCGCCCGGCACGTGCCCACTTGCGAATTCGCGTGCGCTGCGGACGTCGAGGATCGGCGGCGCCGCGTTGGCCGCGATTCGCGCCAGAAGCGCTTGGGGTGCGATGCGATCGGTCACGCAGTTCGGGCGCCGGCGGGCACCGGCACAAAAGCCGCCGCCACGGCAAGCGCAGCAACGAGTACAGACAACAAGTAGAACGCCGATGAATACGACCCGGTCGACGCCGACCACTCAGCGAGAAACAATGGCCCGACTGCCGAGGCCAGCACGGTCATGATCTGCGCCGCGCCTTGAATACGACCGAGGTGCGTTCGGCCATACGCGCGACCCCAGAAACTGAAAAACACCACCATCACGAATCCGCCACCAATGCCCATCGTCACCGCCTGCGCCATCACCTGCCCTTCGGTGGACACATGGGCCAGACCTATCAGCCCGCCGGCGAGCACGAGCAGTGCGGTCATCAAGATCGAGCGAAGCGAGACGCGTCCAGCCAGCGCACCGGCGATGAAGTTCCCGCCGAGCCCAGTGATCGCCGTCACCGCAAGCGCGCGGTAGTAGACGTCGGGCGCGAATCCACGCTCGGTGAGAATGGACTCGTTGAGAAGGCCAATGCCCGACGCCACGAGGCCGTACATCGACGCCGCCGCTGCGAATACCCAAAACGCCGGCGACCGCAGCGCTCCACCGAGAGTGACGTGCACCGCAGATTCAGTCGACGCCTCCGACGAATCGACGCCTCCACCATCGACCTCGGCGCCGATCGATTCCGGCGACGAGCGATCGAGAAGGTACGCCACCGGCGCCAGACCACAGACCAGCGCGAGACCAATCGCCGACCAGGCGATTCTCCATCCGGCGGTCTGGACGATGGCGCCCACCAGCGGAAACGCGAGCATGAAGCCGACGCTGATCACGACTGAGTACACGGCCATCGCCACCGTGAGCCGACGACGAAACCACTTGCCCACCATCGCCAGACTGATCACCGAGAGTGCGCTTTGACCAAACCCTCGCGTGAAAGTGATGCCGACGAGCATTACGGCGGCGCTCGTCGCCTGGCTCATCGCGAGCACCGTCAGGCCGAGGGCAAGCGCGGTGATCGTCAACACGATGCGGCTGCCGAGGCGATCGATGAGACGCCCGATGCCGAGGCAGAAGAGTCCGCCGATGAGTGTGGCGACGAGATTCATCTGCGCGTACGCGACGCGGCTGATCTGGAGATCGCGCAACAGCGGCTCGGTGATGAGACCGAGCCCCTGCGTACGACCGGGCAGCGTGCCGATCATCGCGGCCGATGCGACACCGAGCACGATCCACCCGTAATAGACGCGCGCGCTGGATCGCGGCGCGACGTCGACGCCGGCAGTCGTCACTTCGCCGCTCCAACGACGGTGAGCGCCTCGTCTTCGTTCGGCTCTTCAACCGCGGTGGCCGCGCTGTTGCCGCTCGGGCGACGTGCGGTCGGATGTCGCACGCCGGAGAACGGATCGCGCGGCCGTTGATAGCCGCCGTCGGGTGCGAGACCCGCAGCGGCGCTGTCGATCGGCTTGCGTCGCCGCAAGAACGACACGAGCCATCGAATCAGACGCATGAGCCAGGCAAACATACGAGAAGTCTAGGGTCAGACCCCATTACAAGTCGACTCAGGGGTCAGACCCCAGTACGACTCGACTCAACCCCTTGAGTCGGGTCGCATACGGGGTCCGACCCCACTACCCTCGCGCAAAGCGGAGGACCTGCCGATCGCTCGACAGCGTCAGCGCGGTCCCATCTTCGGACACCTCGTACGTGACGCGGCCTTCGATCCGTCCGTCCTTCATCCCCACGGCCTCGAGCACACGAGGTCCGTTCCACTTCGCCAGCACGGCATATCCGTGAGCCTGTGGATATGTCTGCCCGTCCGGGCGCAGTGTGTTCTCGTTCCGCAACTCCTCGCCCGACGCGTCGACGACGAGATCCGCGATCGTCACCGCGTCGCCGTGAACATCGAAACGCAGTGTGACGCTGCGGTACGGATCGCCGGCGGCCGCTGAATCGGCCGCCCACCGCCACGTGCCGGCAAACGGGTGCGGCGCGGTCCGCGCGGCGATCTGCTCGACGTGCGCGTGCAGCGCGGGCCAGCTCGAGAACCCGTACTCGCGGGCGAGCGCATGCTGTGCGTCGGCGAGCTGGGCCTCGGGCTGCTTCTCCTGCAGATCGCGCAGCAGTGCTTTCGCCTGCTTCTTCAAAAATTCGAGGTTGGGACGATCCGGCAGTTCGCGAGACATGACTCCTCCTTCATCGCCCGGCGTCCGCCCACGGGCCAGAAAGAGTCAACGCGTGAATCGATTGACGAAAACAGGTGGGATAGTCCCTTCCCGCGGACGGGATGCGGCCTGCGCCACGAGGATTGAATCTAACGCAGATGACGGCGGGTCTTCAGACCCGCCGCACGTTGCCGTGCTCGATCTCGAATCGGATCGGAAACTCCGAAGCAAGCCGCTCGCTGTGCGTGACGACGATGAGGATGTTGTTCTGACGGCGATGGAGATCGAGGAGGAGTGACGCGACCGTCGAAGCCGACGTCTGATCGAGATTGCCGGTCGGCTCATCGCATAACAGCAGACGCGGCTGGCGAATCAGCGCACGCGCGATCGCGACGCGCTGCTTCTCGCCGCCCGAGAGCTCCGCGGGTCGATGTTCGAGGCGTCCCGACAACCCGACTTGATCAAGCAGCGTGCGAGCGCGATCCGTCACGCCATCGTCTTTGCGCGCGACCAGCGTCGGCACCAGCACGTTCTCGAGCACCGTGCATTGCGGCAGCAGACAGTGATCCTGAAACACGAACCCGATCTCGCCATTGCGGAAATCGGCGAGCGCCGTCGGCGCGAGCGTGAACGGGTTGCGTCCGCCGAGCGTGATCTCGCCGCTCGACGGCGGCTCCAGCGCGCCGAGCATGTACAGCAGCGAGCTCTTGCCGCTGCCCGACGGTCCCGTGATCGTGGCCGCATCTCCCGGCGCAAGCGAGAAGGTGACGTTCGAGAGCACGGTCAGCGTGCCTTGCGGTGCGGGGTATTGCTTGGAGACGCCGGTGACCGTGAGCACGGTGCGTCAGGCCGCCTTCGACTCGAGCGCGCCGTAGACGTCGAGCAGCCGGCTAGCCGATTGCGCGACGGTGTAGTGCGCGCGAACGCCGTCGTACGCGGCCGCGCCAAGACGATCGGCGAGCGACGGATCGGACCAGAGCGTGTAAAGCCCGCCTGCCAGCGCGTCGGGATCGTCGCACTCGACGAGGAGACCGCCGCGCGTCTTCTCCACCACTTCGATGAACGCGCCACGTCGCGGCTGCACCACCGGCACACCAGCCGCCATCGCCTCGAGCAGAAACATGCCCTTCGGCTCGTCGTACGTCGCCGGTACCGACAGCACATCGAGGCCGCGCATGAACTCGAGCTTCGCCGCGCGATCGATAGCGCCGCGATACACGAACTCGCTCGCGAAGCCCGCGCGTTCGAGCGTGCCTCGCGCTTCATCGAGATACGGCCGATAGTTCGGCGCCATGTACCCGGCGACGTCGAGCATCGCTGTCGCGTCTCCCATCCGACGACGAAGCCGCACGTAGGCCTCGGCGAGCTGTTGCAGCCCCTTCTCGGGCGCGATGCGCGCGAAGTAACCGACGCGGAACGCGTTCGGCCGCGACGGCAGCGGCCGCTCGCGTGTCGTGTACCCCTTCATGCTGATGCCGAGCGGCACCACTGCCATCCGTGCGTGCGGAATGCGGAGCAGGCTGCTCATGAAGTCGGCGCAGTACTCGCTGACAGCGATGAATCGATCGACCGTGGGTACCTGCTCGCGCATCATCGTCAGCGCGCGATCGCGGTATGCGGCGGGCAGACCATCGAGGAACAGCTCTTCGCCTTGCAGTGTGCAGCACACCGGCCGTCCGAACGCCTTCCGCAGCGGCGCGGCCATCGAGATGAGCAGCGAGTTTGGCAGGTTGATGACGTCGGGCCTCGGCTCGTCGCGAGTCCAGTCGATCAGCTTGTCGAACTCCTTACGCAGCACGCCACGCTCGCCCTCGAGCATCGAGATCGTCAAATCGCCCAGCGTGGCCGCATCGGCGGACACACCGCGGCCGGCGAATGCGTTGATCACGCGCGGCGAGTCGAGCAGACGATCGAACGCGCGTGGCAGCTTGCGAAACAACGCCGACTGCTGCTGCAGGTATACGCTGATGCCGCCGAACAGCACGTCGGGCCGGCTCACGTTGTCCTCGTCGGTGAGCGTCGGCGTGTAGACCGGGATCAGCGTGACGTCGTGGCCTTGCGCCGTCAGCTCCGCGGCGAGCGCGTTGTCGCGGAAGCAGCTGCCGCAGTACATCCCCGCCGCGCCGGCCGTGATCGAAAGTATCTTCACGGGTGTTACGTCAGCGGCGCAGTCTGGAATGCGCGCGCGCGGAACAGGAACTCGACGATGTTTCCTTCGTGCGGCTGGCGCCAATTGAGCTGCGTTGTCGGCACCGGACCGAGATTCAGTCGATCGATGTGCACCGCATCGAGCAGTCGACCACGGAAGCTCTCGTTACATGTGATCGCCGAACACACGAGCGTCGGGCCGATGGCCTCGAGCATCTTCGCTTCCGGGCATTCCACGACCGTCACGAACGGGAACATGTATTCCTTGCCGGCCACTGCGAGTTCAGGCGACGTGGCGTGCACGACCGTCGGCAGCAAGTAGTCGGCCTTCCCCGCTTTGATCAATCGCGCCGTGTCGCGCAGTCCGGCGGTCACATCGGTCACCCCCGGCGCTTTGAGATCGGCATCGATCGCGTTGGAGATCGCTTCGGCGGCGCCTGGGACGGTGAACGCCGCGAGCGATGCGTCGGGGTGCTCTGGCGGCAGCGGTCGCACCGCCGCGAGACGCTCGGCGACAGCCTGCGCGATTTCTCGGGTGTGCCGGCTCGCCCAGATTCCCGAAGCGTTGATGCAGCTGCGTCCGCTGTTGAGGAACACGCTGTCGACCATCACGTCGAGATACTGCTCCCAGCGATCGACCTGATCGTCGCCGAGCAGGATCTTCGAAAAGCCGGGCCCGTGCGCTTGCACGCGCGGATTGCCGCGATACCGATCGACCGTTGGTTGTCCGCCGAACACCAGGCTCTTCGCGCACGCGTCGAGCACTGCGGCGCCGACGTCTGCGCCGCCCGGATAGATCGAGATCGATCCAGCAGGAATCCCTGCCTGCACGAACGCCGAGGCCATGCGATACGGTGTCCACGGCTCCTGCGGTCCGGGCTTGAGCACGAGGCCGATCTGCATCGGAATGATCGGCAGCCACAACGTGTGCACGCCAGGTGAATTCGACGGCAGCACCAGACCGAGCACCGGGCTTTGCGCCTGATAGCTGATCGGCACGCCGCGCTCTTCTCCCTTGCCCGTGGCCAGCACGTCGAACGACAGCCCGCGCGTGAGCGACTCGAGGATGCTGCGCATCTCGCCCAGCACGAACGCGTTCTTCTTCATGTTCGCGCGGCACAT
>Ga0075423_10000720_pt1 | contig 27459 bp, 24 predicted proteins | sample SoiMethybrSBSTD2_FD_80114 | JGI IMG/M metagenome (GOLD analysis project Ga0075423, IMG submission 80114) | Bulk soil microbial communities from a Populus tree surrounding site in Tennessee, USA - Soil MetaG P. TD hybrid SBSTD2 | ecosystem: Environmental > Terrestrial > Soil > Tree plantation... | reverse complement strand
CGATTATTCCTTAGGTCCAAGGCAGCGCACTGAATACCCTGAATTGATATTTAACACGCAGCCGGTTATCATCATAGATTCGTCTGAAGCCAGAAAGGCGAGCACGTTGGCCGCATCTTCCGGAGTCGATACCGTCCCTCCCAGTCGGCGTTAATTTTCCTCGATCCATTCCTCGTCGCGACCCTCTTCAGCGCGGATGCGCAACTCGGTCGGCGACAGAACCCACCCTGGGATAAGATAGTTTACCCGGACCTTGTCGTTGACAAGCGCGACAACGAGTTCTTCGTAGGGGTCAGAAGCCCTCCTTTTGAGACCAAATACGCAAACAGGTTTCCTGCCCATTCCAAACCGTGCATGGAACCTGTATTGATGATGCTCCCGCCTCCTTGGCGCCGCATGACCGGCACTGAATGGTTGCATAGGAAAAATGGTCCTTTCAGATTCACCGCTATCATTTGATCCCAGAAAGCCTCCGTGGTCTGGTCCAGCGTAGCTTGAGGATAAATCCAGGCGTTGTTGACCAGGACGTCCAGCCTGCCGAACCGATCAACTCTGTTCGATCGCTGCCAGGCACTGGGTTTCCAAACGCACGTCAGCCTGAAAGAAGGTTGCCCGCCCTTTTGTGCGATTATGGAGACCGTTTCTTCTCCGTTTGCCTCTTGAAGGTCGATGGCCGCGACTGGTGCGCTTTCAGCGGCGAGTCGCAAGGCGATCCCGCGGCCAATACCCGAACCTGCCACCGTGACGTGACTAGAGCCACCTTATGGTCAAGCCGATGATTCATGCTGACTCTCCTGAGTGCTGATCGCACGTCGCCTTTTTGGTGTTTCCACGGATGCAAGAAAACATGGTCATTCCTCGATTCTGCCAGACGGCGCCTTGTCTCTAAGAAGGACCTAGGTCTGTTGCACGTAGTTTTGGACTTGGGTCACGATGAGCTTATCTCCCTCTGTCACAAAATGAAAACTGAGATTGCAGATGGAACAATAGATCACATCTGTGGATTCCGTATCAGAGCGAATCACGGATGAAACACCCAGTAAACTGCAGTGCTCACAAAGTTCAAGGCGGGCAGATTTCTCACCGGGGGGCTGACTCGGTGGCATAATTGGGAGAGGGAGGTTGCCGGATGTGGTCTTTTTAAAGGTCAGAAGTTACTGTCTTCTTTGAGAGCCTTGAGAATTGAACTCAATGCCGCAATCAACTCCTCCTTTTCCACGTGGGACTTCGAGAATTTCAAGTCAAGTGTGAAGTCATGGGTCGGAGGGCAAAAATGAAAAACAAAATTCTGTGGCCGGGGCTTATCGCCCTGAACCCGCTCCTTCCTCGCCTCGTCACGCGAGACTTCGCCTTGAGCAAAGCGACGCACGAGCTCAATCATTTTTTCTCGTGATGGCTGCCTCACAATTTGGAGCAACATCGACTTGCTCAGGACTTGAGCCTGCCGGCACTGCTCCTTAATCTCCTCAGGCAGCGTGTTGAGGCTCAAGGTCTCCGTGACGGACGAACGCGCCTTGCCGATCTTCTTGGCGATTTGCTCGTGGGTATAGCCAAACCGGTCGATGAGTGATTGCAGCCCCTCAGCCTCCTCAAAAGCGGTCAGGTCCTTGCGCTGAAGGTTCTCAATAAGAGCAATTTCTGCAACCTCGGCGTCATCCACGTCCTTTTCAATACACGGAATCTCGCGGAGACCTGCTGCCAGACTCGCGCGGTAGCGCCTCTCTCCCGAAATGATCATGAATTGGTTGGTTTCCTGGATGTGCCGAACCAGAATGGGCTCTAGGACCCCCTTTTCCAGGATCGAGGCCGTCAGATCACTCAGATCGCCGACTACCTGTCTGGGCTGCTCCGGATTGACCTCAAGGCGATCAATCGGGATCATTCTCCCAACAGGAGCTCCGCTGCGCGAGCTCAGCTCGTCGACATAGTGGAAATCATGTCGCATTTTGAGAGTCATGGGCAGGCCAGTTTTCTTAGACACGGTCCAATACCTCGTCGGAAAGTTTGAAGTATTCCATAGCGCCGGTCGAATGGGGAGCGAAAGAAAAGATTGCCTCTTTGTAGGCTGGGCTCTCCTCCAGACGGACGCTTTTGGAAATGACAGTTTTGAATACCTTCGGACCAAACACATTCTTGATTTGTTTATAGATATCTTTGGCCAAAACCGTTCTCTTGTCATGTAAAGTGATCACGACCCCCAGGACCTTTAGCTCCGGATTGGGACGAGCCTTTACGCGTTCAACGGTCTCCAGCAGGTCATCAGTCCCTTCGAGTGCGAAATAGGAAGATTGAATGGGAATGAGCAGATGCGAGCAAGCAACCAGGGCATTCACCGTAATGAGCCCGAGCGTCGGAGGAGTATCAATCACCACAAAATCATATTCCTTGCGGACCGCATCCAGCTTGTCTTTCAGGCGGAAGGGGGCGTCAAACTCGCCGACCAGATTACTTTCCAGCTTAGCAAGCGATATGCGCGCAGGAGCAACATCCAGGTGTAGAACAGAGGTGTGCCGAATCACATCGCTGAAACCGACATTCGGTTCCATCAAGACTTCAAATACAGTTTTTTGGATCGAATGGATGTCCAGGAAAGTGAGGGAACTGTTCGACTGCGGATCCAAGTCCAGGAGCAGCGTCCTTTTCCCCCTCTTGGCAAAGGCGGCAGAAAGATTAATCGCAGTGGTCGTTTTTCCTACTCCGCCTTTTTGATTGGCGATCGCCAAGATCATACATTATCCGCCTAAGACCTGTGCCGGCAGGGATCGAGTGAGTATGTCGAGTTCAGAAACATACTGAAATATTAAAAGCAAGACAACGGTGTGCAGATACCCGGGAGACTAACGGTCAGGGTTTTTAAGGCGTACACTGTTACATCTTGTATTTGCCCAAGTCTTCGTCATTGAGGTTTTCGAGCCAGCGTTTGAGCTCTTGACTACTATCCTTCTCCTGGCTGGCTGAGGCGGCCTTCGAACTCTTGATGACGTCTTCCTCGACGTAGATGGGCGAATCCGTGCGCAGGGCTAACGCCAGCGCATCACTGGGGCGGGAATCAATGGAAACCAGTATTCCCTCACGTTCCAGCCAGATGATTGCATAAAAAGTATCGTCGATGAGTTGGCTGACAACCACCTTCCTTACCGACCAACTCAACCCATGGAGCACATTTTTGAGCAGATCATGAGTCATCGGGCGAGGTGTTGCAATCTTTTCGATCTCGAGGGCAATCGCATTGGCTTCATAGACTCCCACCCATATGGGGAGCAAAGCATCTCGTTCCACTCCCTTCAGAATGACAATCGGTACGTTGGTCACTGGATCCATCATGAGGCCACGAATTTTCATTTCAATTTCCATAAATCACCTTTCTGCCTTGCTTTCTCGAAAGACTCGGAAAAAAAGGGAAGCAAAGCAAGTCAACGAACAGATGTTCAGGCCAAGCAACTCACAGCCCCAGCGGGTTAAGCGCAGAGGTGAATTTCATCTCCCAACATCTGTTCTTGGGTAACTGGCCTTCATCTAGAGACCAACTCTCCCTGCAAACTGTGAGCAGAAGAACGTGTCACACGCACCTGAGCCCACTTGCCCAGCAACTCAGGCGGACCAGGAAAGTTGATGATCTTATTTTGCGTCGTTCGCCCCATGAGATCCTTGACATCCCTGCTCTTCCCTTCAACTAAGACCTCGAATTCTTTACCGATGAAACGGGTGTTTCTTTCCAGCTGAATCTTCCGTTGGAATTCCTGGAGAACCGCTAAGCGCCGGCCCTGCTCCCCCTCGGGGACCGCATCCTCAAAGGAATACGCTTCTGTGCCCGGCCGGGGCGAGTACTTGAACGAAAAGACGGAATCGTATCGGACTTCTTCCATCAGCGAAAGTGTGTCTTCGAAATCCGCCTGGCTCTCGCCCGGAAATCCCACGATGATATCTGTCGACAGAGTAATTTCCCGCTTGGCGGCTTTAATTAGCTCCACGCGACGCAAATATTCATCGCGGGTATAGTCGCGTTTCATGCGCCGAAGAACCGGGGTCGAACCAGACTGGACAGGCAAATGAACCTGGTTGCAGATTGAAGGAACCGTCTCGATCACTTCAACGATTTCAGGATGAAAATCACTGGGATGCGGGGACGTGAAACGGACGCGTCGAATCCCTTCAATGGCCCCCACCCTTCTAAGCAGCTCTGCAAAGGAAGCAATCTCGCCGGACGAGTCGCGCCACGAGTTTACGGTCTGCCCGAGAAGCATGATCTCCTGATAACCCTCCGTAGCGAGCCGCCGAACCTCTGAAAGAACATGGAACCCACTTCTGCTGCGTTCAGGCCCGCGGGTGTAAGGCACCACACAAAAAGCACAGTAACGGTTGCATCCTTCCATGATGGTCACGTAGGCCTTAAACGGGTTCTCCCGGCTTTGAGTGTAGGTCTCGAACAGACGGTCAGTATCCTGTGTTACATCGATGACGTGCGAAATCCCTTGCTCCACCTGTGCAATCAACTGCGGAATGAACGAATAGCTGCTCGATCCTACCACTAAATCCACGTTGGGCGCCTTCTCGAAGATCTTTTGTCCTTCCATCTGTGCCATGCAGCCAAGCAATCCAACTTTGGCGCCTGCTTTGGTGCCATAGGATTTTTGTAACGACCCAAGCCGCGAAAAAACCTTCTGGTTTGCTTTCTCCCGAATATTACAGGTGTTCAACAAAAGGAAGTCGGCTTCGGAAGAATCTTCTGTGGGCGCATACCCCATTTTGATGAGCGTCCCGGCAACCTTTTCGGAGTCGTGGTGATTCATTTGACATCCAAAGGTCTCTATAAAGAATTTCTTCTGTTCCACAGCTTCCCCACTAAAATCCGATCTATTTGGCGGCGCTCTTCAAAAGTTCTGCGGCATGCTTCAAAACGCTTTCAGTCATGCGCTCACCGCTGATCATCCTAGCAATCTCTTGGACACGCTTATCCTGGTTCAAATGGACCACGCGAATCAGAGCCCTTTGGTTCTCAACGCGCTTTTCAATGCTGTAATGGTTGTCCGCATAAGAAGCGATTTGAGGCAAGTGAGTCACACAAAGAACCTGATTGCGACGCGCAAGCTTCTTAAGTTTCTGCCCGACAACGTCTGCAGTCTGTCCGCCGATGCCGGCGTCAACCTCGTCAAAAACCAAAGTCTTACTGCGACCATCGGTGTTCTTGACTGTTTTCAAGGCTAACATAATCCTTGAAATTTCTCCACCGGAGGCAATCTTGACGAGAGGCTTCAAATCCTCCCCTGGATTAGGACTAAGGAGAAACTCGAGCTTATCGATTCCCCTCTGGCCTCCGGGGAAATCATTGTCCCCTTCCTTGCCATCTTGAGTCTCCTCAATGCGACTGAATGCGATTTGAAAGCGGGTCTTCGCCATTGCCAGTTGAGCCAGCTCTCTTTCCACTTTCTTCTCAACCTCTCCTGCGGATGCCTTTCTTCTTTCGCTCAGCTCGGTCGCCTTTTTCAAATACTCTTGCTTCAGATGGATGCGTTCTCGCTTCAACGTCTCCAGCGTTGCGTCAGCCGCCTGCAGCTCTTCCAGCTCAAGCTTGTTCTTCTGACAAAAGGCCGTGATCTCGCCGATCGTGGTTCCATATTTCTTCTTGAGACGCCCAATCTCAGCCATCCGGTTCTCGATCCACTCAAGACGCTCCGGGTTAACCTCTACGTTGGATACGTATTCACGCAACGAAAGGGATACGTCGTCTACCGAGATCCGAGCCGACTGTAATTGCTCCCAGAGGGACTCGCAGCGCGAATCCGTGCGCTTTAGCTCCTCCAATAACCGGCTGGCGTGTTTGAGAGCAGTGCCCGCTGAAGCCTCAGCTTCGTAAAGTTCCACATATGCCTGGCTCGATAGTTGATGAAGCTTGCCGGCGTTTGCCAGCAGCTTCTGTTCCTGCTCCAACCGGATATCCTCGTCATCGCATTTCAGCTGTGCTTTTTCAATCTCGGTCACTTGAAAGGAAAGTAAATCGATGGTTCTGAGCCGAGCTTGCTCGCTGGTTTCCAACCCGTGGATACGATGCAGATTTTGGCCAAGCTGTTCGTACAATCGGCTCACGTCCTCCAGGAGGCTGGAAGCCTCGGTGCTCGCATCCACAAACTGGAGCTGGGATTCACTGCTGTACAGAGTTTGCTGCTCGTTCTGTCCGTGGATGTCGACTAGGTGCGGAGCAATTTCCCTAAGAAAACTAACCGGAATGATCTGGTTGTTGATGAATGCCCGTCCCTTCCCGTTTTGGACCAGTTCACGCCGAATCACCAATTCGTCATCGACGAGCTCCAGTCCGCTCGTTTCGAAAGCCTCTGACAATGTCCTGCTATCCTCGAGCTCGAAGACGCCGGTGATCGTGGAACGATCGGAACCAGTGCGAATCATTTCTGAGTAGCCTTTCTCACCCAGGAGAAGGCCCAAGGCATCGACAATGATAGATTTCCCTGATCCTGTCTCTCCGGTTAAGAGATTGAGACCACTCTCAAACTCGATTCGTAAACGCTCGATCAAAGCAAATTGGCTAATTTCCAAGAGTCTCAGCATAGGCTTCTGCAGAACTCACCCGTTCCGATCTATCATCCTAGGGTCTATTCGTTCCCTGCCGCTCTGGCGTCGTGCGTTCGAAGCCAACGCGCCTGCCAATGACTATAAGCCCTCACAGAGTGTCAGGAGTCTAGCACACTTTCTTCTAAGCAACAACGAGGCGGTCGGCCCGAAACCGCCTTCCGACGGGCAATGCAAGAGAATATGCTGGCGGAGCGACTGGTTGACGATAAGAATGTTTCTATGGTAAGTTGGCAGAATTTGGTGCCTTGATGTTTCGTAAGCAGGCCTTTAACAGCTGGAGGTAATTATTGATCTCACAAACTGATTTCCTGCCTCTTCTGGCGCAGGGCGCGGAGCATGACCTGCTCAATCTGGTATTTACAGCCAGCCCGCTAGCCAAAGCGGTTCTCATCGTTCTCCTATTTTTCTCCCTTTTTTCTTGGGCAATCATTTTCAAGAAGTACTCGACGCTTAGAAAGGTGCGCAAAGATTCTCAGACCTTTATCCGAATGTTCCGGAAAAGCAAACGTTTCTCTGAGATCAGCACGGCTTGCGAGTCGTTGCGAAACACCCCGTTGGTTGAAGTCTTTCAAGCGGGGTACGAAGAGTTGGAAACCCAGCTCATCGCTGATCCCAAGTCCAGCAATCCTGGCACTCATACCACCACCCTCAAAACCATCAACGTGATCCAGAGGGCGCTTTCCAGAGCCTCCTCGGTGGAACTGACCAAGTTGGAAGGGAACATGAGTTTCTTGGCAACTACCGCCTCGGTGACACCCTTCATCGGTCTCTTTGGAACCGTTCTGGGCGTGATCAGGTCTTTTACGGGGCTTGGGCTGGAAGGTACCGCAACCCTGCGTGCTGTGGCTCCGGGTATTGCGGACGCCTTGATCGCCACGGCGGCGGGACTCTTTGCTGCCATTCCAGCCGTCATTGCCTACAACTATTTTCTCCATCAACTCAAGGAAATGGGGTCCGCTATGGACGATTTCTCGTTGGAGTTTCTAAATCTGATGGAGCGAACGTTCTCATGAGGGAAAAGAGACAGTGCGAAAGGTGAAAGACTTAACAGGGCTCTTTCGCCTTTGCCGTTTCGCCTTTAGCCTCTAAGCTTGATCATGGCCTTTACCACTCAGCAGGGCAGAACCAAAAGTTCGCTGGCGGAAATCAATGTGGTTCCGTTGGTCGATGTGGTCTTAGTTCTGTTGATCATCTTCATGTTGACCGCTCCTATCATTCAATCGGGAATCGAGATTAATGTTCCCAAAACCCGAACAGTGAAGGAGCTGACTCAGGACCGACTTGTGATTCAAATCAACCGGGAACAACGGTTGTTTTTCGGTTCGACGCCAGTGAATATCAACGAGTTGGAGGCCAGGCTCAAAGAAAAGTTCAAGGATCCCGCTCAAGCCAAGATCTACTTGCGCGCCGATGAGGAAGTTCCGTTCGGAACCATTGCCAAAGTAATGGATAGAGCCAAAACAGCTGGCGTGGAAAACATTAACATCGTCACTCAGCCGCTCGAGGAAACAAAAAAATAAACTGCTTCGGTTTGCTGATCGGCGATGTGTTTTATCCAGGCTTTCCTCCGCGTCCTTGAGCCTGCTGCAGCATGTTCCTCCTCTCATGACGACCCACCGGATCACGATTCTAGATGTTCAAAAGGAAAGGCTTGGCGTTCCTCTAGTCTATTCCTTTATTACCCATTGTTTGTTGTTGGGCTGTTTCTTCTACTTACCGCACTACCTCAATCCCAATCCCGTCCCCTGGGGTGACAGCACTTCCGGAGGAGGAGCTATCTCGGTTGGAATTGTTCAGAACGTTAGGGGCTTGAATCTTCCCCGACCTGACCTTTCGACAGAGAGTATTATCGCTACCGAATCCAAAGGGTTGGGCCAGACTGAGGTTGTCAAGGAGTTGTTACAACCGCTCGAGATCCCTGAACCCAAGGCTTTCGAGATCGAGGAAAAGAAAAAGCCGCGGCCCAAGAAGCCCGAGCCGGAGGCGAAGAAGGCACCCAAACAAATTGCCAAGTCCGAACCGCCACCCAACCTTGTTCCTTTTGGACAGGGAGGAGCTCCTGATTTTTCATATGCTCAATTTCAAACCGGCACAGGCACTGGAGGTTTCGGTTTCGGAGATGGAATCTTTGGGGAAAAGTACGGCTGGTACGTTCGCCAAATCCGCGACATCGTCAGCAGCAACTGGCAAAAGAGCTACATCGATCCGAACGTCCGCTCAGCTCCGCGCGTTTACATCCAGTTCGAAATTCTACGCGATGGCAGCGTGGCGAATGAATTTGTAAAGCAATCGAGCGGTGTTCCGTCGCTCGATCGTTCAGGCCTGAGGGCGATCAAAGCTTCCCATTTTCCTCCGTTGCCCGGAGGCGAGTCCCGGCTTGTAGTGGAATTCTGGTTTGAGCATTCGAAATGACGGGTTGCGCGTCAAAACTGCGTTCCGGATCCTAAATGTTCGAGGTGGCATAGTTCTATGAATGGGAATAGGAAAACTGGATTCATTTGTTCCGGTGTCACGGCTCTGATTCTTTCTCTTGGTTTCGGTAACTTGCTGTCCCAAGAGCCGCAGGTCAAAGTAGGCACCAGCAAGGGTGTGCGCTCTAGAGTGGCTGTAGCTGATTTTCAGGTGCGCGGCAGCGATCCGCAACTGACCCAGTATACGACGCTTTTCAATGAAGTGCTTTGGAACGACCTGGACATGTCAGGCGTGTTCGAACTCGTGGCCAAGAGCTTCTACCCCGTCAAGCTGCCTTCTCAACCGAATGAAGTGATCTTCGAACAGTGGACGAGCAATGAAGTGCGGGCACAGGATCTGGCCTACGGGAATTCTTCCATTGAGAGAACTGAGTTCGTGGTCGAGTGCCGTCTGGTCGATGTCAGCACCACAGAATCGATCATAGGTCTCCGCTACAGAGTCGAGCTGGAAGAGGCAGGTGTCCGTTCTGTCGCCCACAAATTCGCGGACGAGATTGTCCTGAAAATTGGGGGCGGGATTCGCGGTATTGCCTCCACCAAGCTGGCGTTCGCCTCAGATCGCTCCGGCAACAAGGAGATCTGGACGATGGATTATGACGGCTTCGGGCAACGTCCGTTTACCAACTACAAATCAATCAGTCTGACTCCCCGCTGGTCAACCGACAATTCCAAGATCGCCTACACGAGCTATAAACGAGGGAATCCCGATCTCTACATTCAGTCTGTTCCAGACGGCCGCATCCTAAGCTTCCCGTTGTATGGGGGCTTGACCACCACCCCCGCTTGGGCACCCGACGGCGAGCGGATTGCCTTCACTTCAAGCCAGACTCAAGACCCGGAGATCTATGTGTCCGACGTGCGAGGTCGGAACTTAAAGAGACTAACTAACAGCCGTGGAGTTGACATCTCCCCGGCGTGGAATCCCAAGTCTGGGCGGGAGTTGGCCTTTGTTTCGGATCGTAGCGGCTCCCCCCAGATTTATGTTATGGATGATGAAGGAGCCAATACGCGACGCATTGTAACGGAAGGTGGCGAGGCAGTTGGACCTTCCTGGAGCCCCGACGGCGACAAGATCGTTTTTTCCTGGCGGAGGGTGCTGACCGGAAACTTCGACATTTTTTTGGCCGATATTGTGACCGGCCAATATATCCAGTTGACCCGAGACTCCGGCAACAATGAACATCCAGTGTGGTCGCCAGATAGCCGGCATATCGCATTCGAATCCTCCCGAGCGGGAGGGAAGCAGATCTTCATCATGGTGGCGGACGGAAATCGGCAGAAGCAAATCACGACGGCTGGAAGAAATACAGCTCCTTCATGGTCCAACTTTTTTGTGAAGTGATTTTTTTTGTTTAACATCTAAGACTTTTTTTATAAACTGCCGATGTCATCCAACGGGACTATCTGAAGTTTTCCATTCCTTAACATTCAAAATTTTACGGAGGAGGATAATGATCAAACGGAAGTCTGTCAACTTTGCCTCATTCACATTACTATTGGTACTGCTGATTTTAGCAGGTGGTTGTAAGAAAAAGGTTCCGGTGACACCACCGCCACCGCCTCCACCGCCACCCAAGGCAGCGGCCCCGACGGTTACCATCTCAGCCGAGCCCTCCACAATTGAAAAGGGTCAGTCTTCAACATTAACCTGGAGTTCGACCAGTGCCACAAATGTCTCTATTGATCAAGGAATTGGCGACGTCAGCACCAGCGGCTCTCGCTCTGTTTCTCCTAGTTCGTCTACAACGTATACGATTTCTGCCAAAGGAGAGGGAGGAGCGGCCCAGGCGTCTACCCGAATCACGGTAACCAGTGCTCCGCCTCCGCCTCCACCGCCGACTGCCAGAGAAGAGTCTCTTGAAGAACAATTTACCAAAAGGGTGAGAGACATTTACTTCGACTATGACAAGTCCGATGTCCGTGATGATGGCAAGCCTACGTTGGCTGAAGCGGCCGATTTCCTGAAGCAGCACAGCAATGTCAAGTTCGGCATCGAAGGCCATTGTGACGAGCGCGGAAGCGAAGAATACAACCTTGGTTTAGGCGATCGAAGGGCTAATGCCGCCAAGAATTACCTGCTCTCGCTCGGCATTACTTCGGACCGAATGAACACCATTAGCTACGGTAAAGAAAGACCGCAGTGTCGCGAGTCAAACGAAGAGTGTTGGCAGAAGAACCGACGCGCTCACTTCGTGCTGTCAAGTCGATAAGTTGCCCTGACAACAACCCTGTGTTCCCAACCACAGGGTTGTTGTGTTTAGCTCCAGGGGGTGCCTTTTTCCCGTCGAGGTAAACGGACCTTGGTCTGTCAATTGGGAAAAAAGACAAACTGAAGTCTGTGCTACTCTGATCACACTCCTTTCACCGCAACACAGTGAAGTAGCGCATTACCGCCTGGCTGGATTTCCACAGACTTTTCGGCAATAAATTGGTATCATCACGGCGTTGTCAGCAAGGGAACGTCTGAGAGCTCAATACGAAGCGAGGTGGTTTGATTTGATAAGGAAAACAACGCTCTTACTGTTTTTGATGGCTCTGTTGAGTGCGCCGAGAACCTATTCGGCGAGCAAAGAAATCATTCGTCTGCAGGCCGATGTTACGCTTCTGCAGCAGCAGATGAGAGATCTGCAGAAGAGCTTTGACACTCAGAACGCGGTCTTGAAGACGCTGGTTGAGCAGCTCTCGGACCAGGTTCTAACTTTGAAAAAGTCCGTCGAGGAGGTCAGGACATCGAATCAACAGACACAAGCAGCCGTTTCTTCTCGGATTGATTCGATCACCGGACAGTTTTCCTCATTGAATTCGGGACAGGATGTGATTCTGGACAAGATTTCCAAACTCTCTCAGCAGCTTGCGGAGACTAAGACAAAAGTAGAATCTCTGGATAATCCACCGCCAAGCACGAGCGCTGCGACGAATCCTCTTTCTCCTCCTAGAACCGGACCACCTTCGCCTGAAGAGCTCTACAATACGGCTTACGGCGACTTCATTAAGAAAAACTATGATTTGGCTAAGGAGGGGTTTCAAGAGTACCTCAAACACTATCCCGACACCGAACTCTCGGACAACGCTCAATACTGGATTGGAGAAAGCTTCTACGTCCAGCGTAAATACTCGGATGCCATACAGGCTTTTGACAAAGTTCTTCAGGACTATCCCAGGGGAGACAAGGCTCCTGCGGCAGCTTTGAAGAAGGGATATAGTCTCCTGGAGCTGAAAAACAACGACGCAGGGATTCGAGAGCTGCGGGGCGTAATCCAAAAATACCCTGCTTCGGACTCAGCACCGCTAGCCAGAGACCGTCTCAACTCGATGGGAGTTCCGGTAGCCGAAAAAAAAAAGCTTTAGTCCCCAAGAAAACGAGTCATCGACATTAGTGCAGTTGCTTTCTCGAGTTAGCAAACTTTCGATATCCCTGGAGTCAACGACATGGCAAACTCAGTTAACAAAGTCATCTTGGTAGGCAGATTGGGTAAGGATCCGGAAGTGAAATACACGCAAGGTGGTACGGCCGTTGCGAAATTTACTCTGGCTACCAATGAAGTCTGGAAAGACCAGAATGGTGAAAAGCAAGAGCGGACTGAATGGCACAACATTGTGGCCTGGAACAAGCTGGCGGAAATCTGCGGCCAGTACCTGAACAAAGGTGGCCGGGTGTATATCGAGGGTCGAATTCAGACGAGAAGTTGGGAAGACAAAGAGGGGAATAAGCGTTACACCACGGAGATTCGCGCAGACAATATGGTTATGTTGAGTGGGAAAGCCGACGAAACGCGACACGAAAAGAGCGCCGCTGCCGCAGCCTCCTCCGACGGCGCCAGCGCGGAGCCCGAGATCACCGACGACGATATTCCCTTCTAGAGGAGTTCTCGCCATAGGCTCGCTGTTAGTTAGGCGGTCCGCTTGACTGAGCCGCGCGCCTGCCTAAGCCGCCGAGGACACACGACGCACGCGAGCGATGTGCACAGTTAGTAGCATCTGCCCAGTCCTCGTCAAGACTCACTCCTCAGGACCGATTGCCGCCATGCCCAAATGTAAGAGCTGCGGGAAAAAAGTCGGATGGCTTCAAATCATTAGAAATCCACTGCTATTGCGAAACTGGAAAGTTCTCAACTCTCTTCTGATCGAGACATTGTGCCTCGAATGTGTCGCCAGCTGGAATACGTCCTTCGACTGGTACAAGAAATATCAGGCTTCTAGGAAGAACGAATAGGTTCGCCAGTCTGGAATGAGAAGAGGACGCCTCTCCGCCTGGAAGCCCTCGCCTTAGGCAGTTTGCCAGGTCAAAGGAACCCGCGTAGGTTGGGGTTCAGCAAGCGTTTCCAAACCATGCGTCGTTGACTTATGCGAAAAGCGATTGGCTCGGTTTGCTATGTCGTGGGCGGAGGATTGAGCATACTTGCCTTGCAGCTCATGATCAACTGCGAATTGCTCGGTGCTTATCGACGCGAAAGATCCGTCACGATGGCTCTGTGGGAATACCTCTATCAAACCTCCGGCAATCACGCCGCCCATCGCAACGGGGCCTTCCTGCACTGGACACGGGACATTTTCCTGATCCTTTTGGGAAGTCTGATCATCCGGATGGGCCGCGAACTCTTTATAGAAGGGAAAACGGCTCAAGCCGACAAGAGAGAAATAGTCGTTTGCCCTGCTTGTGGCGGCACGACCTTTGCGGATGCCTACTGCCGTTTCTGTGGATTCAATTTGGTCACCCTTCAGCCATCAGATGACTATTTGGATGCCACACCTACGTGGCAAATTTCTTTGGTTGTCTACACGTTGCTCTCTATATTTTTGTTAATTGTCAATCTGATCCTGATCAAGTTAGGATGGAGTTGAGGCCGACTCGACTCTTTTTCGAACCCCTCTCAATGCCTGCTATCATCGGCAAAAACATTGGTCAATATCGAATCCTTGCCAAGACACGTCTCGGTGAAAGTGGAACCGTCTACAAGGCCGTTCATATCGGGCAGCGACAAACCTATGCAGTGAAGTTGTTGACAGGTTCCTTTGATGACGGAAACGTCGCTCATCGTCTCTTTCAGGAGAAGCTCAGGATCGCCGTTAGCCTGGATCATCCCCAGATCGGCCGGACTTTCCCGCTGGAGACGCATGGCGAATATCAGGTCATTCCTTTGGAGTTCGTCTACGGGCAGAATTTGTCCGAAAGGATATCCGAAGAGCCTTCCAGCTTTGATTTTGCACTGAAGCTAGCTCTGCAGTTCTCTGACGCCCTAATCTTTGCCCACGAGGTCGGCATCGTTCACGGCCAAATTACCTCCAACAACGTCGTGGTTGGCAGTGATGGCCAGCTTAAGATCCTGTCCTTCGGGATTTCTTCTCTGCCGGAAGAATTGGAAGCTCCGGACCCGCAAGACGACTTTTACAATCCCTACTATTTTCAACCCATTAAGCCGCCCCTTTCCAGGGTTGCTTACCTCGCACCAGAGCAGGTAAGGGGCGATATCGGGGATGCCCGTTCGGACCTGTTCTCGCTGGGAGTCATTCTTTATGAGCTCCTGCTTGGCCAATTCCTTTTCGAGGGCGAAGAGGTTGATGATCTCTACCGGCAAATCCTCGATCGAGACTTGCCGAGGCTTCACAAGGTACGTCAAGACGCCTCCTCCAGTTGGAGCAAGGTCCTGCGAGCGCTCCTGGACAAAAATCCGACAGAGCGCTATCCCTCGGCGAGAGATCTGATGACTGATCTTCACCGGATCCGCGAGGGCGATTCCATCGATCAACCTTGCTTCCGCTCCAAGAATCAACCGATCACACGCCGATCCTTCTTCCGTCACTTCATTGGAGAGCGCGAAGAGTAATCAAGGCCTGTCGAATCTCCGAAAAATCGAATAGGTCTTCTGATACTTCGTATTAACTGCCGATGTCTTAATACACGCTTGAGCGGTCCAGTCGCTTAAGCATTTGATTTAGCGACCAGTTCCTGATACATTTTGATCAAACACGCATTGGAACATTGGTTGCACACATGACTTGCACTTCATTCATAGCCGATGCCATGACGTTTTGGCTTGGAAAAATGATGGGAGCCGGAGGTCTCATTCCGTTCGAATTGTCCGTGTCGGATGGTTTCAATCCCTAAAGATGCGCAAAGAGAATGAGAGGAGCTTATGAGAATCAGAATAAAAAGGGTGTTGGTGTTGGTGACCTTAACGCCCCTGCTCAGCGCCGGAATGATCTGGGCTCAAGCAACCACTAGTCTGCGCGGTACGGTCAAGGACCAAAGTGGAGCGGTGGTACCAAACGCCAACGTGAAACTGACGAACACCTTGACAGGAGCTGAACGGACTACCACAACGAGTGGTTCCGGGGACTACCACTTCCTTGAAGTGGTTCCCGGTTCCTACACCCTCGAACTCTTGGCTGACGGTTTCCGCAGGTTTGAATTGAAAAACGTTCAGCTACTCGTCAACACACCCGCCACAATCAATGTAGATTTGGAAATCGGCGAACGGACCGAGACCGTTGAGATCACCTCCGAAGGGCAGGTTCTAAACACCACAGATGCTTCGCTGGGCATTGCTTTCAGCGAAAATCAGGTGAAGCAGTTGCCAATGGAAGCACGCAACGTACCGGACCTTCTGAGCCTGCAAGCTGGCGTCGTCTACACGGGCAACCGGCAGGACGTTGACAGAAACTACGATACGCGCAGTGGAGCCGTTAACGGTGCCCGTAGTGACCAGAGCAATATTACCTTAGACGGCGTGGACGTCAACGATCAGGCCAACGGCTATGCCTTCACCTCCGTCTTGCCGGTCACTCTGGATTCGGTTCAGGAGTTCCGGGTCACAACCAGCAACTACAATGCTAACGAGGGACGCTCGTCAGGTGCTCAGGTATCATTGGTAACCAAGGGCGGGACGAACGAATTCCATGGATCGCTTTACGAATATCATCGCAACACCGTCACTAGCGCCAACGACTATTTCATCAAGCGTGCTCAGCTTGGCAGCGGTGATCCGAACGAAGCACCCAAATTGATTCGCAATATCTTCGGCGGCTCACTGGGTGGGCCGATCAAGAAGGATCGCCTTTTCTTCTTCTTGAACTACGAAGGGCGCCGTGATCGAGAGGAGCAGAGTGTGCTGCGTTATGTGCCCACGGCCACGATGCGTCAAGGCATTATTCAGTATCAGAACGTGGATGGCGGCGTCACCACGTTGACGCCGCAAAATCTTACGGCTATGGACCCTTTGCACCTAGGCCCGAATCCCGTCGTGATGGCGTTCCTTCAGTCCTATCCTCTACCGAATGACAATTCGGTGGGCGATGGAATCAACACGTCGGGTTATCGCTTTAAAGGACGGGTAGCGCGCAGCTTTGACTATTACGTTGGCCGCCTCGATTACAAGCTGACGGAGAACGGCAATCATTCGGTGTTCTGGCGGGGTTCGCTGCAAAATGTTTCCAATCCAGGGCCACCATTCCTTCCTGGAACCACGTCGCTTCACACACTCGTCGATTACAGCAAAGGCTTCGTGGCTGGCTACACAGCAGTGCTGCGGCCCACTCTCGTCAACAATTTCCGCTGGGGCTTTACACGACAGAGCTCGGGCAACGTGGGTCGCTCCAACGAACCATGGATTGTGTTCCGCTCTTTGAACGACGATGAAGAACAACAAGGCATTTCCAGAACCAGCGCCTTCCAGATGCCGGTTCATAACTTCGTGGAGGATCTATCTTGGGTGAAGAGCCGCCACTCTCTTCAGTTTGGGACAAATCTGTCTTTCGTCCGCAATCCACGCTACAGTACGCTCGCTTCGTTCAGTTCTGGTTCAACCAACGCTTCCTACCTGCCACCAGCGGGAATTGCCGGCACCGGCATTGAGCTGGACCCGGGTGTCAACGGATTTCCGGACGTGGATTCGGCATTCGCAAATTCTTATGATTATCCCGTCATGGACCTGATGGGCATTGTCGCTCAGGTCAGCGCACGCTACAACTACGATAAGTCTGGAAACCTATTGGCGCAGGGTGCTCCGGTGACACGGCACTTCGCTGCGAATGGATACGAGTTCTACATTCAGGATGCCTTCCGCTGGAAACCGAACTTTACCGTGACCTACGGATTGCGCTACCAGTTGTTCTCGCCTTTCTGGGAGACCAATGGCTTGCAAACGGCTCCATCCTTTAGTTTGGGGCAGTTTTTTGACCAGCGCGGACGAAACATGTTCCAGGGCATCCCCTCGAATCAGGATCCTCTGATTACTTTTGATCTGGCCGGTCCGGGAAACGGCAAGTCGGGTGGTTTTTACGACTGGGATAAGAAGAACTTCGCACCTCGTCTTTCCATTGCCTACTCGCCTCGGGCCAGCTCAGGCTGGCTGAAGCGTCTCCTCGGCGACGGCGACAAGACCGTCATCCGCGCGGGGGGTGGAATTGTCTATGATCGGATTGGTCAAGGGCTATTGAGCACGTTTGACCGGCGGGGATCCTTCGGGCTTTCCACCCTATTGACTAACCCAGCAGGAGTTGAAGATTTGACCTCTTCACCCCGCGTCACCAGCATGAACGTTATTCCTACTACCGATAAAAACGGCCACCCTATCTTGATTCCTGCTCCTCCTGGCACGTTTCCTCAAACACCCCCCTCCACCCTCGACGCTGGAGGATTTAACATCGGCTGGGGTCTGGACAACTCCATCAAGACGCCCTATTCCTATGCCCTGGACGCCTCCATAGGGCGTGAACTTCCACGTGGATTTTCGATTGAGGTCTCCTACGTCGGGCGCCTTTCTCACCGGCTGCTCACAGTGGAGGATCTCGCCATGCCGTTGAACCTCGTCGACAAGAAGTCTGGAATCGACTACTTCTCCGCAGCTTCAACCCTTTCGAAATTGGCTGCGGCGGGCACACCCACTGACTCGATCAACGCGTCTGTGGTGGGACCAACAGCCGTCTACTGGGCCAATATGCTCCAGCCGTTAAAGCCCGGCGGAGCTTACGCGTGCGCTAGTTGCAGCAGCGGCTCAACCACTAATCCTCTGGTGGCAGCCTACGACCTGTTTAGCAGCCAGTTGTACAATGAAACAACGGCCTTGTTCTACCTCGACTATCCATCTACGCAAACTGGATCTAATGGAATTAACGACGTTGACGGCACAACACAATATTTCCCCATCGGCGGACCTAACTCCTTCTGGAACCGTCAATATTCCTCTCTCTACGCCTGGCGTTCTATTGGGAATGCCAATTACCACGCCATGCAGCTATCCCTGCGCAAGAGAATGTCGCAGGGAATCCAATTCGATTTTAACTATACCTTGTCAAAGTCCATTGATCTGTCCTCGGATGCCACCCGCTCCGATTTCATGAGTCCTTCTTCGAGTCTTGGCGGCGAAGTCATCAATTCCTGGTCACACAAGCAATTGCGTGGTGTCTCAGACTTCGATGTGAGACATCAGCTTAACGCCAACTGGGTTGCTGAGTTGCCTTTCGGAAGTGGGCGCTTGCTGGGCAGGGACGCCCATGGATTTCTGGAAGCCATGATTGGCGGCTGGCAGCTTTCCGGGCTTTACCGTTGGACCAGCGGATTCCCCGTGAACGTGTTTAACGGAGCCACCTGGCCCACGAACTGGGAATTAGGGGGAAGCGCTTTCAGGGTTGGTCAAGTGGTTACCGGGACCACGAAGAGTGCCGATGGAGTCAATATGTTCCCTGATCCGACTGCTGCCTTCAATGCATTCCGGTTTGATTATCCCGGGGAATCGGGAGTGCGTAACGTGGTTCGTGGGGATGGGTTCTTCAATATCGACATGGGGCTAAGCAAGCGCTGGAAAATGCCGTGGGCAGAAAAGCAGATTCTTCAGTTCCGCTGGGAAGTGTTCAACATCACCAACTCAGTGCGATTCGACGTCCAATCAAATACCCCAGCACTCGATAATGTAACCGAATTTGGAAAATATACGGGCTTATTGACCAATCCGCGAATCATGCAGTTTGCCTTGCGATACGAGTTTTAGGTTCCACAGCTCTTTCTCAATAACTCATTTGGATGTTTTGAGACCTGCGGTGTGCCTGGGTGAAGAAGGGGATGCCGCCATTCACATCCACTTTCGGCTCTTAAACCAAATCCACATCCCAAGCGGGACGACCACCATCGAAACGAGGAGAATGCCAAAGGCGAGAGGGCTGTCGAAGGGCATGTGCCTGAAATTCACGCCACCCAGTCCGGCGATGACGGAAAGTGGCATGAAGATGGTTGCGATCAGGGTCAGCCGTTTCATGACTTCGTTGAGGCGATTCGAGGTACACGAATAGTACGCGTCCAGAGCGTTGCCCAGCAAGTCGCGATGAGTCTCGATCATCTCATAAATACGGACAATGTGATCGTAAACGTCCTGGAAGTAGAGGGTGACCCGCTTGTCAATCAAGTCGTAGTGCCTCGTCGCGAGAGAGTTGAAAACCTCTCTTTGGGGCCCCGTTGTCTTTCGCAGGTGAATAAGCTCTTGTTTCAGTCCGAAGATCGAATGCATTGCGGCCGGTTTCGGATCTGTTTCGATATCGTGCTCTAACTCATTGATCTTGCTCTCCACCTCATCCAGCAGCGGAAAATAGCTGTCGACCAACTCATCCCCAATCAGATATAGAAAAAAATCCGGTCCCTTCTTGAACGGTTCCACTTCCTGTTCATAACGCTCCCGGGCCTGCGACAAAGCAGGCAGCGGTGTCTGATGAACTGTCACGAGGTAATTACTTCCGAGAAAAACATGCAGTTCTTCCGCCACGATCTGATGGCTATTGAGGTCATATCGATGGGAGTAGAGAGTGATAAAAAGGTAACCATCATACTGAACAACCTTGGCGCGCTGGCGAAAATGGCTGCTGTCCTCGATGCTCAGTGGATGAAACTCGAAAGTTCGCTGCAGCCGGGCCAACTCGGCCTCAGAGGGTGCAATCAGGTCGATCCAGAGCAAACCACGTTTTTGAGCGACCAATTTCTCGGCATCGCGACGCCCTGATTCGGCGATGACTCCGGATTCCAGTTGGATCCTTGTGGTTGGCATCAAAACTCCTCGGTGCTCTTTCCCGCCTTCATCAAAGCAACATTGACTCGAGCCACCAGCTCTCGGGGCGCAAACGGTTTGACCATGTAGTCATCAGCGCCGCAACTCAGCCCTTCCACCACATCGGACTCCTGGCCCCGAGCCGTTAGAAGGATAACGATTGGCGCCTCATCGCCGAGCTGCTTCTTAATTTCTGTACAGGCTGAAAGGCCATCCAGCTTCGGCATCATTACGTCCATCACAATGACATCCGGCTTTTCGGCCAAGGCCTTCTGGACGGCCTCTTCGCCATCATTGGCTGTTATGACCTCGAAGCCCGCCTTTTGCAATTTGGTTTCAACCAAACCCAAGACGTCAGGTTCATCGTCTGCCGCGAGAATTCGAATCACCATGATGACCCCTTCCTGTTCTAGCAAACTATTCGGCCGAAAGGCCTCGCAGTCTCGGTAGCGCCTTTGGCCAGCCGTGGGTTCGGTGCTTCTGACCCACGCCTCCCGCGTCAAACGCGGTCAGTAGGCTCTGTCTAATTTCCGGAGAGTTTCAATCGACAATCCACAATCGCCAATCGTCAATGGCTTCACTTCCGTTCTTTCACATTCTCCAACATCCTCTCAATTTCCACTAAGAGCGCCTCGATATCGAGAGGTTTCCTGACAAGATCGTTGGCTCCAACGGCAATCACCTTCCCCAGGGTTTCATGCGGGCTGTCCGTCATGACGATCACGGGAATGTGAACGGTTTCAGGACGCCTATTGAGACGCCGCAATACTTCATAGCCGTCCATATCGGAAAGTTGCAGATCCATCAGTATCAATTGAGGCTGCTCCTTGCGGGCCTGAACCAGAAGATCTAAACCGTCGTTAGCAAAGATCAAAACATACCCTTTCTGGGTCAGGATGTCTTCCAGGAGCTGCCGGCTGTTCAGATCGGAATCATGAACCAGGATTTTTCTCCCTTTTGACAAGACGCGTTCCACCACCTTGAGCAGATCATTCTCCTCCATCGGCCTATCTAAGTACTCAACCACCCCGAGCTGTCGGGCCTGCTCTTTGTCGGGGACCACCGAAAGGACGATGATGGGGATTTCTGCTGTTCTGGAATTCTGCCTGATCTGCTTAATCGTGTCAAAGGCGCGCAATCCAGGCGTCAGGGCGCCCATGGTGATCAGGTCAGGAAGATATTCGGCAGTATTACGTACCGCTTCCTCGCCGTCTGCCGCCAAATTTACCTTGTAGCCGGCGCGTTGCAACAGACGCTCGATGAAGTGAGCCGCGTCCGGTTCGTCGTCCACGACCAGAATCTTCTTGGCCGGGCGCCGTGCGGTGGTCCTCGGTTTCATCTTGCGTGGGAGAGGCGTCACCAAGGGCAGCGTAAAGTGGAAGGCTGACCCCCTGCCTAATTGGCTTTCAGTCCAGATTTCGCCTCCGAGCTTCTCAATGATGGATTTGACGATCGCGAGACCCAGGCCGGTTCCACTGGCTTCCCGAGTTGCAGGATTGTCCACACGAAAGAACCGGGTGAACAGCTTCTTCTGATCCTCGCGCGAGATTCCCACGCCTGTGTCAGACACAACTACTTCAAGAAATTCGACCTCAGGAAAGGCGGAAATGCTGATGGTTCCACCGGCCGGAGTATATTTGTAGGCATTGGTAATCAAGTTATTCAATACCTGGGTAATTCGCCCGCAATCAGCCTTGACCCAGGGAAGCTTTGCAGGCAGATTCACAGTGACTTTCAGACCCTGGTTTTCAATCTGCTTGTGATGGAAGGACACCACTTCCCTGATCACGGCCTCGATGTCCACAGGTTTGATCTCAAGATCAATCCTGCCGGCCTCAATTCGAGAGATGTCCAAGAGATCATTCACCAATGCCACGAGGCGGTCCGTATTGGCCTGGACAATGTTCAAATAAGTCGCCTGCTCTTCAGTTATCTTGCCTGCATCGCCTTCCAGAATGAGGTCAATATACCCTTTGATTGGAGTAAGCGGAGTCCTGAGCTCATGGGAAACCACCGAAATGAATTCGGTCTTCATTTCCTCGATGGCAGTCTGCTCGGTGACGTCTCTCAGCAAACTCACCGCCCCAAAGATCTGTCCCTGTTCGTCTCGAATCGGGTTGACCAAAATACTCAGAACTTTTTCTCCGAACTTCTTGACCAGCGGCGGTGAAGGCTTGGTTACCGAAGCGCATGCCAAGATCGGCTCCAATTCGGCTCCCTTCAGGGGCAGAATCAAGTCGCCATTCTTGCCGATGGCTTCGTGACGCTGAAATCCCAATAACGTCTCAGCGGCGGTGTTGGCGAGAAGTACATTGTAGTCGACGTCGGTCACCACGACACCTTCGCCCATGCTGGCAAGAATGGTTTCAAGCCGATATTTTTCATAGCTCAAGGCGTCCATCTGACGGGCCACCTGAAGGCGGCTCTCGTGCAGACGATCTGCCATTTCATTGATGTCTTCCGTCAGATCTCCCAACTCCTCCTTGAGTGCCTGATGCAGCTTGGCATTTTGGATGGCGATAGCTCCCAGACTGGCAATCGCCTTAACGAAACCGATCTCCTCAGTTGAGAATTCGCGCAGCTCTTCGGTGTAAAGTCTCAACACGCCGATGGGCGTATCTCTTAGCGTTAGAGGAACGACCAATATGGATCGGATCAGTTCTGCCTTCGCTTCCTCCGGATACTGGAAGCGCGGATCCTGAGAAACATCCGTAATGATGGCGGCCTTCCCCTGGAGAGCCTCCTGATCAATCTTACTCTTCTCCACCTCTACGCTGCCCTTGCGCAAATAGCCCTGGCTAAGACCATAGGCGCCGCCGATGATCAACTGTTGTTTGTCCGGACTGAGCAACCTGAGTGAGCAAGCCTTGGCATGGGCTGCCTTGGCAGTGCTTTTTGCCAGTTGGTTCAAAACTTGGGACAGATCGAGGCTGGAGTTAATGGAACTGGCAACCTCGTAGAGGGCCGAAGCGTAGTAAACTTTGGAAGCCATAAGGAACCTGATCCCCTGACTGGAAGCCGATTTCACTATAGCATCCGCTTCTGAAGCCGGTCAATTTATCTTGACCTTCGATCGTTTCCTTCATATGATCCCGCCATTCGTCTAAGATCTTTGCCGGGAGAAGGTTTATGAAACTGCTGCTACTCTCCATGCCAGATTCCTTTGAACACATGCCGACGGTGGGCATACGGATGCCGAACGGTGCGCTCACTTCTCTGGCAGGAAATGTCGATCCGCATCATCGAGTTGCGGTCGCTGATTTGATTCTTGCCCAGCGAAACGTTCGCGAGACCGTGGAGAGACTGGCTCGGCAGTTTGAACCGGACGTTGTCGGTCTCTCAATCATGACCTTCCAGCGCAAAACTGCTCTAAAGATCATCCAGCTGATTCGCTCTCTCCGGCCTGGAGTCCGTATTGTTGTCGGCGGGTATGATCCCAGCCTGGCTGCTGACGCCTACACAGACTCCGGCGCTCAAGTCGATTTCATTGTGAGAGGCGAAGGAGAGATTACCCTGCGCGAGCTTCTGCGTGCCCTGGAGTCTGGCGGAGACCTCTCCCGCATTGCAGGGCTCTCTTACCGCGACGGCGAGGAGTTTCATCACAACCCTGACCGGCCAATTAACGGGCTGGAGGGCGACGAAATCAAACTACCCAAGCGGGATACGCGTGTGCTCAGTGGCTATACGCTCCTTGGCCGCCAGGTGGATGTAGTAGAGACGTCGCGTGGCTGCACCTTTGACTGCAGCTTTTGTTCGATCATTGAGATGCGAGGTCGCAATTTCCACACCTACACCTTCGATCGGGTCATCGCAGACATTCGGGATGCGTATGAGCATGGCGCGCGGGCCATTTTCATTGTGGATGACAATATCACTCTGAATGTCCGCCGCTTCGAAGCGCTCTGCCAGGCGATCATCGAGGCGGGCCTGAATAAAATTGACTACACATTGCAGGCCATGACATCGGCAATCGCTAATCACGGCGAAACGCTGGCCCCGTTGATGCGACAGGCTGGTTTTCGATACGTCTTTCTGGGAATTGAAAACATTCTCGAAAACGATCTCGATTTCCTGCGCGCCGCTTCCAAGAATATACAACGTGAAGACGGACGCAACGTCGGGAATGCCAGCCTGAAGGCAGTTCAATATCTTCACCAAAACAAGATGTTCATCGTGGGAGGCCTGATCGTCGGCAATCCGGATGACACGCAAGAGTCGATCGAGGCCAACCTCGAGTTTGCCCGCCAGTACATTGATTGGCCCTACATCCAACACCCTACTCCCTATCCCCGCACTCCCATGACCAAGGACTTCCGTGAACGAAATTTGATTATCAACGAGCGTCTTGAAGAGTACGACGGCACCACAGCCGTGGTTCGGACCGAACACCTCTCAGCTGAAGAAGTCGAGTTCATGCGCTGGAGAGCCGAGCGTTGGATCAAGACCCACCACATTCCGGCTGCCTTCCTTCATAGTCCTCTGTTTGTCTTGCGCCACGGCTGGAAAATGTTCGTTCATACGTTCCGCGGCAGTTCGATCAAGTCCTTCTTGGGGCTGGAAGATGAGCGCGTGGCCTTCGAGCGCTACCGCGCGATCCGCAAGGCGGAACGCGTGTACATCTGATAAGGCTTCGTCAAGATTCCCGAGAGCGAAGGAGAGAGATCTCTATGTTGATTCATTGGATTGTCCTGACGCTCGCTCTTCTCATCGTGTCCCATCTCTACTCGGGGCTTCACATTTCGGATCTTCCTACGGCAATTGTTGCCTCGGCGGTATTGGGAATTCTGAACGCCCTGGTGCGCCCGGTGATGCAATTCTTTGCTCTTCCCATCACCATCTTGACGTTAGGCCTCCTCTATTTTGTAATCAACGGCCTTATGCTTTACTGGACCGCCTCGCTGGTGCGAGGCGTGGCCGTGCGTAGCTTCTGGGCGGCCATCCTGGCTTCGTGCCTCATCAGCATCTGTAGCCTTGTGCTCAATCGACTGTTTGGAAGCACGAGCTAGTCTGCCAATACAAACCCGTGAGATTCTCTTGCAAGGAGGGTAGGATCAAGGTTCCTCATTGACCGTGGCGGATGGGCTTAGTCCCCCTTTGAAGGGGTGCAAGGGGATGTCCTCGGCCTCGTTCTCGGCCGTTTGATAGCAGAGTGCGAGGACGATTTTCAGAGGATCAGAAGAAAGGAGATTGAGTGAAACTCAACTTGCGTAGACTTTTCCCGGCCGCTATTGGAGTGCCCGCGATCGCCTTGTTCTGCTTCTCCAGCCTTCTTCATGCGCAAACAAAAACTTGGAATTTCGACAAAGACAACGTCCAATCTCTGCCCCAGAGCTGGCTCTCCGCATTGACAGGCCATGGAGCAAAAGGAGTGTGGATTGTGCTTCAGGATTCCACGGCGCCTTCCCAACCCAACGTCTTAGCTCAGACTTCAAAAGATATCACCGACTATCGCTTTCCCGTCGCCCTTGTCCAAAATGCGAGCTACCAGGACCCAGCTCTCAGTGTCCAATTCAAAACCATCTCCGGCAGAGTGGACCAGAGCGCCGGTTTGGTATGGCGGTGTCAGGATCCAAAAAACTATTATGTAGTGCTGGCCGACGCCCTGAAGGATAACGTCGTCCTTTATAAGGTGGTAACTGGAAAGCTCAGCAGCTTGAGGCCGAAGGGCGCCACGGGCCGCGGCTACGGGGCGAAGACTGCTGTTCCTCGAAATACCTGGAATAAACTCGGAGTCAAGGTTACTGGAAGCCTCTTTATGGTTTCATTCAACGGCAGAAAACTTTATGAGGTTGAGGACAGCACTTTCGCCGAATCCGGCAAGATAGGGCTCTGGACCAAAGCCGATTCCGTGACCTATTTTGATAACTTGAGCGTCAGCGGGAAATAACCGCCAAAGGAATCTCGAGGGCGCTCTGCCCTGAGCCAAAGTCTTACTTCTTAGTTGACAAAGGTCAGATAGATCCCATCAGTTAAACTCACACAAGGAGAAACCCATGACTCTTCGCGTCAAACTGGCAGTCACGTGCATCCTATCCGCCCTGGTCGTCATCACTTCGACAGGTCTTCGAGCGCAAGATAAAGCGACCACAACTGTGAAAGGCTACGTTCTTGACTCAGCTTGCGCTTTCGTCAAGAACTTGAAGAAGCCGATCAGTCCGGATTGCGCAGTCGCCTGCGCTAAGGCAGGTTCGCCTCTCGCGATTCTGGCAGACGATGGCAAGCTCTATTTACCCATCAGTAACACGATGCCGGCCACCGGGCAAAACGAACAGCTGCTCAAGTTTGCCGGGCAGCGAGTGACGGCTACCGGAAAAGTCTACGAAAAGGGCGGGTCGCACGCCATCGTGATCGACAAGATCGAGGCAGCATCTTCCGGCAAATAGCTGGAACGGGCGCAAACCTTCTGCGACCGGCTGCTCAGGATGAAATCGTCACCGAAATCGCTCAGCCGAGGACGGAGGCTTCTTGCCCTCTCTCGCATAAAACTGCTGTTTGAGGACGATGAAGTGATTGTGGTGGAGAAGCCCTGCGGTTTGCTGACCATAGCGACCGCAACGGAACGATCGAAGACCCTCTACGCAGCGCTGTTCGACTATGTGAAGCACAAGAGGCCCCCTGAGAAGATCTTCATCGTTCACCGGCTGGATCGCGACGCCTCAGGCCTCTTGGTTTTCGCCAAGACAGAGTCAGCCAAGCACCATCTTCAACAACAGTTCAAGAACCATTCTGAGGCCCGCAAGTATGTCGCCCTCGTGGAGGGACGTCTTCGCAGAGATGAAGAGACCATTCGGTCATTCCTCGCCGAGAATACAGCTCATCGAGTCTATTCCGTGGAGGATTCGCGGAAAGGCAAGCTGGCCGTCACCCACGTTCGAGTTCTCAAGCGTTCCTCTCAAGCCACACTGATTGAAGTGCAACTGGAAAGCGGCCGGAAGCACCAGATCCGCGTTCACCTGGCCGAGCAGGGTTACCCGATCCTTGGAGATAGAAGCTATGGCAGTCGAAGGAATCCTCTTCGTCGCCTAGCGTTGCACGCCAGCAGTCTTTCTTTCAGCCATCCTCGAACCGGTCAGCGCTTGCAGTTTGAATCCCCCTGCCCGAGCCTGTTCCTCAGCCAAGTGTGACCACGAACAACAATGTCGTTTGGATTGGTCGGTCCAACAGTGCAGCCCCAGCTCGGTGAGTTGCTCTGGTAGCGACAGGCACTCTTACGCCTTTCTCTGAGATTGGACGTTCTTCGACAAGTTGCGAGTGTCCCCCTGAAGGTGTGAATAAATCAAATTCCCCGCATTGGGGACTTCTTTTTCGACCGGTTTTTTTTGAAAACCAGTCATTCGAAGTTTGGGTTTTGGTTTCTTCAGGTCATGTTTTTT
>Ga0075423_10000719_pt1 | contig 27460 bp, 18 predicted proteins | sample SoiMethybrSBSTD2_FD_80114 | JGI IMG/M metagenome (GOLD analysis project Ga0075423, IMG submission 80114) | Bulk soil microbial communities from a Populus tree surrounding site in Tennessee, USA - Soil MetaG P. TD hybrid SBSTD2 | ecosystem: Environmental > Terrestrial > Soil > Tree plantation... | reverse complement strand
GTCATCACATCGGCTGCAAGCTGCTGCGGTCTGGGGGTCATCGACGGTGGATCCGACGTCCCCGCGAATGCCGCCTTGAACGCACCCTGTGGACCTGACCAGAGGCGAATCATCCGCTCCTCGACGGTTGCCGGCATCGGCGTGGCTTTGCCTTTGCCCGGGACGAGTTCGGCACCCTGAATGTCTTCGTTCCAGGCATACGCTCCACTGAGGACTTCGATCGTGGAACAACTCTGGCCGTTGGGCCGCATGCCGGTGATCCGGATCCGTTCACCCGACGTCTGATAGCTGATATCGCTTCGGTACATCGTCACATTGCAGGGCTGCCCGCCCACTTGCATCGTGCCCTTGCCCTGGTAGTCGAGCGACATGAGCAGGTCGTATTCCTCACTGCTCCGCAGCATGCCCGTGTACCAGCCCCAGTTGAACATGACGGCTTTCAGGTCCTTCGCGCCCGGCGCGGGCGTGAAGGGCGGAGCGCCGCGTCCGCGCCCACGACCCTGCTGGCCCTGGCCCTGGCCCTGGCCGGCCGGAGCCTGAGCCGCTGGCCCCGGTCCGGCACCTGCCTGCGCACCCGCCATCGACGGCACACCGATTGTCAGTGCGGCCGCGAATGCGACGCTTGTCCAAATGAGAGTTCTTCGGAAGGTCATGATCATCCCCCTACGTCGTCTAGTCGGTGGCTGCGCCGTAAGAATCCAAATAGTTCGTCCGTCCGGCAAGATTATGGATCTGAGGACACCCAGCGCGCTGCCGTTCAGCGCGGGGCCGAACTGAACCGCGATTTTATCCCCAACGTCCAGCATTCGGTTCGGTTTTGCCGACGGACCCAGGAAGGCCAGTCTCGGCCTCCCGGTCCGCCGCATGAGATCGACCCCCGCCGGGCGCGAGTCAGATGACGCTGTATGATTCCCCCTTTCACTTCGCGGTCGAAGCGGCAGGTCTCTTGCTGATGTGCCTCACCCGGGCTTCGTCGAGGAACAGCGCACATATCGAACAGGGGTAGAACCATGCGATTGATTATCGGTGTCGCGATGATCTTTGCTGCGGCTTGCGAGCGCGATCCGGGACGTGATGTTCGTCCGCTGACGGATCCGCTTCGGGCAAATGGGACAACAACGGCCGCGCCCACTGAAATCCTGCCGCTCGACAAGATTCAGAAGAGCCAGGCCGCCGCCGTGTCCCAGCGCGTCGCGAATACTGAAATCACCGTGACGTACAGTCGACCGGTTGCGCGCGGGCGCGCGCTGTTCGGTGCACTCATTCCCCTCGACCAGGTCTGGAACCCAGGCGCCGATCAGGCGACGACCGTCGCATTCACGCGTGACGTTCGCATCAACGAGCAGCCGCTGCCAGCCGGCAAGTACAGTCTGTGGGCGATCCCTCGATCCGACCAATGGACAGTGATCTTCAGTAAGGCGGCCGACGTGTATCACACTCCGTATCCGGGCGAGGACCAGGACGCTTTGCGATTCGATGTCGCCCCGGAAAAGGGACCGCACATGGAAGTGCTCACCATTTACTTCCCGGTCGTCGATGGCAAGGACGCGGTGCTTCGCGTGCACTGGGGCGAGATCATGGTCCCGCTCTCGATTCGTGTTCCCTGATCCGAATACGCTCGACCACGACCGCGATCGAAACAGCGACGCCGACGAGCACGACGATAACAACACTCGAAAGCTCGACCGCGCAAAGGTTCAGCTACCGTACATGAGCTGCGCTTTTACACTCCCGAACGGTTCGGATTGAGCCGAGGTGTGCTATCTCTATCTATTCGCCCCCCACTTGTTCGTCGCGCCAGAGGGTGCGGCATGGAAAGAGTAAGGAGTGGACTATGAATCAGCCTCACTCATTGGCGAGGACAATCTCGGGTATTGCCGTAATCATCTTCGGTACCGCAGCAGTCGGCTTTGCCCAGGATGAAGGCGTCAAACAGATCCAGGAACTCATCAAGAAAGCAAACGCGGGCGTCGAATCAATCAACGACACCAAGGCGCAACTCCAGAAAACGATGGAGGCTTACAACGCCGTACTCGCACCAGACGTGAAGGATCGCCGCGATGCCTACAAGAAGCTCCAGAAAGAAGTGAACGAATCCGAGAAGAAGCGCGCGGTGGTCGCGACGCGCAACGGTGAGATGAACGTCGAGGCCGGTAAGCTGTTCAAGACTTGGGAAGGGTCAACAGCCGCGATACAAGATCCCGAGCTGCGCAAGCGTAGCCAGGATCGTCTGGCACAGGCCAAGAAACGTTACAGCGACATTCAGGCGAACGGCCAGGGAGCGGCCAGGCTATATACGCCGTTCATGAAGGCACTACAGGATCAGGTCACCTATCTCGGTCACGATCTCAACGCCGGCGCGGTGGCGAGTCTGAAACCGGAGGCCGACAAGCTCAACGTCCAGGCGAAAGAACTGTACTCTGCGATCGATAAGACAACGGCCGCGGCAACCAGCAACATCAGCCAACTGAGCGCCAATTAACGAGGCCGTTATACACGAAGCCGGATGGCAGGCGGCCCGCCCGGTTCGCGACCAGGCCGCGCGTCTGGTAGGTGCACCTTCCACCACTCCCGCGCGCGTTCGTCAGTCCATGGTTGCTGGGGCGCGACCGCGTCGAGTCTCTCGAGGAGATCTCGGGCCGACTTCGGCCGATGTTCCCGGTCCTTGGCGAGGCAGGACAACACCAGAGCGTCCAGGTCCCGTGGAATCGGAGTCTCGGTTCTCGAGGAGGGTGGCTCCGGCGGCGTGTGCGCATGCGCCATCAGCAGCTTCATCGGCGTGTCGGCCGTGAACACGAGTTGACCTGTCAGGAGCCAGTAGGCCACGCAACCAGTCGAGTAGATGTCGGCGCGGGTATCCACATCCGCGCCGCCCAATGCTTGCTCCGGTGCGATGAATGCGGGCGTGCCTTGAATCACGTTGGGTATCGTGAGGGCCGTCTGCGCCTCCGACGCCGTCTCGTGCCCGACTTTTGCGATCCCGAAGTCGAGAATCTTCACGAAGTCGTGGTCCTCGCCATAGCGGCACAGAAAGATGTTTGCGGGCTTGATGTCGCGATGCACGAGCCCGCACGATTCAGCCTCTGACAGCGAATGGCACATCTGTCGAAGGATGTGGACGACGCGTTCGGCTGGTATTGGGCCGAAGCGCTTGATCAGCGTGTCGGTATCGACTCCGTCGAGCAGCTCCATCACGTAATAGAACGAGCCTTCGTCAGTGACGCCGAAGTCGAACAGCGTCACCGTGTGTGGCGATCGGAGCTGTGCGATGACCTGTGCTTCCCGCTCGAATCGTCGTCGCATGTCATCCGAGATCCCGGCCGCGTGTCCTGGTATTGAGGAGCGGATCAGTTTGATCGCCGCCGGCCGCGCGAGCAGACGGTGCCTCGCCCTCCAGACTTCGCCCATGCCCCCTTCACCCAATCGCTCCTCGAGCCGGTAGCTTCCCAGCTCGCGAGCACGAGAGACCTCCGTGCCCAAGGAGTAGACGACTCGAGCGCCGACATACGCCATGATTACGACCAGCAGATACGGGAAGCCAAACGCGATGAAGACCATCCAGCCGTTTGGCCGTGAGACCGGCGGCGGGAACACCGAGATCGAGATCAGCACCATCGCCGGAACCGAGGCTACAGACGCGAGCGCGGCAATCACGGCGTAGCGAGGCACGGTCGGCACGACGACGTTGAAAAGCAACACCCACACGGCGACCCAGGACAGACCGACCCAGGACGGGCCTGCATTCAGTCCCTGCGGCTGAAGAAACTCGGCTGCCGCAATGCCATAGCTGCTGACCACTTCGAAAACCAGCGCGAGAACCGTCACCACCGCAGGCCGCAACTGGGCGACGCGCATGGCCAACGCCACCGACACCGCTACCGCGATCGAAATGACTCCCGGCGCCCAGTTCGCCGCATGCCCGAAGAGCACCCTCCGTTCGGCCGGGATGAGGAGCGGTACGAAAAGCGCCGACATAAAGAAGGTGAAGGCGTAAAGCCACAAGAGAATCTGCAGGCGAGCGGCCGCGCGATTCAGCAGGTCGGGCGGCAATCCCGTTGTCGCGCGATCGACGACGGAAGCGCCTCGATGCTTCGGTACGAGCAAAGTCTGTTCGTGACTTGATGGCCGCACAGGAGCCTTTTTCTTTCGCGCGATGTCGCGCGCTATTTCGCCTCAATCAACTTGACCATCGCCCATAGCACCTGGTTCGCTGGCGTCCTGATGCCGAGTGCCTTGCCGCGCCTCACGATGTGGCCGTTCAAGTAATCGATTTCAGTCGGTTTGCCGCGCAAAAGGTCTTGCGCGGTCGATGAATACTGATCAGGGATCGTCTCCACGATGCGCCGCACAGCGGCGTCGACATCGCCCGGCACGTCGATGCCTTCGGCCGTTGCGACGGCGAGGCATTCATCGACGATGTCGCGCATCACGTCCCGGACTCCGAGCGAAGGCACGATCTGCCCATACGGCTTCCGCGCAAGCGCGGAGATCGCGTTGTACGCACAGTTGATGATCAGCTTCCGCCACAGCTCGCCACGCACGTTGTCTGAGACTCGTGTCGGGATCGCGGCCGCTTCGAAGAGATGGGCAAGCCCGGGGATAGTGCGAATCGGGTCGATCACGAGCTCGCCGCTGCCGTGATGCTTGACCACGCCTGGGGCGCGCATTTCACTGCCCAGAAAGACGACGGCCGCAGCGACTTCACGCTGCGCGAGTACGCCGCGAAGCCGCTGGTCGTTGTCGCAACCATTTTGCAGGCACAGGACCACCGTTTCGTTGCCAACATACGGCCTGATCTGGTTACCCGCACTTTCGGTATCGCCCGATTTCACGCAGAAGAGCACGAGCTGCGCTCCTTCAACGGCGGCGGGATCACTATTCGCCTTGACGCGTACGTGTTCATTGAAGGTCTTGGTGTCCATGTGCAGCCCGTCGCGGGTGATTGCCTCGACGTGCTCAGGACGTGCGACGAGCGTCACGTCGTGCCCGGCACGGGCGAGCATGCCGCCGAAATAGCAGCCGACCGCACCGGCACCCATCACCGCAACCTGGAGCCTGGCATTCGTCATACGGGATTCTGGCATCAATGACAGAATTCCGTCGTGCCGTACGTGGACCTCTCCAGCGACCCGGCTGTCGTCCGACGCGTTTTCGTGTCGTTGGGTCTGGCACGGGAGCGTGAGGAAGTGCGGGCGCTACCGCTGGACGGCGGCGTCTCGTCGGGCATATTCAGAGTCGATGTAGGCTCGGGTTCGTATTGCGTCAAGCAGGCCCTGCCCCGGTTCAAGGTCGCCAAGGAATGGAGGGTACCAGTCGAGCGGGTGTTCTCTGAGATCGACTACCTGCAGACAGTCGGTGGGATTGTGCCAGGCTCCGTGCCGCGCGTGATTGGCCAGGACGATGCGACGAAGAGCTTCGTCATGGAGTTCCTCGGGCCGGAGTTTCGCAACTGGAAGGCGCAACTACTCGCAGGCGACGTCGATGCGCAGATAGCGAATCAAGTCGGCGACGTGCTCGGCCGCATCCATTCGGCAACCGCCGACCGGGCAGACCTCGCCCATCGATTCGCCACGGACGACAACTTCTACGCGATCCGGTTGGAGCCCTATCTCGTCGAGAGCTCGCGTGTTCATCCGCAACTAGCCGATGTCCTTCTCGCGCTGGTTGATCGCACCGCCGCGACCCGGCGCGTGCTCGTGCACGGCGACGTCAGTCCGAAGAACATTCTCGTCGGACCGAACGGGCCGGTGCTCATCGATGCGGAGTGCGCATGGTTCGGCGATCCGGCGTTCGACCTGGCGTTCTGCCTGAACCACTTCCTGTTGAAGGCGGCGCACTTGCCGCAACATGCGGAATCGCTGATGTCGTGCTTCGTCACGATGACACGGGCCTACTTCGCGCGTGTCCATTGGGAACCGAGACCTGAACTCGAACGGCGCGCGGCGTCCTTGTTGCCGGGACTGACGCTGGCGCGCGTAGCCGGTAAGTCGCCAGCCGAGTATCTTTCCGGGCCGGCACGCGATCGCGTGCGCATCCTGGCGAGCCAGCTGCTTCTTCAGCAGCCGACGTCACTCGAAAGGGTCGCCGCCGGATGGACGAGTGCATTCGCGTCATGAAAATCAGGGATGTCATGGCACGACGCATCTGGAATTCGCGCGGGCAACCGACGGTAGAGGTCGAGGTCATCAACGAGGATGGCACGAGCGGCATCGGCATCGCCCCCGCCGGTGCGTCGCGCGGTACGCGCGAAGCGGTCGAACTCCGCGATGGAGGGCATCGCTTCAACGGTCTCGACGTGCAGCAAGCGATCGCAGGCGTCGAGCGCGAGATCGCACCGGTACTTGTCGGCCGTGACTCGCGGGAGCAGGCTGGCGTCGACGCGATGCTCATCGCTCTCGACGGCACGCCAGACAGGTCACGCCTTGGCGGCAACACGTTGATCGCGACATCGCTGGCCGTGCTCCATGCGGCTGCGGCCAGCGATCGCGCCGCGTTGTGGCAATACCTCGCAGACGGAGACCCGGTGCGCCTGCCTCTGCCGCAGATCCAGATCTTCGGTGGCGGGGCTCACGCCGGGCGGCGCGTGGACGTGCAAGACTTCATGGTGGTCGCCACGGGCGCGAAGTCGTTCTCGGAGGCGTTGGAGATGACCGCCGAAGTCTATCGCTGCGCCGGCAAACTCATACACCAGCGCGGACCGGTGGCCGGCGTCGCCGACGAGGGCGGTTGGTGGCCGAATTTCTCGCGCAACGAGGACGGGCTTGATGTCCTGGTCCAGGCGATCGAGCGCGCCAGGCTCGTTCCTGGTGACGATGTCTCGATCGCCCTGGACCTCGCCTCGTCGCAGTTCGGCAGCAATGGGCGGTATCGACTTGCGCTCGAGCAGCAGGAGCTCGACTCGGACGCCCTGAGCGAACGGCTCGTGCGCTGGATCGACAAGTATCCGATTGTGTCCATCGAAGACCCGTTCGCGGAAGACGACGAACGCGGTCTCATCGCGTTCACGCACGCCGTCGGAGAAAAGGTTCAGATCGTCGGCGACGACTATCTCGTGACCAATGCCGATCGAGTGGCGCACGCGGCGTCCGTTGGTGCGTGCAATTGCCTGCTGGTGAAGCCGAACCAGGCGGGCACAGTGACAGAGACGCGGGCCGCCCTCGATGCCGCGAAGCAAGCCGGTTTCAGCACGATCGTGTCTGCACGTTCGGGCGAAACTGAAGACGTCGCGATCGTGCACCTTGCAATCGGTTGGAATGCCGGCCAGCTCAAGGTCGGCTCTTTCGCCCGTAGCGAGCGGATGGCGAAGTGGAACGAGGCACTGCGGATTGAATCGCGGTCACGTCTGCCCTTTGCCGGTCGCGAAGCTCTGCGTCCGTTATGACAGCGCGTTGATCACATCGTCAGCAGCGCCGCCATGAGTGCGATCCCATCCCAGAGGTTCTGCAGCCGCAGGTTCTCGTCGAAGCTGTGCTGGTTGTTGTCGTGATTGCCAATCGGCACGATGATCGTGCGCGTGTCGAGCGGCCGTTCGACGTCGGCCAGCGGCAGGTTACCGCCCATGTTCGGCAGCGTGACCGTTGGTCCACGTACCTGCTCGACGACGCGGATCACGTCCTGCGCGATAGGCAGATCCATCGGCGTGCGCACCGCGCCGAGGCCGACGCGCCCCCGATCGATCCAGATCACCCGCGGGTGTGCGAGGCGGATCTCGGGCGTCGGCGGCGTGTCGACGGCGAAGAACCCCTGCTTCCGGATGTGTGCGATGACGCGGTCACCGGTCCGCTGCGGATCCATTCCTTTCACGAGCCTGATGTCGATCGACGCGGTCGCCGTCGCCGGGATGACGTTCGACGCTTCCGCACCGACGCGGGAACTCGCCATCCCGCGGATGTTCAGTGACGGGAGCGTGATCAACTCGGTGAGCGACAGACCGTCGCCGTCAGTCGATCCCAGCCACAGCTCGCGCCTCAGCTCGCTATCGATGTCGGGCGCTTCGGCAACCGCCTTCCGCTCCGCGGCGTTCAGCGGAACGACTCCGTCATAGAACCCATCGATGGTGACCCGCCCTGAGTCGTTCTTCATCGACGCGAGCAGGCGCGCCAGCTGCAATGCCGGATTCGGTGCCCAGTTCCCGTAATGCCCGCTGTGGAGTTCGTTCCGCGGACCGTAGACAGTGAAATCGAGGCGGATCCCGTCGCGCGAGCCGAAATAGAGCGCCTGCCGCCTGCTCTGGTGGACCGGCGCGTCGCACATCAGCCAGACGTCAGCGGCAAAGAGCGCGCGGTTCTCCTGGAGTATCGGCATCAGGTTCGGGGATCCTGCTTCCTCCTCGCCCTCGTACATGAACTTGATGTTCGATTTATGCGCGAGGCCGGCGGCGCGGATCGCGTCGAGGGCCGTCAGGTGGGCGATGATCGGCGCCTTGTCGTCGGCGGCGCCGCGGGCGTAGATGCGCGACTCGGGATCGAAAGCCGTCCCCGCCGCGGGCAGCGGGATCGCTTCACCTCCGGCGGAGATGACCTTGTTGCGCAGCGTCGGCGTGAACGGCGGCGTCGCCCATTCCTTCGGATCCAGTGGCTGACCGTCATAGTGCGCATAAAAGCCGATCGTGCGCGTGGCTCCGGGCGTTCGGATCTCCCCAAACACCAGCGGGTTCGCGCCCGGGCGCGAGATCAGGCGCGCAGCCACTCCGCGCTTGATCAAGGCGTCGCGAATGGACTCGGCGTTCCGCTGGATGTTGACGGTGTCGCGCGAGATGTTTGGGATCGCCAGCAGCGCCATGAACTCCTCGACGATCGCGCGCTCGTGCTGCTGTCGCCACTGGCGCGCGGCCTGCGCCGCTGGGGACGACTGGGCAGCAGGCGTTGCGGCGAGACACGTCGTCAACGCCGCCGCAAAGAAAGCTCGTTTCATGGAACAGGCTCCTGCACGCTACACGTCGCGGCCGCATCGGCTTATGCGCCGTTGCGCTCGAAGCTCACTTCTTGTTCTGCAGGCTCCGGTAGACGGCCTCGATGAACATGTCCGTCGTCCACGCGCCCGCTGTCGAACCGTAGCGCCCGTCGAAGTCGAGTGAGACGCGAGCCGCCTTGATCTGCGCCAGCGTCTGCCCCTTGTCCATAAGGTCCTGCACGCGGTCACGGATAATCACGACCATGTTCCGGTACGAGGCGACATCCGCTGTATCGGACAGCCGCCCGTGGCTCGGCACGATCCACGTGCCGCCCTGCGAACGGTACTCGGCAAAGGCCATGTCGAGGATCTGGTTCAGACCAGCAATGACACCATTGACGCTTCCGCCCTTGTCCACGTCGATCGCGGGATAGCTGACGGTGGAGAACAAATCGCCAGCGGCGATGACATCCGAGCGGCGGAAGAATACGTAGCTGTCGCCGTCGGTATTGGCTGCTGGCGCGTAATAGACGATCACCGGATCGCCGTTGAAGTGTGTCGGCAGCTTCGTGAAGTCGTCGAAATAAGACGCGGTGGGCCACGCCGCCTGTGGCGCCGGCGCCTGTTTCCCGGCCGGCGCGCTCATGCGGAGAAGCACGTTCTCGTGGGCGATGACAGGAGCCCCCGCCACATTCTCGACGGCCCCGCCCAGAAGTCCAGCCTGCAGACCGCTTCCTGCAGCGACGAGCGCTGCGTTGCCACCCGTGTGCTCAGGGCTTGCACTCGTGTTCACGATGTAGCGGATGGGTCTCGTGGGCGGCGGCGAACTGATGACGGCATTCATATATGGGCTGGACCATCCCCATGTCCGCGGGCAGTTGACTCCCGTGCAGGTGTTGGGCGCCGCGGGCAAGACCGCGGACTGCACCAGTTGGTGGATGACCGTGAGGATCTTGTTCGACATGCCAGCGGTCCCGGTGTTCACGACGGCAACGCCGTCCTGCCCCACTGACACGGTGATGTTGGTACCATCCGCCACGAGCATGTAGACGCTGCCTTGGACGGGCAACACGTGCACCTCACCGTCGCGCGGGCTTTGGTCCGCTATCCGCTTGGCGACGTCGTTCGCCGACTTCATCGTCGGTACCGTGAGGGCATTGACGCGGCTTTCGACAACAGTGGTTCCGTTCAACGTCGATCGGTATTCGGGGTACAGACTCTTGACACCACCTCTGGCGGCGGCTAACGGAACCCAGTCCTGCGGCTCCACCGCAACGCGCGCTTGCCCGGCAATGGCCCCGCTCTTCGTGATCCAGTCCGTCAGCGCGGTGTTCTGTCCTGGCAGGAAGTGCGGAACGAAATGGCGGTCCGTTCCACCGTTCTCCGCTACGGCCGGCCCGTAGCATTGCTCCGTGTTCATACGGAACGTTGGGTCGAACGTGTAGGTAGTCGAGTGAATGTACGGCTGATCCTGATAGATCGGATCGTCGATGACGGTGACGATGGTAAGAACGTCGTCGTGCCGGGTGAGGAACTCCGTCATGGTGTACATGTCAGAGGTCTGCGGCCCTCCGCGCCGCAGGTACCCGTCTTTCAGATGCGTCGTTTCGACCTTGAGTGTGTTGCCGATCCACTCACCAGTCGAAAAGCCAGTCCAGCTATGCGGCGCGTATGCCGGTGGGTGCGGACGGCCGTCCATGAAGATCGGCCGATCCAGTGACCGCATGAACTGCACGTGATAGACGTTGACGTCTCGCGTGATGGGGTCTTGTTCCTTGAGGATGCGCGCCCCGCCAAGGCCCCGCCACTGGTGCGGTGCCGAGTGCGGCCGGCACTGGTACTCGGGCGTCCCCCAAATCGACTCTGGCGTCGTGTCCGATCGGAGACGACCGGCATCGTTGAAAGGAATGCCGGTATAGTCGCCGAGCGGCGCCTGCGACGTGAGGTCGCGTTCGTTGGCATCCAGGCGCCACTCCGCGGCGATATCCGGTGGGCCGGGGTTCTGTGCCGACACCAGTGCGGTGGCCAACAACACGGCCACCAGCGGCGTGGGCATAAGGACTCGATGGGCAGTGTTCATGGCACTAATCCCAGATGTCACTTGCCTTGTGGCGAACGATCCTGGTTACCGTGCCGAGCACGGAGTCGGCGCCCACCCGGTGTTATTCGGGAGCTTGAGGAAGTCGGACGTGGTCAGGTAATGACGGACGAAGTACTCAGGGTCTTCGACCCTGGTCGTCACGGTCATCCACTGATCGCCGCTGGGAAGCGTGTTGATGTCGTAGTACTCCGTCACGACCGCTCGCGCGCTGTATGGCGCACCGTTCTTGCGCACGTAGCCTGGGCGCAGATTGGTCGTCACCACTTTCAGGCTGCCGCCGGATGCAGTGCCACCCCGGCCTCGCCCGGGCGGCTGGGTCCAGGAAGCGACCGAGTGGCCCTGCCAGCTTGGTGGTTCGTTAGCTGCGCCACCCCCGAACTGAAAGAGACGCGTCTGCATGCCATAGTCCCTCTCGACCTTGAGGGTGGTGGCATCCTGCCATGTGATGTGCAGCCGCCCCGGCAGTCGCATGAAGTTCCCGGCGCCATACGCGCGGCACTGTTCCCCGGCCGCTTCGTCGCGGGCCGGGTCCCAGCTCATACCGACCTTCCTGCCTTCCTCGTTGAGTGGTACGCCCTCGAAGACACCCTTCTTCGGCGTGACCATTCGCCACTTCCAGTCCTCGACGATGACCGACACCCAGTAGCCGGTGAGGTCGACGGCAGACGAGGCTTGCGGCGTCGGAGGAGGCGCAGCGCCACGGCCACCTCGCTGAGCCCGCAGCGAGACAGGCGCGGCAAGCACCAACACCACGGCCGCTATGACTAACAATCTCATTCCGACTCCCCTGCCGAAGGAATTAGTCCACGACTTCGCCTCGGCCGCCCCAGGTGAATCCGTCGAGCGGGCGCTTGAGGCTGACCATCAGCGCTTTGAACTCACCCGTCACTCGCGACGGATTGCCGACGATCGTCACCTCGTCACCGGGCTTGAGCGACTCGCTCTGCACACCCGACCTCGCTAACTGCGAGGTGCCCGCCCATTCGAGCGACCAGCGACGCATGGTGCCCTTGTCGTCCGGTGCCTGGACCGTGACGAAAGAATGAGGGTTCTTGAAGACGAACTGCACGAGCTTGCCTTCGAGGGTGACTGTCCTGCTGGTGTCGTACGTCGCGCTGTACGAGTGGTGCGCGAAGGCTCCCGTGCCGGCCACCAGGCTCACCGTGACTGCGAGTAAGAGCATTCTGCCCATCACTTTTTCTCCTGAAGACTGCGATAGACCGCTTCGATGAACGAATCCGCCGTCTGACCACCGGGGAAAACGCCATAACGCCCGTCAAAGTCCGCCGACGGCTTGGCGGCCTTCACCTGAGCGAGCGTCATACCTTTGCCGATGAGATCTTGCACCCGATCACGAATCATCACCACCATGTTGCGATAGGAAGCGACATCAGCCGTGTCCGACAGCCGGCCATGGCTCGGGATAATCCATGTCCCACCCTGCGATCGGTATTCGGCGAATGAGAGATCGAGGATTTTGTTCAGGCCGGCGATCACGCCCTCCACGCTTCCGCCCTTCGCGATGTCGATCACAGGATAGCTGACCGTCGAGAAAACGTCGCCGGTGCTGATGACCTCGGAATGGCGGAACACGACGATGCTGTCGCCATCGGTGTTGGCTGCCGGCGTGTTGTACACCACGACGCCTTCCCCGTTGAAGAACGCCGGGAACTTGTAGAACTCGTCGAAGTAGCTCACCGTCGGCCAACTGCTCTGTGGAAACGGCGCCTGTTTCCCGGCCGGGGCACTCATGCGGTTGAGCACATTTTCGTGCGCGATGACCGGCGCGCCCGCCACGCTGGCGATGGCGCCACCCAGGCCGCCGCCGCGCATACCCGTTCCGGCGGCCGCAAGCTTCTCGTTGCCGCCGACGTGCTCGGGCGCGGCGCTGGTGTTGACGATGTAACGGATCGGCCGTGTCGCGGGCGGTGAGGTGATGGTTGAGAAGATATAGGGGCTGGACCAACCCCATACGCCGGGACAAGTCGCGCCGGCGCACCTGTTGGCTGTTGTCTGGCCTGCGACCATCTGCTCGAGTTGATTGACCGCGGCGAGAATCTTGTCGGACATCTTAGCTGCGCCCGTGTTCACGAGCGCGATGCCCTCGGGTCCGACCGACGCCGTGATATTGGTGCCATCGGCCACCAGCATGTAGACGTTGCCCTGGACAGGCAGCACGTGCACCTCATCGTCACGCGGACTCTCGTCTGCGATCTTCTTGGGTGCCGACACGACCGAACGCATCGTCGGAATGGTCAGGCTCGCGACGCGGCTCTCGACGGGCGTCGTTCCGTCGAGTGTCGACCGGTACTCCGGGTAAAGCGTCTTCACGCCGCCTCGGGCCGCCGCGAGTGGTACCCAATCCTCTCCTCCGGGAGGCCCTGCGACCGCTGTACGCGGGTCTCCTTTGGTGAGCCACTCCGACAGCGCCTCGGTGTTAGATCCAGGGAGGAAGTGCGGTACCCAGTGCCGATCGGTCCCCCCGTTCTCGGCAAAGGAGCCATTGCACACTTCCGTTGTGAGGCTCTCGCCCTGCGCGACGGTATAAGTGGTCGAATGGATGTACGGCTGATCCAGGTAGATGGGGTCGTCGATCACCGTAACGATCGTCAGGATGTCGTCGTGCCGCGTGAGGAACTCCGTCATCGAGTACATGTCGGAGGTCTGCGGGCCGCCGCGCCGGAGGAACCCGTCCTTCAAATGGGTGGTCGTGATCTTCAGCGTGTTGCCGATCCATTCGCCGGTCGAAAAGCCAGTCCACGTGTGTGGCGCGTAGGCTGGCGGATGCGGGCGCCGGTCCATGAAGATCGGCCGGTCGAGCGATCGCATGAACTGGATGTGTAACAGGTTGACGTCGCGCGTCAACGGGTCCTGTTCCTTGAGAATGCGTGCACCACCGAGGCCTCGCCATTGGTGCGGCGAGGCATGCGGCCGGCACTGGTACTCAGTCGTACCCCAGATCGACTCAGGGGTCGTGTCCGACCTCATGCGACCGGCATCGTTGAAGGGAATCCCGGTGTAGTCCCCGAGCGGAGCCTGCCCGAAGGTGTCGCGCTCGTTGTTATCCAGCCGCCATTCCTGCGCGATGTCGGGCGGTGCGGGCTGGCGGCCAGGTCCTCCGCCGTCGAGCTGAGCAGATACCAGACTGGTGGCTGCCACAGCGGCGGCCAGCAGCGATCCCACCATTCGACCTCGGGGCGCTGTTCTCATGCAGGCTCTCGTCAGAACGCGTATTTACGTCAGAAGGCGAATTTAATAGCGAACTGCATGATACGAGAATCGCCGGCCTGAGTTGTAATCTGGCCGAAAGTGGGAGAATTTATGCTTGTCGTGGGATCGCCCCAGTTGAAGTTATTGAACAGGTTGAACGCCTCGACGCGCAACTCCAGCGTTCGCGTATTGTCCAATCGCAAAACGCGCGCGATCGCGGTGTCGACCTTCCAGTAGCCGGGCCCGGCGATGGTCCTGGCGGGGTGATCGCCCAGGGTACCAGCCGCCGGGATGGTGAACGCCGCTGCATTCAGGTAGTTGGTCAGTGTCTTGTCGCCGTACGGGTCGTCGCTGACCTGATTGACCCGCTGACCGGGAATACCCGTCAAGGCGGGATCCGACGTTGTGGTGACGGTCAACCAGTTGCCAGATTGCGCGTTGACAATGCCGGTCACGCGCCAGTCCGAGGCGACGGCGCGCAGCACGCTGTTGCCAAACTCGGGGGTGACGTACCCAAGAGTCAGGTTGCCAATATGGCTCCGGTTGAATGGGCAGTTCCCGCGATCGTAGGAAGGATTGGCCGGGTCTGTATATTCGAAGTCGCTGACGAACCTGCCGCCGTAAGGGCTATCCGTTATGCAATGTGACACCGTGTAGTTCGCGTTGAGACTGACGCCAGCGGCCGATCGCCGCTGAACGGAGAGTTTCAACCCACGATAGGATTGCACGCCCACATCGGTGAAGGTGTGCACCTCCGCGTAGTACCGGCCCTGTGCCGGATTCTCGAGCGTGAGCACGCGCCGGGCCTGCAGGTTCGCGCGAGTGGAACACACCGGATAGAAAACGCCTTGCAGCGTGCACGGACCGAGTCCCAGGTAGACGCCCTGGTTGATCTGCCCGCGACCCCAGATCCGATCGATATAGCTACCCAGATAGCTGGCGGCAACCTGCCAGTTCGAGCCGACCTGCTGCTCGACGGTCGCGTTCCATGACTGGACACGTATCGAGTTCGTGTCTGGATCAATCGAGGAGTAAGGAGCGAGCTCTGGAAACACCGCATCGGCGGGCGCCGGAATCGGGACCGGGTGCACCGGCGCGCCGGAAGGAACCATCGAATACGGATCGGCAAATGGGATGATCCCACTCAGCGCGACGCGATTGTTGAAGGGCGGCACGTTCGCCGCCGGCTGCTGGTATGCCCCGCCCGGAAAGTCATACGTGAGCGCGTAGGACGACCGAAGCGCAGTGCGGCCGGCTCCAGTCACGTCCCAGGCTGCACCCACGCGCGGCGAGAGATTCAGCCACTGCTTGTACGTTCCGGTCTTGCCAGGAGGAAACCCCGCATCATCCGGGTAAAGCAGTCCGGGCGGCGCGTTCGGGAAACTGGTGCTTCGGACTCCGGTGCTGTAGTTGTCGTGTGAGAAGTTGGAAATGGTTCCGTTCTCCCACACGGTCCCCATGTAAGGGTCCCAGCGAAATCCGAGATTGAGCGTGACCCGTTCCGACACTCGCCATGCATCCTGCGAGTACACGCCGACATACCACTGATGGTTCGTGTTGACCTGTGGCGAACTGTGGCCAAAGCTCGACATCTGGCCGATCAAGAAGTCGGCGAGCGCTAAACCGGTGACCGTGCCGTTGAATGTGAATGTGGCGTTGGATCCCGCGTAATCCCATCCGTCGAAGTACGCGTATTGAATGTTCGTTCCGACACCGAATTGGTGCGCTCCCCATATGCGCGAGAAGTCGTCCGACACCTGGTAGATCTGGCTGTCCACTTTCGCCGCAACCGTGTGGTTGCCCGAGAACCTGATATCGGTGCCCGTCGCGCCCACCGCCACGGTCATCGTGCCGGGCACGTACGAGTAGATGTTCGGGATGCCAAGCGACGTGGCATCGAAGTACTGTTCCGGCGGATCGTTGGCGCGCGTCTTCGTGTTCGCGAAGTTGAACCGCAACGTGTTCACCATGTTGTTCCCGAGGACGAGCGTGCTGCCCACGGCCGCCGTCTGCGCCCGACGGTTGCGGTAGGGCAGAAACGCAGCCTGGATCGTCATGATGTTGTGGGTTTCGCCCAGCTTCGGCGGGCGACGCTCGAACGTGTCGATGTAGCGCCCGAAGATCGTGTGGTTGGCGTTGAGTTGATAGTCCACGCGCGTGACAATCTGCTCGTCGTTGTTGTCGAAGTTCACGTCGTATTGGACAAAGCCACACGGATCGGTTGACGAAGGAAGCCATCCTGAGTTCAGGATGCTGACCGTTTGCCGACTGAACAACGCCGGGTTGATCCGGTTGTTCACGAACGGCGGACGGAGCGTGACTTGCCGACCGCCGTTGCACTGCGGCGAGGCATACGTCGTGAAATCGCCGGCCATCATCGCCGGCGTGGGCACGTACGCGATGTTGTCGGGCCTCGTCTGTCGAATGCGGTTGCGCTCGTAGCCAGCAAAGAAGAACAGCCTGTTCAACACGATCGGTCCGCCGAGCGTGCCACCGAACTGGTTCCGGCTGAGGCCGTCCCCCAGCTTCTTACCGTCGGGACCCACAGGGGAGAAATACGCCGGGGCGTTGAACCGGTCGTCGCGAAAGAACTCGAACGCGTTCCCGCGAAATCTGTTGGTCCCGGACTTGGTCACGGCATTGACGGCCGCCGACGAATGCATGCCGGTCGCCGCGGCGAGCCCACCGCTGGCCACGCTGAATTCCTGGAGCGCGTCCGGGAAGGGGAACGGCAGGTTACCGAGATCGTGCGGGCTGTTGTGCGCAGCCCCGTCGAGCTGATACTCGACACCGTTTCGCAGTCCACCCGCCACCGAGATCGCAACGCTGTTGCTCGTGCTGAGCGCTGAAATCCGGCCGGTGTTGACCGCCCCGCCCGAGAGCACGATGAGATCGGTGACCTGGCGTCCCTGCAGCGGCAACTCCACGATCCGCTCTTGCTCGACGACATCGCTGATGCCGGCGCTGCGAACGTCCACGAGCGGGGTTTCGCCTGCGACCGTGATCGTTTCTTCGATGTTTCCGAGTGCCAGCGTGGTGTTGATGACCGGGTTTGCGCTGACTTGCAGGATGATGCCGGTCTGCACGTAGGTGCGGAAGCCCGCGAGCGTGACGTCCAGCCGGTACGGCCCTATCGGCATGTTCGGCATCGTCCACACGCCAGTCGTATCGGTGACGACGGTACGGGTAAATGTGGTGTCGGTTTGCGTGGCGGTGACGGTGGCACCGGGCAGGGCGGCGCCGCTCTCGTCGGCTACCCGGCCGTTGAGCTGTGCCGTGGCCTGTGCCCAGGCAGAGTCGGCCGTGAGAAAGGTCGCAGCGAGCGCGGCGCTGATCGTGATGACCGAAAGGCCCTTGAACACACGCGGCATGATGGCCTCCAGATGATGGCGGACCTCAGCGTGCCGAACGAGGATGGAAGTGGCGCGAGCCTGCCACAAATCGACGAGGATCGTCAAACAGATTGCGTGCAGTGGAAGGCGATTGGCTTATAGTGCGCGCTGGGTCCGGTGGAAGTCGGCTACGTCAAGGGCGACGCCGGGCATTCAGCAAGGGAGATCACAATGGCGAGACGAGTTGCGCTTGGCACGTTGAGGATGGCGGTTGGTGTTGGCGTGGGTGTTGTCATCGGCGGCATGGCGACGAGTGGCTTTCTTGCGACCCGAGGTGTCGAGGCCGCTCAACAGGCCGGCGGCCAGGGTGCGCCGGCTACACCTCCCTCGCCGTGCGGACCCCAGGCAACGTTGCCGGAGAATTTGTCCAGGAACGTCGCGCCGAACTCGCGCTGCTTCGAGATCCGCATGTACACGGCGGACCCGAGCCGTGATGGCGTCGGTCAGTTCAAGGGCGGCATCAACGAACTCCACCAGCGGTTCCGCGAGAAAGAGGTCGCCTTGTTCACCAAGCATGGCGCGGAAATCCTCGGTGTGTGGCAACGCCTCGACGATCCAAATACGCTCGTCTGGATGCTCGCGTATCGCGATCGCGCACACCGCGAGGAAGTCTGGGCCGCGTTCGGCAAGGATCCGGAATGGGACGCCCTGCGGAAGAAGTACTTCGTACCGTTGAAGACCAACACCTTCCTGCTCAGTGCATCTGACTACTCGCCGATGAAATAGTCATGGCCGTGTCCCGTTGGCTCGCGTCGCTTGTCGTTGTCTCGTGCGTTACCGCGGGAAGCTGGATCGGATCCGCTCAGCAGGCGAGCCAACAAGGTGACCCTGCGTGGAGGATGGCCTGGCGAAATGGCGAATGGGTGACCAACGGCATCGATCCCGCAGAAACACGATACAGCCCGCTCGATCAGATCAATCGGTCCAACGTGAGCCGACTGGGGTTGGCATGGACGTCGATCGCCGGCGAGGGAGGAGGTAACCAGGAGGCTACTCCTCTCTTCTCCAACGGCGTCCTCTATGCGATCACGAACTGGAGCATCGTGTTCGCCCTGGATGCGCGCACGGGACGCGAACTCTGGCGCTACGACCCCAAGGTGGATCGGTCATTCAGCACTCCGGCGGCAAACCGTGGAATCTGCTGCGGTGTCGTCAACCGGGGGATCGCCCTCCACGACGGCAAGGTGCTCGCTCCGGTCATCGATGGGAGGATGGTGGCGCTCGACGGCAAGTCCGGCGCACTGCGTTGGTCCACGCGGGTTCTCGCGGAAGACTCGACTGGCTACTCGATCACAATGGCGCCGCGCGTGGCGGGGAACAAGGTCATTGTCGGTGTCGCCGGAGGCGAGTTCACGCCACATCGTGGGTTCTTCTCGGCCTTCGATGTCGACAGCGGCCGCGAGTTGTGGCGCTTCTACACGGTGCCCGGCGATCCCGCGAAACCATTTGAGAACAAAGCACTCGAGAAGGCAGCGAAGACATGGACCGGAGAGTGGTGGAAGTTCGGCGGCGGTGGCTCGCTCTGGGACGGCCTCTCGTACGATCCAGAGGCGAATCTGATTTATGTCGGCACGGGCAATGGCGTTCCGTGGCCACAAATCCTGCGCGGACAGGACGGTTACGACAACCTGTATGTCTCCTCCATCCTTGCAGTGAATCCGGATAACGGTGAACTGAAGTGGCACTACCAGGCCGTGCCCGGCGACTCGTGGGACATCGACACCGTGCAGCAGCTCATACTCGCCGACCTCGTGATCGGCGGACGACCACGCAAGGTGCTGATGCAGGCGAGCAAAGGTGGATTCTTCTATGTGCTCGACCGAATCACGGGTGAGTTCCTATCAGCGACTCCCTTCGCGCCGCTCAACTGGGCGAGCGGCCACGATACCACCGGGCGCCCGCGGATAAATCGTGAGGCGTACTACACGACGACGCAGCCCGCCGTCATCTCACCGGCCTCCGGAGGCGCCGCCAATTGGGCGCCGAAGGCATACAGCCCGAACACGCGACTCGTATATATGCCGGTCAGCGGGTTCAGCAGTCGCACCTACGTCGCGATCCCCTTCGACGTACCAGGCAACCGATCGGTTCAGAACAACGGCACGCCTCGCGGCGGCCGAATGCCGTCGCAGGTGACGGCCGCCCCGGTGACTCCACCGTACATCGGTCCGCCACGGAGCCTCACAGGCGGGTACCTGGTCGCGTTCGATCCGGCAACGCAAACGGAGCGCTGGCGCGTCGATGGTGGTGGAGGTTCGGGTGGTGGCGTGCTGGTGACGGCCAGCAACCTCGTATTTCAGACTGTCAACGACGGACGCCTTCGCGCGCTGGCTGCAGAAGACGGCGCGGCGTTGTGGGAAGTCCAGACGGGTCAGCGGGGCCTGGGACCACCGATCACCTACCAGCTGGATGGGAGGCAGCACATTTCGTTCCTGGGTGGCGTTGGCGGCGCGAGCGGGCTGCGTCCAATGGTCTACACATTCGTGGTCGATGGGAAGGCGCCGACGCCGACGACGGCTTCGAAATAAGGCTCGATCACTCATAGTACTCAGGCGCGAGCTTGATCTTTCGATAGCCAACCATGTCGTGCTGAATCCAGAGCTGTGCCTTGTTGATTTTGATGAATTCTTCCAGACGCTGACGTGAGACCGCCGTCTGCCCCCGCTCCGCCTCACCGCTCGGCATCTTCCCGAACGTACGCTCTGCCGGGAAGTGGTAGAGATCCCCGCTCAGCACGACAGGACCTGTCCGCGGCAACTTGACGAAAAGAGACTGGTGACCGGGCGTATGACCGGGTGTTGATTTCACAATGACTGCGCCGTCTCGACGATGTCGTGGCGCGGGCCGAAGCCTCCCGGCGTGTTGTATTGCGCATCGTTCAAGCCCGTTTCCCAGAGAAGCGAACCGCGCGGATGCACGATGAGAAAACATGGATCGGCCATGTCGACCGATTCGACCTGGTCGCGCGTCAGGTTGTACGTCTCCGTACTGCGGTCTTTGAGCGTCCCGCAGTTGAAGACGTACATTCGCGGCCCCGACGTGGTCTGAGTCTGACGAACTCCTGCAGGTGCCGCGTCAAGTCCGTCGACGAAGCTACCAATCGCGACAACGGCGATGATGGCCAGGCATCTCAGGCTGGCGGTCAACGCCTCTCTTTCAATTGCATGGAACATCATGGCAACCAGTGGATCTCAGAAGTCGAACTGCGCACTCACTTTTGCGAAGCGCGCCGTCATCACCGATGTGGGCGTGAGCCAGCTTCCGTTGGGGATGAACGCCTGGTTGTAGCTCAGCACCGCGGAGGAGTTGAGCAAGTTGTAGACGTCGAAGCCAACATTCACCCTCGATTTGCCGAAACGCACGATCTTCCCGACTCGAACGTCCATCTCGTTGACGCGGTCGCCGAGCAGCGTGTGCGGCTCGATCAGGTTGACCGTCACGTTCGGCGTGTTACCCGCCAGGTTGCGGCCAAGTGACTGCGCGACCACGGCGTTGGACACCGTGTAGTTGGCGGCCAGTGCACCGCCGCCGGCCGGCGTACCGAACTGGCTGACCTGGATGCCCGGCTTGCTCGTGAACGTCACGCTCGTCTGGACGTCAACCTTCGGGATCACATAGGAGCCGACGGTCTTGTACTGCGGGAGCTGTCCAGTGACGATGTGACACCAGGGGTTGAGGGTGGCTGTCTCTGGCACCTTGTCGCGGATCTCGCAACTGTCGGCCGTCGATTGGCCCCAACTCACACCTCCCTGGATGGTGAGGCCATTGCCCGGCCGTGCGCTGGCGGTGATGTCCACACCGTGGAAGCGCTGATACTGGTTTCCGTACTTGTCCGAGTAGGTGATGAAGTTGTCGGTGACGCCGAACAAGGCCGGCTTCACGTCGTAGAGCCCGGACAGGGTGTAGTTGCCTCCGCCGGGCAGCCGCGGATCCGCGGGCGCAGTCACGCTGAACTGGTCGAAGTCAGCGGCCGTGACGGCCCGGTTGTCGGTGACGGTGAACCCCTGGAACCAGCGGAGGAAATAGCCCACCTCAACAGACACTCGCGGCATCACCTCGTGCTGCACCGAGAAGCCGATCTGCCAGTCGGATGGACGCACGCCCCAGCCGGAGAGGATGTCCGGGTCGATCGTGTTGCTGAAGATCGCCGTGCCGAAGTTGCGATTCGCATACGCGCCGCACGCGTCGCCACCGATCGGACGCAGGTCCTGCGCGTTGGGGTTGAGGAGATCGCAATCCGGGACGAAGTCGCCGTCGGCGTCGGTCCACGTGCGTGCCACGTTCTGCGGGATGCGCGACGTCGGGTTCGAGAGTCCATAGTTCGACGCCGTTGTGGCCGCATCCAGGTACTTGCCGAGCGTGGCCTTGAGCGCCGTCTTGCCGTTGCCGAAGAGATCGTAGGTGGCCGCCAGGCGCGGCGTGAGATCGTGATAGGCGTCCACGACCGGCGTCTCCGCGAAGTCGAGCGGTGTCGGCAGGAAGCGCTCGGGCCCGATGTGCTGCGCCGGAGCCCAACTCCACGAATGGTCGTAACGGAGCGCGCCCTGCAGCGTAAGGCGATCGATCGTCCACTGCTCCTGCGCGAAGAAGGCGTCGTTCCGCATCCACAGCTTCTGCTCGAAGTTGTTGATGAACTCCGTGAGCTGGTTCGGCACGCCGTTGTTGACGCGGTACTGCAGGTTGTTGCCGCTCCGGTTCGTAAGGTTCAGCACGCCCAGCATCGTACCGGTGTAGCCGAACTTGAAGCTGCGGGATCCCGTCACGTACGCGCCCGCCGCGCGCCAGGTGTAGGTGATGTTCTTGTTGCGCGAGTCGCTGAACACGTTCAACGTCTGTGAGCGATAGTTGAGGCCTGCGATGTTCCCGTTCACCGGGCAGCCGGCCGTGCACTGTTCGACCATCCGGACGAAGTTATTCGTGTTCGGGTTCTCTTTGGCGCGACCACCCCACCGCGAGAAGAAGTACCCGAATCCACCTTCCAGGAGGAACTTGCTGCTGACCGGTGACGAGTAGGTGGCCTGCTGGAACCGCATGGGACCCAGGTCCGCATAGGTGTTGGCCTCGGGCGACGTGGTGGCGTTGGCGGCGAGGCCGCCGTTCACGCACTTCTGACAGACCTTCTGCTCGTCCCAGAACACGTTCACCTTGTTCCGCGGGCTGAGCTGCGCTGTGATGCGAGCGCTCGCGTTCTGCCACGTCTGATCCTTGAACGCCTGTCGGTTCAAGTCCGGCTCGTAGGTCCACTTGTTCGGGTCGCCCGCGTTCTTGTTCTCGTACATGTTCACGATGTAGTTCGAGTTTCCCTGGAACCGCAGCGTGCCGAAGAACCAGAGCCGGTCGCGGCTGATCGGACCGCCGGCCGAGTTATTGACATCGTAGGCTTTGATGAGCGGATTCGGCGCCGTGAGCCCGGCGGCCTTCAGTTCGTCGGAATAGTTGCTGCCCTGCAACGCACCGTTTCCCCACGTGGCGAAGATGCCGCCCGACAGGGTGTTTCCTCCTGACTTCGGAACGATATTCATGACCGGCCCGCCCGACTCCACCTCGCCCAGGCTGCCAGACGTGGTGAAGCTGACCTCCTGCGCGTTCCGTGTGTCCGTGAGGTAATTCGTGCCGCCGGCCTGGGGTACCGCGATGCTGATGCCGTCCACCAGCAGCCGCGCCTCACGATTGGCGCGCCCGCCATCGAGGAGGGTGCCGTGTGAGCTGAAGGTGCACGAGTTGCAAGGCCCCGTGCTTACGTCCTGTTGGCCGCCGAAGATGGCCGGAACGAGCACGAGGAGCGCGTTGTAGGAGCCGACCGTTGGAATGGCGGAGATGACTTCGTTCGTGAGTACGGTCTGGCGCTGCGCGCTCTGGACGTCCACGACCGGTGTCTCACCGGTCACGGTGATGGTCTCCTCGACACCGCCCACCTTGAGCTCGGTGTTGACCGTGACGGTCAGGAACGCGTTCAGCTCCAGACCCTCGCGGCGCACCGTAGCAAAACCAGGCAAGCTGAATGTCACCGTGTACACGCCGGGCCGCAGGTTCTCGATGCGGTACAGTCCCGCGCCGTCGGTGACGGCGGAACGAACCTTCTCGATCAGGGCAGGACTCGTCGCCTCGACGGTCACGCCGGGCAAAATGGCGCCCGATGTATCTTTCACCGTCCCTGCGATCGTGCCCTGCGCATGTGCGACGGCCGGCAGGAGCGCCAACCAGGCCAGTATCGTGATCGGGCCGAGAGCCGTCGCGTGCCCGAGCCGTGCTCGCGTCGCTCGTTGGTGCTGGTGGGGAATCATCGATGCCTCCTCGAAGTGGGTTGCGCCGCAGGCCATGAATCGCATTGCTGGGCTTGAGTCGGCAGAAAGAGCGTCTCAGTATCCACCGCACATCGCAGGAGTCAAGTCTCGGATCAATGCTTCGTCGCGATGAGGTACATCCGGCTCGCGGTGGCCAGATAAAGCGCATCGCCGACGACAGCCGGACGCGAACGGAGCGGGGCATCCATTTCGAGCTGCGCCAGCAATTCCTTTCGTCGTCCAGCACGAAGAACGGTCATGAGGCCTGCTTCGTTCCCCACGTAAAGGCGGTCACCAGCAAGCAGGAGGCTTCCCCAGATGGCGTCGTTCGTCTCGTGCTTCCATAGCTGGGCACCGGTTGACACGTCCAGACAATGCACGGTTCCACCGAGGTCCCCAACGTACAGCAGACCGTCCTTCACTATGGGCGTTCCCACCACGCGGCCGACGTCACGCGAAATCCACACGCGTCCGCTCTCAGTAACGTCTCCCTGGCCGTTAGGATTGATCGCATACATCAATGATGGTCCGTTGAAGTGCCCGGGCGACTGCCCCATGGCAACGAAGACGCGGCCATCGGCGAAGACCGGTGAAGCAATCATGGAGCTGCGCGAAAGAACACCGCGGCGCGGAAGCCAGCGGGCATCTTTCGGGTTGCCGTCAAATCGCCAGATTTCGTGACCCGACGCTGGGTCGTAGGCGCGCAACCAGCCATCTCCTCCGCCGAAGAGCACCTGCACACGCCCATTGACGTTGGCCGCCACAGGGCTGGACCAGGCGCCATGCAGCACCCGGTCTCCTGCTCCGATGGCGCGCCAGACTACGCCTCCGGTGTGCTTGTTCACTGCGATCAAGCTTGGCGCGTGCGGCGATGGGACGCGCGTATGACCTTCATTCTGGCCGTTGGAGGTACCGACCACGAGCAGATCACCGAGGGCCAACACGTCGCTGTTGCAGGCTTCATGTGGAAAGACACCCAAGGCAGGCATGTCCAATTGCCAGACGATGTCTGCTGCACCCTTGCCAGTGAAGATCTCTTCCCGATATGGACCATCGTTCTCACCATCGTCGAAACCCTTCGTATCGAGGGAACGAAGTTGACAGTCGGCAGTGACGTAATACAACCGATCGTCTTCAACATAGGGAGCACTTGTCGTCGAAGGCAACAGCCACTCCCTTAGACCGCGCTCCACTCGCGGGGCCACATCCTGCCAAAGAAACTCGCCATCGGTGGCGCGAAACGCCATGAGCACGCCGGAATCTTCCCGAAAGGCGGGGTTGATTCGCCGGGTATTGTCGGCACCGACATAGACCACATCGCCCGCAACCACGGGGCTGCCATACACTTCGTTTCCCAACTCGACGCTCCAGACGATGTTCCGCCGCGTGGCCGTGTCCCAGTCAATGGGAGGATTACCCGTTTGAGCCACAGTCATCCTGGATTGGAATGGGACGGAAGGCTCCGGCAAATCAGGTTCGACCACAGGCTTTCCAGGCTCGATGCCCGCGATGCGATTCAACGCCCACTCGGCCTGCTCACGCAGTGCGGGATCTTTTGCGGAGGCGAGCAACGCCTCCCGGGCTGTGTGTGCCTTCGGCCCGATGCTTCCGAGCGCTTCTGCAGCGCAAATGCGAACGTAGAGGAACTCGTCCGTCAGCGCTTCGATCAACTGAGGCACAGCCAGCTGTGCGGCCGGCCCGATACCTGCGAGGGCCTCACCCGCAGACCATCGGACGCCGGGAATCGGATCGCTTAAGGCTCTGGCGAGGTCCCCAGCCGCCGCGCCAGCTCTCGGACCGATCGACGCCAAGGCCTCAGCGGCGTAAATGCGGACGTATGGATCTTCGTGCGAAAGCGTACTGACAAGAGCGGCTACGGAAGGACTGGCTCTCTCACCCAAAGCGCCCAGCGCACGTGCGGCATCACCTGCGACGATTGCATCTTCGTCTCGCAGCGCCCGTCTCAACGCCAGCTGAATCGATTCTGTATCGGGCGCCAAGTCGATCGACGCATCAGCGGCAAAGCGTCGGAAGGAGACCTCCTCATGCCGAAGCAGTTCGACCAGCAGCGGAATGGCCGGCGTACCGATTTGCCGGATGATTTCAAAAGTTTGCTGATGCAGGCCTTCATCGTCAGTGGCAAGGAATCGTCTCAGCAAAGGGAGCGACCGCCCCGCCCCTTGAACCAGGGCGGCTTCGGCAGTTGCGCGGACCTTCGAGTCGTTGGCCAGCAAGCGATTTGCCCAGTCTTGTACCAAGGCGGGGTTTTGGGAAAGACTCGACTCGTTCTGGGGCAGCGGTGATTGGGACAGCGCCACCGCTTGAGTGAGGCCAGCAATGAAAATTATGGCGAGAGCATGTTTCTTTACAACCGACATAAGGTCTATCGCGTTCCAGACCCACTATTGAGCACAGTCTGCACGTACGCGGCCTTGAGCGGCAGCCGCCGGGCGGGCTTACCGGTGGCGTCGAAGAACGCTGCCGCAATCGCCGATACGGCCAATGCGTTGGCGGCTTCAGAGCCGCCACCGTACGAGCCGACCTCGGGGTGCGGCAGGATCACGACTTTGATCTCCGGTATATCCGCCATGGTCAGGATCGGATACGAGCGCCAGTCGCGGCTCGTGACCGCGCCTTCGTCGAAGGTCACTTCTTCATACAGCGCGTGGCTCAGTCCCATCAGCGCGCCGCCTTCGATCTGACGCTTCAACTGCAGCGGGTTGACGACGATGCCCGGGTCTACGGCGATCGTGTACTTGTCGACGCGCACCTTGCCGGTGCCTGGCACAACGGACACGTGGCACACACAGGCCCAGTAGGTGCCGGAGCGCAACATGGCTGACACGCCCTGCCCCGTCACCGCGCCGGATCCGGCGGCGCTCGCCGCCGGACTTGGCGCCGTTCGTGTCTGCCAGCCGGACGCTTCACGTACCGCTTTCAACACGCCGATCAACCGCTGATCGTCGGTCTGCCGCAAACGGAACTCGATCGGATCGATGCCGGCACGCGCCGCCGCTTCGCTCAACGCGAGCTCGCGCGGGTAGTTCTGCTGCAACTGCCCCGGCGTGCGCATGCTGTGATCGCGCAGGCCGACCGCGAGAGGCGATTCCTTCTGGCCCACCTGGAAGGTGCCATAGCCCGCTTCGGCTACGTTCGCCACGTGCGTGTAGATCCACGGATCCTGAATCGTGTTCAGCGTCGATCCGATCGGGAGCGGCGGTTCGGGCGCCGGCGGCGGTGACGTGGGCAGTCCGGCGATCACCGCACCGACCAGGCGATCGTCCTGCATCGCCGGCATGTAGTGTTCGGCGTCGTAAGCGGTGATTCGACCGTCCATATCCCAGCCGATCCGGATGTTCGAGTAGGCTGCCGGCGACTGCGTGGACCACATCAGATCGTCCGGACGCATCCACTGCACGCGCACCGGCCGCCCTACTGCCTTCGAGAGGATGACCGCTTCGTCTTCGGCGCCGGCGTTGCCGCCGTTGGAGCGTCCGTAGTGTCCGGGCCCGGAGTAGATCCGTACGACAACGTTGTCAACCGACGTGCCGAGCATCATCGCGATCTGTCCGCGCAGCGCC